>Ga0194055_10002041_pt1 | contig 16216 bp, 10 predicted proteins | sample SepL449m_MetaG_FD_155482 | JGI IMG/M metagenome (GOLD analysis project Ga0194055, IMG submission 155482) | Anoxic zone freshwater microbial communities from boreal shield lake in IISD Experimental Lakes Area, Ontario, Canada - Sep2016-L442-9m | ecosystem: Environmental > Aquatic > Freshwater >... | reverse complement strand
GATGAAAATCAAAAAGTCTGGACCGCGGGGATCGTCTAGTTCGGGCTTCTGGGGATAGGTCCGACTTCCGCGATCCCAGGCCGCGTGTCCTGCAAGGTTCGCTCCCGCCGAGAAACCGAGCAGGCCAACTCGTTTCGGATCGAGTTTCCATTCAGCCGCGTGATGCCTGACCAGGCCAATGGCTCGTTCGGCATCCTGAACGGGAAGTTCGTACATTTCCTTCTCGTCACGCGTCGGTGTTCGGTACTTCAGCAGTACAGCCGTGACCCCGAGCGAGTTCAGCCATTCGCAGACCTCAGTCCCTTCGTGAGCGTACGACAGAAACATGAAGCCACCACCAGGAGCAACAATCACAGACGTTCCATTGGGCTTCGCGGGCCTGAACACCGTGATCGTCGGGTCGCTCACATCGCTGATGCGATTCGGGCCAACGCCTCCGTACGACTGGATCAGCTTTACCGTCGCCTCAGACTTCGGCGCCATCACTGTCGGTGGTCCGTCGGGCCAGAGTTTTAGTGTGACTGGTTCGCCAGCAACGGCGACATCAGCCATCAGGCTGACGAGCAATATTCCGAGAGCGATCAATTTCATTTTACAACAGTCACTCCGCCCGGCAGAAAACAAAGGATCAGGACTCTTTGTTCTAACGTAACGACCACGACCTGTCGTTTCCAACATCAAAGAGTCCTGCCGCTTTGATTTCTTCAAAGTGGCCTTCATCGCTCCGCGTGAAGTCAGCCGATCGCATACCAGGCGAACTTATCAGTTCGTCGTCAACCGAAAAATTGAGCGGGCAGTTTTCGCGAAATCATTTATGGAATGTTAGTCGGGGATCATGATCAAACTGGAAATGGCTGACTTCACGCGGAGCAATGAAGGCCACTTTGGCAGATCCAGTCCACCGATGATGTCTGGGCCATCCCGCCATTGCATGGATTCCCGGATGAAATGCGACGCAACCCCTTCGGGGTAGAAGATCAACGGTCCCATCCCCAGGGTAGCGAGCTACGCTCGCAACCCTGGGCTATAAGACGTAACTCCGTTGGAGTAGAAGACGGCAAGAGTAAATTGGCGTAACAATCTCGCTCCGCATTCCCGCCCCTCTCCCCCTGCTCCAATCATCCTGTTCGCCGAATCCCCGCGAGGCCTGAATGTCGCTGGCTCGTCTGGCTTGGCTGCTTGTTTGGAGTGTTGGTCCGATTCGGTGAATGCTAATTCGATTGACTGATCAAACTCTGCAGTACACCACTGAGGATTTCACGGTTCTGAATTCTCGGCGAAGTGAATGGCGAATAAATCCGCGTCGCTCATTTCAAATCGCATGCGTATGGTCTTGCCTGCGTGTGCTCCAACATCATTGCCAGACTTCCATTTCACTGTGCGACTGATGTGATCACCCCAGATCGGCTCGCAGTCGTCCAACGCGAAGCCGGGAACTGGTTTGCCGTCTGCATCCTGCAATTCGACTCGCAGTTGCCCTGCGGCGCTCGTGGCATAATTGATTTCGAGATGATTGCCTCTAAAAGTCAACGGCCTCGTGGTGAACTCGCCGCCCGAGAGTGGTGCGTTGACGGAAACGGATCCATCGAGTCGGAGCGTATAGCGTCTGCCACCGGTGACGAACATCGACATTTCCGTGTCGCTCGTTTGATGAATGCCGATCGCGGCGTAGTTCGCGCGGTCAGCCCAGCCGTCCTTGCCGATTCCAGGTCGGATGAAGGACTCGGGAAACTCACGGTCATAACGATCGCCGCCCCGCGTCGTCATAAACAGGATGTCGGTTGCAGCGCCTCGCTTATCCATGAAACGCGTCGGCATGGCGACGTAAATGTGGGGTGCTCGGAAATAGGGTTGCGTGCAAGACGTGTAGATGTGCTCGTTGGGAAGATTGGCCGTCATTTCAACAGGTTCGGTCCATTTGAGAAAATCCTGCGAAGTTGTCCTCGCGATTCCTCGCCAACCTTTGATGAAACGGCGGAAGTAACAGACGTAACATTGTTCGCTCTCGCTCCAGAAAGCGTAATTCTGTGAGTCGAAGTATTTTCCCCACGCCTCCGGGACGACCGGTTCATCGCGTAATCTTTTCCAATGCACACCGTCAGGCGAAACAAACGCCTTCAGACCGCCGGGGCCGCGTTTTTCTCGCGTCGATGTCTGATGTGGCTGGAACGCAATTCCGCCGAGCGCTTTATATTTCTGGTCCACAGGTACGCCAGGCTTTGTGTCGATGAACGGTGTGAAGTTGTGATTCACCAGAAACTCATTCATCAAGACGATGTTGCCCTCCGGGAATGACGGATGATCGAACAGACCGAGCCGGGGTCGTGACCAGTGAATCGCGTCCTTGCTTTCTGCGTACAATGTCACTTCGCCATCATGATAGGCCTCGATACCGTGTGTCTTCCAGGTCACTGTCGGATCCTTGTCACCACGGTAGTAAAATTGAAACTTGTCGTCGGCCTTCAGCACGGTGGCGTAATGACCATGAGGGCGTGCGTCCTTGACCAGCGGCTCGGCAAGCCGCGGTTCGTGCAGTTTTAAAGTACTATTTTTGAGTTCACCGACGAGCAATCGATCTACAAACAGTTCGCGCCGCGAGCCGATGGCGACAGGATCATCGGCAGCGTGAAGTGAGGCGAGATGAACCAGCAATACGGTGAGCGCGAGGACAGATTGCTTCATGGACTCGGCTTTCAGACTCGTTGAAAGATCCGTCTCCGCCGGATGTTTTTCGATATCACGAGAAGAGCGCCGTCACGGGTTTGCCATCGTGGGCGACCTTGAATGGACGCCCGGATTTCGAGAAGAATTCCTTGTCCAATGGTAAGCCCAGAGCGTGCCCGATCGTGGCGTTGAAATCGGCGATTGTGACATCGTCCTCTTCGGCACTGAATCCGTCCTTGTCAGATTTGCCGTAGAAGCGGCCTCCTTTGATGCCGCCTCCTGCCATGAATGCCGAGAACGCTCCCGGATGGTGATCGCGGCCAGCGTTCTGATTGATTCGCGGGGTTCGACCAAACTCGGTCGCCATGACAACCAGTGTCTTTTGCAGCAGTCCCTTGGCTTTCAGATCGGCGATCAAGACCGAGGCTGCACGGTCCAGGATTCCGGAAACGCGTGGCAGCTTGTCTGTCTGGTAAATGTCGGTGTGCATGTCCCAGCCACCCAGCCCGATTTCAATGAAGCGGACGTTATGTTCCACCAGTCGACGGGCCAGCAGGCATCCCTGTCCGAACTGATCGCGACCGTACTTGTCACGAACTTCTGCCTTTTCCTGGTTCAGGTCGAACGCTTTCAATTCCTCACTGTGCACAAGCTGATTGGCCTGGCGATAGAACTCGCCGTACGCTTCGACCTGCTTTTGTGGGTACTTCTTGCGGAATCCCTCGTCGAACTTGTCAATCAGCTCCATCCGCTTTTCGAAGGAGGCTTCCGTCAGGTACTTCGGTGTCGCCGTATTCTGCAGACCAGAATTGGGATCGCCAATCGGAACAGGAGTAAACGCGGGTTCCAGGAAGCCTGCTCCTGGATGCCGGGCTTCGCCTCCAATCAAGACATTGTCCGGCAGGGTTCGATTGAGTCGGCCGTTGATCTTGAGTGCCCAGGCTCCCATTCCCGGATGACGGATCGAAGCAATTTCCTTGTAGCTCGTTCGCAGCAGATATCGGCCCCCTTCGTGATCTCCTGTTTCGGTGTGCAGCGATCGAATGACGGCCATGTCTCCTGCCAGCTTGGCGAGTTCCGGCAATGTCTGACCAAACTGCATCCCGGGAACACTGGTGGAGATCCCTTTGGTTTCTCCTTGCGTTTCGCGACCAGGCTTCAGGTCGAAGGTATCCAGATGCGTCATCGCACCGTTCATATACAGGAAGATCACATGCTTGGCGGTCCCTCCGGGGGAATTGGCTTTGCCTGCTCCTGACGACTTCTTCCCTTCGTTCTTCTTCTTTTCTTCTTTCCCGTCGGCTCCGAATGCCAGAGCACCCGGCAGGACTGTCACACCCAGCATCGTTCGCGCTGCGTATTCCAGCAACGAGCGACGATTCAATTCATCCAGCGACTTCAGTTGAGAAAACATGGCAACAACCTTTGGGATCTCGAAACGCAATGCGCCATCGACCCATTTGAAACAGATACGTTATTGAACGAAGAGGAATTCGCGGGTATTGACCAGAGCCCAGATCACATTTCCATAGCCTGCGTCACCATGGGCTTTAATTTCTGATAGCGCCACCTGCCGTTCAGAACTGGTCGGCCGCCGTGACAGGATACTTTGGAAGATAACTTCGATCCGTGCTTCCGGAGTTTTTTCGGCCGTGACGCTTTTGTACATCAGCGACTCTTTCTCCAGCAGCATATGCGTGATCGGCCCATTAAACATCTGCAGGACCTGAGGCACCGAGCCATCTTCCGTTGAGACTTCGATCGCTTCGCGATCCGATTGGCCAAACTGCCTGAGAAAGTGCCCCGGCGGCTGCGGGGAGGGAAGTTCCGAGGCCCGGACCAGCAACTGTCCCTTGTAGCTATACGGCTTGTTACGTGCCTCACGCGCCTTCTTGATATCCGACGACGCGAGTTCCTGGTTGTGCTCGTAGATCATCGACGCAGTCGCCTTCGAAAGATCGATGTTCAACAGCTTGGCCTCAACTCGGGCAGGTTCTTTCTGGTATTCGTCTGGTTTGGTCACCGCGAGCGTGATGAAGCTGTCCCAGACTTGTTCGGCAGTCATCCGGCGGAGCAGGGGACCAGGAAAATGAAATTCATCGCCTGGAGTGACTTCGGCTGTCGTAGCCTCGCGCTGGTAGGCCTTGGTATTGCAGACAATTCGCAGGTACTCCTTCAGATCAAATTTCACCCGGACCATTTCTGCCGTGAGGAAATCCATCAATTCTGGATTTTCTGGCTTACTATCATCCTTCATGTCGTCGACCGGTTCGATCAGACCGGCACCGAAGGAGCGTTTCCAGAGACGATTGGCGATCGTCTTGGCAAACCGTGGATTTTCAGGTGACGTCATCCACTTGGCAAAAGCGACGCGCGGTGATTCTCCTTTTTCAATCTTGGCTGGAGGACCAAAGATCGCCTTCGGTGTCACCTGCTGTTTCGGTTTGCCATCCTCGTACTGGTAGTCATGCGGCAGAACCAGCTTTGAGCCATTGTCATAAACTTCGAACAGATTGCTGATCAGGAACTTGTTGTATTTGCCACCCCCATCAAACTTCTCATCGACTTTCTTCATGTCTTCGCGAAGTTTATTGACGACATTTCCGCCGCCGAACTTCTTGTCGCCGGCCCCACGACGGGTCGCTGTTCCGAACGTGAACGCGGCCATTTCGTAGAACTCTTTTTGAGTCCAGCGATCGAAGGGATGATTGTGGCATTGAGCACATCCAATCTGCGTCCCCAGGAAAACGCGGACGGTGTTATTCATGGCATCCAGTGGCATCCCTGAATCACGCAGGATGTATCCAGACGCAGGCGAATCCCAGATCTTTCCTTCGGATGTCAGCATTTCGTAGACAAACTGATCGTACGGCTTGTTGGTTTCCAGCGATTCCTTGACCCATTCACAGTAGGGTCGGCCCGGAACGTTGTTCGTGAGCTGGCCGTCTTTGAGTCGCAGGATGTCAGCCCAGTAGTTGTAGAAGTTGCTGGAATACGCCTGGTTGCTGAGCAGCACATCGATCAGCTTGGACTTCTTTTCTGAATCGCTGCTGCCGACAAACAGGCGAACTTGCTTAAACGTCGGAATCGTTCCGGCGAGGTCCAGATAGACGCGACGCACAAACTGTTCGTCACTGGCGATCGGGTTCGGAGTGACTTTGAATTTCTTGTAATTCGCGTCCATCAGACCGTCGATTTTGGCGGCCGAAGCGAGTGCGCTCGATCGAGTCGCCGGGTTGACGGCCGTTATGCGAACTTTCCGTTCAGGAACATGAACGGGTGGCTCCGGCTTTTTCGGCGGTGCTTTTTTGGCGGATTGGGCTGAAACCGATGGCAAGCCCGAACCCGTCAGGCCCCAGGCGGCAATCGCGACCAGTCCAAGCATCAGAAAACACGAGAACCGCGAAATGCGACGGACGGAAAAACGGTCACGAGATCGAGTCACGGTAGACTTTCCTGCGAACTCTTGAAGTGGACTTTTCAGGTCGGCACCAGCGAACTTTCCGGAAGTGACCGGTGCCGATCTGGAAATTGTAACCCCAAAAACAGGAAATGCGACCGGTGAGAGTGGGTGTCCGCCTGAAGATTTCGTTGGAGTTGCGGGATTTCAACCGATGTACCGGCGGAAAAACCCACCGAGATCATCTCGGTGGGTCTGCGGTCGTCTACATTTTGAAGGGGAGGCAAACTCCTTCGGCACGATTACCGCGAGGTGCGGAACGGTCCGGCTGGCAGTCCTTCGGCATTCATCAAATTTGGTTCCGCCAGTTCATTCCAGCCGAATCGAATGGCGGCGGGTTCGGCAATCTTGTCGCTGGAAACGACGACGCTGTTACCGTCGATCACTGCGGTTGCTTCGACGAAATCCCCTTCCTTGCCTGCAATCATGAACCACGAAAGCGGCTTGTCGTCCCGTGCCTTCAGGCCCCCGCCGACGTGGTCAAATTCGATGCGGATCTTGTTTCCTTCGACCTTCATCGACTTGTACAGCGGGCCTGAGTAGACCAGCCCCGTCTTGCCATAGGTTTTCGCCAGTGCCCAAAGAGCCAATCGCTTGCCGACATCCTGCTTGTTCCGGGGATGAATGTCGTTCAGGTTTGTGATGTCGGTTGTGACTGCCATCCCGGTGTTCTTCATTGCCAGCGTCTTGGTCTGTGCTTCCCAGACTTGTGGCAACAGGTTCGCAGCATCGGTTGCCGGTGGTTTGACGTACTTGTATGGGGCGAGTTGAACGTAGAGGAATGGGAAATCTCCTTGATTCCAGACCGTACGCCAGCCGTTGATCAAGGCATGCATCCGCTGTTCGTAGCCGACTCCCTGACCGCGATTCGATTCACCCTGATACCAGATCGCGCCACGAATACCAAAAGGAACGATCGCGTGCACCATGCCGTTGTACAGGTGCGACGGGCCACCTGCACCCGCTTTGACACCTTCTGGCTTCGCCTGCTGGGCGGCAACTTGCGCAGCCAGTGGCTTCAGAGATTCGACCGATTCAAACCCGGCGATGGGTGTCCAGGGTTCAATGGCGGTTCCACCCCACGAAGTGTTGATCAGGCCGACCGGTACGTTCAGATCCTTGTGGAGTTCACGACCGAAGAAATAGGCGACAGCCGAGAAGTTCCCGATCGTTTCCGGGGAGCACTGCGACCATTCGCGATCCAGAACGACTTCGTCCTGTGGTGTGACAGCCGGAACCTTGCGGACGTGGAACAGACGGATGTTGGGATACTTCGCGGCCGCGATCTCTTCCTTGGGATTGTTGGAGTTCGAGACGGACCATTCCATGTTCGACTGGCCCGAGGCCACCCAGACCTCACCGATCAGGACATCGGTCAGCTTGATCTCGTTCTTCCCTTTGACAACCAGTTCGTGAGGCCCCCCGGCGGTCATTTCCTTCAGCTTGACTGACCATTTCCCCTTGGCATCCGCCGTCGCTGTGGCCGTGTTGTCCCCGATCGAGACCGTCACGACTTCGCCTGGTTCAGCGGTTCCCCAGAGGGGAATCGGCAGCTTCTGTTGCAAGACCATGTGGTCGGCAATCACCTTTGGCAGTTTGACGTCTGCACGCGCTGCTCCGCAGAGACTTCCTGCGACCACCATCCCGGCGATCACGTTCCAGAATCCGATTCGACTCATGCTGGCTCCTCAATGGAAATTCTCGAACCGCCGGAATTGGCGGTGATTCGATGTCCATTCGTAAAGGACTGGGCCAGCAGAGTCAACTCGCTCGAAAATCGAGACGTGCGATGGATCGATCAATTTCCAGCGTGTAGGATACCAAGTTCCCTATTCTGTCTGAATGAGATTCTTGAGGAACTATCTCATGCCGATCACCGTCATTTGTGACGAATGCTCTGAATCACATCGCGTCCGCGAGGATGCTGTTGGCAAGCGGTTCAAGTGTAAAGGATGCGGCAAAGGACTGACGATTGATGCTCCCAGGAAAAAGCGAGCGGCCTCTGACGAAGAGGACTACGAAGATTACGACGAGGACGATGAGACCGAGGACTACGACGACGCAGAACCGGTTCGACGTAGTGCGGGAAAGTCAAAGGCAATGTCAAGTAGTCGTTCCAAGCGATCAAAATCGTTGCCGATTCACAAAACGATGATCGTGCCAGGATTGCGATTGGCCGCGACAGGATTTGGTCTTATGGTACTGTACTGTGTCTGTTTCGCCCTGTTAGTAATGTCTCCCCAAAATATGCTGACGTATTGGCGGTGGATGAACATCCTGTTGGCTTGTGCAAGTATCGCGACAGCGATCGGAAAAGTGCTTTGCATGTCGGTTCCGCCGCAGATGTCGGGAAGGCCGTTCATTTACATTGCAGCACTTGCAGATGTCGTAACGCTGTGCATTAGCTTCAGCCCCTTCTTCCTCGCAAAGCCTCCGTCTATCGCCGGTTTAGACATACTGATTTTAATGATCGGAACATACTGCTTTGTCCTGTTCCTCAGGGAACTGGGGCGTTTTCAGCGTGACGACGTCATCACGCATCGAGCCACGACTTTGCTGAACCTGTTCGGGTTTGAGATTGGAATCGTCCTGTTCATTTTCCTGGGATTCTTCCTGCGTTTTATTCCCATCGTGGTGTGGGTCATTCTTTCGATGCTTGGTGGCGTAGTCGCATTTATCCTGGGATTCGTTTGCGTTGTGTACTATGCGATGCTGCTGAGCGCATGCCTTGACTCAGTCTCGTGACATTCATCAGTGTTCTCAGATTGGCGCAGTATCATCGCGACGAAGGATGTTCGGCTGGTTTACTGTAGCAACAGTGTCGACCGGGATCGTCTACTGTTTTTGAAGTTCGGTGCGATAGTATTCGACCGTTCGCTGCAGCCCTGTCTTCAGATCGATCGTCGGCGACCATCCGAGCAGTGATTTTGCCTTGGTGATATCGGGGCAGCGCTGCTTGGGGTCATCTTGAGGCAATGGAACAAACGTGATCGTTGATTTGGATTCCGGGATCGCTCGCAGCACTTCTTCGGCGAGTTGCAGCATCGTGTATTCACCGGGATTACCGATATTCACCGGGCCGGTTTCGTCGTCCTGATCCATCAGCGCCATCATTCCTCGCAGCAGGTCATCGACGTAGCAGAACGAGCGAGTCTGCTTGCCGTCTCCGTAGATCGTCAGCGGTTCGCCGCGCAGGGCTTGCGTGATGAAATTGGAGATCACCCGGCCGTCGTTGGGGTCCATTCGCGGGCCGTAAGTATTGAAAATCCGGATGATCCGGACTTGCAATTGATGTTCGTGGTGATAATTAATGCACAGCGATTCAGCGACTCGTTTCCCTTCGTCGTAACAACTGCGCGGCCCCAGAGGGTTCACGTTGCCCCAATAATCTTCCCGTTGCGGATGGACGGTCGGATCACCATACACCTCGGACGTGGAAGCGTGCAGGATGCGAGCCCGGCAGCGTTTGGCGAGTCCGAGGACATTGACCACGCCAACGGTCGAGGTCTTGATGGTCTTGATCGGATTAAACTGGTACGCGACCGGTGATGCGGGGCAGGCTAGATTGTAGATCTGGTCAGCTTCGATATAGATCGGATGCACGATGTCATGCCGGATCAGCTCAAAGCGAGGATTCGCCAGCAGATGTGTTACATTCTGCTTGCGGCCCGTGAAAAAATTATCGAGGCAGATCACGTTGTCGCCGCGTTCGAGCAAACGCTCACACAAATGACTGCCAAGAAATCCGGCTCCGCCGGTGACGAGAATCGATCGCATGAATCAAACCTTGTGATAGTCCCGGTACCATTCCACAAATCGTCGAATGCCGACTTCGATCGGCGTGCTTGGGCGAAAACCGACATCGCGCATCAGGTCGTCAACGTCTGCATACGTCGCAGGAACGTCGCCCGGCTGCATCGGGAGGTAGTTCTTGACCGCTTCCACCCCCAACGTCTGCTCCAGCGTGCGGATCATGTGCATCAACTCCACTGGCTGGTTGTTACCGATGTTGTAGACACGATAGGGGGCGCGACTGGTCGCCGGATCGGGGTTGGCACCGGACCAGGCGTCGTTTCCGGTGGGAATGTGATCAGCAACCCGGACAACGCCCTGCACAATGTCATCAATGTAAGTGAAATCGCGGCGCATCTGGCCGTTATTGAAGACGTCGATCGGCTGACCGTCGAGGATTGCTTTGGTGAACAGCCACATCGCCATATCGGGACGTCCCCACGGACCATATACCGTGAAGAATCGCAAGCCCGTTGTCGGCAGGCGATACAGGTGACTGTATGTATGCGCCATCAATTCATTGGCCTTCTTGGTCGCGGCATACAGGCTGAGGGGATGATCGACATTGTGATGAATCGAAAATGGCATCGTCGTGTTCGCGCCATAAACGGAACTCGACGACGCATAGACAAGGTGCTTGACGCCATGATGACGGCAGGCTTCCAGGATGTTGACGAAGCCGACCAGGTTGCTTTCGACGTACACGTGAGGGTTGGTCAGTGAATAACGAACACCGGCCTGAGCGGCCAGGTTAATCACGACATCAAATTGTTCATCGGCGCAAAGTTGAGTTAGTCGGTCGCGGTCTGCCAGGTCACACTGCTCGAATCGAAAGCCGGTCCGTCCCGTCAGTCGAGCCAGTCGGTCATGTTTCAATTGCACGGTGTAATACGGGTTCAGGTTATCGATCCCGACGACTTCATCGCCGCGTTCCAGCAGCAGTGTGCTGACATTCATTCCAATAAATCCGGCTGCGCCGGTGACGAGATACTTCATCCGATCCGTTCTCCGTCAGGAAAATTGGCGATCCCGTTTGATTTCAACCTGAGCAAATGCAGGCCTTCGATCAGGAACGTCCCGTAATTCACGGCAATCGCGAGATGCGGATCATTGACGATTTCTTCTGGCAAACCAAGAGATCTTCCAAAGGAGTCGCAAGTTATTGCTGCGTATCCAGTTAGCAATTAATCGCGAAGCAGTCGCAGCGTGTCGATTCGCGTGGGTTCGCGACGTAGGAAGAGCTTTCAACGAACACCGTCGCTGAAAAACGTGGGTTTCGCGGAGATGATCCAACCCCGGTCACCCACTATCAACACCAAAACAAGAGTTGAGAGGTACTATGTCGAGAAATTCAGTAGCACGAAAGAAGACAATCCACCGTTTGAGTTCCTGTGGACCTGTGCTACCATCCGCCGAACGAGACAAGCTCGATGGGGTTTGCAAATCGTCGCATGTTGAAGGACCGATTGACGAGATACGGAAGGCAACGACGATCGTGGGGAACGGATTGGGGTCAACCCCGGCAGGAGAATCAATCACTGAGCCAACGGCCTGTCTCTCCGCGCCGCGTGAAAACTCACCCGTCCTGAAACGCGATTTGAAATTAAATATTGCGGATGGGGCCACCTACGGAGTGATGGTTGGCGGCGGTGAAACTTATCTTCAGGCATTTGTTCTGGCTGTAGGACTTGGCGAAGTCTTTGCGGGACTCGTGGCCAGTCTTCCGGTGTTGATTGGCAGCCTGCTGCAACTCGTTTCGCCAGCCGCTGTCCGGGCGCTCCATTCGCACAAACGCTGGGTCGTCTTGTGTGCGGGCCTGCAGGCCGCGTGCTTTATCCCGCTGATCGTGGCGGCATTGAACGGCAAGATCACGGAATCGACTGTGCTGGTTGTGGCTTCAGTCTATTGGGCGGCCAGCCTGGCGACGGGACCTGCCTGGAATACGTGGCAGGGAACGATAATTCCCAAGGAAATCCGGGCAAAGTTTTTTGCCAAGCGATCACGACTCTCTCAACTGGCAACTCTGATTGGATTCCTGGGGGGCGGGTTTGCACTGCAGTACGGGAAGGGATCATCTGACCAGACACATGTCTTCACCGTCTTTTGCTGGCTCTTCAGCATTTCGTGCGTTTGTCGTGTCCTGTCGACGATCTGCCTGTCTCTGCAGAGTGAGCCGACGCCGATCCCTTCCAATATGCGATTTCTGACACTGCGTGAACAATGGCGTAAGTTCTCACGCGGACCGTCGGGGCGACTGCTGATTTCGGCTGTCGGGATGCAGGTGGGGGTTTACGTGGCGGGGCCCTTCTTCGTGCCGTACATGCTGAAAGAACTTCACATGACGTACACGCAGTTCGCCATGCTGCTGGGGGTTTCGTACATTGCCAAAGTGATCTGCCTGCCTGCCTGGGGCCGCCTGGCTCATAAGCTGGGGGCTTATCGCCTGATCTGGATCGGAGCCCTCGGCGTCGCTCCACTGGCAGGTGGCTGGGTCCTCAGTGCCAATTACGCCTGGCTACTCATTCTGCAGGTGATGGCAGGTGCTGCCTGGGCTGCCTACGAACTAGCCCTGGTCCTGCTGTTCTTCGAAGCCATTCACGAATCTGAGCGAACCAGTCTGCTGACGCTGTACAACGTTGCCAACTCCGCGGCACTGGCCATTGGCTCTCTCATTGGGGCGGCAATTCTCAAGGGTGTCGGTGTCTCCATCACAGGGTATCTTTGCGTATTCGCCTGTTCGACAATCATCCGAACATTGGCTCTGTTGCTGTTGCGGCGCGTCCCGGCAACGGTTGTCCTGTCAGATAATGTTCCCGTTCGGTCGCTGAGTGTCGGCCAATCGATGGATTCGCCAATCCTGTCGGGGTTGCCTGATCAGGTCAATGAGTGAATGAGACAGCAGATAGTCGTGGTTCGCTCCGCGAACCAACGCTTCCTGACAGACTGCTGAGGACGTGGCAACTATTTGAGTTGCCATAAGAAAATGCGGCGTTGGCTCGCGGAGCGAAGCACGACAATCTTGCAGTGCTTTCCCAAGTTTTCTCTTGCACTAGCGAATTACTTCGCTACCATGAAGCGAATTCTTTCGCTTACCTGTTTGATTCCCTTGAAAACGAGGAATCGCCGATGGCACGACCAGCGTCATCACAACCGACAGATGTGGAATTGCGAATTCTGCGAATTCTGTGGGAGTCTGGACCCTGTACCGCTCGTGAAGTGCACAACTCCATGGCGGAGGACAAGCAGACGAACTATTCAACCACGGTAAAAATGCTTTCCGTGATGTTCGACAAAGGCCTCGTGACGCGCGATGAAGTCGCCTACCCCATGACCTTCACGGCGGCGATCAGTCAACAGCAGACTCAGCAAACCGTATTGAGTGATATGATCCGCAAGCTCTATGACGGCTCTGCCAAATCCCTGGTGATGCAGGTTCTTTCGTCGCAGGAATCATCGGCAGCGGATCTGGCAGAGATCCGCCGATTGATCGAACAACTGGATGCCGCTCGCCCAGGTTCGGGCGACCAACCGAAAAAGCGACGTTGAAACTAGACCCTGTTGCTGATCGAAAACGAACCCGATCGGAACTCGTGGGAGCCGTCAGATGCCGAACTTCACGTTGTGGGTGGAATCGCTGGGCTGGATGCTGATTCACAGTCTCTGGCTGGTCGCTTTCGTCATTGGTATTGCGGGGCTGATCATGAGGCTTCTTCAGGCGCAATCCGCGAATTACCGATACGTCGTGGGGTGCATGGCATTGCTGCTTTCGCTGGCCATCATGCCTGCGACATTAGTTTACCTGATTGCATCTTATCCCGAGTCTCGTTCAGCGACCTCTATCGTGCCGCCAGAGACGAGCGATCACGTGGCTCGTCCAAAGCGTGAACCTGATCCTGTCGCCGATCTTGAGACGCCGCGGGTCACGGAACTTCCTGGCGTCGAGATTGTGGCTCCCCGCGTGGCCACGGCCGAAACCATTCAACCTGACGGAAAACTTTCCCCCCGGAGACCAGTCTCGCCTCTTGGCGAGCAGCGATCCTTCTCAATGACAAGTGATTCGATCAGGCCGCACCTGATCTGGCTGGTCGGTACCTGGACGCTCGGTGTTCTCGTGTTGTCACTGCGACCACTGATCGGCTGGTGGTACATACGCCGGTTGCGATGTTCTGGCCGGACGAATGTCAGTGACGACGTTCGGCAAATTGTTACAGATCTGGCGCATCAGTTGCAAATCCGGCAAATCGTCGCCGTATTCCAGTCGGCATTGGTTGAAGTTCCCTGTGTGATCGGTGCCTGGAAACCGGTAATCCTGTTGCCCGCCGCAGTCCTGACTGGCCTGACGACGGATCAACTGGAGGCTGTTCTGGCACATGAATTGGCACATATTCGCCGACATGACTTTGTCATGAACATCATTCAGACACTCGTTGAGACACTCCTGTTTTATCATCCCGCAATCTGGTGGCTGTCGAGTCGCATTCGCCAGGAGCGGGAACATTGTTGTGATGATCAAGCGATCGCACTTCTGGGAGATATCGCAGGCTATGCGACGATGTTGCTGTCGGTCGAACGGCTGCGTGGAAAGATCCTGCCAACAACAGTTGCCGCAGGTGGTGGTTCCCTGGTGGAACGGATTCGCCGACTGACCAGCTCGCCCACCGTCGAATCGCGATCTCCTGCGATGAGTCTGATAGTCCTTTCAACAGTTCTGGCAATCGCGGGGTCCTGGACCTGGAGTTCTGCCCAGACGAAGCAAACGGAATCCGATGAAATTCGCAGCAATCCTGTGCAAACGCAGGAACCACGTGACGCAGGGCCTGCCGTTCAGCAACTCGTCAAAGACATCACAAGCAAACCAAAACCAGGTTCATGGCCGCAATGGGGCGGTTCGCCTCTGCGTAACCATGTTGCGACGGGCCGACTTCCACTGGACTGGAGTGTTGAGAAGGGAACAAATCTCGTCTGGAAGGCGACACTCGGAACAAATACCTATTCGTCACCGGTGATCGCGGACGGCAAAGTCTTGATTGGAACCAACAACGGTTCAGGTCTTGATCCAAGGCATCCCAAACAAATCGACCTGTCCTGCCTGGTCTGCTTCGACGAGCAGACAGGTCAGATGCTTTGGCAATATGCGAGCAAAAAGCTCCCCGCCGGCCGAGTTCACGACTGGCCACAGATTGGTCTTTGCTCAAGTCCGTGTGTGGACGGGGATCGGGTCTGGTTCATCTCCAATCGCTGTGAAGTCGTCTGCCTTGATCTGAACGGATTCCGTGATCGGGAAAATGACGGCCCGATCAACGACGAAGCCGCAACAACAGAACTCGACGCCGACGTGGTCTGGAAATTCGACATGTTCGAGAAACTCGGCGTACGTCCGCTGCATCAGTCGGTTTCGTGCATCACCAAGATCGATGACGTCCTGTTGCTGAACACGTCCAATGGCCCTGATGAATCCTACGTGAAAATTCCCGATCCCGACGCCCCTTCGTTTCTGGCCTTGAATGCGAATACGGGAGACGTGATCTGGAAGCATACCTCGGTACCCGATGCCGTGGGTATTGGGGGAAGTGGCTGTTCGAACGTTGGGGCCTCTCCCGCGGCAGCAACGATTGATGGCGTGACTCAGGTGATCTTCACCGGCCGCGAAGGCTGGGTTTATGGTTTCGACTTCGCAGATCTGAAGCGAGGCCAGACCACAGAGCTATGGAGTTTTGACTGCAACCCAAAAACGTCGAAATACAGTTTGGGAGGAACATCACGCCGTAACACGATTCTCAGTACCCCGGTTATCTGGAAAAATCGTGTCTATATTGCAACTGGCCGCAATCCCGAAATGGGAGAAGGTCCCGCCGACTTGTGGTGTATCGATCCTTCACGACGGGGAGACATCAGTTCAGAACTGGTCTTCAACAAGTCTTTTGAAAACGGTGCCAAGCCGATCCCCCGCAAATACAATCCCGCCTGTGATCTGCAGGCTGGTGACTTCGTCGAGCCAAACGCGAATTCTGGAGCGGTCTGGCACCTGGATTCTCACGACCGAAACGGCAACGGGAAAATTGCTTTCGAAGAGACCTTTCATCGGACAATCGGTACTCCGGCGATTGACGATGGCCTGTTATTCGTTGCGGATCTTAGTGGTGTCCTATCACAAGTGTCCGGCTAATGGTTTTGGAATTCGTAGAAACGTGTAATCAAATTAGGGTTTGCGTCAAAACATGAGCGCGCACGATCTCAGCTCGACTTGTCACAATCAACCGTTTTCGGCACCGTCCGGACGGTGGGAGTTGACAAATGTTG
>Ga0194055_10002039_pt1 | contig 16221 bp, 9 predicted proteins | sample SepL449m_MetaG_FD_155482 | JGI IMG/M metagenome (GOLD analysis project Ga0194055, IMG submission 155482) | Anoxic zone freshwater microbial communities from boreal shield lake in IISD Experimental Lakes Area, Ontario, Canada - Sep2016-L442-9m | ecosystem: Environmental > Aquatic > Freshwater >... | reverse complement strand
GCATACACGAGCACGACCACGTCGCCCCGATAGCGAAGCGTCTCGTGGCGATTCTTGAACTGGTCCTCCATCGCGATGTTCACGACCCGCTCGGTGTCAGCGGCGCCAGCCACGGCCGCGGAGACCGCGGCGGACATAGCGACGAGCACGGCAGAGGCGAAACGTCGGCTGGCAATCATGGGTCACCCAGTGAGGGAAACGGAGGGCTGGGGAAGTACCGCGCGACGGCACTCCGACACAACCGCGATCCGCCGGCCGCGGCAACGCGTTCTTCAGGCGGCCAGGGATTCGGGGTGATCCGTGGCTCCGTCGTCGCAGTCTTCTTCGTCGTCATCCTCGGAGTCGGCTGCCGGCCCGCAGGCAACGAGGTTGAGCAGGGCTGGCAGGAACACGAGCGACGTCAGCGTGCAGGTGGTGACGCCGAGGGTGAGCAGCCGGCCCAGGCTCTCGAGGCCGCGGTGGCTGGCCACCATCAGCGCGCCGAACCCCAGGATCGTCGTCAGGGCATCGACAAGTACCGAGTTCGCGGTCGAGGCGCTCATCCGGTAGGGGCCGGGCCGCTCCAGGGCGTCGTGCATGATGTGCACGCCGTAGTCGACGGCGATCCCCAGGATCAGCGGAACACCGATCAGGTTCGCCGCGTTGAGATCGATCCCGACCAGCCCCATCAGGCCAAACGTTTGCAGCATGCCGAGGCCCAGCGGAAGTGCCGCGAGCAGCGAGTGCTTGAGCGAGCGGAAGTCGAGCCAGAGCACCGCGAGAATGACCACCAGCGAATAGAGCCCTGCCTGCTCGTAGCTCCGCTTCATCTCGCGGGAGCCCTCGTAGGCCTGCACGGGGTTGCCGGTGGCACGGGGATCGACGCTCCGCACGTCGCGGACGAACTTCTCCAGCGACTCGAAGTTCCAGATGTCGCCGCGGCCGTAGATCTTGAGGAGGTGGCGACCGCTCGACCCGACGAAGCGTTCCACGAGGCTCGGCGGCAGGTCGGCGAGCGCGGGAGGCGACGGATCGGCGACGCCGGCGAGGGCATGGAGCCGCGTGAGCAGGTCGCCCGCCGCCCGCTGCTGAAACGTGGCGATGGCCTGGTAACACTCCTCGGGCCCCTTCCGCCGCAGGCTGTCGCGAACCCGCTCGAGGTGCCATGCCGTCCGCAGGCCACCAGGACGCTTCGACGCCTCGGTCTGGGCCCAGGCGAGCGTCTCACCGAGCGCGTCGAGCCGGTCGACTGGAATCTCCGGAGGCCGCTCGGGAAGCGCGGCAAGCCGGCCGCGGATCCGCTCGATGAGCGGCCGCTTGAGTTCCTCGTCGACGGGCAGCAGCGACGCGATTTCATCGACCCGCTCCACGCCCGGCAGCGCCACGAGCTTGGCCTTCCGCTCGAGCAACTGCTCGCGGGAGTCGGCGATCGACAGGGCGTACCAGACGCTCTGATCGCACTCCTCGAGGAGCTTCTGCTCCAGTTCGACGCTCTCCAGCCCCTCGGGCTGCATGTTGAGCAGGTTGTGGTCGTAGCGGAGTTCGTGGAGGCCGCCGGTCATCGCCAGCGTGCAGGCCACGCAGCCGAGGATCACGATCCGCGGATGCCGGAAGACCGGGGCGAGCCAAGCGTGCACCGGCACCGGCTCGGGGATGGTGCGGCCAAAGAAGCTGCGGTCGACAATCGCGAGCACGGCGGGCAGCACGAGCAGTTCCGCGGCGCAGCACAGCATGATGCCGCCGCCCGCGATCATCCCGAGCTCCGCCACGCCCACGAAGCTCGTCATCGCTGCCGCGAAGAAGGCGACGGCCGTCGTGATCGCGCCGGTGAGGATGCCCGGGCCCACGCGGCCGCTCGTTTCGAGCAGGGCGTCTTCGCAATCCATGCCCTTCCGTCGCTGCTCCAGGTAGCGGCCGACGTAATACGTGCCGTAGTCGATGCCCACGCCGATCATCGTCACCGTGAACGTGACGCTGAGGATGTTGAGGTGGCCGACGCTCGCCGTCGCCCAGGCGAAGGCCCAGGCCATGCCGATCGCCAGCACCCCGTTGGCCATCACGGCATGCCGCACGCCGCCAAAGCCGGCGATGATCACGAGGATCACCGCGGCCATCGACAGGCCACTCGCCCAGACCATCGAGGTCTGGCTAGCCCGCATCTCGTCGTCCTCCATGACCGGGATGCCGGTGAGACCGACCGAAACGCCGGGATGGCCATTGGCAATGCGGGCGATGATCCGCCGCAGTTCGTCCGTCGCAGCACTGGCGCCGGCAAAGCCGCCCTTCTCCTTGGTGAGCCTGAGTAGCACGAAGCCCAGCCGGCCGTCCTTGGCCAGGAGGTTCTCGCTGGAGAGATCGCGGAGCGTGGAGAGCGACTCGGGCATTCCCGGCCACGGCGAAACGTAGTCGGTCGGTCGCAGATCGCCGGCGACGGGCACCTCGAGCCCGGCCACCAGGCTCTCGACGTACCGCTCCAGTGACGCCGTGGGCTGCTCCTCGCGGGGATCCTGCGGTGCGGTGCCGGCGACCATCTGGCCGGCGAGTCCACCGACCATGGTGCCCACGCGGAGTTGGGCCCAGCCGCCCTCCAGGATCGGTTGCGTCCGCTCGATGAACCGGTCAATCGCCGTGAGGTCGGCCGGCGACAGGTAGTGGAGGCCCTTGGCGCGGATCGCGGAGAGGTCGACCTCGTGGAGCACCGACCGGAACAGCGACTTCTCGGAGGCGACCTCCCGGGAGATCTCCTCGAGCACGGGGATCACCTGCTCCCGGGAATCGCCCTCGACCACGACCACCGCGTCGTCGTCCTCGCCAAACTCGCGGATGTAGTCGATCCAGAGTTTGTTGTATTCGCTCTCCGGATCGACGAGATCGGAGCGGCTCACCTTGTAGCCCAGGTGCTGGGCCGACCAGTATCCGCTGGCGACCGCGGAGAGCACGGCCAGGGCCAGCACGGCAAAGGGGTGCCGCAGGCAGACGCGAGTCCAGGCAACGAGCGACCTACCGAGCAGGCCTGGCCTATGGCCAGACCTGTCACCGCCGCGATGGTCGGCGTCTTGGTATTCGTCTCGCTTCTGGCGCATCGTGGGCTGTCCTGGCGCGGTCCTCGGGCAGACAGTCGCCGGACCGGGGCGGGATCATAGGGGACCTACGGCGACGGGCAAACCCCGTTCCTGCTGCGAAATCCCCGGCGAAAACGGTGCCAGTCACCGTTTTCGCCGAGCGCGGGTTTCGCGCGCCGGCTCAAAACGCGACGAAGATCGGATCCACGGCAATCGGATCCACGGCAATCGGATCGATGACGATCGGCCCCGCGGTACCCGCGGAGAGGTCGGCGGCCGCGAGGAGCACGGCCGGATCGGTGAGCGGGTGAGCCGTGACCTGTCCTGGCGACACGGCATAGAGCACATCGCCGATCCGCACGCTGCGATCGATCGAGTCGGTATGCTCGATCGTGCCGAGCCGCGTGAACGCATCGGGAGAGCCCGTGTCGATGTGGAACACCACGAGGTCGGTCATCCAGCCTGTCTCCTGGACCGGCAGCGCCAGGACTCCCTGCGCAGCGAACCAGCCGAGCGCATGGTGGTCCCACGAGGCGGGAGACCACGAACCCCAGTCGCCGCCGACAAACGTGTAGGTCGCCGAACGCTTCGGCGCCACGGGATCGCCCACGTCGAAGATGGAGAGTTGCAGGCCGGCGTCGCGGCCCGTGACCGGATCGACGTCGCGGCCGACGCCGAGCAGGTGCGAGTCATCGAGCGGCATGAGGTGCGTGGAGTATCCCGGCACCTTCAGCTCGCCGGTCACCCGCGGCGCGGTTGGCGTGGAGAGGTCGATCACGAACAGCGGGTCGATCTGCCGGAACGTGCTCACATAGCCGCGATCGCCGGCGAATCGCACGGAGTAAATCCGCTCCCCGCGGGCGAGGCCCGAGACGCTCCCCACCGCTTCGAGTCGCCCCGCGGCCGCGGCCAGCACGGTGACGGCGTTCGACGCCCCGGCACCGAAGCCGTCGGTCGTGGCGATCCGCAGCAGGCCGTCGTGCTCGTCAAGTGAAAACTGGTCGAGCGTCATGCCTGCGACTGATCCCATCGCCACCAGCGGCGCATCGACAGCGGTGATATCAAACTTGTAGAGGTTCGTCGTCGTGCCGGTATCGGCGTCATCCCACCATGAGCCCACATGCGTGTCGACCACGTAGAGCCCCGACGTCGAGGCGAAGATTTGGCCGCCCACGCCGCCCGCCGTGGTGGTGGCGTCGGGTCCGGCGACGGCATCGCCCACGGTGAACGACACCACCGACAGCAGGCTTGTGTCACCGCCGTCGACAGGCAGCGACGTGTGGGCCGGATCGACCAGCGTGCCCGACGATTCGCCGCCGGCCGCATCGACGACCTGGTAGCCCGGCAGCGGTGTGTTGTCCCAGGCCTTCTCCAGACGGTCGCGATACGACGCCTCATCCTCGTAACGGGTGAGCGTTCCTTCACCCGGAAGAATCGGGCCGATCACGCATGACGGGCTCACCACCCTCGAGGCAAGCACGGGCACGGGCGTCAGTGGCCCGGGCATCGCCGGATCCGTCACGACCCCCGGCGCCGGCAGGTCGATCGAGCCCTGCGTCACGACCATCACGCGGTCGCTGATCGCCCGGGCGTCAACCAGCCAGCCGTCGAGCCGCGTGGTCTCCACGATCACCGGCGACGCGGGAGCTGCCACGTCCACCACGGTCACCACGACCTGCCAGCGGGTCGGCGAGTGGATCGGCATCATGGTACCGGTGCCGATGGCGACGTCGGACTGGCCCCACTCCTGCGAGATCACGGTCAAGCGCGTGCCCGATACAAACAACTGCCGCTCGTCGCCCGGCAGGGCGAGATGCGAGATCACGCCGAGCTGCTCCGGCGTCGCCACGTCGAGGACGTCGATGCCGTCGCCGGCGATCGCGAATAGGTGCGACCCATCGGTCTTCACGCGATCGCCCTCATCAACGCCCGCGACCTGCGTCGGCGTCTGTGAATAATCTCGCGCAGACGGGCCGCTCGTGGTGGCGGTGGACACAGGGGCGACGCTGCCGTCGAACATCACGATCGGCCCACCCCACCAGGGCCACACCGGACTGCCAAACATGTCGCGATAGCGCGCCACCGCTGCCTCGATCGCCCACGACTTCAGCCGGGCGATGTCTCCCACGGGTGCCAAGGGGTTGGTGACCTCGTTGCTGACGAGTTGCTCGCCCTCGTCGAGCCGCGCGGTATCGATGCCGGCGGTGCCATACATCGCGTCGATGGCCAGGCCACCGTCGAGTGTGTTTCTGCCCGCGCCGGCGCGGACGGAGTCGACGCCGGCACCACCGAAGAGCGCGTCGTCGCCGCCGCTGCCCACGAGCGAGTCGACGCCGCCGTTGCCGCGGATCTCGTCGTTGCCCCCCCGACCGTTGAGCGTGTCGCGGCCCGGGCCGCCGAAGATCGCATCCGCTCCGTCGCCGCCGGTGATCACGTCGTTGCCGAATCCTCCTTCAAGCCGCGTGGTGATGCGCTCGTTGCCGGGCACGTTCACCGCGATCGAGTCGTCGCCAAAGCCGGCAACGACGTGGATCGACTTCACCCGAGCCGCCGAGCGGACATCGATCACAGCACCGTTCACGGTCGCCCGCAGCTGGCGGGCATTCGCTGGATTCGGCTCGATGACGATCGTGTCGTCGGGCAGCGCCGCGTTCGCGTCACCCACGATCGTCCACGCACCTGCCGCGAAGCTCACCGCCAACGCGTGCCGGGTCTCGAGCCGCTCGATAACCCGCGGAGCCTGCCGGGATCTGGTCCGCCGCCGATTCATTCGCTGCCGCCGCTGCATGACACCGCCTCCGGGGTGATCGCCCAACATCGACTCATCCCCCTCGACGGTACGGGGCGGGCAGAGCCGGGTCAATGAAGACGCTACGAGCCCGCGTGCCGGCGGAGCGGGTAAGGTGCGGAAGCGTGGTCGACGGTCATCGCCACAGGCGGGGCAAGGCACACAAGGCCGCGGCGGCTCGCGACCGCATCCCGGCGAAATCTCTGGCCCAACCCCATGCCGCAGGCCGAATACCTTCCGCAGGCGGCACCGTTCGCGGTGTCGTGGGAGGGCAGTGCAAGGGGGGACTGAGTTCATGCGCCGTCACGCGGTGTTTCTACTGGGGCTGGCATGCCTGCCCTGGCTTCACGAGGTGGCACGAGCCGCCGGGGAATCGAGCCTGACTCGCGGCGTCATCGGCGCCATGGCGGAGTCTGGGTCGTCGAGCCGCGACACGCGGCGCCGGGCCATCGAGGCGATCCCGTTCAGCCGCATGCCGGCAGCAGAACGCCGGCTCGCCGAACAGGCGATCGAGCAAACCACGCTCTACCGACGGCTGCCGACGGCGAGCATCGCCTGCGACGCCGCGCTGCTCGACTTCGTGCTCTCGAAGCCCGAGACGCTCGTCGAGGTCTGGCGGGTGCTCGGCATCAGTCGGCTTACCTTTGACCCGATGGCAGCCGGACAGTGGCGGCTCTCCGACGGCTACGGCACTGTGGGGGTCGTGCAGTTGCTCCATCACGAGCGGGGAGACCGCGGCGGCCTCTACGTCTTCCACGGCCGCGGCGCCTACGACGGTCCGCTCGCCCCCAAGCAGCTCACCGGTTCCTGCCTGTTGGTCTTGCGGTATGCGACCGACGCGGATGCGGCAACCGGCCGGCAGCGGCAGAGCGTACAGATCGACGCCTTCCTCGACGTCGATGGGATGGGACTGGAAATCGTCACCCGCTCGCTCCAGCCGATCATCGTTCATTCCGCGGCGGCAAACCTCCACGAGATCAGCCTGTTCATGTCGCAGTTTGCCGCGGCGGCCGCCCGCAACCCGGCGGCGGTGTCGCGGATCGCCGACCGCATGACGCGGTCCACGCCGGCCGATCGGTCGGCGCTCGTCACGCTCGCGAGCGGCCGACAGGCTGCGACAGCGCCGGCCCACAGCCCCGGCACTGAGCAGGTGCAGGCTGAACTGGCGGCTCGGTGGATGACTGCCGACCAGCTCGACGCCCTGCAGAAGCGGTGACGAGCTACTGCGTCCCGTCGGGCCGCGCGAGAGGTGCCGGCACCGACGCGATCCGGACGCGAGCTTCCGAGGCGACGAGACAGGGCCGCTTGTACTCCGGCATGTAGCCACGAGCGCCGCGAACCGAGACCTGCTGGCCGACGAGCGGCCCGAGGTCGACCCCCGGCTGAGGCGTGACGAACGCGATCACATTGTTGACGTTGTCCACGACAGCCCACCGCGGTGCGTCTGGGCGTCGCGAGATCACGGTGGCGAGGCGGCCGGTCGTTTCCATCTGGTCGGGCGGGGTCCAGGTCGGCTGACCGCCCGCCGGCTGGCCGCCGGGAAGCACGCCGGGCCGCACCGGCCGCGACCCGAGCGTTGAGAGGCTCGACCACATCCCACCGAGCCGCAGCGGTTCGGGCTGTTCGGCCGCCGCCACCATGAGCCCCTGCTGTTTGGCCTGGATCGACTCAAACCGCGCCAGCCGGGCGTCGATGGCCTGGGCCCGCGTGCGGTCCGACTGCGAGGTGGTCCGGGTGGCCGCGAGCCGGAGCCGCTCCCGCAGCGGCGCGAGATTCCACGAATCGCTCTGCCCAGTCACGGCAAGCGACAGGGCGAGGTCGATGTCGGCGAGTTCGTCGCCCGAGGCGGCGGCGGCCCCCGCGCTCACGGCGGGCGGCGGCGCCGCCGGCGTGGAGCGGTCGAACACGTTGGTGCCGCGGGGCAGCCAGCCCGACAGGAGTTTTGTCATGCCGCTCGCAGGCTCCTGCGCGGCGGTCTCCGCGGCGGCGTCAAACTCGGCCACGGCCTGCGTCACGGCGCTTCCGGCGTCGCGAATCGCGTCGACCGCCACACCCGCGGCCGCGAGGCCGGCGGCGTCGGTCACCGCGGCGGGATCGGGGACAGGGGCGAGGGCCGGCGGCAGCGCGAGATCCTCGGCCCGCGCCCAGCGAAACTCGCCCGAGGGCGGCTCGATCCGCACCCAAGCACCTGCATGGCGACCCCCGGCGACCTGCACATGTTCCATGATGGTGACGCGTTCGCCGGCCTCGAGCGCGACCTGCGTGACGTGCCGCAGGTCATTGAGCTGCGACCCGACGCGGGCGACGGCACCGTCGGTCACCACCACGCCGGTGGTGCGACCGCCACTGGCGGCGCCCTCGTGGCCGGTTGACTCGGCCTGCACATCGCGGGCCAGCATCCAGCTGAAGCTGCTCCGGAGAGGACGCACGGCGCAGTAGCCCGAAGCATCGACCGCCCAGACCTCGACCTCGGTGCCGACGGAGAGCCGTTCGGTCGGATAGTAATCGTCGCCCGCACCACACCTCAGGTAGGCGTGGTCGGCGGCCACGGTGACCGTGACGGGCAGCACCGCCGCGTCATCGGCCGCTGAGGCCGAGGAGACGAGCAGCGCGATGGCAGCGACGAATCGCACGGGCGCGGTGAACACAACCGACGAGCAGCGCGATGGCAGCGACGAATCGCACGGGCGCGGTGAACACAACCGCGTTGAACTGGAGCGACGACATGCCTGCCTCATCCATCCTTGGACACAGGCCCTATTCTTCGGCACCAAAAAAGCGCGTAGACGAGGCTTGGGCGTCCTCGTCTACGCGCTGCGTTCGGGCCACCGAAGCGACCCTGCCGCACCTCTTGTAGTCCAGCCGCGGCGACCGCTCAAGCCTCGAATTCCATCCGCGCCAGACCCCGGGGAAACGCCCCGGCGAAGCCCCGCAAACCCCCCTCGCAACGAGGGTTTCCCGTCGCGGCGGGCAGACGGGAGAACCTGCGGGGGCGGGATGGGCCACGGCGAGCCGCGCCAGCATCGGATGCCAGCACCGGCAAGGCGAAGGTAACCGCGGCCGCGTCCTGGCCGCATGCTCAGGTTGACAACCTGAGCTACTCAGGAAGTAGCACAGGTTGTCAACCTGTGTGCCTTTCTGACTCGCATCGATACAGCGTCGTGGAAGCCGACCGGCCGTGAGGCCGCGGGCTGTTCCTGCGGGCTCCTCGCTGCACTCACTCCCAGCGGTGAACGGGCCGGTCGAGAATCTCGCGCATCACGATCAGCCGCCGCAGCGCGGCCGGATCGCGGATCGCCACGGCGAGTTCGTCGGCCACGCCGCCTGTGGCCACCGCCTTCGGCTTCGCGGCCGTCGGCGACGACAGCATCGAATCGCGGTGACCAAGATCCTGGGCGAATGCGTCGTTCACGTGCTCGATGATGTCGTCGCCTGCCTCGCCGAGCGGCGCGTATGGACGATCCCCGAGACGGGGCGCAGGAGCCCCGGGCTTTGGTGGGAGCGGAGGCGGCGTGCGGCGAACCGACGACGTGCCCGCCGCCTGCGGTCGGTTCGACCGCTGCACGGCAGGACGTTGCTGCGGCCGCGGCTCCGGCTTCCGCTGCGCGGCCGGTTGCGGCGCCGGAGTCGGCTGCGGGTTCCCGCCGCGAGACTGCCGCAGGAACTCCTCGATCTGCCGCTCGAGTTCCACACGAACGTCAGCAGGCGGCTCGCCAGCCACGGGGCGGCGCGGCGGGCGCACAGGCGGCGCGGCGGGACGTCCGCCGTCGCCCGCCACGCGACGCACGAGGTTTACGACCTGCGACACGATCCAGAAGATGACGAACAGGAGCGGCAGCAGGCCTTCGATCCAGTCGAAGCCGGCGGCGAAAAGTGGTCCCACGGCCTGCATGGCGAGGCTGCTCCCAACGAGGGTCACTGGCCGCCGGCGACGGCGGGTATCGGCCCGGTGGCAATGCTCCGCCGCATGTCGGTGTCGGCCTGCAGATTGCGGAGTTTGTAGTAGTCGGTGATTCCCAGTTGGCCCGACGCGAGCGAGTCGGCTACCGCCTTCGGCACTTCGGCCTCCGACTCCACGAGCGCCGCGCGGCTTTCTTCAATGGCGGCGATCATTTCCTGCTCTTTCGCCACCGCCATCGCCCGTCGGCCTTCGGCGTTCGCCCGGGCCACGCGGGTGTCGGCCTCGGCCTGGTCGGCCTGCAAGCGGGCGCCGATGTTGGCGCCTACGTCGATGTCGGCGATGTCGATCGACACGATCTCGAAGGCGGTGTTGGCATCGAGGCGGCGGGCGAGCACCGTCTTCGAGATCACGTCGGGGTTTTCGAGCACATCGGAGTGCTTCTCCGCGGAGCCGATCGCCGACACGATCCCCTCGCCTACGCGGGCAATGATCGTCTCCTCGGTGGCACCGCCGATGAGTTGGTAGAGATTCGTCCGCACGGTGACGCGAGCCTTCACCTTGAGCTGGATGCCGTTTTTGGCGACGGCGTCGAGCGACTCGCGGCCACTATTCTTGCCGGGGCAGTCGATCACCTTCGGGTAGACGCTCGTCTGCACCGCCTCGCGGACGTCGCGGCCGGCGAGGTCGATTGCGGCAGCCCGCTTGAAGTCGAGCTCGCGGATGCCGGCCTTGTGGGCGGCGATCAGCGCCTGCACCACCAGCGGCACGCGGCCACCAGCGAGGTAGTGAGCCTCGAGCCCCTGCCGGGTGATGCCGGTGGAGTCGCCGAGCCCGGCCTGCACCGCCATGATCTTGCTCCGCACGATCACCGCGGGGTTCACCTTCTTGAAGCTCATCGCCACGAGATCAAACAGGCCGATGCCAGCTCCCGACGCCACCGACTGCACCCAGAGCCGCAGGTATCGGGCCATCACGGCGAACACGACCAGGAGGGCGAAGACTCCCAGGCCGAGCACGATGAGGGTGAAAAGGGGCATGGTGGGCTCCTAGGTCAGGCGATCGCGGCGTAGCGCCGCAGCCGTCAAGCCTTGTTCGGGGTGTCGGGCGAGTCAAGTTGCCCGGGATGCCGCGTGGTTTCCGGGGCCTGGCTCTGATCGAGGGCGTTGAAGTCGAAGGTCTCGAGGGCCTCTTCGAGGTCCCGTGGCACGGCGCTCGGACGCGGCGCTGGTGACGGTCGTGACGGTGATTCCATCGCAACGCGGACGACGAGGGCCGTCGCCTGGGTGCCCACTACCTCGACCGCCGCACCGCGGGCGATCGGGCCGGCCTCGCTGACGGCCTGGTGGTCGACGCCGTCGATCTCCACATCTCCCCAGGGCAGCAGGTCGCTCGTCGTCTGGCCGCCCGGAGCACCGCGCGACGGTCGGCGTCGGGCATCACCTCGTCTGGCCGCGGCGGAGGCGGCAGCACGCGGCGGCCGAGGGGTGTCTCGGGAAAGACCCGAAAGGCCACCGCCAGCACCAGGGGCACGGCGAGGCAGGTGACCGCGAGCACGGCCGTGCCGAACCACGGGCCCTGCTCGACGAACGCCAGCGCCACACCGGCAACCAGGGCCACCACGCTCAGAAAGCCAAGCACGCCGCCCGACGGCACGAAGACCTCGAGCGCGAGCGCCACGAGACCCACGACCACGAGCGCCGCCACCCACATCAGCGGCGTCATGCGTCCCCCACCGGGTGCACGATCACGCGGCCACCGCGGACGCCGACCACGCGAACGGCCGTGCCGGGCTCGATGAGCGGGCCATCACTGGCCACGTCCCGCACACTGTCGCCGAGCCGCGCCTTGCCGGCCGGCGCCAGCCGCGTGGTGGTCGTGCCGATGCGGCCGATGAGTTCGTCGATCGCGTCATCGGGCCCCGCGTCCGCGGGCGGCTCGAGCACCACGTTCCGCAGAATCGGCGTCGATGGCAGCCACCGCCGCAGCAGAATCCCGAGCGTCGCGACGCCCGCCGCCGCCCCCAGGATCCCGATCAGCGACCACTGCATCTGCCGGATCTGATACTCGTTGACCGGGAGGACGAACGACTGGCTGGCAAGCACGATCGATGCGATCACGAGCAGTCCTCCGCCGAGGCCGAGCACGCCGAAGCCCGGCAGCACGAAGATCTCCGCAGCCACGCAGATCACACCGGCGATGAACAGCATCACCTCCAGCCAGCCGGAGGTGCCGTTGAGGTACTGACTCCAGAAGTAGACGATGAACGCCACCATCGACACGAATCCGCCAAACCCGATGCCGGGCGTCTTGAGCTCGATGTAGAGGCCGGCGGCACCGATCATGAGTAAGAGCCAGGCGAGGCTCGGGCTGGCGAGGGCCTCGAGCAATCGGTCGGCCCAGCCCGGCTCCGCGACCGCGACCCGCCCCTCGATCCCATAGGCCTTCCGGAGGCCCTCGGCGTCGTCCACGACGTGGGCCGCGATCGCGAGTTCCTCGGCGCGGCGGCCGTCGAGGGCGAACGGTCCGGTGCCGATCACGGGGCCCAGCCGCCAACTGTCGCGGTCGGCGCGGGCGGCGAGTTCCGCCTCGCTGAAGAATTCGATGCGGCCGGAGCCCTGCTCCTCCGCGCGGTGGACCGTGATCCCTGGCACCACGAGCGCCGCCGGCAGCGACCAGGAACGGTCGCGGAGTTTTGCCACGCCCCCGCGCCAGGCGGCCACGATCGAGTCGGCCCGCCGGCCCGCGATCGACGCCGCCCCTTCGCCGCCGATCGTGGCCCCAGGGTGCATGACGAGTTCGTCGCAGGCCAAGGCCACCAGCGCCGCGTCGCCCCGCGCCTCTCGCGGCACGTAGGCCACCGTCTTCACGCTCGTCGGATCGAGGCCGGAGAGCCAGTTGGCGAGCACCAGGCTCTGCTCGGGAGCGCCCCCCGCGCTCTCGATTCGCAGCCAGATGAAGTTCGAGCCATCGGCGATCGCCCGCTCGATGCGGGCCTGAAGCCGCGCCACCGCCTCGGGGCCCACGGCGCCGGTGAGCGAGACGAGCGCCGGCCGCCAGCCACCGTCGAGCGCCGGATCGGCGGCCAGGTCGCGCTCCGCAACGCCGATTGCGCGGGCGAGTTCGGCGGGCGAGCGGGCGAGGATCCTCACAAACCCGAGTTCCCGGCCACGGCGGCCGTCGAAAGCGAGGGGCGAGGGCTGGAGCGGTTCGACGTCGATGACCGCAGCTCGCTTGCGGAGGTCGTCGAGTTCGGGCTCACCGACGAACTGCTCGCCGTCGTCGGTCGAGGCACGGACCACGCGGGCGGCCGAATCGGCAAACGCCTCGGCCACCGCAGGCGGTATCGTCCGCCGCCGCGCGGCCGTCAGTCGATACGCGGTTTTCACCGCCTCGTCGGGCCGGTCACTGGCGCCGGTTGCGGGGCCGAGCACAGCCTGGGCGGGCATCGCGATCTCGTCGCACGCCAGCGCCACGAGCACCGCATGGCCCGTCGCGCCCTCAGGTAACCATGCAACCGTCTTCACACCGGCGAGCCGGTCGTCTGCGAGGAAGCGGGCGAGTTCGAGCGCGCGGCCAAAGTCGCTGCCCCCCGCGGCCTCGCCATCGACCGCGTCAAACCGCAGCACGAGCGTGCCCCGCTCCGGTGCCGCGTCGCGCAACTGTCCGAGGCTGCGGAGCACGGCAGCCTCGACCTGCGTGTCGCGGGTGCCGGTGAGTGGCAGCCGGACCGGCACCATGACGGTGCCCGCCACCGCCGGTGCGGCCAGCGAGCAGGCTGTGAGCCAGGCGGCGACTGCAACGCGGCGGACGAGGGCAAAACCGAGCCGCATGAAGATGCTCCGGCCGGATGGAAAACCGGTCGAATTCTAGGTTCCGCGTGAGGGGAGTCAAAAACATGGTACGTCCCCCCTTATACTTTTGCTCTATGGCCGACCCAGCAGCATCACGCTCCCGCGACCTGATCGACCTCGTCGCCGCCCGCGCTCTGAAGCGAGGCACCTTCACACTCGCGTCGGGCCGGGTGGCGAGTTTCTATCTCGACGCCAAGCAGGTGGTGCTCGATTCCCACGGGGCGATGCTCGTCGGCCGGGCGATCCTCGACCGACTCGAGGCGGCCGGGCCGCTGCCGCACGCCGTCGGCGGGATGTCGATCGGCGCCGATCCCGTGACTGGAGCCGTGGTCACCATGGCCGGCGTGGCAGGCCTGCCGCTCAAGGGCTTCATGGTCCGCAAGGAGGCCAAGGGCCACGGCCTGCAGAAGTACATCGAGGGCCCGGTGGAGCCTGGTCAGCGGGTAGTGATCGTCGAAGACGTTGTCACGACCGGCGGTTCGTCGCTTCTGGCGATCGACCGGGCGCAGGAGTTTGGCCTCGTGGTGGAGCGGCTCGTGGCGGTGATCGACCGGCTCGCCGGGGGCCGCGAGGCGCTCGCCGCCCGCGGGATACCGCTGGAAGCGCTCGTCACGATCCGGGATCTGGGCATTGAGCCCGACGCGACGTAGGGCGGGAAAAAGGTGACAGCCACCCTTTGCCAGTCGCCGAAGGCGACGTGGCCCCGGCCATAGGCCGGGGTCTTCAGACAAACGGTGGCTGTCACCTTTTTCCGCTTGCCATCTGCGACCCCCTGCTTGCCCAGGCTTGGTCCGGAGCCATAGGCTTCAGTGGGGCACTCATCGGGTGTCGGCCTGATCTGTCCGCGAGGGTTTCCGCATGCGGCCATTGGCACTCGCGAGGGCGTTCGTCGTGGTCTCGTGCCTCCTGGCATTGGCGGGCCACCGTGCGTGCGCGGATGCAGGCGACACCGCGACCATTGCGGACCTGATCGGCCAGCTCGGCGACGACGAGTATGCGGTTCGTGAGGGAGCCGCGGGGAAGCTCGCCGCGATCGGCGCCGATGCCGCCGACGCACTCCTCGCCGCCGCGGAATCGAGCGACGACCTCGAAGTGGCGCTGAAGGCGCGCTGGCTCGTCGAAGCGCTGCCCATCGCCTCGGCCACCGATTCGCCAGCGGTGACGAGCATGCTCGACCGCTACAGCCGCGGCGACTTCGACGCCCGCGTCAACCTGATGCACCGGCTTCTGCGGCTCGACGACGACGCGGGAATCGAGCCGCTGGCGCGGATCGTGCGGCTCGAGCGAACGACCGCGGGCTCCCGGATTGCTGCGGCACTCCTTGCCCGCGAGTGGCATCCCGACGATCCGGTCTGGACAGAGATCGCCCCCCGGATCGCATCGGGCATCGGCCCAAGCGGCCGCCCAACGGCGCGACTGGTGCGGGCCCTGATCGACTGCTCGGCCGCGCCGTCGGCCGCCGCGGTCGACGAGGCGATCGCGGCGGTGCGGCTTCTGGAGCGGTCCGGCGAAGGGGCGGCCCGCATCCCAGTCGGCGACGACGGTGACGGCACGCTCGGCGACGCCAAGACAACCCGCATCTTCCGCCGAGTGCTGGCGGAACTGCTCGCCGCCGCGGGCCGCCACGACGCCGCGGTCGCCGAGGCGGCGCGACTCTTCGACGCCTGCCACGGATCCGCTGCAGAAGACGACCTGCTCGCCAACGAACTCGCCTGGCTTTCGGATCACGGCGTGCCGCAGGCGGCGAGCCTGCTGGCGGAGAGAGTCGCGCCTGGCGGCGACTCGTTCGCTCCGCTGGTGGCATATGCCGCGGCAGTGGCGCACCGCCGCATGGGCGACGAGGCGGTTGCCGTTGATCTGGCCGACCGGGCGGCGGCCGCTCTCGGCGACGGCGGCGAACTCAGCCGGCGGCTGCAGGCCGCCATGCTGCTGGCCCGCTGGGGCGCGCCCGACTGGTCGCTGCGGGAGTATCGCGCGATCGTGGACGACCCGACGTCACCCCTCGGTGAACTCGCGTTGGCGGGCGTCATCGGGGCGGAGTTCCTTCACGACCACGGTCGCGACGGAGAGGCCGCGGCAATGCTTCGCGTGGTGCTCGACGGCCGCGGTGGCGACGACATCAACCAGATTCTGATGCGACTGGAGCGCGACCCACGAGCGATACGGTCGCGAATGCTCTATTTCGTGGCCTGCGATGCGGCGAGCCACGGCGATCCGGCGGCCTCTCGCAGCCGGCTCGAGGAATCACTCGCCGCCCATCCCAAGGATGTCGATTCCCTGATTGCCTGGTATCGGCTGGGCGACGACGATCCCGCGCAGCGGGCCGATGCGGCAGCGCGGGTGACGAAGGCGCTCGAGCAGATCGACGAGGAGATCCAGGCGGTCCCCGACGACCCCAACGGCTACAACGAATACGCCTGGCTCGCGGCCAACACCGAGGGCGACGTCGGCAAGGCGCTGCGGTATTCGAAGCGGTCGCTGGAGCTCTCCTTCGATAGCCCGAGCTACCTCGACACGATGGCCCACTGCCGAGCTGCGGCCGGCGATGCGGCCGGCGCGGAGCGGACACAACTCCTCGCGGTCCGGCAGGAGCCGCACAACGTCACGATCCGCCGCAACCTCGAACGCTTCCGCGCGGCC
>Ga0194055_10002038_pt1 | contig 16225 bp, 23 predicted proteins | sample SepL449m_MetaG_FD_155482 | JGI IMG/M metagenome (GOLD analysis project Ga0194055, IMG submission 155482) | Anoxic zone freshwater microbial communities from boreal shield lake in IISD Experimental Lakes Area, Ontario, Canada - Sep2016-L442-9m | ecosystem: Environmental > Aquatic > Freshwater >... | reverse complement strand
CTACAATAATGTGGTATTAAGAGAGAAGTTGGTTTTGTTTATAATATATACGGAATTTTTTCATAAATTGCACACAAAATACTTTAAGCGTTTTACGACGAAGATGCAATTATTTATGAGTCAGATAAATCATGATATAAAATTTGAAGATTCTGCTGAAATAAATAAAACAAAAAGACGATCAATGATTGAGACGCTTGAAGCCGATAGCGTAAATAAATATGTATTGCAAGAATTGAAACAAAGCATAGCTGATGAAAATGCACAAACTCCTACATCATCATTGTCATCTGGTTCCTTAGGGCTTGAGCCAATCAATTCTACTATACAAACTAATTTTAAGAGAGAAACTACCACGCTGCAAGGGGTATTTTTGGAAATAGACGAGGAGCCAAAAGAGGAGCCAAAAGAGGAGCCAAAAGAGGAGCCAAAAGAGGAGCAAGATGTGGAGCAAAATGTGGAGCAAAATGTGGAGCAAAATGTGGAGCCAAAGCCAGAAAATTTACCAGACGATATGTCATTATTAACAACCGAAAGCGAACCCAAACAGGATGACTCCATAGTAACAGAACAAAAACCGAAAAGAAAGTATAAACCCAGAAAGAAGAAGGGCGACCCGTAAATCTTGCGGCTTTAAATTGTTTTATTATATATTTAAAAAAATTGAACTAAAGTTATATTGATAATGTATTGTAACACTACCACAATGGAGCGCAGAATTAACAAGCGATTAGACGGATATATTACTACATTTAAGGATAGCATTCGTGATAAGGCGACTGCTTTAGGTGTTCAAAATGAGCAGATGAATCTTATTTTGCAACATATTTATGATTATGATAGACTAACTTTGGTGAAGGAGGACTTTATGAAGAGAAAGCGTGTCAAGAATGTTGTGCCCTTTTGTGATCGTTGTGGCGCAAAGCGTGCAAATGGCGAGCAATGCACACGACGAAAGAAGGAGGAGGATGAATATTGTGGAACGCATATGAAGGGCACTCCGCATGGTGTTGTTGATTTGCTGGAGGAAAATAAGCAAACTACTCAGAAGGTTGAGGTGTGGGCCCAAGATATCATGGGAATTGTTTATTATATTGACAAGTCTATGAACGTTTATCAGGCGGAAGATATTGTTAGCAACAAGACTAACCCAAAAATTATTGCAAAGTATGTGAAGAATGGTGATTCTTACACTATACCAGAATTTGGAATTTAGAAAACAAAACAAAACAAACAAACAAAAAAAACAAAACAAACAAAACAAACAAAACAAACAAAACAAACAAAACAAACAAAACAAACAAAACAAACAAAACAAACAAAACAAACAAAACAAACAAAACAAACAAAAGAAAATAAAAGAAAAGGGAAAATGGACAAAATTAACCTTATTGTGAAATAAAAATATAAATATTTTTTATATATTTTTATTAGATTTATGGTAAATCAAATTGAAGGCATTGATGAGATTAGCAAAAAAATATTGCTCTCTTCTGGGATTATTTTTAACAGCAATGAATATCCAGATGAAATACTTATTTCCCGCGATAAGTTAATAGATAATTTAATTTATGAATCTATAAAGAATGATGTGGTTGAATTAAAAAAAACATTGAGCTCATCTGCATTAACAAGCTTACAAAAAGAAGCGAGTAAAAGTCAGAAATGGCCTTTGTTAAATTTGGTAAGACAAATATTGAATGTGTATGGTTATAAAATGAATCCAGTTAGAAAATGTGATGGTTATACTGTAGATGGTATTAAAAAATTCAAACGATATTTTCAAGTTATAAAAAAAATTGATAATATAATTATTTAATAAATATGTTTAAAACCTCATACAACAATGACACCAGCATCTATAATTACCTCACCAATTCTTGATAATGATATTGAATCAAATAACAAAAAAAATGAATATGAAACCCTTCCCAAATTAAAAGGTATTTTGGTAAAGCCTCCTACCGAAGATGAATCAACTCGGAATGCCGAGAGAATGGTTGCCTTGTGTATGTATTTAATAATTGCATTGTTTTGTTTTCCGTTAATATTTTGCGATTACTATTATGCTATTAATAACCCTGAATGTATGCAACAAAAATTGCACATTAGTTTAACAATGCGTGATTATTTAATAGTAAATGCCATACTTGGCACAATATTCATGTTTGCAACATTTATTGTCTTCATGCAGGTAGATTTTAAAAAATTTGATGAAGATAGTAACTTAATTGTATTCTTTAGATGTATTGATATTCTAGCATCGGCATTTTCGGTTGCATGGGTTATAACTGGAGGAATTATGTATTGGGGAGAAATGGACAAAAGTTTGTGCTCAACATCTGCAAATGATTATATTATGGCAACACTAATTATAAAAATTATTATGACTGGATACACCGCATATAATCGTTCAAGCAAAAAAACCACCAACACAGCAACAATATAATTGGTAATATAATTGGTAATCCTTCACTAACGTTCTCACTTTGTAGAGGATTCTAGTCGCACATATTTCAGGGCGTTTCAGGGAATAATATCTTATCTACTGTTGTTCTTACACAAAATAATCTGTGTAAAATTATACCTAAAATAAATGCAAAAATTGCAACATATAAAAATGGAAGTTTGAATAAATAAGCGACAATTAAAGATGCAATAAGAGTCATAAATACATCAGCAATTGCAACTCCAAATAATCTATAAGAATGAATTCCTTTATCTGGAACACCTAAAGCATTCTTGTATTTACATAAACCCAACATTTATTATTTATGTAAATATAAAATTTATAATCGTTAGTAATTATATATGGACAGTTCAACAAAAACCTTTTTAAACAATTTAACTAATAACAACAATAATGAAATAATTGAAAAAATACTAGGAATATATAGTGGGTATGAAATGTATAATGTAGAGCCTATTACAATTGCGGTTATTAAAGACATTTTTGATAAAATAAATCAAACTTTTTATAATAACGAATTTTTTGAATTTTTGGGTACACCCCCATATGTAAAAAGAAAAAATATAAATTTTGTGGATAGTGGAAACAGTTGTGAAAACACGGTTGCCATGTTTGTAGCAACGGAATATGAAAACCGAGTTGATGCGGAATTTGCAACTTTTGATTTTGGGTTTGTGGTGGCATTAACATGTTTGAATTCAATAGAACCCCACAAAAAAATATATTATTCTGGTGGGTATATTACAAAAAGCCGAATTATATTTATAATTTTAATGCTGCTTCATGAATCAATTCATATAATTGAATTCAAAGATAAATATATAACAAAAGCAAAAGCAGAACATACTGTGTTTTTTTATAAACAAGCATTTAAATTGTTTGGAATAATATCTAGATTGACTGAGATGTTTGATTCTCCCGATTTGCTAATTTTTGATGATACTGAGCGTGTTAATGATATTACCAAAAGATTAACCAGACGAAGTGCTTTGCAAGATGGTACGGATATTCTAAATGATTATTCGCACTATAAAGATGATGATGGAAACGAAATTCTGTTAGGATATATTGTGCATAACATGTTCGGTCCAGCAGAATCTATTAAATTTATTGAAAATTTTACACCGAATAAAAGGTCAGAATCCGTAACGCTCGCTCCAGATTCTTCCGCTGGTGGTAAAAAGAATATAAGAAAAAAAACAAGAAAAAGACGCGTAAAAAATGTTAAAAGAACACGGCGCAGTATGATGTAATTACATTTGATTCTAAATTTTGAAATTGAATTAGAATTAAATTTACAAATATTTATTTTTAATATAATTATATTTATATGTTGGATATTAAATTTATTATAGTTATTTCCATATTTCTGATATTAATAACATTAATTTTTGCTTCAACTTTTTTTAAAAAGAACTCACGATTAGATATTTTTGTAAATAGATTACCAATAGTGAGTCATTTTTTTGTTGGATTTGGTATATTAATTACCTTTTTATTATTTATTTCAAATTACCAAGAATCTGTTGTGAAAGAAACTGTAAGCACAATAAATGAAACATTTTTGCATATATTTGATATTTTGGAGCTTCATAAAGATAGATGTCCTAATTTAGCAAATTCGTTTTTTTTCAAATGGCAACTAGATGGTAAAAAAATTTCGTCGTCCTCTTTACAAGAAGATGACCCTTTTAGTGTGATGTATGTTTCAAATAATTTATTTCAGATAGTTGGTTTATATGTTCAAAGATCATCCAATTTATCCGTTACATCATCCCGATTTCTATCATTTTTTTCCTCATTTTTTAAATCACATATTCTCAAAAAAGAATGGCCTAAATATAAAGCAAATTTTGGAATCAGATCTTACATGCTAATTAATAAATTATTTGAAGTTAATGAACAATATACTTTTAAAAATTCAACTGAGTTAAGAAATTTTTGGGATGACTATGTAAAATCTGATGAATTTTTAAATATAATACAATTAGATGATAGTCAAAATACTATAAATTTGCTATAAAATAATTAAAATCTCTGCCGCAGGCAGAACAGTTTTGCAATGCTTTTACAAAAGCATTATTTTTTTAAATGTGAATAAGAATATGTGTGATTTCAAAAAAAAATTGAAAAGTGTAGGTGTAAAAAAAAGAAATGTAACTTTAGCGAAGGTAACAAAATTAATTCAAATTAAAAATGAGCGTGTCAATTGAAAGAGGTATGTTGAATCTGTTGGTAGATTTGCAGTCAGAAATGATAGAAGCGTGCGCTCGTGCGTATGGTTTTTCGTCATTGGATGCGAAAAGTCGTATAGGTAATGTAGTGTTGTTGTATAGTGGTGGTGTAGAAAAAAAGGCATTACGTAAGGAAAAGTTGGTTTCGGAGAAGCGAAAGTTGGCATTGCCATTCAGCGGAGCAGTGGAAGAAGGATGCTGCCATGGACTGAAGCAAAACCACGGTCTGCTGAGCCAATGTGCGAACGAGGTGTCATCGGGATACTGTTCGGGATGCAATAAGCAATGCGAGAAGAACGCATCAGGAAAACCAGATTGCGGTAACATAGAAGACCGCATGACAGCATTCCAGGCAGGAGTAGAGTTCAGAGATCCCAAGGGACGTTCGCCAGTGGCATACGCAAAAGTGATGCAAAAGTTGAAGATAACGGAAGAAGAGGTGCTAGCGGAAGTAGCCAAGTTCAACGTGATATTCAACCGAGATCATTTTGTGATGCCAGAAAGCAAGCGTGGGCGACCCAAGAAGGAGGGTTCAAAGGACACGGATAGCGATGCAGAATCCAAGAAGCGTGGAAGACCCAAGAAGGCGCTGAAAGCCGTTGAGGTGTCATCCACTGAGGATCTGTTTGCAACTTTAATCTCGGAAGTGAAGGCGTCGTCTCCTCGTGCGGAAGTTCAAGTTCAAGTTCCAGTTGCAGTGTTGGAAGTGACTTCCAAGAAGGAAAAGGATGTAACTGCCAAGGAAGCCACCAAGGCTACCAAAGAAGCGGAGAAGCTCGCTGCCAAGGCTACCAAAGAAGCGGAGAAGCTCGCTGCCAAGGCTGCCAAAGAACAGGAAAAGTTAGCCGCCAAGGCGCTGAAGGATCAAGAGAAGCTCGCCGCCAAGGCCTCCAAGGATAAGAAGGAAAAGGCAGTTCCGGTTCCCATGTCAGTTCCGGTTCCCGTTCCCGTTCCCGTTCCCGTTCCCGCTCCTGTTGAGGAAGAGGAGGAGGAAGAGCTTGTAGTAACCAAGTTTGAGTTCAAGGGCAAGACTTATCTGAGAACCAAGGCGAATGTGTTGTATGATGCAAAGACGCAAGATTGCGTGGGAGTATTCAACGATTCACTGCAAGTGATTGAGGAGTGCGAGCTAGAGGAGGAGTCAGAGGTGGAAGAGTCCGACGAGGAAGAGGATTCGTAGATAGATGCAAAAAAAATAAAAATAAAAAATCCAAAAATAAAAATAAAAAATCCAAAAAAAAATAAAAAATTAACTTAGAATTTTAATCTTGATTGTTTTGTAACTTGTAACTTTAATTAAATAATGTTTTTTTTTTCAAATATTTGTAGTATAAGTATTTGAAAAACCCCAGAGCATTTATGGTGTTATTTTTGCGACCCATTTCTCAAATCATTACTCATTTCTGGCTTTTCAATAAAGGGGGTCAAAACAAGAATGGTGCATATAGTTCCGTTGAATGGTGCATATAGTTCCGTTGAATGGTGCATATAGTTTCGTTGAATGGTGCATATAGTTTCGTTGAATGGTGCAAAAATAGTTTCGTTGAATGGTGCAAAAATAGTTCCGTTGAATGGTGCAAAAATAGTTCCGTTGAATGGTGCATATAGTTTCGTTGAATGGTGCATATAGTTCCGTTGAATGGTGCATATAGTTCCGTTGAATGGTGCATATAGTTTCGTTGAATGGTGCAAAAATAGTTTCGTTGAATGGTGCATATAGTTTCGTTGAATGGTGCATATAGTTCCGTTGAATGGTGCATATAGTTCCGTTGAATGGTGCATATAGTTCCGTTGAATGGTGCAAAAATAGTTTCATTTTTTTTTCAAATTTTTTTTGAAGTGAAAATGTTTTTGCCGCATAGTAAAAAAAAATTGAAAACTTATTGAGCAGAAAAGTAAATGGTAACCAACCCCAAAACCATCAACTGTATCAACAATGAGCGCTATTACCGTGACAGTGAATAAACGTGTGAATGCCGGCATGAAGAGGCTTGCTGAAGAGGTAAGTAAGAAGACTGTGATTGCATGCGCGATGCAATACGGCTTCAATGAGGAAGAGGCGTTTGCCCTGTTGGGGCTAACGATGTTGAATAATGTAACTACTGAAAAAAAACCCAAGATGAACGATGAGGAAAAGCTAGCCGCGAAGGAAGCCCGTGCCCTTAAGCCCAAGAAGGCGAAGATGAGCGAGGAGGGAAAGCTAGCCGCGAAGGAAGCCAGGGCTGCGGAAGCACTCGCTACCAAGGCTGCCAAGGATGAGGAGAAGCTCGCCGCCAAAGAAGCCGCCAAGGCTGCCAAGGATGAGGAGAAGCTTGCCGCCAAGGCTGCCAAGAAGGCTGCCAAGAAGGCTGCCAAGAAGGCAGCCAAGGAGGTGATCGTAGAGGTCGCGCCTGCTGCTGCTGAGCCTATGCAGGAAGTTTCTGATGTCAGCGATTCTGGATCAGATGCCGATTCTGTGAGCGTCGGAAGTAGTGAGAGCAAGAAGGCATTGAAAGCAGCCGCCAAGGCTCTCAAGGATCAAGAGAAGCTCGCTGCCAATGAGGCCAAGGAAGCCAAAGCTGCCGAGGCACTTGCTGCCAAGGAGACCAAAGCTGCCGAGGCACTTGCTGCCAAGGAAGCCAAAGCTGCCGAGGCACTTGCTGCCAAGGAGACCAAGGCTGCCGAGGCACTTGCTGTCAAGGAGACCAAGGCTGCCGAGGCACTCGCTATCAAGGAGGCCAAGGAGGTCAAGGCTGCTGAACTCCTCGCTGTCAAGGAGGCCAAGGCTGCTGAACTCCTCGCTGCCAAGGCACTCAAGGAGTCGGAGGCACTCGCTGCCAAGGAGGTCAAGGCTGCAGAACTCCTCGCTGCCAAGGAGGCTAAAGAGCAAGAGAAGCTCGCCGCTAAGGAAGCCGCCAAGGCACTCAAAGAGCAAGAGAAGCTCGCGGCCAAGGAGGTCAAGCTCCCTAAAAATTAAAAATATAAAACTCCATAAAAATTAAAAATATAAAACTCCATAAAAATTAAACTCCATAAAAATTAAACTCCATAAAACTCCATAAAACTCCATAAAAAATAAACCCCCATAAAAATTAGAGATAGCTTAGTTAGAAATTTTAATTGTAATGCCGTAATAACTTAAATAAAGCATTTTTTTTTCGTGAGCGATATCTGATTTTGTCACCGGTTTCTGGTATATGCATTAAATGCAATGGTAGGCAAAATGGTGCAAGAAGATGGGGCCTAAACATGGTACCCCGAAAAACCCGGCACAAAAGGCAGCCAATAAGGCCCGCCATGTGGGGTTCCACTGTATTAATATATATATATTCCCAAAAGGGCTTAGAGAAGATTGCAATTTTCAGGGGGTCAAAAGTGATTCCAAAAATGAAAAAAGGACAAAAAAATGTCCATTTTCCGAAAACCAAAAGGAATCTTGGAAATCACTATTTGCAGAACCACTTTGCATCATAATGCTCTAAATTGTGAAAAAAAGTATGAAAAAAGTGTGAGCATATTTTTAAACATTATTTGCAGAAAAGGTTTAGGCGTTTTTTCTGTCTTATTAATATAGGACAAATGAATGACATTTTAGCGCCAGAAAACGCCGAGAAATATAGTTGCAAGTGCTGTGACTTTAAATGCTCTAAGAAAAGTGAATGGGATAGACATATTTTGACACTGAAACATAAAAGGAATGACAAACCGATGACAAATGATGACAAAATTACGCCAAAAAACGCCAAGTTTTTTCAATGCGAATGTGGTAAGGAATATAAACATCGTCAAGGGTTATGGTGTCATAAGAAGAGTTGCAAAGAAGCGCCGCTAATTGTAGATGCATCAAATAATATAATCATTGAACTGTTAAAACAAAACCATGAATTTAAAGAATTAATTGTTGAACAGAATAAACAAATGATTGCAATGGCAAGTAAGATGGGTTCAAATACAAATAGTGGAAATACAAATTCAAATACAAACTGCAACAACAAGATTTTCAACCTGCAATTCTTTTTGAATGAAACATGCAAGGATGCACTCAACATAGACGATTTTGTGAATCAGATTAAATTGCAACTGGGTGATTTGGATATGATTGGAAGAGTGGGATATACTGAAGGTATGAGCAAAATCTTCTTGAGGAATCTAAAGGAATTAGACGTTAATAAACGACCGATTCATTGCAGTGACTTGAAGAGAGAAACACTGTATGTGAAGGACAAGGATGCCTGGGAAAAGGAGAACACTGAAAACGTGAAAATAAAGAAAGCCATAAAGGGAGTTGAGAATAAAAATATAAAACAACTGCCTCAATGGAGAGAAGAGAATCCGAGCTCACAAGATACAGAAACCAAGAAACACATGGATTACCAGAATATATTGCTAGAAGCAATGGGTGGTTCAACCTCTGAAAATGACGATAAAAAACATGACAAAATAGTAAAGAATATTGCAAAGGAGGTGGTAATTGACAAGGAAAAAGTGTGAGCACATTTTTAAACATTATTTGCAGAAAAGGTTTAGGAAACTGTTTATATAGTCTGTATATACTACAAATGACTACCAAAGGTTGCAAAAAAGTTGCTCCAATTTTTGAGTGTAAAACGTGTGACTATATTACGTGCAAGAAAAGCAGTTTTAACAAGCACCTTTTGACAGCTAAACATATAATGGCTACAAATGACTACAAAAATACTACAAAAAGTTGCGAAAAGGTTGCAAAGGTTTATACATGTAATTGTGGTAAAAGTTATTTACATCATTCAAGCCTGTGGAAACACAAGAGCGGGTGCAAAGAAGCGCTACCAATTGTAGATGCATCAAATAATATAATCATTGAACTATTAAAACAAAACCATGAATTTAAAGAATTAATTGTTGAACAGAATAAACAAATGATTGTAATGGCGAGCAAGATGGGTGGTTCAACCTCTGAAAATGACGATAAAAAACACGACAAAATAGTAAAGAATATTGCAAAGGAGGTTCTGATTGACAAGGAAAATGTTTAAATGCTTTTTCTCTCGTTGTATCTTGCAAGTAAGTCAAATCAATATAGATACTCTTGGTAAGACCTCAAAATATTTCAACTATATGAGGTCATGAAAATATACAAATTTAGTTAAATTATAGTTACAAGTGTAAAGTGTTTATTTTATATTAAAATTTCGTTACTAATTTCTCTTTTTTCTTCTTGAATAAGATGTATATATTTGTCCAAAGATGGACTGGGAGTAAAATCTGGCAGTTCATTGGGCTGTTCAAATGTGGTCATGTGGAATCGGAAGACATGGACCTGCTTGAGTTGCCCGATGCGATGACACCTGGCAATGGCTTGTTCCTCAACTGCGGGGTTCCAGTTGGGACTGACAAAATATACCTCGGAATAGTCGGCTTGCAAGTTGAGGCCCTCACATCCAGTCTGAATTTGCAAGACAAGTATTTCGTGATTGGCTTGCAAGGTTTTACTGCGAGTATTGGGGCGAGTTCTGCCGTCAAATGTGGCGACGTTTTCAACCCCATTTTGACGTAGTCGGGAAATGATGGTGTCAATTTCTTCGCGGAAGTGGCAAAAGACTAACTTTCCATTTCCATTTCCATTTCTTGAGAGAAGAGTCTTTAAAACCGCATCCATCTTGCTGGAACAACTCAATGCAACTTCGTGGTTGTGGTCACGAGGGATCAATTGATTTTCTACGAGGCCCGCCATTTTGTCCCTGAGCATGCACGGCAGTATGCAAGTTTGGCGAGCCTGCATGTAGAGGCGAAGTCTATCCATGGTGGAGGCGCAAAGTATCGCCTTGTGAATATCTTCGGACAAGACCCTTTCGGATTCGGTTTTCCACGGCACATTTTTGCACCCAAGTGTGAGTTCCGGCATTGAAATACCGACCTGCTTCTTGGTCCTCCTCAAGACGTGATTTGCGAAAACTTCCGGCAGATTTTCTGGAGCAGTGCAGTAACTGACGGGCAACCCAATGACGGAGCATAAGTTGAAGAAATCCCTGCGCTTATTCTGAACGGGTGTGCCGGATATGAGCCACTTGATGGGTGAGACCAACAATTTGGCACCCCAGTAACGGCTATTTTTGTTGCGCATGTGGTGCGCCTCGTCAAACAGGATGCGACTCCAGCTGACCTTGTGCAATAAGCATTTTGGTTCAAGTTCCACGTTTTTGGCAGCAACGGCGATAGTGGCATAGCTGGTGAGGACAACGGGAGCGCTGTTGAGCTGTTCCAGAGTGATTATTTTTTTTGCGGGGCCGTAGAACACAAGCGGTTTATGACCAGTGGTGCGAAATATTTCTCGCGTCCATTGCTGAATGAGGACGTTGGGAAGAATGATGAGCGTTCTAGGCATAAAATTTGCAATAAGGACACCAATCATGGTAATGGTTTTACCGAGGCCCATCTCATCGGCAATCAATCCGCCGCGATACTTGATATCGGGACGAGTCTCGTTGTGGAGCGCCCATTGGACTCCGTCAAACTGGTGCTGGTTGTAGTCAATGCCCGATTTTTGTAAAAACCAACGGAACTTATCCATCGGAACGGTTTCCATTTTAAATTTGAAATTTTGAAAATTTGATGTTAATGTTGAGGCTGGGTTATAAGTTTTGGAAAAAAAAAGAATCAATTTTTTTATTCAGAACACAAATATTTTTATTTTATTTTATTTTATTTTATTTTATTTTATTTTATACTAAAATAATTTCTTCGGTAACTTGCACGACAACCCTCCGAGGCCGCGCGCGGCGTGTTACCTGGTCTTGAAGAATTGTCTGGTGTCCAAGATGACGGTCAAGCTGCCTGTAAGCTTTATTTGCGGCTCTCATAATATTTTCAATGGTCCGCATATAACTGGCGATACGGTCGGGTGCATTTTGAATTTGAAATTGAAGGTTCTCAACCAACTGATTTTGTTGTATAAGCTGTCGGCGAATTTTTGCCAACGGAATTTTCGCCAACGGAATGTTCTCCAACGGAATTGTGGGTCGCATCAAATATAAGCGACACATGGGACATTTGATGCACTCGTTATCTCGTGTCAAATTTTGCAAATGTGACACACAATCCCCACAAAATGCGTGATTGCAACTGGTCATAATTTTATTTTCAGGAATATTTATGGTATTCAAACATACGGGGCAGTCAAAATCAGGACCCTCGGGTGAAATCTTGTATGAGCCTCTCGGACCCGGTTGCCGTTCTTGTGCGGGCACTAGAGGATATGGCAACGGACCTCCTGCAATAAATGGCCGAGGTGGTAATACAGCTGGTGCTTGCATGGTTATATTTGGTTATATAAAATAAATATTCAATAAATTTTTTCAATTTTTTTTAATGCTATGAAGATTTTTACCTATATGCAAAAAAAAATTGAAAACATTACGATTGAAATACTTATACATCAACCCCCCCAAACCGAATCAAGTTTTCAAAACCTATAACCAAGAGAATGTCCCGCAACAATCGTAATGTCAATTCAGTCGTCAATGCCGCGCGTAAGCCCTGCTGCAAGGTGTGCAAGGATGCAGGTAAGACCGAGTCAGAGTTCAGCAGTCACTGGCCCAAGGACACCCAAGGCAACACAATTTGCCCCACGCTGTTGAAGCAAGATTGCCGCTATTGTGGAAAGGCTGGTCACACAGTCAAGTATTGCCACAAGCTGGAGAAGGACAATGCCGCGAGGGAAAAGGCAAGCAAGTCTGTCCAGCCCAAGCCTGTGCCCAAGCCTGTGCCCAAGCCCGCGCCAAGCAATGCCAAGGTCGGCGGATTTGCACTTCTGATGGACTCGGACTCAGACTCAGACGACTCGCCCCGCACTGCGAAAAAGGCACCAGCCAAAGTAGCACCGATGAAGGAGGAGTATCCAGCGCTCGGAGGCGCTTGGGTCAGGCTTCCCGCAATCGCGCCGGTTGCTGGGGTGTCTTTTGCCGCCATGGCTTGCAAACCCAAGGAAATCGCCATCGCCGAGAAGCAAATTCGCGACGAGGAGCGTCTTGGGCAAGCCATCAAGGAGGGATTTGTTGCTCTGAAGCGCGAATCCGCCCCCTTGAGCGAGCGCGAGCAGGCAAAGATCAAGCACACCAGCGACTGCTTCAATATGACCAATGGCAAGAGTTGGGCTGACATGGAAGACAGCGACGACGAGTCAATAGATGACATGGCAAGGGTTGAGCGCTTTATGGAGCAAGACCGCGAGGATAATTACGATGAAGGAGTCAGTGACTGGTAAGTAGTTTAACTATATGCTGTATTGTAGTGTGTAAAAATGTGTATAAGTCCCCTGCCCTAAACAAAATAAAACTGTAAAAGATGAAAAAAAATGAAATGTAAAAGATGGAAAAAAAAAAAAAAAAAAAAAAAAAAAAAAAAAAAAAAAAAAAAAAAAAAAAAAAAAAGAAAAATAAAAAAAAAAATAAAAAATAAAAATAAATAAAAAAATAAAAATAAATAAAAAAATAAAAAAAAACAATACCCGGTTAGCTCAGTTGGTAGAGCGCCAGCCTTTTAAAGCATTTGTGCGTCTGAAAGCTGGTGGTCGTGGGTTCAAGCCCCACATCGGGTGAAAAAAAATGCACAGACTTCCCCCGAGTCTTCCCGTGCATTTTTTTACATGCGCCCAATAAAAATGCGCAAGCAAAATAAAAAATTGAAATGCTTTTACGTGATTTATTTTGTGGTATCAAACCAACCAACTGTGGCAATCATGTCGTCTCTACCGAGCACCTTGTGGGGTGCTATTAACCGCGCAAAACTTGACCTCCGCAAGTATCACCTGGAGGAAAACCCGAAGAAAAAGGAGCAGCTGAAGCAGAAGGCGATTGCGGCCACAGAGAATGCAGACAGAGTCGTTGGGCCCGGACCCCACCGCTTCATGTCTTCAAGACACGGCTGGCGAAACGAGATCCTTTACCTAAATAGCTACGAGGAGGATCCAAGCGTGGGCCGATACTGGCAGGACAGTAAGATCCAATGGAGTCTGGAGTCCATTCCCGAGTGGGCTGAAAACAAGGACCTAAAAGTGCAAGAGCCCTCTCTTGGAGCCAAGTTCGTTGTTAGTGGCAAGGAGTTGCAAGTCGCAGTTAGGCCGCCTCATCAGGACCGTTAAAAAAATAAAAATCAAAAAAAATAAAAATGAAAAATACTTTGGACTTCCTCCAAGTCCTCCAAGTTTTTTTCGTCATTTGACATATTTATTTGGCTGCATATATGCTGTATTTTTTGTCACCCATTTCTCAAATCATTACTCATTTCTGGCTTTTCATTGGGCCGTATATTGGCTGCATATATGGGGTCAATTTTTGCAGCCATTTGGCGCAAACTGTAGGCTGCTGTAAAACGGGGTTAAAACGGGGCGAAATCGGGGCTGTGGGCACAGTGCATCAACTTTATATTCTAAATTAAAAATAAATAATATATAAATTATTTCAGAACCCTCTTCAGAATCCTATTCAGAATCCTTCACTATCGTTCTCACTTCGTAGAGGATTCCAGTCACTCACCTATACGGCTAGCTCCAATTGTTTTTTTATAGTTTTATAACAATATATTATAGAACAATGAAGTCTTTTTTAGATTATATTAATAATCATTCTACCTTTTTGTCATTAATATTGATATTAATTTATTTTGTTCTAAGGATTACGGGTTATTTTACACCAGTTGATTACAAGTTGAACTACATTTCTTCACACGCTGATGCAACAACAACTGAAGCGTATATATTTATACGCGCAATTACAGGATTATTGGCAGGTATTTTTCTTTTAGTAATTTTATATAAAAGTTACAGAAACATTTAGAATCCTTCAGAATCCTTCACTAACGTTATCACTTCGTAAAGGATTCTGGTCAAAAATAAATTATATATAAATAATATATAATGTCAAATCCACATGCATACAACCCACCAATTAACCCATCTCTTTCGGAATCCTTCACTAACGTTACGGATTCCGCCTCCAAAGGTCCGCATTTGCCAACCACAGAAGATATAGCAATAGCAAAAACCATTATTAATAGAGAAACTGATATATTAAACGCAAAAATCCAAGGAGCAATGGACATGGCAAGCGCTACAAATAGTGGAAGAAAAAAGACCCCATCAGGCGCAGTTTATGGAGTTGCGGCTAAGGCAAAAGCAATGATATCAAATGCTGTTTCAGAGTTTAATACAAATGTAGAATTTGCAAAATCAGTCTTGCAAAGAGGGTTAGAAGCTTAATAACGTATATTTAATTTTAGGGCACGAAATATTTATATTGGAGCGAGCCGTATTGGTGAGCGACTGGAATCCTCTACGAAGTGAGAACGATAGTGAAGGATTCTACTTTTTCTCTCTTCAATCACTCTACCAGATATGAAAACATATCAACCCACCGGTCAAATGACATTACAAATCAACCCTCAAATCAAAAAATTTATTTTATAAATGTATAATAAATGACATCTATAAAATTTCCACTTAGATATATACCAAAAAACTTGACAAGAAAAGATAAACAAAAGCAAATAAATATGCTAATAAAATCTAAAAAGCTTTACAAAAAAAACAAATATTATACGCGAAAAAATATACCGTCTTATAAAAATAAAAAATCAGATCACGTATCAAATGCTCGTAGAATATATAACATCAAAAATATTACACCAAATAAAGAATTAGCATTAAAAACCGGTTGTGAAATATCAGCATTAAAACAAATTGTGAAAAAGGGTGAAGGAGCATACTATTCATCTGGTTCAAGACCAAATCAAACCGCACAATCATGGGGATTAGCACGATTAGCAAGTTCAATAACTTCTGGAAAAGCAGCAGCAGTTGATTATGACATAATCAAAAATGGATGCAATCATAAAAAAAAAGCATTTATTTTGGCAAATATGTCAAGAAAAAAATATAAATTTGGGCATTCAAAAACACAAAAATACAAAAACACAAAAATACAAAAATACAAAAAGTAAAAAATAAAAAATAAAAAAATACAAAAGAAAAAAAAATTGAAAACCTTTTAAGCTAAGAATAAGTATTAAACAAAATACATCAATTTCTTTAATGTAAAATGAACATGGCAGAGAAAATAGAATCCTTCACTAACGTTATGGATTCCAGTCGCTCACCTATACGGCTCGCTCCACATATAGCGGAGAAAATGCGCGTTTATTACTGCGACGATATAAATATTTCCATTGAATTTGCCCGGGACTGCGTTGAACAGCTTAACTCGTTGGAATTTGCAAACAATGCCGGATTTATGGATGATTCCGGTAGAGAATGGACTCTTTCCAAATGCTACTGGTCAAACAACGACATTGAAATTCGCATAAAATGTAGAAAAATATATGATCAAAAATACAAAAAATTTGTAACAAAACAAGCCCGCATCTATCCATTAAATCAACGGCTACACGGAAACATGGACGAAGGGCACCTGGTAAATCTGGATAACTGGTGCATAAATGTAAATACTCGTCTTTTATAGATCGTTTAAAAAAAAAAATAAAAAATAAAAAAAAAATAAAAAATAAAAAA
>Ga0194055_10002036_pt1 | contig 16234 bp, 15 predicted proteins | sample SepL449m_MetaG_FD_155482 | JGI IMG/M metagenome (GOLD analysis project Ga0194055, IMG submission 155482) | Anoxic zone freshwater microbial communities from boreal shield lake in IISD Experimental Lakes Area, Ontario, Canada - Sep2016-L442-9m | ecosystem: Environmental > Aquatic > Freshwater >... | reverse complement strand
ATGTATTTACTTGTCGATGAACTATGTGAAAAGCATGGTTTTTCTTGGTATGAACTATCCAACTGGTCTAAGCCAGGCCATGAGTGTCGACATAACATTGCGTACTGGGAAAATAAGAATTGGTGGGGGCTTGGGCCTGGCGCGCATTCGCATATCAATGCGAAGCGTTTTTGGAATATTAAACATCCAACGGCTTATAAGCAAAAGTTATTTGCGGGCGAATCACCAGTTGCCGACAGCGAAGAGTTAAGTCAAATACAGATGCAAACTGAAGCAATAATGCTAGGAATCAGAATGCGAGAGGGCTTAGAGATTGCCTCACTTACGCCTAATCAGATTAAGCTTCTAAAGGCCTATCAATTGAATGGCTACTTGGAAATGCCAGTTAATCGCGTCGTATTGACGCCAACAGGGCGCTTGATTGCCGACCGAATCGTGCGAGAAATAACTTTCTAGTATCCTTGCCAACACTATGTCATCACGCCGTTTAGAAATCCTTCGCGCAATTGTCGACGAATACGTCGCGACGCAGGAACCCGTCGGCTCAAAATCAATTGCAGATCGCCATGGCTTAGGTATCTCACCAGCCACAATCCGTAATGAGATGGCAATCCTTGAAGACGAGGGCTTGATTAAGCAGCCTTACACAAGTGCTGGGCGAATTCCAACCGATCGTGGCTATCGTGTGTTCGTCGATCAGTTAGCTCAAGTCAAACCTTTATCTGGCCCCGAGCGCCGAGCAATTGAAACTTTCCTTGAAGGCGCTTTAGATTTAGATGACGTTGTCTTGCGCACGGTTCGTTTGCTTGCCGATGTTACAAAACAGGTAGCGGTTGTTCAGTATCCATCAATGGTGAAATCTCGTGTGCGCCACATTGAATTAGTTTCATTAACTCCAGCGCGATTAATGATGGTCCTGATTACCGATTCGGGGCGAATCGAGCAACGCGTTATCGAACTTACGCAAGATGTTTCGGAGCACTTCTTGCAGACCCTGCGGACGCAATTAAATAGCGCCATGATGGGTCATCGCTTGCCTGAGGTCGCCGATCGAATAAGTGGAATTTTAGAGAGTTACACACTGCGTGATCGAAAAGATGTTGCAATTGTTATGTCATCGGTAATTGAGATGGCCATGGAGCGCCCAGAAGAAAAGATTGTTCTTGCAGGTACGGCTAATCTGGCGCGATTCCACGATGATTTTTCAACGACGATGCATCCAGTTCTAGAGGCACTCGAGGAACAAGTCGTTCTCCTTCGATTATTAGGTGATGCAAGTCAGAGCGTTAAAGTGAGAATTGGTCAGGAACAGGCCGACGTCAGCCTTCAAACAACCTCATTGGTGGCAGTTGGTTATGGTTCAGATGAGACATCCATTGGAGCCCTTGGAATCATTGGCCCCACACGAATGGATTACGCTGGTTCAATGTCAGCTGTGTCTGCAGTTGCCCGCTATGTCGGACGATTTATTAACGAAGGCGCATAAGTGGCAGATCATTACCAAACGCTCGGTGTAGCAAGAGATGCATCGGCCGATGAAATTAAGCGCGCCTATCGTAAATTAGCGCGTGAACTTCATCCCGATGTAAATCCAGATCCTGCAGTGCAAGATCAATTCAAAGAGATTACCGCCTCGTACGAGACGTTGAGTGATCCCAAGAAACGTCAAAACTATGACATGGGTGGAAGTAACTTCGGTGGTGCCAACTTTGGTGGGGGCTTCAGTGACATCATGGATGCATTCTTTGGCGGTGGTGGCTCACGCGGTCCACGCCCACGTATGCGCGCGGGACAAGATTCATTAATTCGAATTGAAGTCTCATTGCACGAGGCATGCTTTGGAACTGAGCGCGAAATTTCCGTAGAGAGCGCCGTCGTTTGTCCAAAATGTACGGGCAGTGGCTGCGTAGATGGTGGGCAACCAACCATGTGTAACGTGTGCAAAGGTCGCGGCGAAACACAACAAGTTGTGCGCTCAGTTATCGGTCAAGTAATGACTTCCAGACCATGCGGGCCATGTTCTGGATATGGAAGCATCATTGCTAATCCTTGTCGCGAATGTGCAGGCGAAGGTCGCGTTCGTGCGCGCCAAGATATCAACGTTAAAATTCCAGCTGGTGTTGAAACCGGCAATCGAATTCAACTATCCGGACGCGGTGAAGTCGGTCATGGTGGAGGACCAGCGGGTGATCTCTATGTTGAAATTGTTGAAGCCGAACATGATTACCTTATTCGCGATCGCGATACTTTGCATATGTCCTTAGCTGTTTCGATGAGTGCCGCAGCCCTTGGCTCAACCGTCAGCATTGAATCCTTAGATGGACCAGTAGATGTTCACATCAAAGCAGGCGCGCAAAGTGGTGCACCAATAGTTATTAAGCACAAAGGAATGAACCGTCTTCGCCAAGGTGGGCGCGGGGATCTAATTGTTCATTTAGAAGTTATAACGCCTTCAAAATTAAGCCGTGAAGAGGAAGATTTACTGAAGAAATTCGCCGAGCTTCGTGGAGAAAAGGCGGGAGATGCCCACGTTAAAGGCCATGATGGCGGTATCTTTTCTAAGATTAAGGGCGCGTTTACTAAGTAATGTTGACGCTATTTTTCGTTGAAGATCTGCCGACTCAAATCGGACAGATCTACGAATTCGATAACGAGGATGCTAATCACGCTATCCGCGTTTTGCGAATGGCTGCAGGTGAGATATTCATGCTTGCAGATGGCAATGGTGCGTGGAGCCAAGTCAAAGCATTTGCCATAAAGAAAAAGTCAATGGAAGTCGAAGTTATGGCAACCGGTTTTCAAGAGGCATTGCCTACAACTATTACCGTTGTGCAGGCGCTTCCAAAAGGTGATCGCGCAAAAGAGGCGATTGAGCTATTAACTGAGGCAGGTGTTGATCGCATTGTTCCTTGGACGGCATCGAGAAGTATTGGTAAGGCCTCGGATAAGTTTTCAATTACTGCACGGGAGGCAAGCAAGCAATCCCGGCGATTGCGCATTCCTGAAGTAACCGATATCGCAACGACCGAACAAATTTGTGAAGCGATTGCCTTAAGTGATTTGGCAATTGCCTTTCATGAGAGCGCTGAAGCAAAACTTAGTGATTGCGTGTCATCGCACAATGTTGCCCATCTATTAATAATTATTGGCCCAGAAGGCGGTTTAACATCAACTGAGATCGATGCATTTAGAGATGCTGGAGCAAAAGTTGCTTTGATGGGTCGACCAATTTTGCGCTCGGCACATGCTGGAATCGCGGCAGTCGCAGCCGTTTCGGCCCTGCTAAAGGTATGGTAATTACGTGGCCCTAGACATGAACTGCCTGTTCTGCAAAATAGTTAATGGAGATATTCCCGCCGACATCGTCTTTAGAAATGAAAACGTCGTTGCCTTTACAGACATATCCCCTCAAGCACCTACCCATGTTTTGATTGTTCCAACGATTCACGTTGAAAATGCCGCCGCTTTAGCGCGCCTTTCTCCAACGATTACTGCCGATCTCTTTACTGCCGCATCAGATATCGCCAGTGAGCGAGGTTTGGTGGGTTACCGAAGCGTTTTTAACACCGGTGCCGAAGCTGGTCAGAGCGTTTTCCACGCCCACCTGCATCTTCTCGGCGGCCGTTCGCTGGCATGGCCGCCCGGTTAAAGGTAGATTTATCCTTACATGGAGCGCACACTGATCACGGTACCAATCGCCATTCCCATGGTCGCACTCATCGGTCCACATGATGACAACTTACGTGCCGTAGAAGCCGCCTTCCCCTCCGTAAACATTACTGTTCGGGGAAATGAAATCACTTTGCGAGGCCCGCATATTGATTGTGCGATGCTCGAAAATCTCTTTGCCGAATTAATGGTTGTGATTCGCTCTGGAAACAATTTAACCGTCGATGCCGTCAATCGCTCGATCACAATGCTTGAGAACAAACCAATTGACCATCCCGCCGAAGTTCTATCCCTTAATATTTTGAGCAATCGTGGGCGCACTATTCGCCCTAAGACTGCCAATCAAAAGCGCTATGTCGATGCGATTGAAGAGCACACAATTACTTTTGGTATTGGCCCAGCAGGCACGGGCAAGACTTATTTAGCGATGGCAATGGCAATTGCTGCCTTGCAGAATAAAACCGTTAACCGAATTATATTAACTCGCCCCGCAGTTGAAGCTGGAGAGCATCTAGGTTTTCTACCGGGCACGCTGAGCGAAAAAATCGATCCTTATCTGCGTCCATTGTTTGATGCACTACACGACATGATCGATATTGAATCAGTACCGCGATTAATGCAATCGGGTGTAATTGAAGTTGCTCCGCTTGCATATATGCGTGGACGCTCATTAAACGATGCTTTTATTATCTTGGATGAGGCACAAAACACCACACCTGAGCAGATGAAGATGTTCCTAACCCGCCTTGGCTTTGGCTCAAAGATGGTTATTACTGGCGATGTGACCCAGATCGATCTACCTAATGGGCAACATTCGGGCTTGCGCGTTGTTCGCGATATCTTGGGTGATATCGATGACATCGCCTTCCTTGAATTAACTGCTGAAGACGTTGTCCGTCACCGCTTAATCGGCGATATCGTCAAGGCCTATGATAATTTTGAAGAGCAACGCCAATCGTTGCGCCCGATTCGGCAATAGATGAGCATAGAAGTAACAAACACTTCAGGGCAGTTAGTTCCAAGCGATGAAATAACTTCTCTTCTTACTTACGCCATGGGCCAACTCAAACTCAATGCCGATTGTGATTTAAACGTTGGTTTTATCGATGATGAGTACATGACTGAGCTACACATCAAATGGATGGATGAGCCTGGCAGTACCGATGTGCTCTCTTTCCCAATGGATATGCCTGAGAGCGAAGAGGACGTTGTCACCCTCGGAGACATCATGATTAGTCCACGTTTTGCCGCCGAACAAGCAAAAGAAGCTGGTCATTCATTTGAGCACGAGGTTTACATTTTGGCCACACATGGCCTGTTGCACATCATCGGTTATGACCATGCTGAACCCGAAGAGGAACGCGCAATGTTTGCTTTGCAAGAGAAAATAGTAGATGACTGGAAAAAAAAGTAAATGAGTCCAATCGCAATAATTAGCATTATCGCACTCCTAGCCTTTGCCGGATTTCTTGCAGCGAGCGAGTCAGCCTTAACTTCAATTTCCCGTATAGTCGTTGAAGAGCTTGAGGGTAAACGCGGGGGAGTTCTTCTTCGAAAATACAGCGCTCAACCCGCACGATATTTAAACGTCATCTTATTAGTGCGAAAGCTCTGTGAATTCACGGCAACAGTGTTGCTCGCATCAATTTTGTTGCGCAATTACTCTTCGGCGCAAGCGATGGCGCTGACAGTTGCAATTATGGTGGTGCTCTCATACGTTGTGGTTGGAGTCGGCCCACGTACTTTGGGAAAGCAACAGCCCCATAAATATGCCCGATATGGGATTATCGTCGCCTATGGTCTTGCTTTTTTATTAGGCCCAGTCACAAAGCTACTTATTACCGTTGGAAATGCGATTACACCGGGCAAGGGTTTTCGCTCGGGCCCATTTACATCTGAGGCCGAACTTCGAGATTTAGTGGACCAAGCACATGAACGTGGCCTCGTTGAATCCGATGAACATGAAATGATTCACTCAGTCTTTGAACTTGGCGATACTTTGGTACGAGAATTAATGGTTCCACGCACTGAAATGGTGTGGATTGAAAAAGATAAGACGCTGCGCCAAGGTCTCTCCCTTGCGCTTCGCTCGGGTTTTTCTAGAATCCCAGTAATTGGTACTGGCCCGGACAATATCATTGGAATTGTTTACGTAAAAGATTTGGCCAGGAGGGCGCTGGACCATCATGAAGCAGAGCAAACTGAAAATATCGAACAACATATGCGCCCTGCCAATTTTGTTCCAGAGATTAAAATGGCCGATGAGTTGCTAAAAGAGATGCAGCGCGATCAAATTCACTTGGCTGTAGTAGTCGATGAATACGGCGGTACGGCTGGAATTATTACTATTGAGGACATCATCGAGGAAATTGTTGGTGAGATTGAGGATGAGTTCGACGATGGTGAGGACCACTTCACGTGGCTCTCTGCCGATAAAGCTCGAGCAAACGCGACGCTGCATATTCAAGATTTAGCCGATGAGTTAAAGATCGAAATCAGCGAATCTGATTTTGAAGATGTCGACTCAATTGGCGGATTAATGGCACAAAAACTCGGCCGAGTCCCTATCGCTGGCAGCACAATTTCACTCAATGGTTGGTCGATTACATCTGAGCGCCCTCTTGGCCGCCGCCGCAGAATTAGCAGTGTATTAATTGAGCGATTAGAGCGCGAGATTGAGGACCACGAGTAGGCGATAGAATCGCCAAATGCGTATCGTTCGTTTTTCTCCTGGCCCTGATGCCGGTCTTGGTACCGATCCATTATTTGGCGTCCTCGAAGATGATGGTCTTATCCATGTCATAACGGGGGATCCGATTTACTCTGGGATTCAAAAGAGTGCGGCAACGATAGAACTTACAAAGGTGCGTTTATTAGCACCAGTAATTCCGCGCTCCAAAGTTGTGTGTATCGGCAAGAATTATGCCGACCATGCTGCAGAAATGGGTGGCGTTGTTCCGGATGAGCCGATCATCTTTTTAAAGCCGAATACTTCGGTAATCGGACCCAATGACACTATCGTCTGGCCAGATATGTCCGAGCGGGTAGATCACGAAGCAGAGCTCGCTATCGTAATTGGTCGCCTCTGTAAGGATGTTCCACTCGAGCGCGTTAGAGACGTTATTTTTGGTTACACAATTGCAAATGATGTGACTGCACGCGACTTACAGAAAAAAGATGGCCAGTGGACGCGCGGTAAGGGCTTCGATACTTTCTGTCCACTTGGACCTTGGATAGATACCGATTTCATTCCTGGTACTCAACGAATTACTGCCAGCGTTAATGGTGAAATTAAACAATCGGCACAGTTGAGTGACATGATGTTTAAAGTTCCAGAGATCATCAATTTTGTATCGCGCGTCATGACTCTTTTGCCAGGTGATGTCATTTTGACTGGCACACCTGCAGGTATTGGCCCGATGATTGAGGGTGGCACCGCAACTATGGCTATTGAGGGCCTTGGCGAACTAACTAACAAAGTGAGAAAAAATTGAGTCCAATAGAAGGGAAAAAAGTCAAAGTTCGATTTGCACCTTCACCAACTGGTGATCTGCATGTAGGCAATATCCGTACCGCCCTCTTTGATTGGGCTTATGCCCGCCACACAGGTGGCACATTTCTTTTTCGCATTGAAGATACCGATACAACACGTGTGACCGATGAATACATCAATGCCGCAATTGATACGCTCAAATGGCTGGGCCTTAATTGGGATGAGGGTCCTGAAGTTGGTGGAGATAATGGGCCATATCTACAATCTCAGCGGTTAGATATTTATGCGCACTGGGCCGCGAAATTTATTGAACAAAAAGATGCTTACTACTGTTATTGCACACCTGAGGAGTTAGAGGCAGTTCGTGAAGCTCAACGTGCATCCAATCAAGCACCTGGATATAACGGACACTGTCGCAACTTAACGCCAAACCAAATCGCAGCCTATAAAGCCGAAGGCCGCGGGGCAGTGGTACGAATGCAAATGCCCGATGGTGGAACAACATTTACCGATTTAATTCGCGGGGAAATGGCCTTTGATCATAAGTTTGTTCCAGACTTTGTCTTGGTCCGCGCTGATGGCTCTCCGCTATATACATTGGCCGTTGCCGTTGATGATATTTTGATGAAAGTTACCCATGTTCTGCGCGGTGAGGATTTACTCTCATCTACTCCGCGCCAGATTCGCGTCTATCAAGCGATGGGTGTTGACCTTGCGGACTATCCAGTCTTTGCGCACTTACCTTTCGTAATGGGGGCAGATAATGCCAAGTTATCTAAGCGCAATGGTGAAGTGTCAATCGCTTGGTATCGAGATAAAGGATTTTTGCCAGAGGCAATCTGTAACTACTTAGCGCTCCTTGGTTGGTCACCTGGAGATGACGTAGAGAATATTACTATGAAGCAGCTGTGCGAGCTTTTCACGGTAGAGCGAGTAAATAGTTCGCCGGCTAAATTCGATATGAAAAAGCTCGAAGCAATTAACGGAGATAAGATCCGCGCTCTGACTATCGATGAGTTCTTGACTTGGGCACTGCCGTTCTTAACAAAGGCTAATGTCATAACCGGAACCCCTGATGAAATTGCACTCGTGAAGCGCGCACTTCCGATTATCCAAGAGCGCATCATTATGTTCAGCGAAGTTCCAGCCATGCTTAAGTTCTTATTTGTTAAGGATTTTGCGATTGAAGCCGATAGCCTCGCTAAGGTCACTGACTCTGGGGCCAAAGAAGTACTCCAGCGATCTCTAAAAGAACTCGAATCGATTAATAATTGGACACAAGCTGATATTGAAGCTGCGCTTCGCACATCGTTAATTGAGGAGATGGGATTAAAGCCGCGAATTGCTTTTGGCGCAGTTCGAATTGCAACGACGGGCAGCACGATTTCACCGCCTTTGTTTGAATCAATGGAATTACTCGGTAAAGCGGCCTCATTAGCCCGAATCACTGCGGCATTAACTCTCTAATCGGTGCGGTATTCTTTCCCCTTGAAGTATTGGGGTATGGGGTAATTGGCAGCCCTGCTGATTCTGGTTCAGTAAGTCTAGGTTCGAGTCCTGGTACCCCAGCGCACTAAGCACTACAACTGAATATGTTTTGTCCTAGTAATACAAAATCTTTACAGGCACGGCCCCGTCGTCTAGCGGCCTAGGACTCTGGCTTCTCAAGTCAGCTACGAGGGTTCGAATCCCTTCGGGGCTACGTATGGTTTCTTTATTGAAGGTCCTTCCAGCCTTCATAGCAACTGCCTTTTTATTGGCCGTTGTCCCTGGTCAGACGGTTGCAATGATTTTTCGTCAAGCGCTTATGGGTGGAACTAAAACCGCTTACACGACACTTCTTGGAACGAGCAGTGCATTAATTGTCTGGGGCGCAGCATCGGCAATCGGTTTATCGCAGATCTTTGCCCGATCACCCCTGGCATATTCAGTTCTTAAATACGCAGGCGTTGCTTTTTTGACTTTCCTAGCACTGCAGACTTTATGGGCACTTCGTAAAGAGTTCGGGAAATTTGATTACGAGGGCATTGCCAAGACAGGTTTAGGGCCGGCTTTTCGTTTAGGTTTGATAACCAATTTAACCAATGTGAAAGCCGCCGTCTTTGCCGTTGCTTTTATTCCACAGTTTGTTCCGAGTGATTTTAATTTAGGGTGGGGAATTTTTGCACTTTCGTTCGTGCAAGCTTTCACTTCAGGTGCATGGTATCTATTTATGATCAGCATTATTGGGAGGGCTACCTCTATATTATCCAAACCCACAATGCGACGTGCATTAACTGCCTTCTCAGCAATTGGAATTCTATTTCTTGCAGCAATGCTTTTGCTAACCTCGCCGCGTTAATGTATTAGAATTCCAATATGCGAGTAATTAATACGGAGCAACTTAAATCGATTCTCGCTAACCTGCCAAGCAATCCACGAATCATCGCCTCCGGTAATTTTTCAGCACCACGCACATTATTGAAAATCGCAGATGCGACCATCCCTGAGTTTAGATTGCATATGCTCAATGCCCACGGAAAAATTCCAGATCGCGAAGGCATTCGATATGAAACGGCTTTCGTTGGTCCCGCTATGCGCAATAGCCCTCGCCTCGATTACATTCCGAGCCGACTCTCACTGCTTCCAGTTCTAATTCGGAACTTTTATCGCCCTGATGTTGTTTTTTTGCACACATCATCGCAACGCTTTGACACAGTTAGTTTGGGTACCGAAGTCAACATCTTGCCGCGCTCTATCGAAACTGCGCGGGCGCACGGTGGCCTAGTGATCGCCCAATCGAATGCACAGATGCCTTACACATATGGCGATGCCCAGATTTATGACAGTGAAATAGATTATTTAGTCGAAGTTGATGAGCCACTTCAGGAAAAACCAGCAGTTCCCGTGACCGATATTCAAGCGCAAATCGGCAACCGTATTGCCAGCCTTATCGAAGATAATTCAACCTTGCAATTAGGAATCGGGGGAGTACCCGATGCCGTCTTAATGGCGTTAAAAGAGCGCAAAGGTCTGCGCATTTGGACGGAGATGTTCTCAGATGGCGTTCTTGAGTTGAGCCGCGCTGGAACCTTAGATGATGAGATCCTAATAACGGCCTCCTTTATCTTTGGTTCTAATGAACTCTATAAGTGGTTAGATTTAAACAAGAAGGTACGCATGCTACGTACTGAGCGCACTAATGACCCATCTCAAATCGCGCGCCAGGCCAAGATGACTTCAATAAACAGCGCACTAGAAGTGGATTTATTTGATCAAGCTAACGCCAGTCATGTACGTGGAAAAATTTATAGCGGTTTTGGTGGCTCCACTGACTTCATAGTGGGCGCACTGCATAGCCGTGGTGGCCAATCATTTGTGGCGCTTCCATCGTGGCACCCGAAGGCAGATGTTTCCACAATCGTCCCAAGACTTCAGAGCAATATCACGCACTTTCAACACTCATATGTCGTTACTGAACAGGGCGTAGCGGCGTGCTTTGGCCACTCGCAAAATGATCAAGCGATCAATATTATTCATAACGCTGCTCATCCAGATGTTCGAGAAGAGTTAATCGAAAAGGCCGGTGAATTTGGGCTTATTTAGCCGGCAAGCTCCATAGGCCATGCATCGCTAGGCGAATTGCTGGTTGGTAAGTTCTTGCCATCCTTTGTTTTTATCGAAATAAAAGTCAAAGCTTTTTTACCGTTGATGCTCTTTTCTTTACTTAAAACTATATCTACGTGGGCGAAATGTAGTTTGCCAGCAACACACGTTGGCTCACAATCATTTATTTGATACTCGCCAATTCCAGTTGCCCCATCGGCACTCCATGTGTCCCATTCAATTTGGCTGATGAGTACTCCAGCATCGGCGCAAAACTTGATAATAGTAGTTGGCTTATAATCGAGGATTCCGCAGTTCGTAACATAAACCTGGGTAGTTACTGCGCGGTTTACAAATGTATAGCCACCAAAGCCCAGGCCAATGATTGTTGCCAGAAGTGCAACCCACCCCCTTGAATGCCTAATAGAAATTTTAAAACCTATCTCTGGGAGTTAATGTGATTCACGGCTTACGGCTGAACCGCTTGATCCTAGTAAGAAATCTAGATCGGCGCCTTTATCTGATTGCATAACGTGATCTATATACATGCGCTGCCATCCACGAGAGGGATTGGCATATGCGTCTTTGGACTTAGCTGATGGTACTCGTTTGCTGATTTCTTCTTCGGTTAATTTCACATTTATAGTTCTTGCAAAAACATCTAACTCGATTATGTCGCCACTTTGGATTATTCCTAATGGGCCTCCCGCTGCCGATTCAGGGGCAACATGCAAAACTACGGTTCCGTAAGCCGTTCCACTCATTCGACCATCGCAGATACGGACCATATCTGTGATGCCTTTTTCCAGAATTTTGCGTGGAAGTTGCATGTTTGCAACTTCGGGCATTCCTGGATAACCCTTTGGACCGCATCCACGAAGCACAAGCACGCTATCTTCGGTTACTTCTAGGTCATCACTATCGACTCGTTCATGAAAGTCTTCGACGCTTTCAAAGACAACTGCGGGGCCGGTATGTTTTAAAAGATGTGGACTCGCAGCAGAGGGTTTAATTACCGCTCCAAGTGGGGCTAAATTCCCTCGAAGCACGGCGATTCCAGCCTCTACTTGAAGCGGATTCTCACGAGTTCTGATTACATCAGTGTCATAGATTGTGCCTTCGCCCAAAGTTGCAACAAGTGAATCACCAGTTACGTTGATTGCGGTGGGATTGAGCGATGCTTCAAGTTGGCGAAATACTGCGTGCAATCCACCGGCACGGTGAAAATCCTCCATCAGATACTTTCCGGATGGCTGCAGATTTACGATTAGGGGAATTCTCGATCCAATTGCATCAAAGTCATCAAGGGTGAGATTAACGCCAAGTCGACCAGCAATTGCTAATAGATGAACCACGGCGTTAGTAGAGCCACCAATTGCAGCTAAGGCAACAATCGCATTTTCAAAAGAGGCCTTAGTCATGATCTGACTTGGTTTTAGATCGCGTTTAACCATCTCGACAATATGGCGACCAGAGTTGTGCGATGCTTCAAGTAAACGTGAATCAGCTGCTGGGATGCCCGCAATCTCTGGCATAGTCATTCCGAGAGCCTCGGCCATAAGGCCCATCGTTGAAGCAGTCCCCATCGTGTTGCAATGTCCGCGGCTTCGAATCATTGATGACTCTGAGTTTAAAAATTTTGCATTGCTGAGCAGCCCTGCACGCACTTCTTCGCTTAAGCGCCATACATCGGTTCCGCAGCCAAGGGGATTCCCTTGGAAGGTACCCGTGAGCATTGGACCACCTGGAATTACCAGTGATGGAAGATCAACCGAGGCCGCTCCCATTAGAAGTGCTGGAATTGTTTTATCGCAGCCACCGAGCAGAATGGCGCCATCAATTGGATTTGCACGCATCAACTCTTCAGTTGCCATGGCGACCATATTGCGCCACAGCATTGCAGTTGGTCGAACTTGAGTTTCGCCAAGTGAGAGCATGGGAAGATTAAGAGGAACACCACCGGCCTCCCACACACCATTTTTTACACTTTGTGCAATCTCATTCAAGTGCGAGTTACAGGGAGCTAAATCTGAAGCGGTATTAATTATTGCGATTTGCGGGCGGCCATCGAAGGAGGAATCTGGATTGCCTCTTCGCATCCATGCACGGTGAATATAAGAGTCTCGAGAATCTCCGCCATACCAGTTCGCGCTTCGCAAGAAAGTGCTCCTTTAAATTGAAGATGAAAGTGTGGCGAGTATAGCCTTTAGAAGAAGAGTTCGTCTAACATAAGCGTTCTTATGCGAGCATTTGTTGTTCATTCACCGAGTCGATCTAGTATCGAAGAGGTTGAAGCACCTGTTCCAGGATTTAGCGAAGTCGTTGTTGAAGTTGCGCGCGCCGGTGTATGTGGCACTGACGTTGAGTTCTTCAATGGCGATATGGCATATTTGCAAAGCGGTGAAGCGAAGTATCCAATACGACTTGGACACGAATGGTGTGGAACTGTTATTTCCCTTGGCGAAGGCGTCGACAATAGATGGCTTGGAAAACGCGTAACTGGCGACACCATGCTCGGATGTGGAAAATGTAAAAGATGTTTAAGCGGTAGACAACATGTTTGTGCCGATCGATATGAAATTGGAATAAGAAATGGTTGGCCTGGTGCATTGGCCGAACAATTATTGGTTCCCGCGACTGCATTATTTGCACTTCCTGATTCAATTGATGACATGGTCGGCGCTCTAATTGAACCAGGAGGAAATGCACTTCGAGCAGCTCAAGCGGTAGAGGCAAGCCCCGGGAAAAAGATTTTAATTTGGGGAAGTGGAACCATTGGTTTGTTAACTGCGCAGTTTGCAATTGCCATGGGCGCCGTAGTACATATGATCGGTAGAAATGCTTCGACACTTTCTCTGGCTCGAACGCTGGGCGTTACTAGTACTATGCAGGAGCTAGAAGAGATAGATGGTGGCTTCGATGCGATTATTGATGCAACGAACAGCAAAGCCGTTCCTGCATTAGCTTTGGATGCCGTTGAGCCTGGTGGCCGGCTTGTATATATCGGCGTTTCGGGTGAGCCAAGTTTAATTGATAGCCGCAAATTAGTCCTCAATGATGTAACGGCAGTAGGAATCCTTTCGGCCTCTCCTGGAATAGAGGGAACTATTGGTTTCTATTCCAGTGGGGAAGTTGATCCGAGATCAATCGTTGCAGCCACCGTGGGACTCGCTCAGACAGCAGAAATTCTCAGAGGAAACAGACCTCTTGGTGCAAGTGATGGTCCTAAAGTTCATATTGATCCTAGGAGCTCTTAATGATGAATATAAGAACGATTTCCGAAACGGTATCAAATTTAGCCGAAGGTCCGATCTGGAATCTAGATACGAATAAAGTGACCTGGGTTGATATTGGTAGACAGAGAGTTCACAAATCAGATTTCAATTCTGGTCAAACTGAGACATTCAGTTTCGCAACTCCCATCTGCGCAATCGCTGAGAGCTTAGATGGTGGCTATGTCGCTGCAACAGGTGATGGATTTGCCAAGATTAGCGTTAACGGCGAATTATCACCCCTTCACACTTTTTTTGATGACGCAATGCGATTTAACGATGGAAAGGTAGATGCTGCGGGTCGCTTTTGGGCGGGAAGTACTGCATACGATTTAACACCCAATCGCGGCAGTCTCTATGTTCTGGAAATTGATGGGACTTACCGAAAAGTACTGGGAAATTTAACTCTCTCAAATGGCTTGGCCTGGTCTCCCGACAATCAGTTTTTTTATCATATCGATAGCATTCCCGGAATCATGAAGCGTTACGCTTTCAACCTTGACACAGGAACCTTGTCGAATGAATCCGTATTTTTAACTTTTGAACCCTCACTTGGAATCCCGGATGGAATGAGCATTACGCATGATGGAAATCTCGTGGTTGCTTTTTGGGATGGTTCGCGCTTAGAGGTTTACTCTCCTGAAGGCAGAAAAATCGAAGAGATCCAACTTCCCGTTAAGCGCCCGACTTCTTGCACATTTGCAGGAGCAGATGGAACGACACTCATTGTTACCTCGGCGGCACAGGACTTAGACAATGCCGATGATGCAAGCCTGGATGGGAGTGTTCTTGCGATAGATGGAACCGGCTTAAGCGGATTACCAAGTCGTAAATTTGGCGTTAGCACTTTATAACGTTATTACTGATGGCTCCATCTAAGTAGTGGAGGCGCACTGATTAACATATTTTCGGCAATCCATTTCGCGCCATCTAAGTTATCTCCTTCTGCGCTAACAAACTTCGCGTTGGCTAACTCTATGGAGATAGAGCCCTGGATTGTATTAACATAATTTTTATTAGCCGATGGCCCACCTTGAATTGCAATCTCAAGTGGATCGCTCCTAGAACCACCTGTTCCTAGCCAAGTTGCAATAACGGTTTGCGCAAGCAAATGTGCACCCTCATTTCGGATATCAATTGCAGTTGCTACGCCATTATCGGCTGCATCTAAAAGTGTTTGTGCCGATGAAATCGCCAACGTGGCAGCATCTGTACCATTTTTAGATTCGAGTTCATTGAAGACGGCGATCTGAGATTTAAATGCTGTAACCATGTCGAGATCGCCATGGCGCCCTTGATTTGCTGCTAAGGCCTTTGTGATTCCTAACTTTCCAAGCCAAAATCCACTGCCCTCATCACCGAAGGTGCTACCAAGACCATCACGATGCGAAAATACTCCATCGCGACCACCAACAGATACGACACCTCCACCGATGGATAAAACAACACCGTTACGTCCATGAAGGGCTCCAATAAATCCAGCTAGACCATCATCGAGCAGAGCCGTCTTTGTTGCACCAAAGAATTCATTGCAGAGCGCGGCGTATGGTTCGGGATCAGGCACGATTCCATTGAAACCAGTGCAGGAAAGGGAGACAACGTCAGATGATAATTTCTCGACAGTTTCAAAGATTGATCGAAGTGAAGTCAGTGGATTCTCACCAGCCAACTTACCTCTAGATGTATTTATCGAAATATCACCCGTGCGAATGCGGCTTCCAGATTGACCTAAATCGACTGCAAGCACCATGGACGTAAGAATAGTTTAAATTCATGTGGGAAGATAGGAACATGAAGCAAATAGGCACAATTATGTCTTCGGAGATAGCAGAGACACCAGCAGTCTTCACCAAAATTCTCGATGATATGTCAGCCTTTGAAAGCGTTAAAGATATTCTGACTACGGAGAAAATTCAGGCGGTAATGATCTTGGCTCGAGGTACATCCGATAATGCCGCTCACTACCTGAAATATTTGATTGAAACTCAGATTGGACTACCGGTTGGTCTGACATCTCCATCTTCTGTGACGATTTACAACGCCGAACTTAAGTACGCCAACACACTGGTCATTGCAATCAGTCAGAGCGGCCAATCACCCGATCTTGTTCATTTTGCAACAGCTGCGCGCAAAGCAGACGGTTATCTCATCGCAATTACAAATGATGCAACATCTCCACTTGCAACTATTGCCCACCATCATTTTCCTTTGCTTG
>Ga0194055_10002035_pt1 | contig 16235 bp, 17 predicted proteins | sample SepL449m_MetaG_FD_155482 | JGI IMG/M metagenome (GOLD analysis project Ga0194055, IMG submission 155482) | Anoxic zone freshwater microbial communities from boreal shield lake in IISD Experimental Lakes Area, Ontario, Canada - Sep2016-L442-9m | ecosystem: Environmental > Aquatic > Freshwater >... | reverse complement strand
GTATTTACCATACTTACCTCAGAATTCATAGTAGGTACCTACAACGGCTTGCCAGACAACTCCCTGATAACTGTCAGCGGCCTAACATTTAGAATCAACTACACCGCCACTACCGTAACCCTAACCTTCATATCTGGCACATTAACCCCAACCCTAGCCCCAACCGGCCAAAACTCCAACCAAACAACCCTACTAGCCTTTGCGGTACTGGCCATGGCTCTTGCAGGGCTCGGCCTAGAGTATGGCACTCGCCGACGCAAGCACAATGCCAAAGTCTAAGCTCCAGATACCAAAGCTCACAAGGCCCTCAAGACCCTCAAGACTCCAACGCACCAATTCTACGCCTAAGCCTAGTGGCTGGCGCAGAGTTTTGCAGGCTGCCCTAGTACTCGTGGCACTGGGCTGTGTGTTTGTTATATTTGCTCAGCTCTCGCCATCTAAAAAAACTCTCACAACTAACCAGCAAGAGGTATTTACTGCCGCTGTTGGTAAAAAAGCAGATGTAAATACGCTGATAATTCCCAAAATTGCCGTTAGCTCACAGATACTCGAGGGTGATGCTGGCGTTCTTGATAAAGGCACCTGGCACCGTTTTCCTGACCGCGGCAACCCCGAAAAAGGTGGCAATTTCATACTCGCTGCCCACCGCTATGTTTTTGCTTGGCTACCTCAGCAGGTCTCAAAACAGTCTGTACTATATAATATCGACAAGCTCGAGATTGGCGACGATATATTTGTAGACTGGCAAGGCAAAAGGTATAGCTATAAGGTGAGCGAAAAGCGCACGGTTAAACCTAGCGAAACCAGCATTGAGCTAGCCAGCAAGACACCTAAGCTAACGCTGTATAGCTGTACTCGTGAGGGTCAAAACGACGGCCGCGAAGTTATTGTTGCGACTCCTCAAGACTAAAAGGTATAATACATATACTAATGCTAATTGATACCCACGCTCACATTCATTTTGACGATTTTAAAAGCGACCTCGCCGATGTATTTAGTAATGCCCGCGCCAGCCAAGTAGGCGCTATTATTACGGTTGGTACCACGCCTCAAGACTCACTTAAGGCTTTAGAGTTTGTGATGAGCCCAGAAACCATTGCCATTGCTCAAGACATTAAGCTCTACGCCACGGCTGGCATTCACCCCCACGAGGCTAGCCTGGGTAGCGATGGCCTAAAAGTGATTGGCAAGCTAGCTCGTGATAGTAAGTACCAAGGGGTGCTAGTTGCGATAGGCGAGTGCGGGCTAGATTATTATCGTAATAATTCGCCCAAAGCCCATCAGCGCGATGCACTAGAGTTTCAGCTGCAGCTAGCCCAAGAGCTCGAGCTGCCGCTGGTGTTTCATGTTCGAGACGCCTGGGAAGATTTTTTTGAGATACTCAAAAACTACCCCAAAGTTCGCGGCGTCATACATAGCTTTACTGGCACAACCAAAGAAGTCGAGCAGGCTATGGGCTACGAACTCTACTTTGGCCTAAACGGCATCATGACTTTTACCAAAGACCAAGCCCAGCTTGAGGCCGCCAAGATTATTCCTGCCGACCGGCTACTGCTCGAGACAGACTGCCCGTATTTGAGCCCAGCCCCAATGCGTGGCCAGCGTAATGAGCCAAGCTTCATAAAATACACTGGTGAGTTTTTGGCTGCGTTGCGGGGTGAGCAGTACTCTGAGCTCATTAGCTTAACTGCCACTAACGCAAAAGGGCTTTTTGAGCTAAAATAGATATATGGAAATACCACGAAGTAACGAACCAGAGCCTACACCATATAATTCAGCAGAAAAATTTAGTTCAGCAATGGATAAAATAGAATCTGCTAGACAGGGATTTTTAAATAGAGTAAATGAACCTCGCGAAGCTTTATTTGGCGAAGAATCTGAAATCAAAAAACTGGGAGACAGTGAATTATCGAGTATTTTTAATGGATTTGAGACTGACAAAATAGAGACTTTCTTGAATAAAATTAAAGACACTACTTTCATAAATAGAGCCGAATATAATAGGGATGACCTTACCTTTGAGGAGCCGGATGCCAGTACACTTATCGACTCAAAAAACAAAACATTTCTAAGAGGGGAGTCGAGCTCTTATAGTGAGGAGTTTGATCAAAAAAATAATGCGGATGCTACTTACAGGATAGGGCCTCTTGGTATGTTGGAAATTAGGGTAACCTCCTCGCATGAGACGCTTCCCGATAAAGCAACAACCCACCCCTTAGAAGGCTCACTTACACTACTCAGCAATGATGCTAATGGCATTCAGGACCAAAGTTCTAGCTCCTATGAGATAATGCCTCCAGAACAAGCAAAAAAAATTGCTAATTTTATAGCTTCGGTTGCTGACTTCTTGGAAGAATTATATTCCAATCCTAAATTAGATTTTTTGTATTCAGAAAATTCTTTAAATAGTTACGAAATAGTAGAAGGCTCTCAAAAATGAATAGAGTGTATTTGGACTATGTATAATCAACTACTATAGATTCAGAAGTTAAAAAATCTCTAATATAAAATATGGACTCATTTTCAAATGCAAATTCTAGACGAAGCACGCAAGCGCTGCACTAAATTTTGCAGTTTAATTTTTCTATGAAATTATTTTACCAGTAGTTCTGATGAGAGCAATAATATCGCAATAATAGCTGCCACAGGCAAAGTAAACAATATAGAACGAAATAGGGCTCTGGTGGCTATTGGATTAGCTTCGACAGAGACACCAAAAGAGCAACCTAAGAAAGCTAGCCATAGCCATTTCTGATATAATACAGATGAAATGAAGAAATTTATTGCTTGGTTTATAGTGATCATATTTGCAGTAGCAGGCCTGGGGCTAGCATTGTTTTGGGGTATTGGATTTTATTTGAGCCCACAAGGTAGCATACAGAAGGCTAGTGCCATAGTCGTCGTGAGTGGTGGACAGACACAAAGCAGGGCTATTAAAGGAATTGAATTATTTAAGCAAGGCTATGCTCCTAGAATAATATTTTCGGGCGCAGCACTTGATGATGGGCCTAGTAATGCATTTGCTATGCGAGACTTAGCATTGTCGGAAGGGGTTCCGGCCAAGAGTATATTGATAGATGAAAAAAGCCAAAACACCTACGAGAACGCCTTAAATTCAAAAGCAATCCTAGATGAAATACAGGCGACTAGTATTATTTTAGTGACAAGCCCCTATCACCAGAGGCGCGCAAACCAAACATTCAATAGTGTTTTGGGTAAAGACATTAAGGTCATAGGGATATCCACCTATGATGATCGCTGGAGTAAATCCCAGTGGTGGCGTCGCGGGTTCCCATTATTTATTTCAGTTAGCGAAACATGGAAGCTTATATATATTGGCATAACAGGTAACTACAAATAACTTATAATTGGTATTTCGTTAGCCTCTGCAGCTGAAGTATTGCTAGAGGCATAGCTGTATAATACATTGTTCTTATGCTACAATTTAAGCAATTAAATCAATAATAATAAAAAAGGAGAGCATATGCCCGAGGGTAAAAATATTAAAAATGATGGGGATATAAAGGAAGCAATGTCTGCAACTGAGGACGGTATGAGCTTGCCTAAAAGAGACAAATCCAAAAAAGTTTGGATCATTTTATTTGTAATTTCATTAATTGCCCTAATTGGCCTTGGAGTATATGGCTATATTAAAATTCAAAGTGACCGCAAGAAAATTAATGATCAACAGGCTCAAATATCAGATTTGCAGAACAATAAAAAGACCTTGGAAGATGCAGCAGCCGCTGCAGCTACCGCAGTCACGAAAGCAGTAACTAGTAACACATTGGAAGTAAAGGAACTTGGATTTAAGCTGACACTTACGGACTCAATTAAAGATTTGCAATACTTTGTAAATGGTAAGACGGCGTTCTTTTCGACTGCCTCGCTGCAAAGTAGTGCTTGGGGTTCGGCAAGCAATGATGCTGCTAAGTTTTGTAGCCTAGGCTCTCTACCTCTGGGTGCTATTAGCAAGTTTGGCAGTGCAACTGAAGCTGGACCTGCGCAGCAAAAAGCCATAGGGGATCTAATCCTTGGGTACGCACCACCTCAGGCTAGTTGTTCTTCAAATCAAGCTACAATTAACTTGCAGAATACCCAAAAAGCAGCATTTCAAAAGGCCTTCGAAAACGCCCAGAAGATATAAAATACTCGCTTCTAACCTGAAAATTTGATAAAATTACCTCATGAAGACATCAGAAGTTCGTGATAAATATTTGAAATACTTCAAAGAGCGTGGGCATGCAATTGTCCCGCGCGCTTCGATAGTGCCGCAGGAAGATCCAACTACACTATTTACTGGTAGTGGTATGCAGCCGATGCTCCAGTATTTGTTGGGCGCTAAACACCCAGAGGGTGTTCGAATTGTAGATAGCCAGACTTGTATTCGTGCAGAAGATATCGATGAAATAGGCGATAACCGCCATACTACTTTTTTTGAGATGCTTGGCAATTGGAGCTTGGGTGATTACTTTAAGAAAGAGCAATTGGGATGGATTTACGAATTCCTAACCAAAGAAATTGGGCTAGATCCAAATAAACTATATGTGACTGCTTTTATCGGTGATAAAGAGGCGGGTATAGATAAGGATACCGAAGCATCAGAAATATGGAAAGAATTATTCGGCAATGATGGCATAAGTGCAGAGGTTATTGAGATTGGATCTGAGGCGGATGGCTATAAAAAAGGCATGCAGGGCGGCCGCATATTTTATTATGACTCTAAAAAGAACTGGTGGAGTAGAGCTGGCGTGCCGACAAATATGCCAGCCGGGGAGCCAGGCGGACCAGATAGCGAAATCTTTTATGAGTTTGATTATATTGAGCACGACAAAAGCTATGGAGAGCATTGCCACCCAAATTGTGATTGCGGACGGTATATGGAAATTGGTAATTCGGTATTTATGCAGTACCAAAAGCAAGACGACGGTAGCTTCAAAGAACTCGATCAGAAAAACATCGACTTTGGCGGTGGCTTAGAGCGAATCACGGCTGCAAGCATTGATAGTGCAGATATGTTTAAAATTGACGTACTCTGGAACATCATCCAAAAGCTCGAAGAACTCACCGGTAAGCGCTACGAAGATCATGTAGAGGCAAAGAGAGTGATTGCCGACCATTTGCGTAGTGCTACTTTTATGGCCGTTGATGGTGTTGTGCCAAGTAATACTGCCCAGGGCTATGTGATGCGCCGATTGCTAAGGCGGGCCATTCGCCGTGGCCACGAGCTAGGTGTTACTGGAAACCTGACTGTCGAAATAGCCAAAGTAATTATTGATGAATACAAAGATGTGTATCCAGAACTTTCTGAACAATCCGAAAATATTTTTGATGTGCTTAAGCGCGAGGAAGATTTATTTAGAAAAACCCTTGAGCGTGGTATCCATGAATTCAATAAGAGAACCAGTGAGCTAGATTTTAGCAAGCGCCCACCTGCACCTACCGGTAAACGCACCGAGCTAACTGGAAAACTACTTTTTACATTATTTGACACCTATGGATTCCCAGCGGAATTAAGTGTCGAAGAAGCCGAAAAAGAAGGCGTAGAGCTAAGTGATAATTGGGAGGCTGACTTTAATAAGCTCATGGAAGAACAAAAAGACCGTAGCCGTACAGCCACTGCAGGGCAGTTTAAGGGTGGTCTGGCTGAGCACTCCGAGACAACTACCAAATACCACACTGCTACGCACTTGATGTACAAGGCACTTCGAAACGTATTGGGTGATCATGTAATGCAGCGCGGAAGTAATATTACGGGTGAACGTCTGCGTTTTGATTTCTCGCATAGCGAAAAGATGACACCTGCGCAAATCAAGCAAGTCGAAGATATGGTAAATGGTGTTATCCAAAAAGACATGCCAGTGAATTTTGTCGAAATGAGCAAAGATGATGCCTTTGGCATAGGCGCTCTTGGTGCTTTTGGTGAAAAATACCCAGACATAGTAAAGGTCTATACGGTTGGTGACCCAGAAGCTGATTATTATTCTAAAGAAATATGTGGCGGGCCGCATGTTGAACAGACTGGCTTAATTGGTAAATTTAAAATAGTAAAAGAAGAATCTAGTAGTGCTGGAGTACGCCGAATAAAAGCTATATTAGAGTAATAGCTAGGGTAGAAGTAGAGCGTCTCTGACGCGTGTTAGAGTGAGACGATTGGCACTACTTTGTGTCAGGCCACTTGCAGTGGTAACAGCACTTTTAAAGCCAGCCTTAAGTGCTATGTCTATTGTCGCTTGGCTGTACCTACCGTAAGGGTAGGCGAAGGTAGTTATTTTTACTCCAAGTTCATTTTCAATAATAGTTTTGCTATCTACTATTTCTTTAGTTTGATCAGCAGGCGAAAGGCTGGCTAGATTTGCATGATTTATGGTGTGAGCACCAATTTCAATAAGGCCAGATTTTATCATCTCACGAATTTGAGTCCAGTCTAGGTAGCTATCGCCACAATTTTGCGGGCGGCGCGTTGCACCTATGCACCAGCCGCTTTTCTCTCCACCAACCACAATGTAGAATGTAGCCTTCATGTTTTTTTGTAGCAAAAGAGAGAAGGCTGCAGACTGATCGCTAAAGCCATCGTCGAAGGTTATTACCACAGGCTTGGCTGGCAGCTGGCCTAGGCCATCAAAATAGTTTTCTAGTTGAGCCATAGAAATGGTAGTGTAGCCCTTGGCCAATAGAGCGTCAAGCTGAGCAGCAAAATTGCCAGGTGTTTTATGATAGAGCAAAATTGGTAGCTGAATGGTTTTGTTGACTGCTTTTGGTGCCTCTTGCTTGTAGGCTTTTAAGGCTTTTATTCTGTCAATCTCAGCTTGAGCAATTTTAGCATTCAGCTTGGCTAGATCATCACTAAGTTTTTCAGAATATATGTCAATCTCAAAAAAAGCCAACCAGTAGCTCTGACAATCTAAAGCAGTTATGATCCCATCAATTTTATCAGAGTGCTCAAAATTATCTGCTTCACCAGCTTTTATTTGGTAATTATATAATTCTAGTTTCAGAGAAGCTGCCTCTTGTTTAGCCAGAGCCCGCAAGACGGACGGGGGTGGCTGCGTATTAATTTCAGCTGGGTAGACTTTAGAAACTATATACCCAGCTAATAAAATAGAAGCTACAACTGCTACTGACATTAAAATCGAAATCTTATTTTTGTTGCTATTGAATTCCATATTTTCAATTATAAATCAAACTGACATAGTTCGGCTCAGTCTTTGCAAAATATTTTCACCAAGTCCCTTAGAGCCAACTATATCCAAGCCCAAATTTGCCAGTCCCATAGGTGTGATGTCTTGTGGGCTATTAAGCTTTCCAGTGCTGTCTCTTACTCTATTAACTTCACTAGGGCTAATAAAATCAATCGATGGCTTGCGCGCAAAGGCGGAATTTTTATGCCAATCTTCCTTTGTTAGAGCTTTTTTAATTTCTGGCAACGCACTTCCACCACCGCAAAGCAGAATTCGTGGTGGTAAATGGTCGAGCTGTTCGAATTCAGCTAGCGCCAGCTCTACTCCAGATAGCCAAACTTCAATATCGCCCGCCAAAGCTTCCTTGACTGCTTTTTGGCGTTTTTCATCGAGATCATTAGCGGAGTATTTTAGTTTTATTTCTTCGGCCTCATCGAAACCAACACCAAGACTAGAAGCAATTCGCTTAGTGAAGCTTCGTCCGCCGATTGCAAACATTTGAGTACCTTGAACACCACCATTATTGACGACAGCTATATCGCTTGTGCCTCCACCAATATCAATAAAGATTGCAGAGAATTCCGTGCTATCATCAGCACCAACGCTTTTGGCGACCGCAAAAGGCTCGGCTGCAATATTAATACAGTTTAGGTCCAGATCGGACGCCACAGTCTGAAGTGCACCCAAATGTACCATTGGTGCGAATGCATTAAAAACCTGAATAGTTACATCTTTCCCTTGAAAGCCAATCGGATTCGTTACTCTATAGCCATCGATTTTAACATCTACCACAGCAGCATTAACTAGCTTTACATCCATATCATCACTGCCTGTCTCCCATCGGAGTTGTTTGCGAACACTATTGAGTGCTTGCTTTTGAATTCGACTTATTATGTCTTGGAGCTCAGTCATATCAATTCGGACTTCTGGCTTACTTCTGCGATAGCTAACGCTGGTCGTTCCACCCTTAACGAGCTCCCCGGCAATTCCAAGAACAGCATCTTTGGCAACCACCCCTGCTTGTTCTTCAGCCTTACGCAGAGCAGCATCGCAATTATCAACCACCCCTGCGATATCAGTAACAGCACCATTTGCCATATCGGTAAGTCTCTGACGCTTACGCCCAGCACCGATTATTTCGACAAATTGCTCGGTCTTGCCGGTATCTTTGTTGGTCTTGTTTTTTATCTCGCCGATTAGAGCCTTAACGAATTCCGTACCGATATCTAACGCTACGATATATTTTTGGCTGGACTCTTTTTTGAATTTGGGTAATTTTAGTTTCATCTAATACATTGTAACGCTTATGCCTTGGTGGTACTAGACTAATGACAAATAAAAGCATTCGTGCTAGACTAACGGCCTGTTCCTTAGAGAAAGGTAATTGCTTGTCAGTATCGACAGTAGTCAAGACAACAGTAAGCACACTTAACAATTGTTCCCGCCAAGGATTCGATGTACTTACCCGACCAGCCATAAAGGTCTTATACCCTCGTCGTAAATCTTGGGTAGTAAAGAACATTGCTAACATAATTAGCACATTGCGGTTGCCATTATCGGTAATAGTAGTGGTTTACATGCTTTATCCTGCCTACATCAGTCGAAACCTCGAGAGTTTGTATTTTAGCCTGTTAATTATGCTAATTATACTTTTGAGCGATGGTTTAGATGGTGCTTTGGCACGGGGTCTTGACTCGGTAAGTCGCTACGGCAAAGCCGTTGACCCAGTCGCAGATAAAGTTCTTTATATTTCTATGGCTATAAGCTTGATGCTTGGCGCCTGGCAATTGATAAATCGTGAGATTGTAATAACCATGATGGTGTGTGTAGCATGTGCGGTATATTATGAAATCCGCCTTGTTGCCATTGCTATTGCAACTGAAAAAGAGTGCCGTATTCGAAACGCGGCCGAGCCAACTGGTGCAAATATGTGGGGCAAAGCTAAATTTGCGCTCCAGGCATCAGCTGGCTTTGTAGGTTTTGGCTTGCCTTGGGTGACGGCTGGATTCTCGCTTTCAATGTGCTTGGTTGTGCTAGCACTACCAATGGCACATATGAGTCTTCGCGGGCATCAGCTCGACCTTGAAGCAATCCGAACAAAATCAATTATTTAACACCCCTCAGGTAAGATATTCACTCCTGCCTAAGGGGTGTTTATCTTTTTATAATCGAAATATTTAGCCAAACATAAAGTTCTTGAGGTATAATTGGTAATATGTCTGAATTGAATAAAAAATCAGTTGAATCAGGAGTACTGTACTTAGACGCAGATACAGAAATAACGGAAGCAATTGAAAAGCTCAGAAAGTCCTCAAAAAAAGAGGTTAGAATCGTTGTGCCTTCAAGGTCAGGTTTGCTTCAGAGTCAGGTTAACGTAAAGCTACTTAAGAAAGCCTCACAGGATTCAGATAAAGAATTGGTAATCGTCACCAATGACAGAATAACTAAAAATCTTGCAGGTGGTGCAGGCATTGCCGTGGCAACTAGCGTTAAGGCGATGCCGCATGTTCCAGATGTTGAGCAATTAAAGCCTAAGTCCAGCGAGAATATCAGGCTAGATCAAGATTCAGAACTAGACAAGCCAAAAGATACCGGCAAAGCAACTAATAAATCAGATAGTGAAGGATTTCAGCCAAAACATATAAGCCTTGATAGCTCAGAGGATGAAGAAGATGTCACGGGCGAAAAACCCAGAAAGAATAAAAAAGAAAAGAAAGTCCCTGATTACGGAAAATTAAACAAACGCATCTGGATTATTGGAGTCGCAATTAGTATCGTGGTTGTTATAATTTTAGCATCAGTATTTCTCCCTACGGCTAAAGTTGGTTTAATATCAAAAGCTAAAAAAACTAGCTTAAACTTTAATTTCATATTAGATTCTGCTATTTCTCAGTCAGATATAACATCTCAAACCTTGTCTGCTCAGAAGCTGGAATCCACAAAGGATGTTAGCTTCCAAATAAGTGCAACTGGTAGAAAAGAGATTGGCAATAAAGCTACAGGAACCGTAGCCGTAAGGAATTGTGATGATGTCGCGACCCATAGTTTGCCCGCAGGAAGTGGTATGACAGGTGCTGGCAAAGCTTTTGTAACCGCCCAGACAGTAACAATTCCAGCCGGTAATGCTGGTGGCGGAGTTGTTAGCTGTTCATCTGCTATTGATGTACAGATCACTGCAGTGTCTCCTGGGGATAGCTTCAATGTCGGCCCAACCACATTTAGCATAAATGGCTTTAGTAGCCTCTATAAAGCAAGCGGACAAGCAAGCGGAGGAACTAGTAAGACCGTCACCGTTCTGTCGGCCGAGGATGTAGCAAATGCACGCAAGCAGGCCGAGCAAGAAGCTGATGCAAGCAAGGACGATTTGAGTAAGAAAGCTAACAGCAATCAGCAATTATTTACTCAAACCATACAGTCTAATTTTGAAGACTTTAGTACTTCAGTCAAGCAAGATGCTGAAGCTGACAAAGTCAATGTAACTGCTAAAGTTAAATTTACTGGCTTTGCAGCTAAAAAAGAAGATGTAAATAAGCTCTTTGACGAGCAGGTCAGAGAAGAAATTAAAGGCAATAAGGAAATATACCAAAATGGCTCAAATGACGGTACTTTTGCAATCGTAAAACAGCTCAGCTCCGAAAAAGTCCAGCTCAACACAAAAGCTACAGCTTACTACGGAGATCCAATAGATAAAAAAGAATTTGCTAAATCTTTTGCAGGTAAGCCAGTTAAGGAAGTTTCCGAAATAGCCAAGCAAAAAGGAGATCAAGTCACAGGTGCAGAAGTTGAGACTTGGCCCAGTATGATTCCTAATATGCCAATTCTTTCAAACAGGATAAAAATAGAAATTAAAGTAACTACTAACTAATGGAAGTTTCCCAGCAAGACTATTTAGATGCAATAATTTCCTTCGACTATGGCAATAAGCGTATTGGTGTGGCCCTGAAAGCCAGTGAGGAATCAAGCCCAGAGCCACTTTTGACATTAAATAATGATAGCGAATTATGGAAAAATATCGAGGATTTACTGAATTTGCATCAGCCCGATTTGATAGTGGTCGGAAGGCCGAGGAACCTGGATGGAGAAAATACCCAGCAGACCGAATTAGCTGAAAAATTTGCAAGCGAATTAACTAAGCTTTACAATAATAAAATAGAATTAATCGATGAAGCCCTCTCTACCGAACAAGCCAAGCAAAGAATCCCCAAGCACCTCGCCTCAAAAAGTCGAGATGTCATCGACCAATACGCCGCATGTATCATCCTTGAGTCCTACCTCAGAGAAAAATAAATCCAAATTTAAATGGATAGCTGCAGTAATATTGACTGCCATATTAGTAATTGTACTTGCTTTGTTTTTTTGGTTTATTGTCGCCGTAAATAGCCCTAAAGATTCGAAACAAACTAATAAGTCGTTATTCGTAGTAAAGGCGAATATGGGCTTAGATCAAATCTCTAATGATCTCTACGCTAAAGGACTGATTGCCGACAAGAATATATTCATATTATATTCTAAATTTGGGCCATCCCGCGGAAATTTAAAGCCAGGTACATATCTCCTTAGCCCTTCCATGAGCTTATCAAGAATAGCCGATACAATAGGTCGTGGTGCTGTCGCTTCAGAGAAAATAACCTTTCCAGAAGGTACGACAATAGAACAGATGTCTAAAAAATGGGCCAAAACTAATCTTGGCACTGCTAATGGATTTGTGGAAGCTTCGAACCTTCAAAACACATACAAGCAAAGCTTCTTGCAATACCGCAGTAACAAACAAAGCCTTGAGGGCTACTTATTCCCGGCAACCTACACGGTGGTATACGCTAGCACCGCTCAGAGCCAAATCGACACAATGCTAGACAACTTCGAACGGCAGGTTTTGCCTAAGCTACCAGCTGAATATCAAAATTCAAGCAAGCTCAATGATCTGATTACACTTGCTTCAATTGTAGAGAGAGAGGCTAATACTTCAGAAGATAGACGAGGGGTAGCAGCAGTTTTCTACAATCGACTAAGGCTTGGAATGAAGCTAGAGAGTGATGTAACCGTTAATTACGCCACTGGAAAGACTCAGACACTGCCATCCGATTTAAGTATTGACTCGCCCTACAATACCTATAAGGTCGCTGGTTTACCAATTGGGCCAATCTGTAATCCTGGCTTGGATGCTATTTTAGCCACTCTAAATCCAGATCAGAACGACTATCTGTTCTTTCTTGCAGACAAAAATGGAGTTGTCAGATACGCTAAAAATCTAGATGAACACAACCAAAATATAGAAAAATACCTTAATCAGTAATATTATGCTTTATATAAAGGATAATATGGCACTTGACACCACACCTAGCACTTGGTAGACTATACCCACGTAAATTTAAAGTATAAGCAGTTATCTATATACTATGTGAGTAGTAATTTGTGAGTTTATATTTTGAATTTACCTGCATCAGTTTATCAGCTGAAGGAGATTAATTTTCGGTCGAAAACTCCGGCCTAGCATATAGCTAGGGTCAGATAAGCCGCAGACTATATGTACCATCTATGACAGTAATGACTAACAGGTACAAAGGAGAAGTTTATTAGTAGAAAAATAGTAGGATTCCCCTTACAAGTGCGTCCCGAAAATTTCGTGGGCGTTGGGCAAGACACTTTTTCTCAAACAAAAATTGATGAAGCTAACGCTTCAACCAAAACTAAAGATTCTAAGCTAGCTAAAGACTCTATTCGAGACGAAGCTTCTATTAAAATTAATAATAAATTCGGTAGATATGCATTTCATGCTGCCGCAATTATCGCTGTTATCACCATTGCTGCCGCAGGGCGTATTGGTAGTAGCCAGGCAATTAGCACCAAAGGTGCAGGCTCAACCAAGGATCAGACTTCTATGATTACTACAGGCGCTATTCTCGCCAGTAGCACCAAGAGCGTAATCGCTGAGGATGTAGCCCAAAAAGCCCAAGAACTTACCAACATGAGCTCATTAGCTACTGCTGGTGATGAGTTTTTGGCTAACCGTTCTTCAGTGCTAGCATCAGGTGCTCCTAGTCGCGATATTATTAGCTACAAGGTGAAGGAAGGCGATACGCTATCTACTTTGTCTGCTAAGTTTAATATCACAACCGACACTATTAAGTGGGCTAATGATATTCAAAATGAAGATAGCATTAAGCCTGGCGCAGATTTGACAATACTGCCAGTTAACGGCATATTGCACACCGCTCAAGATGGCGATGATGCCTTGGCGTTAGCTAATAAATACCAGAGTAATGCCAGTCTAATCGAAAACTTTAACGGCCTCGAAGGTAAAGCTCCAGCTACTGGATCTAAGCTTATTATTCCTGATGGAGTTAAGCCGTCTGTAGCATTACCATCGGCCACACCTACTATAGCTAGTAGAGCGCTAAACGGCGGAAGCTCATTTAGCAATTTCACCGGTGGACTATCCAATAGCTACACAAGAGGTCAGTGTACTTGGTACGTAGCCAGTCGAAGATCAGTACCTAGCAACTGGGGAAATGCAATTACTTGGTACTATAATGCTCAAAGAGCTGGATATAGTACTGGTAGTGCTCCTAGAGCAGGCGCAATCGGATGGGAAAGAAATAACCACGTTGTGTACGTAGATTCAGCTAATAGCAATGGAACTGTGAATATCTCCGAAATGAACTGGGGCGGACGCCCAGGCGTACTCCACACTAGAACTGAGCCAGCTGGCCGATTCCTCTACATCTACTAGAGGACATAAAAAAAGACCCCTAACGGGGTCCTTTTTTATGTATGGATGTTATCATACTTTTATGCTATAATGTCAAGATGTTTACAGATGTAGTTAAAGTTAGAATTGCCGCCGGTAAGGGCGGAGATGGAGTTGTCAGCTTCCATAGAACCAGAGGTAATGCCAAGGGCGGACCAGACGGTGGCGATGGTGGTAGTGGTGGCAGTGTTATTATTGTTGCCAATCATAACACCAATACTCTCTCCAAATATCGTGGTAGCAAGCTCTGGCGTGCAGAAGATGGCACCGATGGTACCAATGGTAAGAAGCGAGGTCGCGGTGGCCAGGATACAGAGCTTACCGTACCACCTGGAACAATCGTAATGGAGGACGGAAATGTAATCGCCGATCTTGAGAAGCAGGGCGATGAAGCAATTATCGCGCATGGTGGGCGCGCTGGATTCGGAAATGCTCATTTTATAAGCTCTGTACGCCAAGCCCCTAGGATGGCCGAGCTAGGAGAGATTGGCGAGCAAAAGGAAGTTACTTTTGAGCTTAAAATTGTAGCGGACGTTGGATTAATCGGCTTACCAAACGCGGGCAAATCTACTCTATTATCTGTAGTTTCTAATGCCAGGCCAAAGATAGCAAGTTATCCCTTCACTACGCTGGAGCCTAATTTGGGTGTAGTCGATATAGATCAGGACACATTTATGATGGCAGACATACCAGGACTTATAGAAGGAGCCAGCAAGGGTAAAGGCCTGGGCGATGAATTCTTAAGACATGTTGAACGCACTAAAGTTCTGCTCCATATTATAGATGCAACATCAGAGGACCTTACAAAAGACTACTTAACTATTCAAAATGAGCTTAGAGAGTATAGAATTGATTTAACAACGCGACCACAGGTCATTGTCCTCTCAAAGATTGAAAGTGTGCCAGAAGCAAACGTTAAGAGCAAAATCAAAGAAGTAGCAAAAGCCGCTGGCTTAAAGCAAAAAGATATCCATGTTATTTCCTCGGTTGCAAATATGGGATTAGCTACACTCTTGAGATTCACTAATAAACTTATAGAAAAGACCAAGTCCGAAATGGTTGAAATAGATGAAGAAGAAATGCCTATTATTAGGCTCGATACGGCTGCAAGCTGGGAAGTTCATAAGAACGGCAATAGCTACGAAGTGACGGGGGTTGAAATAGAGGGCTTTGCAAAGCGTACTAATATGGATCAGTACCAGTCGGTACATAGATTGCATCATATACTTGGTCGCAAGGGCATTATGAGGCAACTAATAAAGCTAGGGGCCAAGCCTAGTATCTCTAAGGTCACTATCGCAGGAAAGGATATAGAGTTTTAGTGGCAAAGTTCAAGGTTGCATTAGTGGAGATAAATTTTGAAACTAAGCCTGATTTATTTTCTCCCAAAGGCATAGATAGGGGCACAGAACTTTTATTGAGCACTCTACCCAAATATAACTACACCACAGCGCTAGACTGGGGCTGCGGATGGGGTGCAATAGCACTCTGGCTTGCTAAGCATAATCCTAGTTCTAAAATAAGCGCAGTCGATAGTGATATTGCGGCAGTGAAGGCAGCTCAGCAAAATGCCAAGCTTAATAATCTTTATAATATTCACATATCTGCTAGTCATGGTTTTGAAGAAATTCCGTCAGGTCATAAATTTGATTTGATATGTTCTAATCCTCCAACCCACAGAGGTAGAGAAGTTGTGGATAACATGATAAAAGACAGCTTTGATTATTTGCCCAAAGGCGGTACATTGCTAGTGGTGATTGAGTCCAGAATTAAGCCTTGGGTATCAAGGCAAATGAAGGAAGTTTTTGGTAATGCTAAAATTGTCAAAAGAGCACCCAAGAACGTTGTACTCATGGCGACAAAATAGTCTATAATGTATTTATGAATAAGCAAGATAAACAGATAAATAGAGCCAATCAATTTTTCCGCAGGGAACTCGAGGATTCAGATATTCAAAAGAGCGTACATTACACATTCAAAGATGGCTTTAGGTTGGGGTTTGGATTTTTTGTTGGTTTTTTGCTTGGGACTCTAATTCTCGGCTTACTGGCTAGTCTCGTCGGCTGGCTCATTAGTCTCTTTTAATTGATTTCAACAGGTTAAAATTGTATAATCAGACTATTCGGGGCATTGGCGCAGTTGGTAGCGCGCATCCATGGCATGGATGAGGTCATCGGTTCGAACCCGATATGCTCCACCAAGAAAATTATCCTACTTCGGCAGGATTTTTTTATTTCTAATAAATAATCTAAATATTTGCTATAATATAAGCATGACAGGAATAATCGCATTAGTACTACTTGGGC
>Ga0194055_10002034_pt1 | contig 16238 bp, 15 predicted proteins | sample SepL449m_MetaG_FD_155482 | JGI IMG/M metagenome (GOLD analysis project Ga0194055, IMG submission 155482) | Anoxic zone freshwater microbial communities from boreal shield lake in IISD Experimental Lakes Area, Ontario, Canada - Sep2016-L442-9m | ecosystem: Environmental > Aquatic > Freshwater >... | reverse complement strand
GGGGTGGGCATCGTGAAAGGCGATAAAGTCGGGTGTCGAGTGGACGATCTCGGCGGGGATTTGGCCGGTGGCGATTTTTTCGAAGATGGTCATGCGAGGGAAAAGGAGACGGGATTTTGGATGGCGACGACTTCGATTTGTTCTCTGGTGAAGGCGACGATTTCGAGGCGTAAAGCGTCGCAGTCACGGCTCCAGGTTTTTTTGGAGCGGAGGAGTTTGACACAGGATTCGAGGCCGAGGAGTTCGAAGTAGCTTCCTGGTTCTCGGCAGAGGTCTTGGAGGCGTCGTCCGAGGAGTTCGAAGAAAGCTAATTCGTAGCCGGTGCTGGCTTCTCGAGCGAGGTCGAGAAGGGAGACTTGCACTCGTGGTGGGGCTGGGGTGAAGTGTTGACCGATTTCGGCATAGCCGATGACTTGGAGGATGGACTGGACCGTGGCGGTGAGCGTTTCGATGGGGAGGACATTGGTGGTGGCCTGGTCTTCGAGGAATTGGGTGACCGCCTGGGCGACATCGTGGGCGAGCCACCATTGGGAGTACCCGGCGAGGGCGGCGGCTTGGGTGAGTGAGCGGATGAGCCAGTCGCGTTCGAAGGCGATGGCTTGGCCGCTGGCGAGTTCGATGATGGGGAGGTTATTTTTTAGGCAAATCATGAGAAATTAGGGGAAGAGCTCGGGTTGGAGGGTGCTTTTTTTGGGGCGTCGGCCGAGGGATTGGATTTCCTCTAAAAACTCCCCGATGTCTTGAAAGTGGCGATAAACGGAGGCGTAGCGGACATAGGCCACTTCATCGAGGTGGCGAAGTTTTTCCATGACCTTGGAGCCGATGGCGCCTGAGGGAATTTCTCGTTGAAATTCGCTTTCGAGTTCGCGCATCATTTCGTCGACCGTTGATTCCATTGTTTCTATGGTAATTGGGCGTTTTTCGCAGGCTTTGATGATCCCGCCGAGGAGTTTGTGTCGGGAAAGGGCTTCACTGCGGCCGTCGCGTTTGCTGACGCGGAGATCGGCACGTTCGATTTCCTCGTAAGTGGTGAAACGGTTGGTGCAATCGACGCATTCGCGGCGTCGGCGGATGGCGCGACCATCTTTGGAGAGGCGGGAATCGATTACCTTGTCCTCAAGGCTTCCGCATTTGGAGCAGTGCATCTTGTGTTAAGGGTAGAGTTTTGAAGGGGTTTACCACTATATTTAGTGGTGTCAACCTTGAAATCTTGATTATCTTTGAAATGGACGTGGGCGAGGGGGTGGAGTGTGGGGGAGTGGAGGAAAAAGTTTGCGTTAGGGGGGAGGTTATGGGATGAAAGGCAGTGTATGCGATATCGGATTGATCTCCATTGTCACTCGTGGTTTTCGGCGGATGGGGTGAGTCGTCCTGAGGCGATGATTCGGGGAGCGAGGGCGAAGGGGTTGAATGGATTTGCTTTGACGGATCATGATACGAGTGATGGGTGTCGCTATTTGGTTGATCAGGGGTTGATGAGAATGGATGGGAAGCCTGTGGATAATTTTTTGATTATTCCTGGGGTGGAGGTGAGTACGGCGGAGGGGCATTTGCTTTGTTTGGGGGTGATTTTGCCGAAGTTGAAGGGGTGTCCTGCGTTGGAGGTGGTGGAGATGGTGCATGGATTGGGGGGGGTGGTGATTCCTGCGCATCCTTACGATCGGTTTCGTGCGGGGATTCGGGAGTCGGTTTTGGAGACATTGGCGGTTGATGGGGTGGAGGTGTTTAATGCGGCCACGACATTGAAGCGATTCAACGAGGCGGCCTATGTCTATGCGGAGCGGCGGAAGTTGCCGATGACGGCGGGGAGTGATGCGCACCATGCAGGGGCGGTGGGGACAGCTTGCACGATTTTTTCGACCGAGGATTTTTCGGTGGGGGGAATTCTTGGGCAGCTTGCTTTTGGGACGGAAATGGAGCGGACGTATCTTTCTCGGCGCGAGGCTTTTCGCAAGACCATGAACAACTGGTTTCGGCTTCGGCGGAGGCGGAGTTATCCTGAGAAAGCCTAAGCCCAGCGTTGGATGGGCTGGATGGGTTGGCGATTTATTCGAGTTCGAGTTCGGGGAGGAGTTCGGGTGGTGGTGGGGTGACTGAGGTGCTTTCGCGGGGCCCGACGACGATGATGGGGCAGCCGTCGAGGTCGCTCTTTTTTCCGCGGATGCGAGCGGCGACGCTGTGGGCTCGGCCAGTTTGGACATCGGGTTTGAAATGATAGGTTAAGCCGTGGTTTCCGTTGCCGAGTCCGCGTTCGCGGAGATCTTCGCGAAACTCGTTGGGAATCACTTCATCGACCCATTCGCCATCCACGTAGATGTCGACGAGTGGGGTGGCGTTGGGCTGAGTTCGATCCCAGACTACGCCCGTGAGGGTATCGGCGTCGCAGCTTTCGACGAGATTTTCGCGAAGTGGAGGGACTCGAGGGGTGAGGTATCCGTTAAAGATCATGATCCCAAAGGCGAAAGAGTGGAAAGTGAGGATGATACTGGTGACTTGAGCGGGGCGGGTGGCTTTCCAGAGTTGGGCTTGTTTATGCCAACGGGAAAAGAGGTCGAAGGCACAGAGGAGGGAGGCGTGGTAGATGCCATAGACGAGGTAGCGGAGTTCGAAGCCGTGCCAGAGACCCATGAGGATAAAGGTGAGAAAGAGGCCGAGGTAATTGGCGGTGTGTTTTCCTGTGAACCAGCGTCCGCGGGTGGCGGCGAGGAGGAAGCGCATGTGGACATGATCGCGAAACCAGAAGGAGAGGCTGATATGCCAACGGGTCCAAAACTCGCGAATATTTTGGGAGAGAAAAGGGGTGCGAAAGTTTTCTGGGGTATGGATGCCAAAGAGGCGACTGATGGCGATGGCAAAGGCGGAGTAGCCAGCGAAATCGAAGAAGAGATAAAAAGTTTCCGCATACATGAGGCCGATCCAAGCGGGGATACCGGGGATTTTGGCAATCGGGGTGATCCAGTGGGTGTGAATGAGGGCAGCGATGATAAATTTGTAGAGAAATCCGCGAAAGATTCGGCTGATAGAGAAGTCGAGATCGGCGAGGAACTCCTCTGGGGAGCGGATTTTTGCCCAATCTTGGATGAATCGTCGATAGCGGTCGATCGGGCCTGAGGAGACGGTGGGGAAGAAGAGGAGAAAGGCGAAGTATTGGGGGAGGGGGAGTGTTTTGATGACGCCGTCGTGGATACTGAAGAGGACATCGAGGGCGCGAAAAGTGAGATAAGAGATCCCGAGGAAGCCGAAAGCAGAGTCTGGGGAGAAGTCGGGGAGGAGTTTGGCGACGAGAAGAGGAAGGAGGGAGAGGGTGACGGCGAGGGGGAAAGGGATGAGGGATTTCCAGCGGAGGAGGGCGGAGGCGAGGAGGGATTGGAAGAGGGCGTAGCCGAGGACGATCCAAATTTCTCGGACTTCCCAGTTGGGGCGAACGGCGAGGTGGGAGCTAAATTCGAGGGTGAGAACTCCTGCGGTGACGAGTAAAAGCCAGTGGCGGCACCAGCGTTGGAATCGAGGAACGAGGCCGAAGAGGATCGTGGGAATGACCGCGTAGAGGAGGAGGCCGAACCAGGTGAAGGAACCGAAAGGAGTCATCGCTAGGCCACTAGAGTCGGAAGGGAATTTGGGTGGAGCGGGGGTGGTGGGAGATCATGGGAGGAGTTCGGCGAGTTTTCGGCGGTCGGTCTTGCCGTTGGAGGTGATGGGGAAAGAGGGGAGGTAGAGAAACTTCCTTGGGACCATGTAGGTTGGGATGCGCTGACTGAGGCGTTTTTTGATTTCGGCGGTGCGGATGAAGTCGGTGGAGAGACTTTGGTCGGTGAGAATGACCACGGCGACGAGCGACTCGATTTGGCCATCTTTTTCGAGGGGGAGAACTACGGCATCGGCAATTTCGGGGAGGGAGCGAAGATTGGCTTCGAGGTCCCCGAGTTCGATCCGATAGCCATGGAGTTTGACTTGATTATCTTGGCGACCTTCGAAGAAGAGATGGCCTTGGCGAGTTCGACCCCAGTCACCGGTGTGGTAGGCTGGGGCGCCTTCGAAGGGGCGAAAGGCTTGGGCGTTGAGGTCTGGGCGACCGAGGTAGCCTGGGCTGACATTGGGGCCGACGATGACGATTTCGCCGCGTTCGCCCTCGGGAACGATGTGGTCGAGGGGATTGAGGATAAGGACCCTGGTACCTGGCATGGGGCGACCGATGGAGAGTGGGGAGCCTTGGTTGAGAATTGAGGGGGTGATTTGGATGGAGGTCGTGGCGACGGTGGCTTCGGTGGGGCCGTAGGTATTCCAGACCTCGGCTTTGGGAAAGCGGTGGAGGAGTTGGCTAGCGACTTCTGTGCTGAGGGTTTCGCCGCAGAAGAGGAAGCGTTGGAGGTTGGGGAGGAGGGGTTCGGCGAAAGTGCGTTCGGCGAGGCAGATTTGGGCGAAGGAGGGGGTGGAGACCCAAGTGGTGATTTTTGAGGAGGCGAACTTGGCGTAGAGAGATTTGAAATTCCCGATATCTGATTGGGTGATACTGAAGAGCGTTCCGCCGGTGGCGAGGCTGGCGTAGAGATCCATCACCGAGAGATCGAAGGAGAAGGGAGCTTGGTTGAGAAAGGTTTCGGATGAGGAAGGAAACTGGTGTTCGGTGAGGATCCAATCTACGAAGCACTCGAGGTTTGCGAGGGTGATGACCACCCCTTTTGGTTCACCGCTGCTTCCGGAAGTGAAGAGGATGTAGAAGGGATCTTGGCCGGAGACGGGTTTGGGCAAGGGAGCGTGGGAATTTGGGTGGGGTTGGGACCAGAGATCGATCTCTGTTGGGGTGAGGGTGATGGAGGTTCCGGCGGCTTGGGTGATCCGGGTGACGCGCGCGGGGGGGATGGAACGATCGATGGGCACATAAGGGCGCCCGCTTTTGACTACCCCGAGGAAGGCGACGAGCATCTCGGGTTCTTTGTGGCCGTGAATGGCGATTGGCGAACGGTTATCGCCGAGTTCCGCTTCGAGGCGGGAGGCGAGTGCGTTGGAGCGGGTGAGGAGTTCGCCGTAGGTGAGGGTGCGGTCGTCGCTTCGGTGGGCGAGATGCTCTGGGTGAAGTCGTCCCCATTGGTCGATTTGGTTGAGCAAAGGCATTGGTTAAAAGCCTTGGTAGATGAAGGGGGGCGTGGAGAAATCGCCACGGCCATAGAGGGCGATCAGTCCCGCGATGATTGCGAGATAGTAGAGGGAAAGGAGCGCGCTCTTCGTTCGTGGGTGGGCCTCTAGCCAAGCTTGGATCGGTATCATAGTGCCGAGCGGCGGAGGAGGTCGGCGACAAATTGGGCTGGGGTGGACCAGAGATCGCGTTCAAAGTCTGCGGGGGAGATTTCGACTCCGACGCGCGATTCCACCGCGACGATCAGCTGGACGAGCTTCATGGAGTCGAGGATTTGGAGGTCGTAGAGAGCGAGATCTGGTTGGGAGCGGACCTCTTCGACTTCGGTGATCTCGGCGAGTAAATCGAGGGCGTTTTTGGTGACATCTGAGGCGGTCATGGTTTGGGAGAGGATGGGAGTTGATCGTGGAAAAAACTATCGAGCGTCTGGTTATAGTAGACCCAACCTGCCACGCCAAGGTGATCGTCTTCGTCGACAAAGAATGACGGGTCGTCCTCATTTTTTTTGTAGTAGACGAGTGGCACTTGGTAGGAGTTGGCGAGGGATTGGAGGCGGGCGATGTAGGTATCGCGGGCCTTGAGGGAGACGCCGCTGGTTTCTAAGTCCTGTCCGTGGATGGGCATGCTGATGAGGAGTGGGTTGGCTTTTAGCTCACGGAGAGTGCGGAGGAGGAGTTCGCAGTCGGTCCATTCATCGGCGTGGGCGAGGGTTTGGAGGAAGGCCCGATCTTGAGAGCCTTGGGCACCTTTGACAATCGTGGAGGCGGGGGCTTTTTTGGGGGAGATGCGGAAGGACTTTGCGAGGGCTTCGGAGCGTTTAAAGATTTCGTTCCACTTCAGAGTGCGGAATTTTCGTTTGGGGGGGGATTCTTCGGTGAGGTTGGAGCGGAGAATATGGGCAACGGATTCGAAGTGATCTTGGGTGAGAGCGATGGAGTTTTGGAGCTTTCCGAGGGGGGTGATGGCGAGGAAGCCAAGGCGGTTGGGGATGGTGTTTCGGGCTAAACGGGCGATGGCAAAGCGAAGAATCCAATTATCGTCGAGTGTTTTGGGGTATTCGAGCATCCGCCTGGCGATATCGCGCTTGAGTTCGGGGCTGAGGGTGGAGGAGAAGACGATTTGGGAGGCCTGCAAGTCGGAGAAACTTCCTCCGTAATAGCCTGCGTCGACATCGTCGACGAAATAGGAGCTTGGCGAGATGGAGATGGCGACTTTTCGGCCGGCGATTTGGGGGCCGAGTGCCCCGAGTTTTTGGAGGATGCCGAGTGCGGTGGTGCCCGCTTTTCCGACGGAAAAAACCCGGAAGCCTGTGGGGTAGTCGTAGAAAAAGGAACTGGCTTTATTGGGCACATTAATGACCAGCTCGGAGCTTCCGTAGAGGAGAAGCAAGTCGTCCGCCGAGAAGGCGGCTTTTTGGAGCGCCACGCCTTGGAGTTTCTGTTCGGATAAGTCGGCTGCTAAAGCATGGACATAGCGAAATTCCAACCCGTGAGCCCAAGTGATTCCTACCGCCAGCCCAATACCGCAGACGATCAGGGCGATCAGCGCGGCGGCGAGATGAGGATAGCGAGTGAAAATTCCTGAGTGCAAGGGTTGGGGAGTTTGCCGACATGGGAAAAAGATGCAAGCCGAAGCGATTCGCCGAATTGGGGATCGCGTCGCCTATTTCCGCGAGCTTTTAGGGAGAGGGAAGCGATCTAGAGGCGGGAGATGAGGAGTTCGCGTTGAAAGATTAGCTCTTTGGGCAAGCGATCGTGGAGGGTCAGAAATAATTCGGTCTGGGAGATCAGTTCGCGTTGCCATTCGCCCGCGTCGATTTTCATGGTCTGCGCAAATTTTTCCCGGGAGTAGTCGAGGCCCGTCCAGTCAAATTCGCTGAAGCGGGGCATCCAGCCGATCTGCGTCTCTTGGGCACGAGCATGGCCATTTGCCCGATCGGTGATCCATTTCAGGACTCGAAAATTTTCCCCGAAGCCTGGCCAGAGAAATTGCTCGTCGCTTCCTTTGCGAAACCAATTGACATGAAAGATGCGTGGCGGGTCGCTGAGTTCGCGGCGAATCCCCATCCAATGGTTGAAGTAATCGCCCATGTTGTAGCCACAAAAGGGGAGCATGGCCATGGGATCGCGGCGCACGAGTCCCACGGTTCCCGCGGCGGCGGCGGTCATTTCGCTGCCCATGGTTGCCCCGAGGTAGACGCCATGAATCCAGTTAAAGCTTTGGAAGACAAGGGGCATGGTGGTGGCGCGACGGCCTCCGAAAATGATCGCGCTGATTGGAACGCCCTTGGGGTCGTGGGCTTCGGGAGCGAGCGCGGGATTATTTTGCATGGGCGAAGTGAACCGGGAGTTTGGGTGAGCGGCTTTTTCTCCTGACTCCGGCGTCCAAGGTCGCCCCTGCCAGTCGAGCGTTCCTTCGGGAGCTGGTTCGTCCATTCCCTCCCACCAAACCCCGCCGTCTGGGGTGAGGGCGACATTCGTATAAATCGTGTCATGAGCGATTGTCGCCATGGCGTTGGGGTTCGACTGATAGTTCGTGCCTGGGGCGACCCCAAAGTATCCTGCTTCGGGGTTGATGGCGTAGAGTTTGCCATCGGATCCGGGCTTCATCCAGGCGATGTCGTCGCCGATGGTGGTGATCTTCCAGTCGGCGAAGGCGGCGGGTGGGATGAGCATGGCGAAGTTGGTTTTCCCGCAAGCGCTGGGAAAAGCGGCAGCCACGTAAGTCTTTTCGCCAGAGGGAGATTCGACGCAGAGGATCAGCATGTGTTCGGCCATCCACCCTTGCTCACGGCCGAGATAGCTCCCAATCCGCAGGGCCAAGCATTTTTTCCCCAATAAAACATTTCCTCCGTAACCAGATCCCACAGAGATGATGGCATTTTCTTGAGGGAAGTGAGCGATGATCCGGCGATCGGGGTGGCAATCGAGCAGGCTGTGAATGCCTCGGTTAAAGTCGTCGCTGGTCCCGAGTTGATCGAGGGCGACTTGGCCCATGCGCGACATGATCCGCATATTGAGGACCACGTAAAGGGAGTCGGTGATTTCGACGCCGACCTTGGTGAGAGGGGAACCGGGCGGGCCCATCAAGTAGGGGACCACATACATCGTTCGGCCCTTCATTGCTCCTTGGAGCATGCCGCGGAGGCGTTCGTGCATTTCCCGAGGAGGTGCCCAATGATTGGTGGGTCCGGCCTGATCTTTGGCGGGGGTGCAAATGTAGGTGCACTGCTCGACGCGGGCGACATCGTTGGGGTTTGATCGGTGATAATAACAACCGGGGAGTTTTTCCTGATTGAGGGCGATGAGGACGCCTTGGTTGACGGCGTCATTGAGGAGGAATGATTTTTCCGCCTCGGAGCCATCGACCCAGAAAATCTGATCTGGCTGGGTGAGCGTGCTGACTTCCTTGACCCAGGAAAGGAGGTGGTGATTTTTTGGCGAGACGCTTCCCAATTTTGGTTCATCCATCAAATAAACCTTTAGAAGGGCGAGAGAAAAGGCAAGCGGTAGAAGTGGCGTTGGGTTTAATGGAGATTTGCCGATGGCCAGAAACTAGACTATTAATCGGTCTGATGTTTTTTGAAAACCGTTTCCGCGATCAACAACCGCTCATGCGGATTGGCAATTTCCCGATTGGCGTGACCACGCTTCTGGTGGGTTGGCTGGTCTGTGGGGTGATTGTCTCCGCTCTTTTGGGGCCGTTTCAATCGAATGCGTTCTTGGCTTTTTCTCCTGAAGCGGTTTGGAGGCGAGGTCAAATCTGGCGGATCGTTAGCTACCTGGCCGTTGGGCAGGTGGGGTTCTTTACGATTTTTAATTTGATCTTCGTTTACAGCTTTGGCCGGGACTGCGAGCAAGAACTCAGTCGAGCGCGTTACCTTATTTTTCTCGCCATTCTGATTGGGGCGCCCGTGGTGGTGGTTTCGGTCCTGTGGTTATTGGGAGTGAATGGGGAACTGGTGGGAGCGATGCCACTTTCCGTGGGTCTGGTGATTGCCTTTGCGACCATTTACCCGAATGTCGAGTGGTGGGGAGGAATTCCGATGAAATTTGTGGCGATGGGAAGTCTATTTCTGGCGGTGGTTGGCGCACTGAGTTCGGGTGATCAGATAGGGCTTTTGAGCACCTTGATTACCTGCGCAGCCTCTTACGGATATTTGCAAGGGCTTCGATCGCAATCTTTTAAAGGGTGGAAGTGGCCTGATTTTCTTCGGCCCCGCCCGAAGTTCCGGATTCTTCCTTCCCCTCCGCGCAGTCCGCAGTCGTCGAGTGAGGTCGACGATTTGCTCGATAAAATCGCTCGGTCTGGATTTGACAGCCTGACGGCCAAGGAGCGGGCTTCGCTGGAGGCGGCTCGGTTGGATTTGATTCAGCGAGATCGTCGCTAATTCCCGCTGGCGCTTTCCGTGGGTTCTTTGGAAAAAGAATGCCCCACCGAGAGAACTCGGTGGGGCAAAATTTCAGAAATTTCTGGAAAGCGGAAGACCGCCTTGGGGTTTACTTGACGATGTGACCGGAGACCCACTTGGTCATTTCAAACATCGAGACCTGTGCCTTGCCACTGAAAATGACCTTGAGGTTGTCATCGGCGTTGATCATCCGCTTGTTGGTGGCGTCCTGCAGACCATGTTTCTTGATATAGTCCCAGAGTTTCTTGGTTAATTCGCCCCGAGGAATCGGAGTGGAACCGACGATTTTGGCCAAAGCCTCATCGGGTTGCACAGGTTTCATGAGGGCGGCGTTTGGTTTCTTGGTAGGTGTGGTTGGAGTTGACATAGTTGGGAATTAGCTGAGGCCCCCACCCTTACTCAAGAAAAATCCCCACGGGGAGTTTTTGGCATTTAAACCGATGAGCGTTTCGGTCGTCGCCGTGGGAGTTCTTTTGGGAAACATCGTCGAGCACCAAGCTTTGGTGGCGGGGGGAATTCTCGGTGGTCTTGAGGATGAGACGGGCGAGTGATGAGAAAATTTCGAGATCTCTCTGAAAAAAAGATTGCCGAATCTTTCAAGGTGAGGCATTTAATTGGGAGCTTTCGTTTAAATCCTGAGTAGCTCAGCGGTAGAGCAATCGGCTGTTAACCGATCGGTCGTAGGTTCGATCCCTACCTCAGGAGCTTTGTTTTTTGCCCCCCACTCCACTTGCCACTTTGGATCACAGCTTGGGCAGAAAGTTGGTTGATTATTTCCATGGGAAATGGGTGACGCGTCATCATGGATAAAGAAGGATTTTGGCACTCGAGGCGCGGGGTGCCGCCCCTCGGGGGAGGGCGGTGGCGCGGGTCGGCCAGTGAAACTCCAGAGGCAAATCTCCAGGCCATCAATCGGTTGAGATTGGGGGATTTCTCTTGCCCGAATGTGGAGGCGATTGCGGACGGTAATTGCGAAGCGCGTGGTGTTACTACCTGAGCGGTGGTCACTTACGGGGCGGGGCATCGGCTGGGTTGGCAGGTTCGGTGGATCGGTTTGAGGCTATCGACATTTATCGGTTGCTCTTCTACATTCTTCTGCAAATGACGATCGCCCGATGGTGTCCACCGCCGAATCGGCGTAGATTATGGATGTCCCTCTTTGGGGGCGTCTTCTTGGTTTTTTGGCGTAAGTGGTTGCTGGTGATGGTCTTTCTGGCCAGTGGCGGGTTGATCGCGGTGGCGGGACCTGGTGGCGTCGGGATTGCGTTGGATGCGGATGGGCGGGCGTTTACGATTACCGCCCCGGGCTTGAGCGAATTTCACGGGGGATTTTCGGCGACGGTTGAGGTGGATGGCCAGCGTCGGGTCTTGTCATCGGCGTCGGGCATGGTGGTGGGCGAGCGGGAAAGCGCGACGGAGGCGACGCCGTATGGGGAGGCTGAGGTCGCGATGGTGGTCAGGCGTTTTGAAAAGGAGGGGCTGGATTTACTTTTCCGGCTTGGGCAGGTGCCTGGGGTCTCTGGGGTGATCTTGCAGGCGGGGTTGAGGAATCGGGGAACTGCTGGGGTGAAGCTCATCGGATTGGCGGCGTTGACGATGGACGAGATTGGTGGGCTGAGGCCGAGAGGACAGCCAGAGAATTGGTTGGTCACGGGTTGGGATGCGCCGGGGTTAAAAATCACCGCCTTAAATGAAATCAAGACGCCCCTCGAGGTGTGGGAGGGTGGAGGGTTTTATCGTGGGGATGGGAGTGGTTTTTTCTTTGGGCCAGTGGGCGCGCCCACCGCCTATGTGGTGGGGCGTTTCACGGCTTTGGAGAAAGATCGGCTGACTTTTAGTTTGAGTGCGGAGATGAGTGGGGTGCGGGTGGATGCGGGGGAGACGCGCTGGGGTCAGCAGGTGGTGTTGCTGATGGAAAAGCCCGTGCATGCCATGGGGCGATGGGCGGAGTGGGTGGCGAAAACCCATGAGGCGCGGACTATGAAGGGAGCGTTGTCTGGTTGGAACAGTTGGAATTTTCGCACGCAAAAGACGACGGACAGCGAATTGATCAAGGTTTTGGATGCGACCGAGCGCTCTGGGGAGCGGCTCCGGCCCGAGGTCATTCAGGTGGACGATGCGGTGGAGCCGGCTCGGGTGGTCTTGGAGGCGCCGTGGAGGTCGTTTGTGGCGAATCGGGTGGGCAAAATCGGGGCTCGTTTTGGTCTGAGACTTAATTTTGACCGCCCTTCGCTGGCTGAGGATACCACTGGGCTGGTGGCAATTACCGCCACGATTCGTCGATCAGTGGCCAGCGGTTTTTCCTATTTAAAAGTCTTCTGTCCGCGTGTCAGCGAGCGGGTTCCTGATGAGAAGCGCACCGCCTTTGAAGTCTACCGGTCGGACTGGGCGGCCATCCGTGAGGCGGCGGGCGAAGGCAGTTACCTGCTCTATGCCGGCGGTGGAGGTTTGCCAGATCGCGCCACCGTGGGCAGTGTGGATGCCAGTCGGGTGGCGGCGGCGGCCTCGCGAACTGGGTTACGCAAAGTGATTGCGGATGTCCTTCCGTCGCTCGCCCTTCAGGGCCGATGGTTTGCGGTGGATCCCGATGTGTATTATGTGGCGGGAGAAATCGAAAACGTCTGTAGCGTGGAAGGTGGCGAGCCCGTGATGCAGACTTGGTTGAGCATGGTGGGGCTGTCTTGCGGGTCGGCGATCACTTCCGAACCTTTTTACTGGCGGGCGTTTGATCCTTACCTGCGCAATCTGGAAGTGCTCAGTCCGCCCGCTCGAGAGCGTACGGACGTGCTCCATCTTTTTACCATGCCAGCGTGGACGGCGCTGGTTGGCCATGTGCATCGCCAGTGGAGCGACTCCACCGTTGCCTTGCTCTTCAATGCGGTTTCGAGCACGGAGTTCGCCCTGCCGACTCATTTTGATTTTGGGCAAGCGGGGCTGGATCCCCGTCGGCGTTATGCGGTTTGGTCATTCTGGGACAACCGATTTCTGGGGATCGCCAAAGGCAAGTGGACCACCCCAGTGCTCCCGAACGGACATTCGCAACAGCTCGTCTTCACCGATCTGGATCGCACGCCCGATGTACCCGTGTTGATTGGGTCGAATTTGCATATTTATTGTGGGGCAGCGGAAATCCGTCAGGTGGCCAGTTTACGGGATAGCTTAGAGATTGATCTCACCGATGCGGGGGCAAGGGCGGGCGACCTCTTTTTTTATAGTCGTTGGCCGCTGACTTTTACATCGTCGACGGGTTGCGGGGTGAGCGCGGTGGTCAAGGTGGGAGAAAATGTTTGGCGGGTGAGTATCACTGATCGCCGCCGGGGCGTGGCTCAGCGGTTGGAGTTGGCCATCGTACTGCCCATCATGCGGCGTGGATGGTTCTGGTTGCTGGTCTTGGCAGGGTTGGCGGGAGTGGCCTTGGCGGCTCGCCAATATATCTTGGGGCTGCGGTTAGATCGCGCCCACGCCCTTGAGCGCGAACGATCGCGGATCGCCCGCGATTTGCACGACTACCTGGGCTCGGGACTGACGGAGATCGCTTTGCTCAGCGAAGTGGTTCGGCGGGAGCAGGGTGAGGGCGCGTTGATTGGCGGGCACGCTCGGCGGATTTTTCAGTCGGCCAGCGAGTTGACCCGGGCTTTGGATGAAATCGTCTGGGCGGTCAACCCAGCCAACGACACCTTGGAGAAGTTGATTCAGTTTATCGCCGAGTTTGCGGGGGCGATGTTGGCGCCAGCGGAAATCCGTTGTCGCCTTGATCTCCCGGATCAGGTGCCTGAGCTGACCGTGACTTCGATCGTCCGGCATCAGCTGTGCATGGCTTTGAAAGAGTGCCTTCATAATGGGATCAAACATTCGCACGCCAGCGCGATGGAAATTGGCATGACCCTTGAAGGGCGAACCATCCGTTTGACAATTGCGGATAATGGCAGAGGGTTTGATCTCAACGGGTTGAAGAACCGCGTCGCCACCCATGATGGGCTGGACAACCTCCGTCGTCGGATGGCCGACATCGGTGGGACCTGTGAGATTCAGTCGCGACTGGGGAATGGGACGCGGGTTGACTTGGGTGTTATTATTTAAATTTATGACTTCTATTGTTCAGCCATTGACCATTGCCTTGGTTGAAGATGATCAGCGGATTCGCCACGCCATGAAACTGATTTTAGATGGCACGAGCGACTGTGCCTGCATTGGGCAATACCCGACGGGAGAGGTCGCGCTTCAGGCGATTCCCGAACAGCTTCCGCAAGTGGTCATTATGGATATTAGCCTTCCGGGGATGAATGGGGTGGAGTGCGTTCGTCAACTGGTGGGGAAAGGCGTGAAAGCGCATTTCCTGATGCTTACTGTTCACAACGACACCGATATGATTTTTTCTGCTCTGGCCGCTGGAGCCGCTGGGTATTTGCTGAAACCGGTTCCCACCGAGCAGTTGCTGGCGGCGGTGCGCGATGTTTATGGTGGAGGCGCGCCGATGACCAGTTCGATCGCGAGGAAAGTAGTCCAGACCTTTCATCGCAAACCCGCCTCCACCGCCGAGGCCCTATCTGCTCGGGAAACCCAGGTGCTGGATTTGCTGGCCCAAGGGCATCTCTATAAGGAGATTGCGGAAAAAATGCAGCTCAGTTACAGCACGGTCCACACTTACATCGAGCGGATTTATAAGAAGCTCCAAGTAAACAGCCGTAGTCAGGCGGTCTCTGTCCACCGGGAGCGCCAGTAGGTTGGGGTGGGGAAAATCCGCAATCCGTGCTCGGCGGGTTTTTGTGGAATTGAAATGGCCGAGGGGGGATTGGGGGGATGGCGGTTCTGGAATGAGTGGTCGTGTCGGCAAAGTTGCTGACGTGACAAATCCTTGAAGCGGGGGTTTGATCGTTGCCCTTATGAAACAACCACACAACCAAGCTCATTCTTCGCTATCTGCCGATCATCATCCCATCTTGGGGTCATCTGCCAAATCTTTCCGGTCGATGTTCGCCTTGACCTCCGCCGCCTGTTTGGCTTTGGGGATTGTGCTCCTGACCAGTCCTTTGGCTCGCGCTCAGGCGTCAGCGGGGAATCCCTATAAGGCAGTGGCTGGGCCCCAAGCGGATGCGGAAATGGCCTTGGTTCAGGCGAAGAAACTGACCGAAAATAAAATGTATAGCGTGAAAATCCCTGCCGCTTATCAGGCGATCATCACCACCTTAACGGAAGTGCGAAACGCGGAAAAGGCCAAGCCAGAACTTGATCAGAACAAAGCCCGAATCGAAGACACCCTCACCGAGGAGCTGTCGATCACGGCCAACTGGCAAGTGGTGCAGCTTCGCATCCCCGTGCTCGAAGCCAGTTGCCTAACCTTTCGCGAGCAGATCACCAGTCAGTTGGCCATTTTTACGGGGATTAACGGCTTGCTGGACCTTTTCAAGAAAAGTGAAGTGGATGTGGAGACCTTGATCCCGCTTTACAATCAGGTGATAGAAAACATCAATAAAATCAAGGCGCCTTATCAGAAGCTCGATGCTGAACTGAAGAATTACCTGACGAGATTGGAAGATGATCTCGCTGCGGCGAAGACCAAGTTTGCGAAGAAGTAGCCGGGCGGTTAGTCGCTTTATAAAAATTATTGTCTGTGTCGGCAGTTTTGCCGACATGACAATGATTTTTTATCAGCGAACTTGAATCTCTGCCTAGAACCTCTAGGTCACCTCATCAACAACAGTACGGTAAAAAGAAACCCGGAAAATCAAAACTATTATGCTAAACCCCATTATCCCGCGGAAAAGCTCCCGCATCCTCAACACGTCCATCGCCGCCGCCTTAGTGGCGACCACCCTTTTGAGTGTCTCCGCCTCTGCGGCCACGGGGACTTGGAACGGCCCCAGTTTGACTGGCACATGGGACACGTCCGACACCAACTGGCTAGGTTTAGTAGCGGGGACTCCCTGGGCCGCCGCGGGCAACAGCGCCTTGATCAACACCGATAGCAATGTGATCACGACGAGCGGGAACATCTTCGCTGGCACGACCTCTCTATTTGGTTCCAGCAACAGCCTCACTGTCGCGACCGTCGCCGTCGATACTTCACTCAACGAGTCGGGAACTGGCAGCGGCATTTTTATTGCGGGCGCCGGCCACACCTCTGGAACTGGGAACACCATGACCATCAATGGACCCGTTCTGTTGAGTGGAAATGACACCAGAGTCTACGTGGGAGACGACGGTTCAGGCGGCGGGAATCCCGGGAATGCCTCTTCCTACAACACGCTGATCATCAACACTGGCGGCAACCTCACGCACAACGGAGGGAATGGCAATAATAACGAAGGGTCGGGCCTGGCGAGCGGTGCCAATTACAACGCCATCCAAATCAGCGGCGGGATCTTTGATCGGAAGACTAGCCAGCGCTTGTACATCGGACGGAGCGGCTCGAACAACTCCCTGTCGATCACCAACGGCGGAACCCTCACCGGAAGCGCATCTATGTCCTCTTCTTGGGGTGGAGCTGGCAACAGGGTCTTGCAAATCGGCGATAGTGCGACTGGCGCGGTTGGCGACGGTTGCGCTAACTCGGTGACCATTGATGGCTTGGGTTCGATAGCGAAGGTGGCGCAAACTTTGATCATCGGCGGTGGCACGGGTGCCACGGGCGCGAGCGCCGCGTCGGGCAACTACCTGAAGATCCAGAATCAAGGCAAGTTACAAGCGGCGATG
>Ga0194055_10002033_pt1 | contig 16242 bp, 11 predicted proteins | sample SepL449m_MetaG_FD_155482 | JGI IMG/M metagenome (GOLD analysis project Ga0194055, IMG submission 155482) | Anoxic zone freshwater microbial communities from boreal shield lake in IISD Experimental Lakes Area, Ontario, Canada - Sep2016-L442-9m | ecosystem: Environmental > Aquatic > Freshwater >... | reverse complement strand
GCCACGCTGTAGACCAAATCGCCATGCAGAAGCGGCGAAGCTCCGTATCCTTGGTGGATCTGATAATCGCTGACTTTGGTTTGCCATGCGATGGATCCGTCTAATTCGAGAGCCGTGAGGAGGACTTGGCCCGCATTGGCAAAATTGATGAACAACCGATCCCCGTCACAGGCAAGCGTGCTCGATGCTCCTGAAGATTTCGAGTTCTTGCGCATGGCCCCATCCGGATGGACGATCCGATGCCATTGGGTTTGCCCACTTTCACGAGAAAGAGCAAGCACTCCTTGTGATCCCGTCGCTTCGTCGCAGGTCGCCAAGTAGATGCTGTCACCGACAACGATCGGTGCCCCTTGTCCTCTCCCAGGAACGTTCACACGCCAAAGAACATTTTTCGTTTCATCCCATTCGAGCGGGTAGGGGCGCTCTGCATTGGCTTCACCCAAATGGCCAGGGCCCCGCCACCAAGCCCAGTCTTGCGGCGTGATTTTGGGATATTCCTGTCCCTCGCTCCGGTGGTCGGCCAAGCAACCGAAAATCAAGATGGCAAGGGTTGTGAGGATTGAAAAATTTCTTGGCATACATCGCATGTTAAATCCTTCGGTCACGAGCATCTCTTCAAGTTAATTTGGTTCGCCAAAGCGCCAGTTTTGATATTGCGCTATTCGAGCTTCTGCGAACCCGATCAGTATTTTTTAGGGCTTTTTCGTACTCGTACTCGTACTCGTACTCAATGAAATGGTACTCGTACTCGTACTCGAAGATACCGCATCGAGTACGAGTACGAGTACCGCTATCGCTGAGTACGAGTACGAGAGACAGCCCAAGGTGCACAACGTCAAAAATCGCAAGCTAGTTGGCGAGGTGGAAGGCCAACGCACTCACCCCATTGTATCGCCAGCATCATTCGACAAGGGCGTCGATCGTTTCGCCGGCACCCATCTGTTTCTGGGCCTGATTCAGTCGGAAGTACGTGCCACCAAGAGCCAACAAATCCTCGTGATTGCCGATTTCCGTCACGCGTCCTTTTTCTAAGACGACGATCCTGTTCGCTTTTCGCAAGGTGCTGATCCGGTGGGCGATGGCGATCGTCGTCCTGCCCTGAACCAGAACATCGAGTGCTTCCTGAATCTCTCTCTCAGTCTCGGTATCGACAGCGGATGTCGCCTCATCCAGGATCAGGATGCGAGGGTCGGTCAACAGCGCGCGGGCAATCGAAATCCGTTGCCGTTCACCCCCGGACAAGGATTGCCCTCGTTCCCCGACGAGGCTGTCGTATCCATCCGTCAGTTTCAAGATAAAGTCGTGGGCTTTGGCCGCGCGGGCGGCAGCGATGATCTGTTCACGCGATGCATCCGGTCGACCGTACGCGATGTTCTCAGCGATCGATCCAAAGAAGAGGAACGGTTCCTGAAGAACGATCCCGATGTTCCCACGGTATTCGGAAATTGGAAACTCGCGGATGTCGGTACCATCCACCACAATCGAGCCAGAACTCACGTCGTAGAAACGGCAAACGAGGTTCACCAGCGTACTCTTTCCTGCACCGCTTGGGCCGACCAATCCAATCATCTCCCCTGGTTCGATCTTGAGATCGACGTTGTGGATCACTTGCCGAGAACCATAGCTGAAGTTGATCGACTGGATATGGATCTGCCCGCGCAAACGGCCCGGATGGATAGGCTTGATCGGTTCAGCGACGCTGGGAACACGATCGAGGATTTCAAAGATGCGGTGGGTGGCCGCCGCCGTGCGCTGCGCATTGGCAAGCAATCGGCTCATATCATCCAAGCGCATATACAATCGTGAGACCCACATCAAGAATACCGATAGATCCCCGACGGACATGCCTCGGCGGTAGATCTGGTACGTGCCGAAACCATAGATGATGAGTAGACCGATATCGGTCAAAAACGTGATGATGGGGGCGAACGCTGCCCATAGCCGGTTGACGCGATCATTGGCTTGTAGGACGTGATCATTGCGTTGCTGAAAACGCCCCACTTCACGATGCTCTTGAGCGAACGCTTTGACCACGCGAATCCCTGGAATCGTGTCAGCGAGGACATTTACCATTTCGGCCCATGCGGAACTTCCGCGAGCGAAACCGGCTCGCAATCTGGCTTGGACTCGCATCACAATCCATGCGATGAAAGGGAAGGGGAGCAACCCAACGACGGCCATGGTGGGATTCAGCCAAAACAATAGCGCTGCCGTGATCACGATCATGATGATGTCGGTCGCGAAGTCCACTGCATGGATCGATAGGAAATCGCAGATGCGCTGTGTGTCATCGCTGACTCGCGAAATCAAATCGCCCGTCCGCTTGCCACCAAAGAATTCGAGAGACAATTTTTGCAAATGCCCGTAGGTGGCATTCCGCAAGTCGGCGCTGATTCGTTCGCTGATCCTCGACAGTACATACGTTTTTGCCCAGCTCAATCCCCAACTCAGAAGGGCTGCAAGCAACATTCCGCCAAGTAGCCAGGGGACCAAATCAAAGGCAGCCGGCTGGTTGCTTTGGAAGGGAATCAGCACCCGGTCCATCAGGGGTTTTGTTAGTAGTGGAGGGATCATAGCAGCGGACGTGCTAAGAACCGTCAAAGCAAAGCCACCGGCGATCATCCATGCGCGCGGTTTGGCGAATCGGACCAGTCGCAGCAAGGAGCGAGTGGTATCGGGTACCGCAGTTGGAGCGCAGTTATTGCAGAGTAGTTGGCCTTCCAACATGGGTCCGCCGCATGAGGGGCACACGGATGCAGTCGGGGCATCGAGATTCCCGTCCTTGAGTCGCTGAAAATCGCTTACGAACGAAGCAGCCCCATTCTTTTGCGACGCCGTGTATCGCCAGACAGCAACCAATCCATCGGCGTCGACGAGTTCCAAAGAACCGAGCCCAGCTCGGTCGATCTTGCGCAGCTTCAATTCCGCGGTGATTGGCCAACGCTGTGCATCGATGCTCGATGATGCGATGGTTTCGCGATCTTTGCGGAGGGGTGCGTTGGAGGCCGATGTTGCCATGACATCGCAGGCCACGAGCGCTCGATTGGTGAGGACGACTAGACCACGGCCGAATCGCAATTGCTGGTTGAGATTCGGTTCAAACCAGCCGACGATTCTCTCCCCATCTTCCAGCAACTTTTCGATCGATTGCCGGAGGGCGGGGTCAAGATCCGAGGGGAAAGGCTGATTCATGTCGGTTGCTCAAGACAAATCGGTGGGGTGCGTTGGTCGAAGCAGGAAGTATTTTCGTTGCGCGATGCCATGGGGGCGTTGGCCGTCATTTTAAATGCAATCGAACGGGTCGGCCGATTCCAAAAACCGTAGGTGCCAAGCCAATCGGGACAATCGTTAGTCCCCTTCCGATGCCATGCCCTCGATGGTGGCGAGGCTACGGGTTCTTAGCGGCCATTTCCTCGGAGGCACGCCGGGCTTTGCCGGCAGCGATGAAGGATTCCACGCAAACGAGCACGAAGGTCACGCACACGATGGCCATTGCCCACACCGTCGAAACGGGCAACCAATCCACGGTTTCCCCTCGAAAGACTCGGATCAGTTGGGGGATTCCTCGTCCCAAGGCTGCAAGGGCTCCTAGGAGTCCCACGGTGACAGCCGCGTGCATCACGTGCTTGCGAAGCCCCGGGCGAATCATTGCCAGGATCCCCAGCAAAATCAAAGGGATCCCAATGGCGCACGGAATGAAAATGGTGGGGCTCTTAATCTCACCACCGCCGAAACCCAGCAAATACACGGCGATCAGAACGGAGATGGCGCACAAAACCAATCCGAAAACCACGGTCAACTTGGGCATATCAAACTTCCAATGCGAATCGAAAAATTCCAAGCCGGCGAAAAGCGCCGAATCGTTGACGCTATTATTCCCGCTACGTACAGTGAATAGTAAGTCAGAGCAGGGCTCTTTGCGAGGCCTGCTCCAACCCAACAGTGCGAGTCCGAAGCTAAAGATCGATAGCCCGACTCCGGCTGTTTTCTGGAATGAAAGGCTTTTCGGCTGAGTTGGTCACTTTTCTTCTCACCCTCTTGATTCCGTTCCCAACGGAATTTGGTTGTAGCAGTCGGGGTTTGTCATCATGCATCTTGGTTTCCTAGTCCCAACCGGTGGCGGAGAAGATATTCCGCTGAAGAAGGATCGTATTCTTATCGGTCGTCGCGAAAACTGCGATATCGTCCTGCGATTCGCAAATGTCTCCGGTCAACATTGCCGGTTGACGTTGGAACAAGGCTACTGGTTTGCCAAAGACCTGGAGAGCCGGAATGGGACCAAGGTCAACGGGTATCGCATTACTCGCAAGCGACTGGATCCCGGGGTCCTGATCAACATCGCGAAACATCAATATGAGATTCGCTACAACCCGGAAGAGCTCGGAGCTATGGGACCACCGCCAGCGGACGATGATCAAATCGAATTGTCATCTCGTGCTTCTTTGATGGAGAGAGCTGGGCTCGATCGCCGCAAGAAATCGGACAAAGACTCCGATTTCGGCGAGTAATCGAACATTCGCATCGCCGGGAATCGCTACCTCGATTTGCCCCCTTCTCGATATGTGAGAAGGGAATGGCTTATCGGCATGCCCGGCAGGAAATCAATGCAATGTTTAAATTTCCTATCGAGGCGGTCGGCTGCTTAGGATGCGCGAAACGACGAACGGATACAAAACGGTTTCATCCGCAGGGTCTTGCAAGCTTCGGTAAGGAATCCACCGGCACATATTTCCCTGAAGCAGCAACACACCATCCGGAAAATCTTTGGCATAGGTGAATGCCCCCCAAGCCATCTTTGCATCATGCATTTTGGATTGGATGTGATAACCCTGTTCGTTGATGGTGACGCGAAAGACATCCCCCGCCTCGGGTGACCTTCGAAGGCTTCGCCCTATCTTCCAGCGTTCGATCGTTCGCCAGAAAAGCGATAAGAGCGCAAGGAGCGCAAGGCTCACTCCGGTAAGCCATTCTCCCGCTATCACGAGAACCATGAGAGCGATCAATAATAGGACGACGCCACTTGCGAACACCAAACCATGAGTGACCCGTCGCCACGTGTGAATCTGCCGAAATCGCGTAATGGCCTCCATGTAATACGGGCAATCAAACACGAAGGATGCGTGGATCTCGCGGCCGTCGAGATTCATCGAGGCAGGGAAAACGGCCGATGCAGGCGAAGGTAGTGGTTGATAAGGATTCGAACTCATGGACCGTAAAGCACCCTGTAAAGCTTGGATTTGACCGTAACGAACCGGGTTTGCTAGCGAATCGATTCCGATGGACGAGAGAGCTTTCCGAAGGCTGCTGGAAAGACGCTCGCGGACCGTGAAAAACTCCGTCACCATGCAGCATTATGCGCGATTTTGCCCTCGATTACCGAGCCTTGATGCGGGTCAGACAGGGATAGGTACCGTATCTCGCTCCTTTTCGCTATTTACCCAGTCTGCGCGGATGTGATAGCTTAGCCATCGACCCAAGGCCGAGCATATGGACGCTCGCCACACGGATGGAATCTGATAGGGAGGAGCCCTCATAATGCATTTGGTTCGATTGGATATCGACAAGAAAAATACTGCATCGCAATTTCAAGTCGGCCCGATGGGGGGCGGATTGAATGCGGTCTACTCTCCCATAGCGACCGCTTCTGCATTGCTGACCAAGTTCGTCAAGAACGTTCTATTTCAGGGCCAGACGTTTAGCGACCTGGAAGATTCAGAATTTGAAGCCATCGACGGCTCGCTAACCTGGGTCGATGCCTCAGGCCATTTGCGGATGATTTCATGTGCTGGGGGGGCTCCTGTAGTTCCTTCACGGTTCGTTCATTCGCCGCTCCATCCATCCAGCGCTCCCATCTACGAAGATGATGTCGCGCGGATTCGAGGTATTGGCAACATGTTCTGGGAAGGGGACGAGGAGGATGGTCGCTGGGACGATATGCGAAGCGATATTCTGGCCATGATCTTCTGCAGCCCTCTCGGTTCGGTATCCCCGGAGAAGTTGTGGTGGTCTGCCAGCAAGCTGGGTGTGCATGCGGCTGCTCGAACACAATTGGATGAAGGTTACGAACATCTAAAGAAAGAAGAGCGCGACCTCTTGGATCGATTGCGGCACGCCGAGACGGTGGATCACGATCGCACTTGGTGGACGATCGAGCGCGATCGTATCCAGGCCGAGTTGGTTCATGTCGGGCATGCCAACGCACAACGGGCTGCAAGCGTATCCGGTCCCGTCACACCGTTAGAGGATCGCCTGGCAACGATCCGAAACGAAATCGCACGTCAAAGAAATGTTTCTTCCGAGTCGGAACGCAGGGCCGATCCTTTGAATCAAGATTCGGTCGTTTCTGAACGAAGCGAAGATCTTCGCGGGGTATCGGTCGCTGGAAACACGACCTCGCCCGGTTCCTCGTCGGCGTCAAAATTAGATTGGTTGCTGGCGGAACAAGCAACTTTGGAGGGTCAGATCCGACAGCATCTGGCACAACCACAAGTGACTGCGGGTGCGGCTTGGGATGACACGCAACTGCGACAGCAATTGGCTCATGCCGAAGAGATGATCCGGCGTTGGGATCGACGGTCCCATTGGCATCGTCGGCTGGCCGAAGTTCAATCTCATTTGAAGACGCGGTCACCCTACCGCAGAACGGCGGATGGTTCCTTGATCCCTTCGGCCGACAAATTTCTACGCGAACTAACGGCGGGGGCTGTACGTCAATTGCCACCCTGGGCCATCGAAGCGTCTTACCTGCATTCGGAATCGACGTATGGCCCGAGCGATGCGTACGACAATGGACTGCGGATGGAAGCGTCCCAGCGCGGCGATTGGCTAGAGCGTGCGGTTCCCGGACCAAATACACGGCAACGCCGACTTGTCGATCTCGCCATTCGGCTTGCGATCGCGACGGCATCCGCCACGCGTATCGGGCGAATCCCCATGTTGTTAGAGCATTCCATTGATGGGTTTCGTGGCGAGCCACTCGAGCAACTGCTGCATGTGCTGGCTACGGCTGCACGTGACGGCCGACAGATCCTAGTTACCACGGCGGATGAATTTATTGCACGACGGATCGCCGCGCATGGAGGTTCTGTAGCGCGTGTGCACGAAAACCTACGTTACGCCAAACCGCACTATGTGATCGATACCGATACCGATTTGGGGGTCCATCCCGTACTCGATCGCGCTCCCGTGGTCAGCTACGGTGTAGGGCTCCAGCCGGATAGCCGCGCATTTGAGCCAACTGCCGATGGGCGACGAATGCCATCGCAGCCAGACACAAGCATTCTCGAAGTGAATCGGACACTGGATGGTTTGGCCGCTGAAGAGCAGCAAGGGGCTTGGTGGTTGCCTCAGACGCGTCGCCCCGCAGCTTCGGTGCAGCCGCTTGTTTATACAGTGCGTGGTAAGACGTATTTCCTGTCCAGCGAGAGTCCGCTGGAGCACGTGCCGGGTCTGAGTGCCGACGTGGCTCGCCGATTGCGTTCCATCGGCATGCATCGTGTCGTCGATCTGACCAGCTCGAGCGCCGAACGCATCGCATCTGTCGCCGGCTTAGAGATTCGCTCCGTACAACGCATTCTGGGAGTGGTGGACCTGATGCTTCGCGTCCCGCAGATGCGAACCTTCGATGCACGCGTTTTAGTATCGTGCGGTATCCGTCGCGCAGCGGACTTGCAACAGGTTCGGCCGCAGGATTTGGCGGCACGCGTTCAAGCCTTCTTGGATTCCGAATCAGGACGAGCCTTGATCCGTACTGCAAGCGAACCTGAATTGGCCCGACTCCAAAATTGGATCGCTGAAATCCGTGGCAATCGGTCGACACCTGTGGAGACTACGATGGAACCCGGTGTCCGAATCCATCGTACCAAGCGACTTGCTAAGCGTCGCAAAAAGGTGAAGCGTCCTTTTGTGGAAATCGAACAAGAACATGAAGATGCTGGGCGACCGGTGACGGAAGTGGTCGTGAAACCGGGAACGACAGCCTCTCATTGGAAGTTCTACTTGGAACTGGGCAGCCCCGTCGTGGATGCTCCAACGATCGGCCCCAAGATGGCTGAAAAGTTGCATGCCATTAGCATTCGAACGGTTGGGGATTTGGTAGCTGCGGAGCCAGCTGAGATCGCCGATGCTCTGGCTGAAAAACCAGTGACTGCCAAATCGGTCCTCGAGTGGCAACAGCAATCGCTTCTCGTTTGCCGTATTCCCAATTTGCGAGGCCATGAGGCACAGCTGTTGGTTGCTGCTGGTTATACGACGGCGGAGTTGGTGGCTGCCGCCAATGCGGATGCCCTATTTGATGCCGTGGTGCGGGTGGCTTCCAGCCGTCAAGGTATCCGCTATCTACGAGGCGGACAGCCACCCGATCGAGCGCGTGCCGGGCAATGGGTCGATTGCGCACACCATAGCCGCGCGGTTCGGGCGGCGTAGCGGGTCAAGTGCCATGCCCCGGAGCATTGGCGATCCCGTGAAGAGGACGTGCCGATGAACGATCGTTTCCATTCCGATTCGATCGCTTTTGGTGGATGTTAACGCCGTAATGAGTGGGTAGCGTTGGCTTCGAGCGTGGGGCACACGCTGCAAGTCCAACGGGCTATACTAGGGCTCGCAGGTACGGGTTTGTGCCCGTGCGGAGATGCACCCACGTGCGAAGCGATGCACTTCTGCAGGCACCGCGTAGACACTCACCGTTGAATCGATATTGCTTTTTGCTTGGATTTTGTACGCCCCAGCAGGAAGCGTCGTTTCGTCCCGATGTCGTCAGATACACGATTCCCTCATTCTTTGAATTCAAAGCAATCGCATGACAACTACGACCACCGGAACTTCCACAACATCCTGGTGGAAAGATCTGACACCTTATCATTGGTTTGTCTTTGCGATGGCATCGATGGCATGGGTGTTCGATTGCTTGGACCAACAAGTGTTTATCCTGGCGCGTTATGATGCTTTGAAAGATTTATTGCCTGCCAAAACAGATGGTCCAGTGATCACGCAGTATGCAGGCTATGCAACATCGATCTTCATGATTGGATGGGCGACCGGGGGATTAATCTTCGGATCGATTGGAGACCGGATCGGGCGGGCACGCACACTAGCGATCACGGTTTTGCTGTACTCCGTGTTCACAGGGCTTAGCGCCTTTTCAAGGGGTCCCATCGACTTCTTCATCTATCGATTTATCACTGGATTGGGAGTTGGAGGGGTGTTTGGATTGGCCGTTGCGTTGGTGGCCGATAGCCTTCCAGAGAGATCGCGAACACCTGCGCTAGGACTACTGCAAGCGTTGTCAGCGTTTGGAAACATCACGGCTGGGATTATGAGTATCGTCGTCGGACAACTTGGTGCGTCAGGACGGATCAACCCGGCTTCTGGGTGGAAGATCATGTTTCTGTTCGGCGCCCTGCCCGCATTCTTGTGCGTGTTCATACAGTTCCGATTGAAAGAGCCGGAGAAGTGGGTTAACGCCCGACGCGAGGGGAATCTCACAGGGGTGAAATTCGGTTCGTATAGAGACTTGTTCAGCGATCCGCGTTGGTCGCGATCGGCATTGGGTGGCATGCTACTATGTGTGGCGGGTGTCATCGGAGTTTGGGGTATCGGATTCTTTGCACCGGAGTTGATCAATGGAGTGATCGAATTGCGATTGAAAGAGGCGGATCCCACGGTCTCTCCCGACACGATCAAGAGCACGCAAGCCACCTGGAAAGGGATCAATGGGATCATTCAGAACACAGGCGCCTTTTTCGGGATGATCGCGTTTACGTTCCTTTGCCAACGCATCGGACGAAAGAAATCTTTTGCGATCGGCTTTATTGCGGCCATGATTGCGACGATCGCGTTCTTCCGACTTTTTAATGGCACCTCAATGATCTGGCTGTCGGCGGTGATGGGCTTTTTCCAGCTTGCATTGTTTGCGGGCTTCGCGGTGTATCTACCAGAACTCTTTCCGACTCGGCTGCGCAGCACGGGTACTAGTTTCTGCTACAACGTTGGGCGGTATGTGGCTGCCTCCGGCCCGATCACGCTCGGAGAATTGGCCAAGTACCTTGCACCCAAAGACGCGCCTCTGGAACAGAAGCTTCAAGCCTTCCGCGATGCATGCACCTATATGAGTTTGTTCTTTCTTGTTGGACTGATCGCATTAGCATTCTTGCCTGAAACCAAGGGCAAGCCTTTGCCGGAATGAGTGGCCTTGCGAGAGCTTCCACTCGGGGGCGCATCGAGAGAGTTGCGAGCTGAACGTTGAATTTTTGGTCAAGATCATCGCCACTCGCAGCGTGCGCAAGGTGCTTTTCTTCATGGCTGATCCCCTCACAGCCGAATCCGGTTTTTGCCGGTTCGAGGAGGAAAAACAGGACGATTACGTTCGAATACGTTCGAACATTCTCAAGGGCGACAAGGTAATGCCTGCAAAGCCGATAAGTGCGATCGGGAAATCCAGAGAGTCGGATCCAGCCGCAAACCTGGAATATAGGATGCTTTTTCTGGCTTTAGCCGTCGAAGATAGAGAAAAGCGGGTACGTTTCGGGCAACCGCAGGACGTTCCCGTCGTCCAAAGGTAGGCTGGACCTCATTCCTGTTGATTTTATTGCGTCGGAAGCATATCATTTCACCTTAGAGGGGTCCCAAAGGGAAACTAAATCCCTTAAGCCCCTGCAGTCGCCTCGCTGCGAGGGCAAAACCTTTTCCTATTTTGTTAGTGGTGTAGCATGCGACACTCGAAGCGCCCAGCTTTTACTCTCGTTGAATTGTTGGTGGTGATTGCCATCATTGGTATTTTGGTAGGCCTGTTGTTGCCGGCCGTACAAGCGGCCCGTGAAGCGGCTCGCCGCATGCAGTGCTCAAGCAATATCCGTCAACTGGCGTTGGCAAGTCTGAACTTCGAATCCAGCAATCGCAAGCTTCCCTACGCGCGGAAGTATGACGTCTGGGATTCGTACACCTGGTCCGCCTTGATCCTGCCCTTCATAGAGCAGAAAGCAGTTCACGACGGGTTCTACACGCTGAACTTGAGTGGCTACACGACTGCCTACCCGGGGCCCAATGGCCCGATCGGGGATGACATCCGATTAAGAACAGCCAGGCAAACGCGGATCCCACTCTACCTATGTCCCAGCGACATGCGTCAACCGGAAAACGAAACCACGACTTCCGCCTACGGCTTCATTCGGGGCAACTACCGAGGCTGTGTTGGTCCTGGGGATATGTACGGAACCGCAACGGATGCAAGTGCCGGTCCATGGGGACGCGGTATGTTTGGAGTCGCCCCCAACCAGAGTTTTGATAACACCGGGAAAGCTTCAACGCTCAGCGTAAAGTCGCGCGACTGCCTGGACGGCTTGTCCCATACGCTCTTCTTCTCGGAAGGCCTCATTGCCAATGTTACATGGTGGGGTGGTGCGATGGGTGAGATCCATTACGGAAACATGGGTGGTTCTCTTTTCTCCGCGACCCTCACGCCGAATTCAACAGCACCTGACCGGATCCTTGGTCCATGTCCACAAGACGTAAGCGACTCTCGCTATCGCGCGTCGTGCCTTAGCTTGGGTGGAGTTTCTTGGTGGACACGAGCGGGTGAATCGGCACATGCTGCAGCCCGAAGCCAACATGGAAACGGTGTGATGACCGCATTTGGAGACGGAGCGGCTCGCTTTGTCCCGAACTCGGTGGATATCGAAGTTTGGCGAAGTATTGCCACCATCAACAATGGTGAGAAGATTTTCTACGATGAGTAGGGATCGAAGTTCAAATATCCAATCCAATCGCCCCGAACTCGACATGACTTCTGCATCCGTTCGATTTTTCCCGTGGCTTGGCCTGTTTTTACTAAGTCTCGTTGGTTGCGGTCCAACAACGGCCACGATTGAAGGGACTGTCTCCTACGATGGCGTAAAGGTGGAGAAAGGGATGCTCACAATAACACCGGTCGAAGGGTCGGGGTCGGTCGTGGGTTGCGATGTCAAAGGGGGCACGTTTAAAGTCACCGGCGTTCAACCCGGCAAGAACTTGATTGCCGTCATGGCCGTGAAGGAAGTTACGTTTGCGCGCAGCAGTGAAGAAATGGCCAAGATGGCCGCGAATCAAACATCCGGTGTAACGGGTTTAATTGACCCTGCAGATATCATCCCCAAGAATGCCGTGGGGAACAACCAAGTGCATGAATTCTCTGCCGGTGGCAACAAGCTGGATCTGGCTCTGTCCAAACCCAAGTAAGTTGACAATCGTTTTCTCGAGAAATCCATTCTCGGATCGATTGCTCTCCGCGCGTACTGTGCGGCTCGTTGATCTCGAAGAGGACGTTGTATGCCTTATGAATGCGCAACGTGCAGCGAAAGTACGTGGCGATTTAAGTACGTGGCGATTTTAGAACTCCTGTGTTGCTAACACAAATCCTATCCGCAATCCGTCGCGTCCCCGACTCCACGTGATACGACACATTCGTCTCTTCTGCGAATCGTGACGGCCCAATCCCCCCGATCGGTAAAGTGCCCCAATTAGAGGGATAACACGAGGAAAAAGGGAGGCATCCGGCGGAATCTTTTTGGCCCTCGCCGATTTCAACTCGTTTTTTCGGAACGAATATTTATCGTTAGTACTAATCCGAGGCGACTCCAGCTTCAGCGAGCCGATCGTCCTCCTGGTTTGTCGATGCTGCTAGGTAACGAGCCCTGGAGCAATGCTCAAAACGCTCCTTCCTAACAAGCGCCCCGGCATCCCGACCGTTTCTCCGCCCAACGCTTCATGCTTTCTCAATCAAGAATGATCCGCCACACGAAACTCTCATCGGGTCCGAACCCAAGCTCATCTGTTCAGCAAACGCCGCTAACGCACGAGGAACCTGATATTCGATCCCTTGGGCTAGTTGAGCGCGCAGAATCCTTAGGTCTCCGGCAACGAGAATCGACTTACGACGACGCACGCAACCAACGGTCCACTTCGGCCGTTCGGCAAATGGCGCCCCGCGATCCTATGCCCATATTTGAACTCCCGACGGACTTTGCTCGCAACCCGAATCGTGCGGGCGATATGGCGACATTTGATTTCGAGATCTCGAAGGATCGCATCGCGCGAATCCATGGGGTTGCTCGAGAGGCTCGCATCGGCGTCCATGACTGGCTCCTGACCATTTGGTCGATCCTGCTTTACCGCTACACGTCCTGTGCTGGCTTCGTCGTAAGCACTTCTGGATGCACCACCACTGCTCGTGTCGACACTCTCCTAGATTCCTTGCATGCGTCATACGATTCACTCCACTTTCAGCTTGATCCGACCCATTCCACGACGTTCCTTGCGGAGGCCGTCTCGCGATGCGATGCAGGTCGCAAACCATTGAATACGAAGCCATTGAACACGAAGCCATTGAACACGAAGCCATTGAACACGGACATGCACAGCGTCGCAGCAGCGACGAAGGACAATCTCTAAATTACGTTCGAGTTCTCTTTTCCTTTGACGGTGATTTGCGGGGCGATTGCGAACCCCGTTTAGAGGAACCCCGTCCGGCGCGATTGAACGGTTTCCCGTTGGATGCTTCGAGTGCGAACGCGAACATCGAGCTCGCGATGTCGATCGAGTCATCCTCGAACAATACCGTCGCGCGCATTGCCTATCGAATGGATCTTTGGCGCCCGTCTACCATCGAACGGATGACGACGCATTTTCAAACGCTGCTAGAGAGTTCACTTCAAAGCCCAAACATGGGTATTGCAGAACTGAAGATGCTCTGTGATGAAGAATGGCATCGGTTGGTGGTCGAATGGAATGACAATGCGATCGCGTTTCCGCTCGATCGATGTGTTCATGGATTGATTCACGATCAAGCGCTGAAGACTCCGGATGCAATCGCCGTGGTTTGCGGCGAGGAGCAATTGACGTACCGCGAATTGGATCGGAAGAGCAACCAACTCGCGAGGCACTTGGGAAGCTTGGGTATCGTTCCTGGTTCGTTGGTCGGGTTGTGTGTTGAGCAATCGGCGCAGGTCATCGTAGGGATTTTGGGGATCCTCAAATCGGGTGCGGCCTACGTTCCACTAGACATCCATCATCCAGCCGAGCGGGTTCAAACGATTGTTTCCAGCGCGGGCTTTTCGGTACTCGTAACCAGTACTCGCAACGCTGACCGTTTGCCGGAATCGATAGGTCAGTTGGTCAACATCGATTCCTTCTTTGCTGGCCCATCCGAAAGGGTTTCGACGGAACTTTATGAAGTACCCGTAGCGAAAGACGACCTTGCCTACGTCCTGTTTACTTCGGGTACAACGGGCAAACCAAAGGGAGTCGCGATACCCCATCGAGCCGTTGTGAATTTTTTATGTGCCATGGCGATTCAGCCTGGGATGAAGCCAGGCGAACGATTGCTCAGCATTACGTCTCCCACCTTTGATATTTCGGTCTTGGAGATGCTCCTGCCGTTGATTGTGGGAGCGGCGGTCGAGATTGTGCCAACGCATGACATCAAGGACCCGGCGGCATTGGCAGCCGCGCTTCAAAAGAGCGATGCCACCATGATGCAGGCGACGCCGACGACTTGGCAAATGATGGTCCTCCATGGATGGAAGGGGCACCCAAACCTCCAATTGGTGACCGGAGGAGAAGCGCTCTCCAACGCGCTGGCTTCGGAGTTGTTGCAGCGATGCGATCAATTGTGGAATCAATACGGGCCTACCGAGACGACCGTTTACATGACCCAGCATCGCGTGCCACCGGGAGGACCGAACGGGATCATCGGAAAGCCCATTGCGAATTGCCAAGTGTACGTTTTGGATCCTGTCGGCAATGTTTTGCCGATCGGAGTTCCAGGAGAAATTTTCGTCGGCGGAGAGCCATTGGCTCGCGGTTACTTGAATCAGGATCAACTAACGGCTGAGAAGTTTATTCCGCATCCTTTCTCCACCGAACCGAGCGCACGTATCTACCATACGGGTGATCTAGGAAGGTGGTTGGAAGGTGGCGTTCTCGAGTGCATGGGGCGATTGGATCATCAGGTCAAGCTACGTGGTTACAGAATCGAACTGAAGGAAATCGAATCCCACTTAAACCAATTTCCGGGAATCAAGGAATCGATTGTTCGATTGCGCGAAGACCAGCCTGGCGATCAACGATTGGTCGCCTATTGCGTGGTGCCTCAACCACCCAATCCGGATGCCGCGGATGTCCTTGCTTATTTGCGAACGAAAGTTCCCGATTACATGGTCCCTGCAGCCATTGTTTGGATGTCGAGCCTTCCTCTGACGGTGAACGGCAAGATCGATTTGCGAGCGCTGCCTGTTCCTGAAAATGTGCGCCCCGATTGGTTGACGGAATATGCTCCCCCGCGCGATGCCTACGAAGTCTTCCTGTCGGAGATTTTTCAATCTATTTTGGGTGTGAAACAGATCGGCATCCATGATGACTTTTTTGCGTTAGGAGCGCATTCCCTCACCCTCGTGAAAGCCGCGGTCCGAATCCGCGAGCGGAGTCAATGCGCCGTACGCGTTCGGATGTTTTTTGATCATCCGACGATCGCATCGCTGGCCGAATGTCTAAAAAATGAATTCGGTGATGTGTTTCAGGATGGCGGAGACCGGGCGATTCAACCAACGCTTCGGGACAATCGGTCTCTGGTGACCGAACAGAGGGATGAAGTCCCGTTACTGGTCCCCCAAGCACCTCTTTCGTTTGCTCAGTTGCGATTGTGGTTGGTCGATCAAATCGAAGGGGGCCTCAGCGCCTACAACATACCCAAAGCGTATCGCATCCGTGGTCCGTTGAATCGGACATGGTTGAAGAGAGCCGTCGAAACAATTATCGAGCGGCATCAGCCGCTGCGGACGGTTTACCGCATGTTTGAAGGGCAGCCCTGCCAAATAGTTGAGCCCGCTGATCATTGGGCCTTGCCTGTTCATGAGATCGTGGTCGGTCCAGAAACAGACCCCATCGGCGTTGTACAACGTGAGTTCACGCGTGAAGCCGATCAGCCGTTTCTTCTGGACCAGGATTTGGCCTTACGGGCTAGTCTTTACAAGCTATCTGAATCCGATCATGTTTTCATGTTCAACATGCACCACATCGCTTCTGATGAATGGTCTGTGGATTTGTTCTTGAGAGAGCTTTCCATCGCTTACGATGCATTCGCCCGTGAGGCGACCCCTATCCTTCCTGAATTGCCTATCTGTTATTCCCAGTATGCGCAAGCGCAAAGAGCGATTCTGTCTGGCGAACGTTACGATTCGCTCCTCCAATTTTGGAAGACCCAACTCGCTGACC
>Ga0194055_10002032_pt1 | contig 16244 bp, 16 predicted proteins | sample SepL449m_MetaG_FD_155482 | JGI IMG/M metagenome (GOLD analysis project Ga0194055, IMG submission 155482) | Anoxic zone freshwater microbial communities from boreal shield lake in IISD Experimental Lakes Area, Ontario, Canada - Sep2016-L442-9m | ecosystem: Environmental > Aquatic > Freshwater >... | reverse complement strand
GTCTACTGGAGCCGCAGCCGTCGCGAACTCTGGCGCAAGGGCGACACCTCGGGCGACCGTCAGTGGGTGCGCGAGGCCTCCTACGACTGTGACGTCGACGCACTGCTCTTCGTGGTGGAGCAGGAGGGCGCCGGGGCGTGTCACACCGGAGCGGTGTCGTGCTTCTTCCGGCCCTTCGGTGGCGGCGCCGTCCCGGGGCGGGTCTAGTCCGGTGCCGACCGGCCCGGTCCGGCCGACGCGCGAAGAGTTCCGCGCCCACACCCTGGAGCACACGGTCGTGCCGGTGTGGTGCGAGGTGGGTGCCGACCTCGAGACTCCGGTCTCGGCCTTCGCCAAACTCGTGGGGGCCGGACCCGACGGTCCGCCGGGCTTCTTGCTCGAGTCGGTCGAGCACGGCGAGCGCTGGGGACGCTTCTCGTTCATCGGGCGGGATCCCGCCTTGCGCATGGTGGTGCGCGACCACGCCGTGACCTTCGAGGGTGACGTCCCGCCCGGCGTGCCCAGCGACCGGGGCGCGCTCGCGGCGCTCGACGCCCTGCTCGAGCACTTCCACGCACCCCGGATCGACGAGTTGCCTCCGTTCCACGGTGGCATCGTGGGGTATCTCGGTTACGACGTCGTGCGCGAGATCGAGCACCTCCCTGACGTGCCCCCGGATCCGCACGGGGTGCCCGACGCCGTGATGGTCGTCACCGGGCACGTGACCGCCTTCGACCACCTCCGCCAGCGCTGCACGATGATCGAGAACGTCTTCGTCGGCCCCGATGCCGATCCCGACGCCGAGTACGACGCCGCGTTGGCCCGTCTCGAGGCCCGGGTCGCCGACCTCGCCCGACCGCTCGCCTACACCCCGACCCCGCCCCCCGACCGCGAGACGCTGGTCCTGCCGGAGGCGCGGTCGTCGATGGCGGGCACGTACCGCGACGCCGTGGAGGCCGCTCGGGAGTACATCCTCAGCGGCGACATCTTCCAGGTCGTCCTCGCCCAGCGCTTCGACGTCGACGAGGTGGTCGACCCGTTCTCGGTGTACCGCGTGCTGCGCCAGGTCAACCCGTCGCCGTACATGTACTTCCTGCGCGAGCCCGAGGTCACGCTCGTGGGCTCGTCGCCCGAGCCCATGGTGCAGGTCATCGACGGCCGGGTGATCAGTCGTCCGATCGCCGGCACGCGTTTCCGCGGTCGCACGGAGGAGCACGACCGCCAGCTCGCGGCCGAACTCGCCGAGAATCCGAAGGAACGCGCCGAGCACGTGATGCTCGTCGACCTCGCTCGCAACGACGTCGGTCGGGTCGTGGAGTTCGGCTCCGAGGTGGTCGACGAGCTGATGCTCCTCGAGCGCTACTCGCACGTGATGCACCTGACCAGCCAGGTCTCGGGAACCCTCGCGCCGGGGCGCAGCGTCGTCGACGTGCTGCGCGCCACCTTCCCGGCCGGCACGGTCAGCGGCGCCCCCAAGGTGCGAGCCATGGAGATCATCGATGAGCTCGAGCCGGCCAAACGAGGGCCCTACGCTGGAGTGATCGGCTACCTCGACTTCTCTGGCAACCTCGACACCGCGATCGCGATCCGGACGATGGTCTGGAGCGACGGACGCGCCAGCGTCCAGGCCGGGGCCGGCATCGTCGCCGATTCGGTGGCAGCCGACGAAGATCTCGAATGCGCGAACAAGGCCAAGGCGCTGCTGACCGCGTTGGCGGGCGCGCGCGACGTGGAGCCGTTGCGGTGACCGGGGTGCAGGCGTTCCTCGACCGGCCGTGGGGCCTGGTGGAGGTCACGGGACCCGACGCGACGTCGTTCCTGCAGGCGCTCGTGTCCCAAGACCTGGAACCGGTGCCCGTGGGCCACTCGGTGGCCAGCCTGCTCCTCCACCCCCAAGGAAAGCTCGATGCCGCCTTCCGGGCGACGCGCACGGCCGACGGATGGTGGTGCGACGGCGAGCCCGCCGCCGCGGCGCGCCTCGTGGCCTCGTTGGGGCGCTTCCGCATCCGGGTGCAGGTCGACCTCCTCGATCGCACCCCGGACACCGCTCGGGTCGCCGTGTTGGGCGACGCCGTGGTCACGGTGTCCGCCGGGCTCGTGGCGGTTCCCGTCGACCGCCCAGGTTGGCGGGGTACCGACGTCGTGGGCGACGCCACCGAGGTCGTCGCGTGGTTGGCCGCGGCCGACCTCCCGGTCGGCACGGCGCCGGAGGCCGAGGCCCGGCGCATCGCCGCCGGCATCCCCCGCCAGGGGATCGACGTCGACGACACCACGATCCCCCAGGAGGCGTTCTTGGAGCGCGACGCCGTGTCGTTCACCAAGGGCTGCTTCCTCGGCCAGGAGCTCGTCTGCCGGATCGACTCCCGGGGCCACGTGAACCGTTTCCTGCGGCGACTCGACCTCGACGGTGCGATCGTTCCGGCCGCCGGCGACGAGGTGCGCGTCGACGGCAAGGCGGTGGGTGCCGTCACGAGCGCCGCCGCAGTGCCGGGTGAGGCGCGGGTGGTGGCGTTGGCGATGGTGCGTCGCGAGGTCGAGCCGCCCGCTGCGGTCGAGGTCGTGACCGCCGCCGGGGCGCTCGCCGCACGGGTCGTCCCCGGCGATTCCACCGACGCTCCCGACTGATCGCGTCAGCGCCGGACGCGCACCGTGAACCGGGCCCCACGACCGTCGTCGGGCACACCACTGGTCGCCGTACCGCCCATGGCGGTGGCGAGTTCGGCGACGATCGCGAGGCCGATGCCGGTTCCGACGGAGCGCCCGTTCGCGCCGCGGGCGGTGTAGAGCCGCTCGAAGACCCGTTCGTGGGCGTCGACCGGGATGCCAGGTCCGTCGTCGTCGACCCGGACGTCGACCGAACCCTCCGTGCCCTGCACCGACACCACCACGGAGGTGCTGGCGAACTTCAGGGCGTTCTCCACGAGGTTGGCGACGACCTGGGCCAGGCGGTCGGGGTCGAGGTCGGCGGCCACGGGCTCGCCGGGCAGCACCTCCAGGCCGAGGCCCCAGGCGCGCGCGGCCGGTGCGAAGCCCGTGATCGTGCGCTCGACCACCTCCCGGGCGTCGACCGGGACGGGGGTGAGTGAGTAGGAGTGCGCGTCGAGCCGGGCGAGGTCGAGCAGGTCGGCCACGAGGCGCTCCAGCCGCTTCGCCTCGGTGGTGACGACACGGGCGGCGTCGGCGGTCGCCGTCTCGCCCCGGACGGTTCCGTCGACGATCGCTTCGGCGTAGCCCCGGATCGAGGTGAGGGGGGTGCGCAGGTCGTGCGACACCGACAGCAGGAAGGCCCGCTCGTGGCCTCGGGCCGCCTCGAGTTGGGCGGCCATGGCGTCGAGGCTGCGAGCCAGACGGGCGAGCTCGTCGTCGGGGTGACGACCGAGATCGACGCGCGCGCTCAGGTCGCCTCCGGCGATGGCGTTCGCGGTCTGCTCCATGGCGGCGATCGGTCGGGTGAGTCGGCGGGCCAGCCACGAGGCGACGGCGGCCGCCACCGCCAGGGTCACCGCACCGGTGACGATGAAATATCCGGTGGCACCGCCGAGCGGGCGACGCTCGATCGCGCGGGTCACGTAGACCACCGGCGTGGCCCCGGCGACCACGGGCAGGGGTACGGCGGCGAAGGCGTCGCTGCCGGCGACGCCGGACTGGCGCGTCCCGGCGGCGAGCGCGACGAGGTCGAGGTCGCCGTTGCGCAGGTCGGGGGGTGGTGGCGTCGCTTGACCGGGGGCGGGAGGTGCCGAATGTCCGAACAAGCGACCGGCGCCCTCGATCACCCGACCGTCGGGGGTGACGCTAAAGACTCGGCTGCCCGATGCGGCGAGCAGTCCACCGAGCGTGCTCCGGAGCCGCCGAGCCGCGGCCGTGGTGACCGGCTGGTCGCGCACCTGGGTCGCGAAGTCTGCGACCAGCCCACCGATCCGGGGCGCCGCCCGGCGCGCCGCGTGCAGCGCCGAACTCTCGGCGGACCGCCGGCTCAGCACCGCGGCACCCGTGGCCGAGACCACGAGGACGCCGAAGGCGACGAGCACGATGGCGACGAGGAGCCGGGTCCGCAGCCGTCGGCGCGGCCGCCCGAGTCGGGTCACGGCCTCGTGGCCCGGGGCCCGGGGTCGAGTCGGTAGCCCACCCCGCGCACGGTTCGGATGTCGACGGCGTCGCCGACCTTCTTGCGCACCTGGGCGATGTGCACGTCGACCGTGCGCGGGTCGCCGAACCAGTCGTAGCCCCAGACGCCGTCGAGGATCTGCTGGCGCGACAGCGCCAGCCCGGGCCGTTCGGCGAGGTGGCGGAGGAGCTCGAATTCCTTGGTGGTGAACTCGACCACGGCGTCGTCGACCCTCACCTCCCGTCGACCCGTGTCGATGGCGACGCGTCCGGCCTGGACGACGTCGGGCAGGGTCGTGCCGTCGGTGCGCCGGAGGACCGCCTTGACCCGGGCGACGAGCTCGGCCGGCGAGAAGGGCTTGGCGAGGTAGTCGTCGCCGCCGAGTTCGAGGCCGACCACGCGGTCGACCTCGCCGTCGCGCGCGGTGAGGAAGATGACCGGCACCAGCGAGGTGGTCCGGAGGCGCCGACAGACCTCGAGGCCGTCGAGGTCGGGGAGTCCGATGTCGAGCACGACCAGGCGGGGTCGCTCCCGGTCGACGGCGTCGAGGCCCGCCTGGCCCGTCGCGGCGAGCACCACCCGGAAGCCCTCGCGGTCGAGGTAGAGCCGGACCAGGTCCGCGATGGCCGGTTCGTCGTCGACGACCACGATCGTGCCGCGTTCGCTCATGCGGCGATTCTCGCAGGTGGTCCGTGCGGGGGTGGTGTGGGGAGTGTGAGGAGATCGTGAAGGATCTGGTCTCCCGGTGTCGCCCGGGGTCAGCCGATCCGACCCGACCGCATGACCTCGGCCAGCCAGTGCCCACTGGGCTTGACGGTGCGTGCTTGGGTCGCGAGGTCGACCCCGATGATCCCGAAGTGCATGCGGTAGCCGAAGGCCCACTCGAAGTTGTCGAGCAGCGACCAGTGGAAGAAGCCGCGGACGTCGAGCCCGGCGTCGACCGAGCGCTGCACCCCTTCGAGCGACGAGCGGAGGTAGCGGATGCGCTGCTCGTCGTCGTGGGTGCCGATCCCGTTCTCGGTGACGTACACCGGGAGCCCGGTGACGTCGATGGCGTGCCGGATCGAGGCTTCGGCGCTCTCGGGCCAGTACTCGTAGCCCATGTCGAGCACCTCGACCCCGGGCTCGGGGCCGATCACCCCGGCTTCGCCGACCCGCGTGCGCGAGTAGCACTGCACCCCGATGAAGTCGTCACCGGTGGTGGCACCGAGGTAGACGTCCTCGTGGACGCTGCGGAACTCGTCGATGCGGTCCTCGTACCCGGGCTCCGCCGACCAGTCGCTCATCGAGACCGTCAGGCCCACCGGGTAGGAGCCGGGCCCGCTGCGCAGGCCCTCGACCGCGGTCCGGTGGGCGGCGAGCAGGTGGTCGGTGGCGCGCGCGTAGCCGTCGAGGTCGTTGGCGATGCCGGGCGGGAACAGGCCCCACATCCAACCCATGAGCGCGACGACGTTGGGTTCGTTGATCGTGCAGGCGAGATCGATGCGGTCGCCGAGGGCGGCGCCGGCGACGTCGACGTACCGGCGGAACCGGTCGACGATCGCGGGGTTCGTCCAGCCGCCGTCGGCCGCGGCCCAACGGGGCGTCGAGAAATGGTGGAGGGTCACCACCGCCTGGAGGCCGCGGTCGTGGCAGGCGTCGATCACTGCCCGGTAGTGGTCGAGGGCGACGCGCGACACCAACCCTTCCTCCGGCTCGATGCGCGACCACTCGAGGGAGAACCGGTAGGCGCCGAACCCGAGCGCCTGCATCAGGTCGAGGTCATCCTCGTACCGGTGCCACTGGTCGCAGGCGTCGCCCGACGGCGCTTCGCAGGGGGACCCGGGCGTGTGCTCCCACGCCCACCAGTCGTTGTTCCAGTTCCCGCCCTCGACCTGGTGCGCGGCGGTGGCGGTTCCCCAGAGGAAGTCGGTGGGAAAAGTCATGGTCGGATCCTACGACGGGGGTTGCTCGGCCGTGTCCCGACCGGTACGGACGTCGGTCAGGCCGGGGGGATCGTCGGGGAAGCGCCGAGCGGCGCCGATCGCCACCGTCGCGGTGATCGTGGCGAGCACGAACACGACGGCGAGCGCCTGGTCGCGTCCGAGCCCGAGCGCGACGTGCCCGGCGACGATCGCCCCGGCGACGCCGGCCCCGACGGCGCCGCCCAGGACGTCGGTGAGCTGCACTGCCGAGGTGGCGGCACCCTGGCGCCCGGGTTCGGCCTCGCTCAGGGCGACCATCGACGTCGGGGAGTACGACAGGCCCATCCCGAAGCCGCCGATCGCCCACGCCAGCACCATGACCACGAGCGGGATCCCGGGAACGACCACCAGGCCACCGAGTGCGACGGCGACCGCGATGCACGACATCCCCGTCGTGGCCAACGCGCGGCGGCTGCGCCGTCCGGCGACGCGGGCCTGGCCCCACGACCCGGCCGCCCACGCCAGGGTGGAGGGCGTTAGGACGAGCCCCACCGCCACGGGGTCGAGGCCCCGGACCCGCGCCAGCGAATAGGCGAGGAAGGCGTCGGCGCCGAAGAAGGCGCAGGTGGTGAGCCCGCGGAAGGCGACGGCCGCCGGGAGCCCGCGGCGGGCGCGGGCCGTGCCGGGCGGGGTGAGCCGTCGGAAGTGCGGCACCGCGAGCGCCAGGCCCACCAGAGTGAGTGGGACCAAGGTCACGAGCCGGGGCGATCCGAGCCCCGCGATGACCAGCGCCGCCCCGATGGCCAGGGCGAATGCGGCCCGGGTGGGTGTGGGCCCGTCGTCGGCGACCGTCGGGTCCGCGGGACCGAGCGCTCGCATCGGGGGCAGCGCCAGGAGCGCCGCGACCGGGACCAGGCCGATGAGGCCGAGGAACACGACCCGCCAGCCGAAGGCCTGGGCCACGACGCCACCGATGGCCGGCGCCACCAACCCCGGCACGACCCACGCGCTGGAGAGCAGTGCGAACTGACGTGGTCGCTCCCGCTCGTCGAACGACCGCCCGATGGTCACGTAGGCCGAGTTGTAGAGCGCCCCGGCGCCCAGCCCCTGGACGGCCCGGGCCCCCACCAGCACCACCATGGTCGGGGCCAGGCCCCCTAGGAGCAGACCGGCGCCGAAGCAGGCCAGCCCCGCCGTGTACACGACGGCTGGACCCCGCCGGTCGGAGGCGTGGCCGGAGAGGACGATCCCGACCAGATTGGCGAGCATGAAGGCGCTGAACAGCCAGCCGTAGAGCGCGTCGCCACCGAGATCGCGGGCGACCCGGGGTCCGATCGCCGCCACCGACAGCCCTTCGAACGCCAGGACCGCGACGGTGATCATCAGACCCACGGTGAGACGACGCGACGGCACGCCGCATCGTGCCACGGGATCAACCTCGGGAGCGGCCCGGGAATCGGGGGTGGGGCGGCCCTAGGCTGGACCGGTGGGCGTTCTCGACCAGATCCTGGCCACGAAGCATGACGAGGTCGGTGCACTCCGGGCCCGGGCCGCTGAGATCGCCGCCGCCCTCCGCGACGCGCCGCCCCCACGCGATTTCGTGGGTGCCCTCCGGGGCGACCACCTCGCTGTGATCGCCGAGATCAAGCGCCGGTCGCCCTCGAAGGGTGACCTCGCCCCCGGGCTGGACCCGGCCACCGTCGCCCGTGCGTACGCCGCGGGTGGGGCTGCGTGCCTGTCGGTCCTGACCGACGGCCCGTTCTTCGGTGGCAGCGCCGCCGATCTCGTGGCGGCACGCGCAGCGGTGCCCGTGCCGGTCCTGCGCAAGGACTTCACGGTCGATGCGCTCCAGATCGACGAGGCCCGGGTCCTGGGCGCGGACGCCGTGCTCCTGATCGTGGCGGCGCTCGACGACCTCGTCCTGGCCGACCTCCATGCCCACGCCACGGGTCGAGGCCTCGCCGTGCTGGTGGAGGTCCACGACGAGGCCGAGCTCGAGCGGGCCCTGGCGCTGGATCCGGCCCTGCTCGGGGTCAACGCCCGCGACCTGGGGTCCTTCGCCGAGGATCTGGGCACGGGCGAGCGCTTGGTCGACCGCATCCCGGCCTCCACCGTGGCCGTCGCCGAGAGCGCCATCCGGTCCGTGGCCGACGCCCGTCGCATGGCCGGAGCGGGCTTCCAGGCCGTCCTGGTGGGCGAGGCCCTGGTCCGGTCCGACGACCCGGCCCGATTGGTGCAAGCATTCACCGCCGAGCCGGTCCGTCGCCGTTGACGGGCCGATCCTGACCCCACCCGGAGGACCGATGCGCTTCCACCTGCCCGCCGACAAGATGCCGACCGCGTGGTACAACGCGCTGCCCGAGATGCCCGAGCCGATGCAGCCGCCGCTCCACCCGGGGACGCGCGAGCCTGTCGGTCCCGACGACCTCGCACCGCTGTTCCCCATGGCGCTGATCGAGCAGGAGATGTCGGGCGACATCTGGGTCGACATGCCCGGTGAGGTCATCGACATCCTCCGCCTCTGGCGGCCGACGCCTCTGGTGCGCGCCACCCGATTGGAGCGGGCCCTGGGCACGCCCGCACGCATCTACTACAAGGACGAGTCCGTGTCGCCCGCCGGGTCGCACAAACCCAACACGGCGGTGCCGCAGGCCTATTACAACAAGCAGGAAGGCGTGTCGCGACTCACCACGGAGACCGGCGCCGGCCAGTGGGGCACCGCACTGTCGTTCGCCACGGCGCAGTACGACATGGAATGCAAGGTCTACATGGTGCGCGCCTCGTACGACCAGAAGCCGTACCGCAAGATCCTCATGGAGACCTGGGGCGGCGAGGTCGTGGCGTCACCGATCGCGGACCCCGACCACCCCGGCTCGCTCGGTCTGGCCATCTCCGACGCCGTGGCCGACGCGGTGAGCCGCGACGACACCCACTACGCGCTCGGGTCGGTGCTCAATCACGTGCTTTTGCACCAGACCGTCATCGGCCTGGAGGCGAAGGACCAGCTCGAGATCGCCGGTGAGCGAACGCCCGACGTGGTGGTGGGCTGCTGCGGTGGCGGCTCGAACCTCGGGGGCATCGCCCTGCCCTTCATGACCGACCAGAAGGTTCGTCTCCTCGCCGCCGAGCCCGCGTCGTGCCCGACCCTGACCGAGGGCACCTTCGAGTACGACTTCGGTGACTCCGCGGGTATGACGCCGTTGATGCCGATGTACACCCTCGGGCACGACTTCATCCCGCCCTCGATCCACGCAGGGGGACTGCGCTACCACGGCGACAGCCCCATCATCTCGGCGCTGGTCAAGGCCGGGCGGATGGAAGCCGTCGCCTATCCGCAGGGCAAGACCTTCGAGGCGGCGGTACAGTTCGCGCGCACCGAGGGCAAGCTCCCGGCCCCCGAGGCCGGTCACGTGCTGCGAGCCGTCATCGACGAGGCCCTGGCGGCCAAGGAGCTCGACGAGGAGCGGGTCATCCTCTTCGGTTATTGCGGACACGGGTTCCTCGACCTCACGGCCTACGACGACTACCTCAACGGTCGTCTGATCGACGCGTGATCGGCTCCCGCTCGCGGCCCGCCGACCCGGCCGGCTGGTCGTCCCGGTCGGTCACGGCGGTCGGCTCCGTCCGGCCCGACCGGGCGGCGTACGCGGCGATCACGCGACCGACCACGACGAACGCCACCACGGCGTAGGCGAAGCCCATGAGTTCGTCGAACACGTAGTGCTCGGCGAAGTACACCAGGACGAAGGCCATCGCGGCCACGTACCCGACGAGCACGACCCGCCACCGCGGGCTGGCCACCGCCCAGAACAGCAAGAGGAAGAGCAGTGGGTACGCCGCGTGCTCGCTCGGGATCGCGCCGACGGGGTTGGAGTACCTCGGGTTGCCGGAGAAGACCTTCGTGAGGATCTCGACGTGGAGGTGCCTCCAGAGCACGTCGGGGATCCTGACGGTCGGGGGCAGCGCACTGCGCACGCTCGCCATCCAGGGCGGGACGGCCGGGTAGACGACGTACGTGGCGAACCCGGCGAGGCTGCACGCCAGGAAGGTGAAGGCATAGCGGGCGAAGCGCGCGCGGGCGCGGACGTACAGGACGACCGCGACGGCCAACGCCGCGACGAAGTGGCTGGTGTAGACGACCAGGCAGACGTAGTCGAAGACCGACGGGTGCGAGGATCGGAAGAGGGCTCGCTGCAAGTGAACGGTGGGCGCCGTGCCGAAGCCGATGAACTCGTCGAAGCCGAGTTGGGGTTGCAGGTGGGCCTGGGGGATCAGCGACGGTGCCTGCAGGCGGATGATGTCGTAGGCGGCGAGGATGAGCAGCACCGGGAGCCAGTCGAAGAGGGTCCGGGCGATCGGCTGCTCGCTACGCCACCCCGCGACGAAGACGGCGCCGAGGAGCCACGCGAGGATCCACGGCCGGTCGGGCATTCCGAACACGGCGAGGCCGAGCAGGCTCACGCCGCCGTACCCGCACGCCCAGAGCCCCCGCGGTTTCACGGTCCGGGAGCGTAATGGCCGTTCCCGGCCCGGACCGGCCGGTAGGTTCGACGATGTGTTCGTGAAGATCTGTGGCATCACGAACGAGGAGGACGCCCTTCTCGCGGTGGCCATGGGTGCCGACGCCCTCGGGTTCGTCTTCGCCCCTGGGAGTCTCCGCCAGGTGTCGCCGAGCACCGTCCACGACATCCTCCGGAGGCTCCCCGCCGAGGCCATGACCATCGGCGTCTTCCGCGACGAGCGTCCCGAGCGGATCGTCGAGCTGGTCGGGCGGCTCGGGCTCGCCGGGGTGCAGCTCCACGGGCGCGAGCCCGTGTCGGAGGCCCGGGAGATCCGGCCGCACGTGCGGTTCCTGATCCACGCCTACGCCGCCGGCGACGACGCCCTGGCGGGGGCCGGGAACAGCCCGGCGGACGCCGTCCTCGTCGATGCTCCGAGCCCGGGGTCGGGCCGGGTCTTCGACTGGTCCCTGGCCGAAGGGGTTCCCGGTGGGGTCCGGCTCCTGCTCGCCGGCGGACTCGACGCCAACAACGTGGCCGAGGCCATCCGGCGGGTCCGGCCCTGGGGCGTCGACGTGAGCAGCGGCGTCGAGACCTTCACGGGCTCGGGCCGCAAGGACCCCCGCAAGGTCCGGCGTTTCATCGAGGTCGCCAAGGAGGTGGGTGAGGAGGTCGAGGCCGACGGTTGGTCCCCGACGGACGAGAACGACGACGGTGGTCCCTACGATTGGGCCCACGACGAACGGCCCTGAGGTCGCTCGGCCCCTCTCACCCCGAGGAACCCCATGACCACGATCCCGACCCGGGGCAACCCGGTCGTCCTCGGTCCGCCCGGACCCGAGCCCAGTTCCCGCGGGCGCTTCGACGACTTCGGCGGGCAGTTCGTGCCCGAGACCCTGGTCCCGGCCCTCGAGCAGCTCGACCGCGAGTTCCGGGCCGCCTGGTCGTCCGACTCGTTCCGGGCCGAGTTCGCCGCTCTGCTGTCGTCCTACGCCGGTCGGCCGACCCCGGTCACCGAATGTCACAACCTCTCGGCGCGTCTGGGCGTCCGGGTGCTCCTCAAGCGCGAGGACCTCACGCACACGGGGTCGCACAAGATCAACAACGTGCTCGGCCAGGCCCTCCTGACCCGGCGCATGGGCAAGCAGCGGGTGATCGCCGAGACCGGCGCCGGTCAGCACGGCGTGGCCACGGCGACGGCGTGCGCGTTGTTCGGCCTGGAGTGCAAGGTCTTCATGGGGGCGGTCGACGTCGAGCGCCAGGCGCTCAACGTGTGGCGCATGCAACTGCTCGGGGCCGAAGTGGTCCCGGTGGAGTCCGGGAGCCGCACCCTCAAGGACGCCGTCAACGACGCCCTGCGCGACTGGGTGGCGTCGGTGGAGTCGACGCACTACTGCATCGGTTCGGTCGTGGGGCCGCATCCGTTCCCATGGATCGTGCGTGAGTTCCAGCGGGTCGTGGGCGACGAGGCCCGACTCCAGTGCCGCGAGATCCTCGGCGACGACCCGGAGTTCGTCGTGGCGTGCGTGGGCGGCGGGTCCAACGCCATCGGCACGTTCGCGGGCTTCACCGACTCGGCGTCGCGTCTCATCGGCGTCGAGGCGGGTGGGCTCGGGGTCGAGACCGGGCACCACGGCGCGTCGATCGCCCGCGGCGTACCGGGCGTCCTGCACGGCGCGCGCTCGTTGTTCCTCCAGGACGAAGCCGGGCAGATCCTCGAGGCCCACTCCATCAGCGCCGGGCTCGACTATCCCGGCGTGGGGCCCGAGCACGCTGCGCTGGCGGCCGCCGGGCGGGCCGAGTACGTGTCCGCCACCGACGACGTCGCCCTGGCCGGGTTCGAGTTGCTCTCCGTGACGGAGGGGATCGTGCCGGCGCTGGAGCCGGCGCACGCGATCGGCTGGCTGGCGGGCGCGGTCGGGGACCTCGTGCCCAGGGGCTCCACCGTGCTGGTCACCCTCTCGGGGCGCGGCGACAAGGACGCGGCCCAGGTCGCCGAGCTCCTCGGTGCCCGGGGTCGGAGCACCCCGTGAACCTCGAACGTCACCTGCGGGCCCGGCGTGACGACGGGCACAAACTCCTCGTGCCGTACGTCACCGGTGGCCTCGACGACTCCTGGACCGACGTCGTACGGGCCGTCGTCGACGCCGGAGCCGACGCGGTCGAGATCGGTATCCCGTTCTCGGATCCGGTGATGGACGGGCCGGTCATCCAGGTCGCTTCCCAACGGTCGCTGGCGCGCGGCACCACCCCGACGTCGATCCTCGCCGAGGCGCGTCACCTCGACGTGGGCGTTCCGCTGGTGGTGATGACCTACTGCAACCTGGTGCTCCACGCCGGCTGCACCCGCTTCGCGTCGGCCCTGAGCGAGGCCGGCATCGACGGAGCGATCCTCCCGGACCTCCCGCTCGGGGAGATCGGGGAATGGGCGGACGCCGCCGACGACGTCGGCGTCGAGACCGTCATGCTCGCGGCCCCCAACACCACCGATGAGCGTCTCGCCGCCATCTGCGCCCGGTCGCGGGGCTTCCTCTACGGCGTGTCGCTGCTCGGGATCACGGGGGTGCGGACCGAGCTGGCCGATCGTGCGACCGAGATCGCACAACGCTCGAAGGCGGCCACCGACCTGCCGGTCCTGCTCGGGGTGGGGATCTCCACGCCGGAACAGGCCTACCAAGGCACCAGCGAGGCCGACGGTGTCGTCGTCGGGAGCGCCCTGATCGCCCGGCTGCTCGAGGGGGGCGGCCCCGAAGGTGCCCACGAACTGGTGGCGTCGTTCCGCGCGGCGCTCGACTCCCGGGGGGACGCGTGAGCCGACCCTGGGCCGACGACTGCGAACTCTGCGAGGCCGCCCGCATCACCCCGTGGTTCCACGAGGACGACATCTGCTGGATCGCCGAGTGCGAGATCTGCTCTGTGCCGATGGTCGTCTGGCGGAGTCACGGGGTCGAACCCCCGGCCGACGAGTTGGCCCACATGCACGGCCGCCTGGCCGAGGTGGTCGAGGTGCACTTCGAGTTCGAGCACTACCTCGACGACAACATGCGCAACATCCCCGACCATTACCACGCTCACGCCCGACCGAAGGGTGGCTTCTTCGGACACGGGCTGGGCCGCCGCACGTCCTGAGGGCGACACCGCGGGCATCGCCGCACATATTCCCAGGGTTTCAGGAATTGTGCTTCTGTCGTTGGGGTTGTCGGTGGTGTCCCCATCCCCCCTCAAACGGAGTGCAGATGTCCAAGTTCTCGAAAGTAGTCCTGGCGGTGGTCGCCGCCGCTTCCGTCCTCGTCGCCGGAGTCGGCGTGGCCGGTGCCCAGACCCCACCGACCACCGCGGCGGCTGGTACGCAAAACGTCGTCCAGATCGCCGCAGCCAACCCGGACTTCTCGACGCTGGTGACCGCGGTCCAGGCCGCCGGCTTGGCCGAGACGCTGAGCGGCAAGGGTCCGTTCACCGTGTTCGCCCCGACCAACGAGGCCTTTGCGAAGATCCCGACGGCGCAACTCAATGCGCTCCTGGCCGATAAGGCGAAGCTGACCAAGGTCCTCACCTACCACGTGGTGCCGGGTGCGGTGAAGGCCGCGGACTTGAAGAAGAAGCAAAAGGTCGCGACCGTCGAGGGTTCGAAGGTCGTCATCGTCAAGACGAAGAAGGGTGCCAAGATCGACGGTGCCAAGATCATCAAGACCGACATCGTCGGAAGCAACGGCGTGATCCACGTGATCGACTCGGTGATCATTCCGGCCGACGCCAAGTAGACGTCGACGATCGTGCGACGGGGGGACCTTCGGGGCCCCCCGTCGGCGCGTCGGGCGCCGAGTCGCTCGCCGCATTCGAGTTCGGCCAATCCCTCGACGACAGCGTGTGCAGCATCCCCGACCACGCCCACGCCCGACCGAAGGGTGGCTGCTTCGGACACGGGCTGCGGCGGCGCGCTTGAGCGGCCCGGCGCAGGGGCGGTCAGGAGCCCGATCTCTCCGGCGGGGTCGTGAGCGTGCTCACTCGGGTCGCCGGGTGGGAGAAGAGAGCGCCCTGCATGCCGGACGCGCGGTGGAACCGGTAGGAGAAGGTCACCGGCTTGCCGGTCACGGCAACGGTGCCCGGGGTCACCCGGAGGTAGGTGGGGCCGAACGAGAAGTCGGTGGCCTCCACGCTGGCATTGCCATCGAGCACCATCACCATGCTGCTCCCGGTGACGCGTCCGTGAGGGTGCACCGGCGGTCCGGGGGCCGCGAGGGCCGCGGGTGCCACCGCGACGGCGCCGCCGGCGAGCCAGGCGACGAGCCCTCTGACGGTGACGGTTCGGGAACATTGCGCGGCGACTCGGCGGGGGATCGACGACGTGGCCATGGTGGGCCTCGGTTCAGACGGGATGGTGCTTCTCGTGTTCCTTACGTGTTCGGCCGCCAGATGGATTGCGCGCTGCATTCGGCGACCTCGCGATCCTCGACGCCATGGCCGGCGGCGATCCGGTGGCCGCGTCGGCCTTCGTGGTCCGGTTCACCCGGAGGGTCGAAGCGGCGCCGCGCGGGGACCTACGACGGTCGCCGAGGGAGCGTCGCCACCTGGGTTCCGGCGATCACGCGTCACGCTGCCATCGACTCCCTCCGACGGCACCGTCCGGTGGTCGTCGACGTGGCCGAGGTCCTGCGGGCGACGGAGCGCGGGCAGGACCGAGAGCCCGCCGTCGACCGTGCCCTGCAGCGTCTGCTCGCCTCCGACGACGCCCACCGGTTGCTGACGGCCCTCGCCGGTGTCCCGGTCGACCAACGCCACGCGGTGGTGTTGGCGGGTTCGTCCGGGTCCACGGCCCGCGAGATCGCCGCGCTCGAGCACGTCCCGCTGGGCACCGCGAAGACGCGGGTGCGCTCCGGGCTGCGTCGGCTCCGGGCCGAGTTGGCGGCCGAGGATCCGTCATTGGGCCGGGGCGGGTGAGCGGCACGGACCGCCCGGCGCCCGAGCGCCTCGTTCAGGCGAGGAGATGCTCTCGGAAGAAGTCGAGGACGCGGTCGAGGGCCTCGCGGGTGGGATGCCCGGGCTCGTCGACGAGCTCCTCGGTCAGCACGGAGTGCGCCGACGGCCGGATGCCGTGGGCGTTGCCCTTCGCCGAGTCGATCTCGACCGCGAGGAACCGGTCGCCGAGTTCACGGCGGAGGGTGTCGAACCGGGCGTCGGGGACGGCCCGGTCCCCGGTGAAGCGCAGACCGAGGACGCACTGTCCGTGGGCGGCCCGCTCCTTGACCCGGGCGAGGTCGGCGTCGCTGATCCCGAGGGCGGCGCGCCGGGCCGCCGAGGTGGGGAAGGGAAGCGAAGGCTGGCTCAGGACGGGGGCGACCATGCGGTCGTCGACCATCATCCCGAGGGCGAAGCCGCCGGTGAAGCACATCCCGACGGCACCCACCCCGGGACCGCCGCACTCGGCGTGGGTCTCGGCGGCGAGGGCCCGGAGCCAGTCGATGACGGGGTTGGTCCGGTCGAGGGCGAACGCGGTGAACTCCTTCGCCACACACGCCTTGGTGATCGACGACACGAGGTAGCCCGTCGAAGGGGCCCGGCCCGGCGTGCCGAAGAGCGAGGGCATCCGGACGCTGAACCCGGCGGCGACGACCCGGCGGGCGAAGTCGGCGACCCGGGGCGTGATCCCGGGGACCTCGTGGATCACGATCACCGCCGGGCCGGTGCCGGCGGCGTACACGACCCGGTCGAGTCCACCGTGGGCGAAGGTGCCCACGGTGAAGTCACGCAGCGCGGCGG
>Ga0194055_10002031_pt1 | contig 16245 bp, 10 predicted proteins | sample SepL449m_MetaG_FD_155482 | JGI IMG/M metagenome (GOLD analysis project Ga0194055, IMG submission 155482) | Anoxic zone freshwater microbial communities from boreal shield lake in IISD Experimental Lakes Area, Ontario, Canada - Sep2016-L442-9m | ecosystem: Environmental > Aquatic > Freshwater >... | reverse complement strand
GTGCCAAATGTCCAAAATGAACCGGATCGAATGTACCGCCAAAAATTCCAAGACGCATGTTTACTCTCCATAGATATTTATTTCTTTTTACATGAAAAGCTTTAATAATTCGAGACATTACTCGAATAAAGATTATGGAAACCTTGATCAGATCCGATTATTGTTGCCTATATGGCTTATTATTTGATTATACTAAAGTTGTAAAACTGATTAATTTAGCTTGAAAGAGGTTCATCATGAATGATTTAGGACCGGTTTTAATTGGTGTTGTAGTACTTCTAGGAATTGGATTCCTAGTGCTATTATTTGCCGTGGGCATCTACAACGGATTGGTAGCAAGGCGCAATCGCTTTAAAAATGCCTATGGTCAAATCGATGTTCAACTTAAAAGGCGCTACGATCTTATTCCAAACCTTGTGGAAGCTGTAAAAGGATACATGGCACACGAAAAAGGAACCCTCGAAGCGGTGATTTCTGCAAGAAACCAAGCAGCGAATGCAGGTGTAAAAGCAGCTGCAAACCCAGGCGACCCCGAAGCGATGAAAACTCTAATGGCTGCAGAATCATCGTTGGGCGGAACCTTGGGGCGCTTGTTTGCTTTATCAGAGGCATACCCTGATTTAAAATCGAACCAAAATATGATGCAACTTCAAGAAGAATTAACATCCACCGAAAACAGAGTTGGATTTTCCCGCCAAGCGTTTAATGATTCAGTCATGGATTACAACATCTACCGAGAAACATTTCCCAATGTGATTGTTGCAGGCTTGACAGGATTTGTAACAGCTCAACAATTCACGCTGGAAAATCCGACCGAAAGAGAAGCCCCCAAGGTGAAGTTCTAAATCTAAAGAACTGAAACAACATGAGATTTTTTGAGCATCAAGAAAAGGCACGAAACTATACCTTTAGATTACTAGTTCTATTTGGACTAGGCGTTTTTGCGCTGATCTTCAGTATCGATGGTATTCTTCTCCTTGGCTTGGGATTCTCAGATTCACCTGGTGGTTTAGATGGTGCTAACTGGGGAAAAATACTTGAAACTTATTTTCCCGCACTAGCCTTGGTTGCAGTCTTCATTGGATTTGTCATTGGTAGTGCAAGCCTTTATCGCCTTTCCCAACTCAGTAGCGGTGGCGGGGCATCGGTTGCAGAATCGCTTGGCGGGCGTCTTCTTCAAGCTGAAACCCGCAACCCCGTCGAACAAAAAATCCTCAACATCGTGGAAGAAATGGCTATCGCATCAGGTATGCCTGTGCCCCGTGTTTATCTCATGGATGAAGATGGTATTAATGCATTTGCAGCAGGATGGTCGCCCAATGACGCAGTGATCGGCGTAACCAGAGGTTGTGTCGAAGCCCTTTCTCGAGATGAATTGCAAGGGGTGATAGCCCACGAATTCAGTCATATTCTCAATGGGGATATGAAGCTTAATATCCGATTGATGGGAATTCTTTACGGGATTTTCTTTCTAAGTATCTTGGGTGAAATACTGATTCGTTCGATTTCTTATGGCGGTAATTCATCGAATGAAAAAAAGAATGATGGCAAAGGTGCAATATTGATGATTGGTTTAGTGCTATTCATCCTTGGTTGGGTCGGGTGGTTTTTTGGAAGATTAATTCAAGCAGCAGTATCTCGTCAGCGTGAATTCCTCGCAGATGCCTCTGCAGTTCAGTTCACCCGCAACCCTGAGGGTATAGGCGGGGCACTTCGAAAAATTGCAGGTTGGGATCAAGGATCCATCATTAGAAATCCACATGCAACTGAGGCAAGCCATCTCTTTTTTGGGAACGGGATATCTGGGTTTAGCGCATTATTCGCAACCCACCCCCCGTTAGAAGAAAGAATTCATAGAATCGAAGGAGTTTATTTTCAGCCCCCCGAAAATGCCCCTGAAACAACTTCAACCGAACCAACCGAAGATATTGCGTTTTCCGCTGCCCAACTTTCAAACCTAGCAGGCACCATGCGAATGCCTGCGAAAAATGCACCCCCACCCGTGCCTATTCTTATCCCCATTGAAAACCAATGCAAAGATCCTGCAGGAGCACTTGCTGTTCTTTATTCAATGCTACTTCCACCAGATAACCCTGCCCGTATCAAGGCACGAGATCAACTTATCAGTAAGTTAGATCCTGCAATAGCCCAAGCGCTTTTCGAGGTCGAACCTTTGGTTTTGCAAACAAACAAGCTGCAATTGTTTACCCTTTTATCAAAAGCATTACCCTTATTAAAAATGTTGGGCAAAGAGCAATCAATCGATGCCCTAAAAACATGCAAGGCTTTAATCAGTGCGGATGGAAAGATCGACTTTTTCGAGTTCTGCATCTGGCGGTTGGCTAAAACAGGGCTGGAGAAGTTTCGCCAAGTGAAAGGGCCTGGAGCCGCGCTTGGGATTGCTGCAAGCACCGTATTCAGTTTCTTTGCAAAACTTTCTGATGCCCCTGCCCCAGCATATCAAAAGGCAATCCAAGCAGCAGGTATCCATGGGTTATTAGCCAACATTGAAACTAAAACAGATGATTTTAAAATGCTCGACAAGGTGTTTGATTTTCTAGCTCAAGCCAACACAGAAATAAAGCATAAGGTGCTGGATGGCTGCATTGCTGCAATCCTGCATGATGGAAAAATCACCCAGGATGAAGGCGTGTTGCTAAGAGCATTCTGCCTTTCGATGGAAATCCCACTCCCGCCATTAGGTTGAGAAAAGCTTAATCGAATCTTTTTATTGACAAATTATCAAACCGGGGGCGTGCCCCGCTCATTTTCTTGATCTATTTCAGCCTTTGCATCTTCATAAAGCTGGTCAAAAATCTGAACATAATTTTGATGAACAGAAACTAGATGATCGCGAACCATGGTAAGTGCATTTCCATCAGTCTTTTTCATTACTTCAACTACATGGGCGCGATCTTTCTGCCTACCCGAGCTGATTTTTAATTCCATCCAACCGGGAAGCAAAGCATAATCAAGCCCTTGCTGAACTCCCAAAATCTGCGGACTTGGAATGCAAGTTGGCGCAGTCTTACGGGCCTTGCCACCTTCCGGAACAATGTTTATTTCCACTTCGCCATGGGTGAGAGTATGCCAACCTGATAAGGATTCCCAAAGGATTTTGAACCCGTATCGAGGAGCAGACAGAATCAATTTCGCCAATTGGTTTTGTGCAACAGCAATATCAATATCTTGGGTTGCTGCAGGATAACCATAGCGAATTGCACCTAATCCCCCAACAATTGCGATGGGGATTTTCTCATTGATTGCCAGGCGTTGAAGATCTTCCAATGCCCGTGAAAACCGGTTGTCTTCAGCCATTAAAACAGCCCTCACACTTTCTGAACCACGGTTCAAAATAGCCAGGGAATCGAAAACTTCTTTTGGCAAAAGAGTTTGGTTTTGTTCATTCATACTAGTTCCAATCCCAAAAGGTTCATCTATCATAATAGTACACTTTTAATAAACCTCTCACCATGAAACCCATAATTAGTTTGGGATAAAAGCTTTACGAGCCAGCAAGTTTTTCGAATTCTTCTTCGGTAATAATCCGAACACCTAACTCCCGTGCTTTTTCAAGCTTGCTGCCCGCCTTCTCGCCTGCAAGCAGGTAATCTGTTTTTTTGGATACGCTGCCCGAAGCCTTTGCGCCCAGATCGCGTAACCTTCTTTCGATTTCTTCTCTGCCATATTTTACCAGCGTACCCGTTACCACAATGCTTTTACCTGCCAATGCAGAAGATGCAGCAACCGTGGAAACAGATTCATCCATCTTGATGCCGGCTTTTTCCAAGCTTTCAATCAGTTCTTGATTTGTCGTATTGGCAAACCAACCCCTGATGCTGGAAGCCCTTTCGGGCCCAATGCCTTCGATTGCTGCAAGCTCTTCCTCATTGGCTTGGGCAAATGCCTTCATGCTGATAAATTTTCGAGCAAGCACATCTGCGACATTTTCACCCACATGCCTAAGGCCCAACCCGGTAAGTAATCTTGCAAGGCCCCTAGATTTACTTGCTGCTATTCCATCGAGAAGGTTTCTGGAAGATTGTTCCCCCATGCGCTCCAAGTTGGCGAGTTGGTTCAACCCTAATTTATAAATGTCTGCAAGCGTTTTCACCAAGCCAGTATCTACAAGTTGCTCGATGATTTCTTCACCTAGATTTTCGATATCCATTGCATTGCGAGATGCGTAAGAACGAACCCTGCGCTTAAGCTGTGCTACGCAATCCGTACCAGTGCAACGATAGAATGCACCCTTGGCATCCTTAACAACATCCGCACCACATACCGGGCAAACCTTTGGAAAAACAAACGGCTTTTCTTTTCCTGTCCGAAGGCTTGGCTCAGACCGAACAATATAAGGAATGATCTCTCCTGCTTTTTCCACCACCACCATATCACCAACCCGGATATCCTTGGTTTTCAGATTATCATCATTATGAAGTGAAGCTCGGGCCACTGTGGTACCTGCAAGTTGCACCGGGTCAAGATGCGCAACCGGCGTAAGTGTCCCCTGCCTACCTACCTGAAGTTCAATATTCAAAAGCCTTGTCAGGGCTTGCTCTGCTGCGAATTTATAAGCCACCACCCAGCGGGGGGACTTGGTCGTTATTCCCAACTTTTCACGCTGCGCAAGATCGTTTACTTTGATCACCATACCATCGGTATCGTAAGGAAGATCATGCCTTTTATCATTCCAAGATTCGCAGTGGGCGACCACTTCTTCGATGGAATCAAGCTGTGTAGCATTGGAATTAACAGGGAATCCAAAATCATGAAGTAGTTTCAAAGTTTCAGTCTGGGACTTAACCTGAATGCCTTCCATTGCGCCAATGGCATAAGCAAATAGGCTAAGTTTTCGCGCTGCGCATAATTTTGGGTCAAGCAATTTCAATGATCCCGCTGCTGAGTTCCTAGGGTTGGCGAATTTATCCAACCCTTCCTTTACACGCTGTTCATTAAGGCGGGCAAAGTTCGCCCTTGCCATGTACACTTCACCCCGAACCTCTAAAAGCGCAGGTGGTTTCTTGGTATTCAACTTTAATGGAACCCCGCCAACGGTTTTTAAGTTTTGGGTAACATCATCGCCCTTTTCGCCATCGCCCCTAGTTACGCCCGCAGTAAGAATGCCATTCTCATAAATCAGTGAGATTGCAACGCCATCAATTTTAAGCTCGACCATATAGCTGGGTTTATCATTTCCCAATCCCTTGCAAACCTTCTTGTCAAATTCCTTAAGTTCGCTTGGGCTATAAGTGTTATCAATCGAAAGCATGGGCAAGCGATGCTTTAGCGTTACAAAACCATCAATGGGTGCACCACCAACTCTTTGGGTGGGGCTATTAGCATTGGCAAGCTCGGGATGTTTTTTCTCAAGATCAACAAGTTCTTTTAGGAGCTTATCGTATTCTTTGTCAGAAATTTCAGGCTTTGCTTCCTGATAATAAAGGCGATTATGCTTTTCGATTTCTTCACATAACCACGCTGCTCGCTTTAAATGATCAGCCATTATTATCCCCGGGCAAATGAGATTAGTTGAAATTATGCACACTCATATCTAACGAGAGTATACTGTATCTGCTATCATGATCCTAGGTTGGCAGTAGCATAAAAGGTAATTTGGATGAGAATCATTTTAGTAAATAGCCCACTGTTTTTATTCTTTTTTCTGATTGCACCATTCTTGATATTACTTCCCTCTATAAATATCGCTTTGGGTGGCTTATTTACGATTATAATTGTTGCCTTCGCAGTATGTTTTAAAATTGAAGGGCCATCCTATACCCGGTTATTTAAAAAATACCGAAACGATGGTGAGCCTATTTTTCGTTGCAGAAATCAATGCATGGTTCTTGGCTTAAACGAAGATTGCATCGCCCAATATCCCTCAGGGAAGGATAATTTATTGGCATGGCTGGATGGGCCGGAACAATGGCCATTGCTAACCCTAAGCAAAAAGACTCGTTTCTTTCAGTGGTATCAAGTTGAAAGAGTTTCCATGGGATTGGCAAACAAAGAGGTACTGTTCAAACTTGAAGGTGGGCAGGAACTAAAATGGTTGCCTGAAAATGAAAACGAAAGAACCAGACTATTTAACGCTATTCGACTAACCTCTCCGACTCCCCTTGAATTAACAGAACGGAAATCTTTCAAGCTTGTCTACAGCGGATTAGTATGGCTTGTTATCCCATTGATAATGATCGGGCTTCAAGTAATTGGCAGAGGCGCAGGTTGGATGGATAAACCTAATGCCCAGGATCTCGCAGGCCAACCTGGCCAAAACATTGAATTATTGACCATGGCGTTCAAGGCAACCCATTTCATCACCCAAAATCTTCCTGCGTTTCTTTGGATACCCACGGGTATATTGATTTCTGCTTTATCAACCTGGCTATTGTGGAAGATACTTCGTAAAGATACCAACGAACTCGTCTTAACAAAACCAAACCCAGAGCAATTTAATTTGACTGCAGCAAACCCCTAAGCGCTGTGAGGTTTACACCATCCATGTCATGGTTATCGCCTTCTTCTTTAGGCGTCTCAAGCACCATCGGAAGATTTGCAAACCGTGGGTCATTCAAAATAAGCCTGAATGGCTCAAGGCCCAAGGCTCCCTTACCAATATGTTCATGCCTGTCTACCCTGCTGCCCAATCCCTTCTTACTATCATTCAAATGAAAAGCTTTTAGTTTATTGATCCCGATAAGGGTATCAAACTCTTGCCAAGTCGCATCGTAATCAACCTTGGGAAAAAGTGGGTAGCCCGCAGCAAAAGCATGGCATGTATCAAAGCAAATTCCAAGTCTATCGGCATGCTTTGTTTGCTTGAATATTTGGCCCATGTGATCAAATTTGTACCCAAGGGTTGAGCCTTGCCCTGCAGTGATTTCCAAAAGAATCATGACTTTAAAGTCAGTACAACGACGCTGAATTTCATCTAAACCAAGAACGATGCGTTTGATTCCAGCTTCTTCACCCGTTTTTACATGGGCACCGGGGTGAGCTACCAAATAATCTAATTCTAATTGCTCTGCACGCTCCATCTCATCCACAAAGGCTTCAATCGATTTGGCGAAAAGTTCATCATCAGGCGATGCAAGATTGATCAGGTACGAATTATGTGAAAGGTTGTGCTTAAGTTCTGCTTTTTTTGCAGCCCTGCGAAAGTTATCGCTATCTTCTTGCGTCAGGGGTTTGCCCTTCCACTGGCTGGCATTCTTGGTGAAAACCTGAACGGTCTGGCATTGGTGTGCAGCAGATTCTTCTGCAGCTTTGTAGATGCCACCTGCAACCGACATATGTGCGCCAAGGAGAGGCATGTTTTGATCCAATTCTTTTGCCAAGTTAAAGTAGCTCTTTACAGATTAAGGTAAGGTTGAAGTTGTTCCAATAAAAAACAAAAAGTTCAGCAGAAATGGTTTAGCTGATACCAAAAAAAGGCCCCTGAACAACACTGTGTTCAGAAGCCAAAATTTTGTTAACCAGATGCTCTTACTGTTTGGTTAGTAAGTACCACCAAGGTTGGCACCGCCATCAAAGCCATCAGTAAAAGGAGAAAACTCTTCTTCCAAGGTAGGCTGGCTAGCTCCTGGCAGCAGCGAATATCGCCTTACAACGGTAGAAATTCCGGAACCAGTAGAAGCAAGGAAATCGGATCCATTGCTAACAGCAACTGAGCCGACCCGAACGCCAGTGGTCTGGGTGGAATCGAAAGCGAAGAAGTCTGCAACCTTCTCGAAAGATAATTCTGGGGTATCCATGGTAGTGTCATGGGTTTCCATGGCTTCCCAAACGGTGACCTCAGGGCCTGCGGTGAGGGTGCCAGTAAGAATCCTGTAGAAGCCGCCTTCTGAAGATCCTGAATTAAGACCTATAGCAACCTGAACGCCTCCGGTGTAAGCCTCTTCGTAAGCCATGAATTCGCCAGTGAGGTTCATGGAGATGGATTGGTTACCGGGAAGAATTGGTGTGTCATCGATGGCAAAGAATCTGGAATTTCTGAATGACTTAACATGCGATCCACCACCAGAGCCTGCACCGGTGACAACAGAATTAAATCCAGAGCCATCGATATCGCCTACTGCGACTGTAACCCCGCCACGGAAGGACTGATCATAGGGTAAGAACTGGGTAAGAACATTTCCAGTTTGGCCATCAAAGATATTAACTTGAAGCCACCGCCTGCCCCTGCGCCTACAACGATATCCGCAAAACCATCTGCGTTGAAATCACCACCTCCAACACTCACCCCACCGCTGAAAGCAGTACTGAAAGCGAAGAAGTCAAACAGGGTAGTGGTGAAGTTGGTAGAGCCATCGAACACTTGAACTCTAGGCCCGCCGCCAGCGCCTGCCCCAACAATCACATCAGAGATACCATCATTATTAACATCTGCTACTGCGGTTTGAACGCCCCCTGTGAAGTCTTCTTCAAAAGCAAAGAAGCTAGTGATTAAGCTATTATCAAGTCCGCTGTAAACATTGACAGCGGGGCCACCGCCTGCGCCTGCGCCGGTTGCATAAATCGGCGTTTCGGGCTGAATTGTGTTCAAGCCCATCATGCCGCGATCTTCATGGGGAAGAATATGGCAGTGGTAGACAAAAGCCCCGGTGTAATCAAGGGAATTGGTGCGTATTGTTACCCGACCCGGGGTTATTAATTCATTACTTCCAGGAACAGTTAGCGCAGGGGGAACAACGATCACATCTTGATACCATTGCTGGGGTCTACCAACATTCAAAAAGGGATTGGCAGGAGAAAACACGGACATGACTTGAATATCGTTGACATGGTAATGAAACGGATGAGGAATATCAGAATTGTTGATCAGCACCCATTCTTCAACGGTATTTAGCTTAGGCTGGAATATTTCAGGATTGGGAAATGTCTCAGCATTTATTTTAAATTCAGCGTTATTCCCAGCACTAATTGGATCAATAGAAAATGTCACCGTGCGATTTTCTGCAACGGTTGCAGTAGATAAATCCACAAAGGGATCATAACCGGTCGTGGTTAATGTTGTTGGGATTGCGAAAGGAGTAACAAGTGTGCCAGCGGATTTCATGTTCACATTAAATGTACCGCCTTTACCATTGTTGTTAAAATTCAATTGAACATTTTGAGTTGCAGTGGTGGATGCAGTAACCAGAATTGAATAACGGCCACCGGTACCCAAGTTCAAAATTTGCCCAGCGGGAATGGTAACGGGGGTACTATAAGCAATACCATCCTGAGCAACGATGACAATAGGCAGACTGGTGTTGTTACTACTATTTTTCAGAGTGAAGTTGATATTAGCCTGAGCAGTCATATTGGCAATGTTCCAAACTTCGGTTTGCCCTGGAGCAACTGTAATAGTTGAGTTTACCTTCCCATTGATGGTGAGCTGTTGTCCTGTAGCCGCGCCAATGCCAGTAAATTGTGCCAAAGCCTGATTCGCTGTGCCTGCGTTTGTCAAATATTGATATTGAAGCGACATCGTTCTTTCGGGGAGGGATGCTAATTCGGCAATGCTGCTGTCGGGGGTACCAACAATCAGCATGCTGGATAAACCGCGGTAAACTTCCTGCGTGGAATATTGATGATTATGAGGATGGATCCAATAATGCCCATCTGGTTGGCTGTCTGAGATTTTATATTCGTAGACAAAACCTTGGCCCGCAGGCATGGTTAAAAGAACATTATCGGAACTTCCATTGGGGGAAATATGTAAACCATGCGTATGATTATTAAGAGGCATTTCAGTAACAGTTGAACCATCGACAACAGAGGTAATACCAAGATTACCAAGATCCGTTAAATCGTTTAATAGGGTGATTCTAAGAGTGTCGCCATCATTAATTGTCCAAGCATAAGTTAAAAAACCAGTTGTCGAAAAACTGGTAGGAACACCCGCAACCAAAGATTCCAAAGGTTGGATCGATTGATGAGCCTCATAAGTAATATCCAAAACATGCGTGGTGGGATTCGCAATAATTACATTGGGCTCAGCATAAGCAGAGGGTGTAATCCTATCTTCTAATAAAAACAAGGAAGGCCTGAAAAAACTGTTCTTTTTCTTCTTAATGTTCATCGCATATTCCACTTAAAAGAGCGCAAGTAATTTATGGTCAGTTTATAGAGCGAGTAAATCTTCTATTAATTACAATGGCATTAGATTGGGCAATTTACACCTGTCTTGGCGAAATTCATTAATTCTTCACAAATTTGCCAAATGGGGTATTGACACGGCTGAAGCTTGTACACCATCAAGCGAGGCACTTGTATAACAACCTTAACTTTTTGGCTCATTGCATGTTGCAAGAATGAGCCTTGGGATAGGCTAGGAGATGGCTGAAACCATACACACTCCCGCCTAAGGTAGTTTTATCGTAGTATAACCCAATAGGTTAATGTAAGGGTTGCAGGTGCGAAATGACTCGTCTAAGAAACATATTCCCATTAATCATCTTGAGTACCATGAGCATACTGGCTCTGGTCGCATGGGCAGATTCCCCCAAGACAACCTTGCCATCTCCTTCGCAATCAGGCCGGTTTACTCTCGTCATCAAGTCGGGCGACTTTGACCGAGTGGCTCAGGTACACATCCCCAAAGGATATAAGCCAGACGCCAAACTACCTTTAGTGCTGTTGCTTCACGGCGGCGGCGGGAGCGGAACCACCACATTGGTTAAGGACGGCTGGGCGACACTGGCTGATAAGGAAGGCTTTCTGATTGTTGCACCAGAAGGTCTTGGCGCTATGCCCAAACTACCAACCAACTTCAAGATGAACCCGGCCCAATGGAACTCCGGTCAACTCAACTTACGTTCACCAAGAGCAGCGATTGATGACGTGGCATTCATCCGACAACTTTTAGACGATTTGAAGAAAAAGCTGCCTTATGACGAGAGCCGGGTTTTTTCCACCGGCCACAGTAATGGAGGCGGTATGACATTTCGTTTGGCAGCAGAACTCTCCGATCGCTTCTGCGCAATCGGGATGGTTGCTGGACGAATGGCTGTCGATAACCCTAAGCCTACGAAGCCATTGCCGACACTCTACATTATCGGAACCAATGACCCATTGATGCCGCTCGCCGGGGGTGAAGTTAAGTCGCCTTGGGGAAGTTGGGCCAATCGCCCCGTCGTCGAACAACTGGAGAAATGGGCCGAAGCCATCGGATGCGAGAAAGAGCAGAAGGTTCTTTCAGAGAAAGATGACGTGCGTAAGGTCGAGTACCTCTCGAAAAACAATGGGCCAAAGCTCACGGTTATTTATCTCAAAGGCCACGGCCATCATTGGCCCGGAGCAATACAAACACTTCCCGAAAGCATGATCGGCCCGATCAAGAGCAAGCTCAATGCGACCGATACGATCTGGGAGTTCTTCCAGAAGCATTCTCAAGTCATCTTACCGCAAAAACCGGAACTAAAATCTGACAACGGTAGCCGCCCCAGCTTTAATTGGACGACACCGGCAGTCAAGGCTGAACGGGTGCAGTACCAGACCTTCGACAGTGCCACGGCCAAGTCGAAAGTGAGTTACCATGTCTATGCGCCGGAAGCTTACGAGAAGGAAAAAGATTGCCGTCTTCCAGTGCTGTACTGGCTGCACGGTACGGGCGAGGGATTGGCAGGCATCAAGCCACTCAGCGAGTTTTTTGACGATGCAATCCGCAAGGAGAAGATTCCGCCGATGCTGGTTGTTTTCCCCAATGGCCTTACCAATAGCATGTGGTGCGACTCGAAAGGCGGCAAGGTACCGATGGAAACTATACTCATCAAGGAACTAATTCCTCAAGTTGATAAGACGTTCCGCACCGTTGCGAAACGTGACGGACGCATGCTCGAAGGCTTCAGCATGGGCGGTTACGGAGCGGGACGACTAGGGGTCATCCACACAGATTTATTCGGTGCAGTTTCAATCCTCGCCGGAGGACCATTAGACCTAGAATTCCAAGGACCACGGGCCAAAGGCAACCCAGCCGAGAGGGAACGGATTCTAAAAGACACGTTCGGGAACGATCTCGACTACTTCAAGGCACAAAGCCCGCTAACGATAGCTGAGAAGAACGCCGCCGCCATCATTGGCAAATCGAACATACGAGTGGCGGTTGGTTCCCGTGACTTTACTGCGGACCTTAACCGGGCATATTCTGAACATCTCAAAAAGTTAAAAATCGATCACCAATTGACCGTGGTGCCAGGGGTAGCCCATGAAACGATGCCACTCCTTAAAGGCTTGGGCGAGGCCAATTGGGATTTCTACCGTGCGACTTTCGGAAAGAAATGATGAGTCACTTCGGGGCTATTCAATCGATGGCTTCTCAACACCGATTCTGATTCTTATACTCACATTTTTTGCTAATGCGGTAGTGTAAAGTATCAATCCTGCGACAGGCTTAGAAATAGAAGTTTGATACCACGGATGGCATTTTGGTTATTTACCGGGGTTTAGTGCGTCTTCAAGTGTTTTTCGCACTAATTCTTCGTGAATTTTCTGCACCAGATCGAATTGCTTGCGTTCTTCTTCTTCAATGGTTCGGAGCATTGCTACTAGTTTATTGATATCAGTAAGGGTACCCATTGCTGCAAGAACTTCGTCAATTGCCTGCAAAAGTTTCTTGAACTGGGAACGGGATTCTGCCAATGCAATTCGTGATGCCTCAACTCGTTTGTCCAAGGTAAGTGAGGAGTTATCAAGCGCCTTGCGGAAGGAATCAATCGCACGGGTTGTTGCAGGAAACTCGACGAGGGTAATTTTTCGCAAGGGTTCGTGAATGGTATCTTGAACCCGTTTGTATCGTTCTGCATCAACCCGGTTAAGTTTGAATTCCCTCAGAATACGGGTGTAAGCTTCCAAGATTTCGTTGGTGTTGGCCAATCGGGTTTCCAAATTGCGATCTATTTCATCGCAGCGGGCAACCATTGGGCCAAGTTGTTCAACTTTTACATTCCCAGCAGAAAGATCAAGGCTGGACAAACCGAGCCTAGATTCAGATTCAAGTAAATGCCCCTTAGCCTGTTCCAATGCAAGCTTGTGCTTTTCTTCTTCACGGGCGATTTCTGCTAGCAGATCATTTTCCGAGACGATGAAAAACATATAGCGTTCTTTGCTTGTAACCAAATGCGGGCCGGTTTCCACATCATGATCAAGAGCTTCGAGCCAGAACTCCATGCGGTATCTGGGTTGGTATGCGTTACTACCACCTGGCACTGCAAGGCCTAATTTCCCCAAGGCAAAATCGCTTTGAACTTCTTCATCAATTTTTTCAAAGGTATCAGGTTGAATCTGAAACGAGCGAACCGTTTGTTTGCGCTCAGATAGCTTTTTAGATTTAGAAAGCTCTTCTTTAATTACCGCAAGTGTTTTGATTTCCCCGGGAGTTGACTCCAATAGTTTTTGAAACGAAGGCAGGGAGAATCGCTTTACTTCTTTTTCTGATTCCTTGGTGTCTGTTTTCTTACCCGAAGGCATTACCGCACCAAGGAAAGTAACGCCATTAAGCACTGCGCCATGGGTTCCAATCATTTGTGGGATTGCAGAAAGCAGAAACAGATCCTTCACATTCAGGTTTTCAGACTCAACCTTTTTTACAGTGAGTGCGTAACGGATATCGCCCAAGCCATGTGCATCGTTGGCATTGCCTCGGAAAGGCAGTCGGGCAATGGGGGTTACCATGAAACCATCCTTGGTTCTGCGCAGAGCATCGGGTTCGAAATCTGCATTAGGGGCTTCATCAGTATTGGGTTTTAAAAGCATGCCCCTACGACCAAGCACCCCTTCCTGATCTTCGTATTCAACGAAGAAGCTAAGCTCTTCCTTAAGGTTTTCTGTAGTGAATGTAAAAGTTCGTTTATCAATTAATTTGGGATTGATTGCATCAATCTTTACCCCTGCCTTATTCACCGCCCGAACCGAAGCGAGGTCGGCATCTGCTTCCCCGGTAACTACAAGGCTTGTGCCTTCAGGCACGGTAACCCTGCTAATATCAGAACCAGATTGCAACATATCCTGGGCATCAAATCGTTGTTTCAAACCTTTGAGCCCAGAAGTATTTTCACCAACAGCGGAACGATAATAAAGATAAGCTGGGTGACTTTCTTCCACCATTAGTTTGAGAAGCATCGGTGGTGGCACAAGAACCAGACGTTTATTTGCGGTACGGTAATCAAGGGCTTGTGCGGTAAAATCAATGGTTTCACGCAGGTCTGCAATTTGGCCGCTGTATTCATTACTTGCGCCCCGCTGCAGGGTCATGGTGTTGTTGGAAGAGTTGCCCCAAGATCGAAGAACGACATTTTCGGGGACAGCCATGACTCTAAATTTCCTGCGATAAACTGCATTGCTACCCAATTGCTTGAGAGCATCGTGGCAGGCTTTCAAAGAATCAATCACCTCGGAGCTGGCATCGCTGGATTGTTTTTCAAGAAAATGCTCGATCTCATCAAAGGAGAGTGGATCTTCAGGCCTTGCGGATTTAAGTTCTGGTGGAAGAGAATCAAAGGTAGGAATTTTCACCGAGATCCAGTCTTCAAGATCAAAGAAGGAAAGTGCGCGCCAGCCTTCTATGGGTCTGCGATCAAAACGAATCATAGCGGGTGCTTGATCAATATTTTTGAGGGCAAGGTAGGCTCGGAAATTGGATACTGCTTTTTCAGAAGGTCGGCCTGCTACAAGGTATTTGACAGCCCGAACTTTAACAGGAAATGGTGGCGCATCGCGACCAACCCGCACCTGCCCTGATTCAGGAAATCCCACAAACTCAAGATAAGTATGTCTGGGCCAAATGACATTTCTTAATACAACATTTCGATCCACCCAGGTAAGCAATACTTCATGAAGCGATTGCGTGCTGGAAAGCGTAATTTCATCTGCCCCAATGTTTGGTATTCCCGCACCTGCAATGGATAACACCAGCGCAAACAAATACATCCCAAGGGTAAGAGCCAACGCCTTATAACCCATGTTTTTAAGTCTTTTCCAATCGAAGACTTCATCTACAGGAAGGCCCTTCATGCGTTCTTCAGTTTCAAGAAGCATTTGTTGAAGCATTTGAGGCGATGCGCCTCTTTCTCTAAGAATCTTGGGGGAACTTAATTCGATCGCAGTGATCAAGCGATCATTCAGCCGCTCGGGAAATTTGTTTTCCAGCACCAAGGCCAATGCATCATCCCGGAAATCTTTGTTCAACCTAAGAGCGATGCGGGTTGCAGTAAGAACAATCACGCCAAGCGTTAGTATGCCAAGCAGAAAGATACGAATGAAGCGGGGAAGGGATTGAACCCAGTCGATTCCGAAAAGCCTGTAGGAACCGTAATCAATGAAAAGATCAATCCACATCCAAGCCGATGCAAAGATGATGATGCCAAGCAAGGCTTCGATGATGACATATTGGCGAATGCGACCGCGTAGAAACACAAGCGGGCCCGAAAGGGCAGGTTGCTGGTTCAGATGCGGCGATTGATCAGCCATTTAAACTTTAACTCCGTGTAAAAATCAAGCTATGCGCAACAGTTTGCGAGTGAGCCATTCAAACGAAAGTAACCCCACCACTGCAAGAAGTAACCAAGGCAGTATGACTGGTTTGTTATCTTTGCCAACCCACATGGTGATGCCATTATCCCATAAATCGCGAACCGGGCCACGATTGCGCTGTTCCTTGATATCGGTTTTCATGCAAAGTGGAATAAGGCTTGCTGAACGAAGATCGAAGAACAATCTTGGAGGCTCTTCCGCACCCTTCGAAGGTTCCGACCCTACATTTGCAACAGGGGATTGCAGACGTTGTTTTAGGGTATCGCGGTCTGCATCAGAAAGCCTAGGCAATACCATCTCAGCAGGGCTTGCAAGTTTATAGAGGCTTGCGAAATCTGGGCGGGTGTTTTCTTTTTCGGGATCGGGTTGTTCCACAACAATGTAGTTGCCTGAAAGTTTATCGCCTGTTTCAGGCACATCAAAAACAACTTCATACCTGCCTGCACTGCGCAGCATAAACCGAGCTCTGAAAACGCCTTCACTTCCCGGCCTAGGGGTCATCAGTATTTCTTTGGGGATTTCAGACTGAGCAACACCCGCGGGCGGATTGATTAAAACTCTGGGGGGCCTACCCGCTGACCCCAAAGGCTTACCACCTTTATCATCAATGCGCGCTTCAAATTCGATGAAGCGGTTAGCAAGATACGGCCCACCAAGGTAGGGCGAAATCCTGCGATTCTCTTTGCCTGTTGCTGCAGCGCTTGCATAGCGGGCTAGTTTCATCCAGAA
>Ga0194055_10002027_pt1 | contig 16265 bp, 14 predicted proteins | sample SepL449m_MetaG_FD_155482 | JGI IMG/M metagenome (GOLD analysis project Ga0194055, IMG submission 155482) | Anoxic zone freshwater microbial communities from boreal shield lake in IISD Experimental Lakes Area, Ontario, Canada - Sep2016-L442-9m | ecosystem: Environmental > Aquatic > Freshwater >... | reverse complement strand
TTGGAACCTGGGCTGATGTACTCAACAGAGCTAATATCGGATTTGAAGTAATGCACGAGCGCAACGCTCACAACTTCCCTCTTGATTTGGCTTCTGGCGAACAAGCTCCCGTTATCAACGGATAAAACTAAATAACTCTCTCTTAAGCACTCCCATTTACTTGGGGGTGCTTTTGGTATTTGCACGCAGCGCTGGTGTAATATACCTACGCAGTCTTAAGATCCAGTAAAAATCTACTAACAAAAGCCAGCCCAATTGCTCCACTAGCACCGACGATCAAGACATTCATAAAAAAACTAGTCTAGAATTGAATTGTTAATAAAAATTTACATTCCTTGCTATCATGACAGTCATTTACCCAGGTAAGTTTCGCAATCAATTAACCGCACAAGCGATATTAGATAGAGTTGTTGATCAACGTGATGCACATATGGTCGTACTCAATCGTTATCGTTTCAATGAGCAGCACAGTTGTAAAGATCTTACAGATCTCATAGAAAAACTAGATGGTCAGCCCAAAGATTTAGTAAGAGAGCTCTCCCACCATGTCGCAGATGAAGCCAGACATGCCTATTGGCTAGGGGATCTTCTCTATGAACTTGGAGTTGAGCTTGGTACCCCACCTGGAATGTCCTATATCTCCGAATTTGAGCAATTGCTAGATTACAATGGGGCTAACGATAAAGAGAATACAGTTATTGATGGTATTACAGCTATCAATGTCACCGAAAAAAGAGGCTGTGAGTATTTTGCTGCCCATATCCGCGCGCTTAAAAAAGCGGAACAAACCCCTGAAAATATCAAAATTAGAGAGACAATCGAAAAGATCATGCCTGAAGAGGTAGAACATGTTAAATGGGGAAACCGCAAATTGGCCGAAATAGCCAAAAGCAGCCCTGAAAATAGAGCCAAAGTAGAGCAAGCTAAGCGCAAATATGCAGCAATCGAACAGGCAGCTTTGGAATATAGCATGGATATTCTAGCGGGCGCTGAAGTCAGAAGGTTAGATCATTTGCGAAAAATTGTAGAAACTCTCCCAATTTGGCAAAGACCTCAATATCTAGCAGAACATTTTGGCAATGCTATTTTTAATGGCGAACTTCAAAAAACCAGATTTGAGTTTGCTCAAAAAGCTTGGCAAAAAGATCCAAATGCTTTTTTTGAAAAATTTGTTCCTATGTTTTTTGCTGACAACCTCAAAAATAAGTAAATACAACCAATGCCCGGAATCACAAATAGGTCAATCTACAGAAAAATTCAGCAAAAACTAATTCCGTTTTTGGTAATTCTCTATATTTTTGCCTATTTGGATCGGATTAATATATCTTTTGCTGCTTTGCAGATGAGCCAGCAGTTGAGTTTTACAGACAGCGTCTATGGACTAGGCGCTGGACTGTTTTTTATCGGCTATTTTATTTTTGAGGTACCTAGCAATTTAATTCTTGAAAGAACAGGCGCCAAAATATGGATCTCTCGTATTATGGTGAGCTGGGGTATAGTGGCCTGCTGCATGATTTTTATCAGAAACGAGCATAATTTTTATCTGCTGCGTTTTATCTTGGGTATAGCAGAAGCTGGTTTTTTCCCTGGAATTATTTTCTATCTCACTAAATGGTTTACTGAAGCCCAAAGAGCCCAAAGTATGGCCCTTTTTACCACAGCAACTGCGATTTCCGGAATCATTGGTGGACCTTTGAGTGGATGGATCTTGAGCTTTCATGGAATAGCTGGATTACCAGGATGGCAGTGGCTTTTTTTGGTTGAGGGAATTCCGGCAATATTTCTGGGTATTTTGGTTCTTTTTATCTTGCCCAACTCTCCCAAGGATGTCCATTGGTTAAGCTCTCTGGAAAAAGAGCAATTGCTAGAACAATTGCAAGCAGAAAATAAGGCTAATCAACATATTAAAAAGCATAGTCTTGTGGAGATCTTTACTAGTCCAAGAGTGTGGGGTTTATCTTTTATCTACTTTACAATCTGTGTGGGGATCTATGGCTTTAGTCTCTGGTTACCTCAGCTAATCAAAGGCGCTTCAAATTTAAATAATTTACAAATTGGTCTTGTTTCAGCTATTCCCTATCTGGTTGCAGCTATTGGTATGGTTTCAGTAGGTGCTCATTCTGACCTCAAAAGAGAGAGAAAATGGCATATAGTTTTCTTGTTGATGATTGCAGGATTGGGTTTTGGCTTAATTTCTCTTACTCAAGGTTTGGGCTTGACATTTTTGGGTTTACTTTTAGTAGCCTTTGGGGTTTGGAGTTCAATTGGAATCTTCTGGAGCGTGCCGAATTATCTATTAGGTAGTGGTACTGCTGCAGGAGGAATTGCCCTGATTAATTCTGTAGGAAATCTAGGTGGCTTCTTTGGACCAAGTTTGATTGGCTTTTTTAAAGATCAAACTGGCAGTTTTGCAGATAGTTTGTTGATTTTAATGGCAATAATGATTTTAGGTGCTATAGCTACTTTACTTATTGTGCCTAATCAGCCACACTCTAAATATTAGTAGTAAATATCATCAAGATACTTTGTAAGATACCAACTACTAAGCCCAATATTCCACCTAAATTGACAATAGCTTGCAGTTCACTTTTAACTATACCCTGAATTGCCAATTCCAGCTCTTCTGGAGAGGTAGAATTAACCCTAGCGATGATCACCTGATCTATAGAAAGAATTGGAATAGCTTTTTCTACAATTTTTTCTAGATCTTCTTCGAGGTATCTCTCTAGAATCAAAGCTAGCTCTTTACTGACAGCTCCTAGTGAGCCACTTACTGCCGCTGAAGATTGTAAACGGTTGATCAAAATACCAGCTACTTTATCCCAATCGATAGTTTTGCCAAATTTATGCAAAACAATATCTCCTTTTTCTTGCAGATATAGCCTGACAACCTCTTGGCTTGTTATACGCAATTGTTTAATAGTTTCTACCGGTAAGCTTACTAAAGAAGAGCGTTTGAGCCAGTTTCTAATTTTAGCTCGCACTTCTAGTGATAAAACAACCTCCTGCAATCTGGTGTTGGCTATCTCTTGCTCATCAAGACAAAATGAGCGCAGACGGACAAGGCTATTTTTGACACCAAATAGATTAGCCACTACCCAGTAGGTTCCACTGGTTTTCTCGCGAAAGATATCATCGATGACTTGAATATTGCGGTCAGTTAAAAAGTTGATAATATAAAGTCTTAAAACATTTGGTGGCAAAAGAGTATCTAAGAGCCAATCTGATAATTGCTTAGCTTGAATATCACTGAGCTGAAACTCTAGCAAAATCTTATCGAAAATCTGATTGATCTGCTCTTCTAGAAAATCCCCCCTTCTGGCTAAGGCCTTAATTAACCTAGGTAAAGAATCACTAAAAAGATCTCGCAAAATATTAGAGACTATCGAATTTGTTCTTTGCTGGCGATCTTCTTTAATTTGTTTAGAGGCCATCTTTAGTAGCCAAGTGATAGCCGCTTCTACTCTTTCTGTTTGCAAAAGACGCTTAGCCAAGTTCTGTAACTCTTGAGGGGTCAATAGCGAACCCATAATTGTATCGGAAATTTTTTGAGCTAGACGGGCTTGATTGGCGGGAATCAAACCAGGAGTAAAGGGAATTTTGAACTTACCAATGAAGCGAGCTTGATAAGGACGAAAGAGCATACTGATGGCAATATCATTGGTAAAGTAACCGATGATAGCTCCTGCCACAGGAGGAATAGCATACTTCCAAAGAGCGACTAGTTCCAATTTTTTTACTTTGTTAAGACTAAAACTCCCATCATTCCCTGAGCAATCGGATAGTGGATAGCATGAGAAAAACCTGCCTGGTAAGCTAATTTAACTTGCTCGTCTCCTTGGGGAAAGTTTTGCAAGCTTTGGCTAATATAAGCGTATTCTTCCCTGTAACCATAAAGCTGGGCAATGGGTACTACTAAAGAATTCAAGTAGGCATCCTGAAAAAAGCCAAAAAGAGGATCATATGGTCGATGAAAATCTAAAATAGCCGCCTTGGCCCTACTCTTGAGAACTCGATGCACTTGCTCAAAAGCGGTGGGGATATCGCGAAGATTACGAAGCCCATAGCCCATAGTCACACAGTCGAAACTCTCATCCGAGAAGGGCAACTCTAGCGCGTCCCCTTCGATCCATTCTATAATCCCATCAGGATATTTTTCTTTGGCAACAGCTAATTGTTCAACTGAAAAATCTAAACCATAGACTTTTCCATTGCTGCCAACTTTCTGAGCCAAGATCATAGTGAGATCTCCACTACCGCAACATATATCTAAAGCTATATTGCCAACTTTTGGCTCACTCCATTTGACGGCCATCATTTTCCAAATATGATGCTGCCCTAAACTGAGCCATTGGTTGAGAGAATCATATACCGGAGCAATACGATTAAAAAGCTCTTGCCGATTGACTGTATCTTGTTTGACCATATTTTCTGATTATACTAGAAGCAATATGCTCTTTCTAAGATGAGTGATTCTTGGCTCTATATTCCTTTGCTAGAAGCTGACGGCCAGCTGCAGATGTCGATTGATTCCTATTTACTAGAACAATTCGAATCCCAACAACTGCCCTCGATACTTCGCTTTTATACTTGGTCACCTGTTGCTATTTCCTTGGGATGCCACCAATATCAATATCCTGAACATTGGCAACAAATCAGCTATCAAGGAGTAACTGTAGATATAGTCAAACGCCCTACCGGTGGACGGGCTGTTCTCCACCAGGGGGATCTTTGTTATAGCTTGATTACCTCAAATATCCCTGGCTCTTTTCGCCAAGGATATATGAAGATTTGTCAGTTTTTACTGGAAGGATGGCGCTCTTTAGGATTTGACTTGTCCTATGGAGAAGACATAAAGAGCTACGCGCAAAATGCAGCTTGTTTTAGTAGTTCTAGCAGCGCGGATCTTTTGGATCATATGGGGATAAAACGCATTGGCAATGCTCAGTTAAGACGCAAAAAAGCAACCCTACAACAGGGCTCGATTTCGCTCTATAGCGACAGAGATCTGTATCATTCGGTATTTCAACAAGAAGCCCCACCAGCGCTCAATATCCCTATAGATAAATTAATAGAGCATCTTGTTAGTGCTGCGGAGATCTGTTTTCAAACTCAACTTGTTAAACAATCGTTACAGGATGAGCAATGGGAAAAGATTCTGGGTCGAAATAACGATAAACTACATATTGTTAATAGTTAATAAATTTATGTTCATATCATGAGCGTAGTCACCCAAGTCATAATTAAAGCAGACGACGAACTCCGTTATCCTAGCAGTGGCGAACTCCAAGGAATCCAAAATTTTTTACAAACAGGCCAGCAACGCGTACGTATCGCTGAAACCTTAGCAGAAAATGACAAGAAAATTGTAGAAGAAGCCAGCAAACAACTTTTCCGTAAACGTCCAGACTATAGAGCTCCTGGTGGCAATGCTTCAGGGCAACGTCAATATAATCAGTGTTTACGCGACTATAGCTGGTATCTTCGCTTGGTAACCTATGGTGTTTTGGCTGGAGATAAAGACCCCATTGAGCAGATCGGTTTGATTGGAGTCAAGGAAATGTACAATTCTCTTGATGTTCCGGTTCCCGGTATGGTTGAGGCTATTATTGCACTTAAAGAGGCCTCTCTAGGAGTTCTCAGCCAAGAAGATGCCCAACAGGCTGCTCCCTATTTTGATTTCATCATTCAGTCTCTCTCTTAAGCTGATTTGTTAGTTCCAAAATTACGGACTCCCAAATCTATGGGAGTCCTTTATCTTTTTATCTTTATAATATGCTTATAGAGCTTTAATCATAACCATATTACAGTGACAACTACACCTCTAAAAAATATTCGAAAGTATCCTGATTCTCTAGGAAGATTTGGCAGTTTCGGCGGCAAGTATGTTCCAGAAACCCTTATGCCTGCTTTATTTGAGTTAGAAGAAGCTTACAACTATTACAAAAACGATCCTGATTTTCAACAGGAATTTAACCAACTTCTCAAAGATTATGTAGGTAGACCTAGCCCACTCTATTGGGCAGAACGATTGACCCAATATTATGCCAAACCCAATGGAGAAGGTCCCCAAATTTATCTCAAAAGAGAGGATCTCAATCATACTGGCGCCCATAAAATCAACAACGCCCTAGGCCAAGTCCTCTTGGCCAAAAGAATGGGCAAAAAAAGAATTATTGCTGAAACTGGTGCTGGGCAACATGGGGTAGCTACGGCAACAGTCTGCGCTAGATTTGGTTTAGACTGCGTGGTCTATATGGGGGTCAATGATATAGAACGCCAAAAGCTCAATGTTTTTCGCATGAATCTTCTCGGCACGAAGATTCAACCTGTCTCGGCGGGTACCGGTACTCTCAAAGATGCTACTTCAGAAGCTATCAGAGATTGGGTGACCAATGTCGAAAATACGCATTATATCCTCGGTTCAGTGGCTGGCCCTCATCCTTATCCGATGATCGTTAGGGATTTTCAAGCTATTATCGGACAGGAAACCCGCGCCCAATGTCTAGAAAAATGGGGAACCCTTCCTGATATCCTCCTAGCTTGTGTAGGTGGAGGCTCCAATGCTATGGGTTTATTTTCTGAGTTTTTGGGAGATAACTCTATCAGGTTAATTGGGATTGAGGCTGCTGGAGAGGGAATAGAAACTGGTAAACATGCTGCGACTTTAACCCAAGGTAGACCTGGTGTTTTGCATGGTGCGATGAGCTATCTGCTCCAAGATAACCAAGGCCAAGTCGTAGAACCTCATTCAATCAGCGCAGGCCTAGACTATCCTGGCGTAGGTCCTGAACATAGCTTTCTCAAAGATAGTGGCCGGGCTGAATATTACAGCGTCACAGATCAAGAGGCATTGGTAGCTTTCCAATTGGTCTGTAAACTAGAAGGAATTATCCCAGCACTTGAGACTTCTCATGCTTTCGCCTATCTAGAAAAACTCGCTCCTCAACTTACAGGTAGTCCTCGCATTGTGATTAATTCTTCAGGTCGAGGTGATAAGGATGTGCAAACAGTGGCCAAACATCTAAATTTGACTATTTGATCTAAAAAACTTTCTAGTTATTATCTCTATGGGGGCAATTAGGCCCTCTTTTTTTAGTAGTCAACCTCCATAGAAGAATCTAAATCGATAGTATCTACTAAAATAGCTCCAGTTAAATTAACCCCAGTTAGAATAGCTCCGGTTAAAATAGCTCTAGTTAAGTTAGCTCCAGCTAAATTGGCTCCGGTCAAATCAGCCTCAGTCAAATCTGCATCAGTTAGATTAGTCCCAGTCAAATTGGCATCGGTTAAATCCGCTTTAAATAGATGAGCTCCAGTAAAGTTGGCATCAACTAAAATAGATTGATTTAGATGCGCTCTAGTAAGATAAGAATCAGAAAGATTGGCTCTAGAGAGATTAGCTTTACTAAGATGAGCCTGCGTTAAATATACTTTAGTGAGATTTGTTTGACTCAAGTTTGATTTATCTAGACGGGCCCCAGTTAAATTAGCCCTTCTGAGATTAGCTCCTTCAAGATTGATTTCAGATATATCAATTTTTAATTTTTTTAAAAGATTTGTATCTCCCAGAAAAGCTAAAACAGAAGCTTTACGGATTACATCTTGCTCAAATAATCTAAATATCGATAAAGTCTTAGCTTTGACTATATCTAAGGCAGCCTTAAAATCAATATCATCATCAATACTATAATTTTTTGATGGAGTATCTGAGCTTACAAAAAACTTGTTTAATTTTTTATCTACTAATAATATCGATAAATCATTTAGATAGCTTTGAAGAATAGCTTCACGCATTTGTTCATCTATTTTGGCTTTTTCTTCTATGGCTTTTTGCTCTCTAGCTTTTTCCTGTATAGATTGAAACCAAAAACCCAGTCCAGCTATCGTAGTTGGGGCTAAAAACAGGGTCATCCAATCCCAAAGAGTTTTTGAAGCTCCGATAACATTGTAGGATTTTTTTTCATCGTTAGATAATTTCAATTTATCCTTTGAATGATGAACAATGCTATTTTCTTCAAGTTTATAGATATCAGTACGGACAAAACCAGTCCACTCTAATTGGTAATAATAACTCAGGAATATAAATGCAAGTAGCGACGTACCAACACTAAATATTATTTTATAATCTCTTCTCATATTTATTTCTCAATTTACCAAGTCTCTTGCTTTGGTAATCAATAGCCAAACTTTATAAATTATCACATAAATAACCCTAAAGTCAGACCAGACAAAGAGCAAAAATAGAATAATACCAAGAGCTTATAGCTACGTTCTAAAGAGGAAGAATTTTCTTAAGGTTCTCTCTGGAAATCAGTTTTGAAATGAATGACCAGCAATAGTCTGGTGATCTTCATGGACATTGTCAAGTAGGAAAGGTTTTTGCCGAGTTGATGTTCTACACTTGATTTGTCGAATATTATTTTCTTGGCATGATCAGACAATATGAGCGTTTAATCGAAATAGATGCTTTGCTCAGAGGTAGACTGAGACAAACTTCTGCCAGCTTAGCCGAATCATTAGAAGTTAGCTCAAGAACCATTGGTAATGATCTAAGATTTCTAAAAAATCGTGATGCTCCTTTAAAATACAATCGCTCTAAAGGTTGGCACTATAGTGATCCTTCTTGGCGCTTACCTACAATTTCTCTGAGCAAGGGTGAATTGTTTGCCTTGGTCTTGGGTGCCAGAATGCTAGAAGCCTATAGTGGCTCGGCTTATGAATCTCAGCTGCGCTCTTCTATCGCGCGTTTATCAGAACTTCTCCCAGAAGAAAACTGGATTGATTTACAACATTTAGCTGATGAACGAGTGCTCTTTCGCTCTGGTGCCAATATGGTAAATCTCGATCCGCTGATTTGGGAAAGTTTGCTGGAGGCTTCCCGCTCTGGTCATAGGGTTTGGATGCGCTATTATGCGGCCACAGACAATAAAGAATCCGAAAGAACAATAGATCCTTATCTTTTGCATATATACCGCGCTACCAATCCTTATGTGATCGGCTATTGCCACCTGCGTAATGCTATCAGATGGTTTCGCATTGACCGCATTAGGCAATTAAAAATACTAGATGAATCATTCGAACGTCCTAGCGATTTCAATTCCAAAATCTACCTAGATCAAATCTTTCAAGCTGAAGTTGGAAGCGTTTCTCACCAAGTAGCCATCTGGTTTGATAGCTCGACTGCTCCTTTTCTCAGGGAGAGAACTTGGCATATAAGCCAACAAATCACTGAACAGGATGATGGCTCTATGACTCTCTATCTGAAAGTTACTGGCTTAAAAGAAATCAAGCGCTGGGTGATGGGCTATGGCAAAGGAGCCAAAGTTCTCGAACCACAGGAGCTAGTCGATTTAGTAAAAGATGAGATCAAAGAAATGGGTAAAAACTATGATTAGAAAAGATTCCAGAAGCGTGCTCAAAAATAGAGATAATGGAGATCAATCCATACCTTTGATACGTCAGTGCAATAGCAAGCACCGTGTTGAGCACAAGTTACTTAACTCTATAGCTCTATCACCCAAAAGGCCACAAACCTCTGATGCCGCAAGGCGTTTAAGCCTTTTGGGTTATATTTAACAATTTTTTAATTGAATGAAGTAACTTAAATCTATTAAAAAATTCGCGAACGTGCTATAGTAAAAAAAATTGAACTTATGAGGTAGAAACGCATAGATGATCTCTTTGCAAGAAACAAAAATCAATCAAAATAGCAATACTTTTCCATATGTTGATCTGAGCTTTCAGGTAATTGGGCAAAGTCTTCCAGCAGACCACGGTTATGGTCTTTATTCGGCGCTGAGTCACTGGAATCAGGAAATACATAGTCTTCAAGGATTGAGCATTCAAACCATAACTGGTATACCCGATAAACAAGGAAAAATTTATTTAACAGAGAAATCTCGTTTTAGAATTCGTCTTCGCGCAGATCAAGTTCCTTTTGTCTATGGACTAGCTGGTCAATCATTGACGATCGGCTCTCACCATATTCGTTTAGGAATTCCCCAGATTTACCAAATTAAGCCTGCAGCAAATTTAAAAGCAAGAATTGTTGTAATAAAGGGCTATCAAGAACCAGAAGTTTTTCTAAATGCAGCACTCAAACAATTAAATGACCTAGGAATTGAGGCCTCAGTAGTCATTCCTATTGACCAAGAGCAAAGAGCTGAGCGAAAAACAATCAAAATAAAACGCTTTACAGTAGTGGGCTTTAAATTGGGACTTTTTGGATTAAGTGATGAGGATTCTATTAAGTTGCAAATCGAGGGTTTAGGTGGAAAAAGACGTATGGGATGCGGAGTGTTTACGCCATTTAATCGCACGGGAGCATGAACTAATGATTGAAATTCCTAAACAGTTATTGGCAAAGAGTAAATATGGCAATAGAATCATTACCCTTGAAGCTCACCTGCGTGATACGGAAAAATGCGCAGTAAAAATCTTTCGTTTAGATGGTCGATGGGGTAAAAATTGGTGTCATTTTTTTCGTCTTGAGGATAAAGAAAAGTTTTTACTCAATTTGAGGGTAGCTGCTTTATTTCATGATATCGGTAAGGCTAATGAGGATTTTTATGCAGCCGTAAGTGCAAAATCTTTTAAAGCACAAACCTTAAGACATGAACATCTGAGCGCTTTAATATTATGTTTGCCAGAAGTTCATAATTGGTTAAAGAAAAATCCTCTATTGGATATTGATGTAATTACTGCGGCAGTTCTATCACATCATCTCAAGGCCTCTGAAGACTCAACGACAACTAAAAGTGAACAAGAAGGTAGTAAAAAACAGAAACATTATCGATGGTGTCAACCTCAATCAAACAAAACATCTCTATTTTTGTATCTACAACATCAAGAAGTATCAACAATTCTTAGACGAATTGCTGAAATTGCTGTTCTAGATGAAATACCGTTACTGCCTCAAGAAAATTGGCAAAGTAATTCATTCTGGGAAAAGACTTATCAAGAAGGTAAAAAAAATGCAGCGTTCTTTAAAAGGAGCATAAAAAATAACAATGCCAGAAGAGCTCTTTTAACCTCTGTTAAAGCTGGATTGATTGTATCTGACGCCGCAGCATCAGGATTGGTAAGAGAAAATAAAAATATTGAAGATTGGATTGAAGAAGTAGTTCATTTAAAACCCATAAACCATGATGATATTGCCGAAGCAATTATCAATAAACGTATTGAACAAATAGAGAAAAAAACTGGAAGTTTTCAGCTAGCGACTTTTCAAGAAGAAATAGCTCAACAAGGATCCAAAGCTTTACTGCTAGCTGGTTGTGGTATGGGCAAAACCTTGGGAGCCTGGAAATGGGCTGAACAACAGGCTAAAGATTTTGAAATTGGCAAAGTTATATTTCTTTATCCTACCAGAGGAACTGCAACTGAAGGATTTCGGGATTATGTTGGCTGGTCACCGGCTACTGATGCAGCGCTAGTCACTGGTACTGCTCGTTATGAACTAGAAGCTATGCAGGAAAATCCATCTGAGGCAATAGATGGTAAGGATTTTCAAGCAGATGAGAGATTATATGCCTTGGGATTTTGGTCAAGACGTTACTTTAGTGCAACAGTAGATCAATTTTTAAGTTTTTTAGAGCATAGCTATCAAAGTCTTTGTTTACTTCCTGTGTTAGCTGATAGCGCAGTCATTATTGATGAAATACATAGCTTTGATCAATCTATGTTTGATTCATTAGTAGGTTTTCTGGAAAACTTCAATATACCAGTACTATGTATGACGGCAACTCTTCCTCCATCTAGAAAAGAAAGACTAAAAAAAGCTGGATTGACAGTCTATCCTTCCGGGGAACTGCCATCAGATCTTAAGGAAAAAGAATGTCATCCTCGCTATTATTTAGAATCTATAAATGGTTTTGAGAGGGTATTAGATAAGGCAATCAAAGCCTATAAAGAAGGTGAGCGAGTTCTTTGGGTAGTAAATACGGTAGATCGATGTTTGGCAATAAGCAATAAATTAAAAAATCATATTCCAGAGGCTCAAATTTTGACTTACCATAGCCGCTTTCGCCTAAAAGATCGCCAAAATATTCATGCCAAAACAGTTAAGGCTTTTGCTTTAGAAAAAAATCAAATCAATAGAAAGCCAGCTATTGCAGTTACAACCCAAGTATGTGAAATGAGCTTGGATTTAGATGCAGATGTTTTAATTACCGAAATAGCACCAGTCCCATCTTTAGTACAAAGATTTGGAAGAGCTAATCGTCATTTGGCAAAAGGGTTGGATTTCCGGGCAAAACTATATGTTTACCCACCGCCATCAAATAAACCATATGAAAAAAACGAACTGGAATTAGCAGATAACTTCGTAAAAGATCTTGCTGGTAAACAAGTTAGCCAAAGACAACTAGCTGAAGCTCTAGAATTATACTCACTGGATGAAAGAGAGTCTGATGGTACTACCAGATTTTTAGAAAGTGGATATTATGCTACTCCAGGATCATTTCGAGACACAGATGAATTTTCCCTTCCTTGTATTTTAGATAGGGATTTAGATGAAGTTCAAAAGATTTTAAACTCTGCTGAAAAACATCGAAAAGAGCCATTTATCATCAATATTCCCAAAAAATCAGTAGATCCAATGGAATCACGACCTAGTTGGTTACCAAAGTATCTTGGAGTAGCTCAATGGGAAGATCATTACAACACAGAAACCGGATATAAAACAAAAGATTTAGAGGAGGTTAAACTTGGCTAAGACAACATCACTCAAAAGCACTATTGAAATTTTACAACTTGATTATCGACTTGCTGAATTACCATCATCTCAGCATAGAGCAGGATTAGCTGGATTAGTTCTAGTACTTCAATGGTTAGAAAGACAACCAGCTTTTAACCAAAAAATAGCAGATGGGGCAATTTGTAAATTAACTCAAATTGAGGAAAGTGGAGCAACTTTAGAATTAAATCAGATGGGATTAGAGGCTCTATTTGATGAGATTTATGCTGCCAGTATTGTAGAACAAGAAAGAGCTCAGTTACTGAAAAATTCACGGACTAAAAAAATCATAGAGCCATTAAGAGAAGAGGAACGCGAAGAAACCACTAAAGATGGAAAAAGAAAAACTAAAAAAGTTTATATCTATCCTGTGGTAGTTCCAAAGGGCTCTTTTTTGGCTGATTCTAGTTTTGATAAAAGTAATAAAGAAAATCAAGGACTTTGGATAAAACTTTGGAGAGATGTAGTCTGGAGTATTATTCGTGGAGTACCAACAACACGTGAGCCATATGAAAAAAGAGCTGAAGGTAACTACAATAAAGATTCCCAAAAAGTTTGGGAGCAATTGATTAAACCGGAAGAATTCACTGTCGATTTACCCAGTACTTATTTTTTAGGTGCACAGGCAAATAATGCTGAAAATATATCCTTTAAAGATCGCGCCAGATTTCAATTTTTACTACATTTTTGGTTGTTTGCAGCCCAAATATATGTACCACAGATTATTAACAATGAGGGTAAGAGGGATTTCGTTGGCTATGCTTTAGCTATTCCTGATGTGGCTTATTTAGACTGGTTTTGTGAGGAATTAACAGTAATTTTAAAAGAAAGAGGCAGCGAAATTTCGGGCTATCGACCACGTGATTGTATTGTAGATTTAGCAATTGAAAGCGCTCTCGATATGATGAAAAGATTAACTCAACAATTAACTTCAACTATTGGAGAGAGAACCGGTATTGTTTCTACAGTATTTGGCATTGATGTAATACATGCTGAAAAGCAAGGTAATAATATTCGTTTATTAAGTGTTACACGCCTTTGTCCAGAAGATTCAATGATAAATAGGTACTCTCAGATTCGAGAAAATTACTGGAGTCCTTTATTTAGAAAACAACGATTACTTAATTTGGTGAATCATTCACCTTGGTATCAAGGATTTGATTCATTATTATGTACTCTTTCTTTTAAGGAGATAATCAATAATGAGTACTTCAAACATGATGTTAGAGAGGCAATCAAAAATGAGGAGAATCCAATGAATACAGAAACTAGCCAATCAACAAATATTGAGCAGCTTGTATTTAAATTAGTACAAAACTATGTTCGACAAAAACTTGTTTCCAAATATCAATTGAAATGGAAAGATATTGAGGAAACAAAAGAGAATAAGGAAAATGCGACAAAGAATTATTCAGAGAAAAAAAACAAAATTGCTAAAACAGCTTTTCTCGATGTGCGAAGCCGCAGTGAAAAAACAGATTTTATTAACTACTTTGTTTCTTCTCTTTGCTCTGAACCACAATATATGAATTCCGAAGATTTTGTGGCTTTAACTCGCGCTCTCTATGAAGATACAGATCGCATTCGCACCTTGACTTTACTCGCTCTTTCGGCTAACAGCTAACTAACATCAATTGGAGAATATTATCATGAACAAAAATCTATTTGCTACTGTTTTAACCTATCCTGCTCCTAGCTCTAACTATCGTGGTGAAAGCGAAGAAAATCGTACAGTTTTGCAAAAAATTGCTAAAGGTAAACAGGAATATACAGTAATCAGCCCTGAATCAATGCGCAACGCTTTAAGAGAAATGTTGATTCAAGCCGGTATCACCTGTAATAGAACTCGTCTGCACAATGAAGATCAATTAGCGGTAGAGTTTAAAGAATTTCCCAATGCGCAAAAATATGCTGATGATTTCTTGTTGGGATTCATGGTTGCTGACAACAATGCCATCAAGGAAAATAAAAATTTACCTTCCAAAAGAGATAGTGTTTTGCGAATGAATATGGCGGTTGCTCTTACTCCGTATCGTTTTGATGCTACTTTCCATCAATCTCCCCTAAATGCTGGTGATAGTCCTTGGAAAAATTCTTCTACCTCTGCTTTACTACATCGTGAAGTGGCCCATACTGCCTATCAATATCCCTTTGCTTTAGCCTATAGTGATTGTAAAGCTCAACCAGAATGGACTAAAGCTCTTCTCCAAGCTATTGCTCAGCTTTCCAACGTAGCAGGGGCTCATGCCCGCAGTTATTATGAAATGTCTCCCAAGAGTATTATTGTACGCTTAACTCCTAGTTTGGTAGCTGGTTATGATACCTATGGATTTAAAGACTCTGGAGAATTTGCAGAACTTGATCGAATCAATCCTGATGATCTCCCTGGCGATGAATTTTGGATTGGAGGTGAAATCGTACGTTCAATGTCGAATGAACAGCGCAAAGATCTAGAAAACAAACATGTTCATCTCTATGAAAATTCCCAAAAGCTCCTAGTTGATGTAGCTGATGCTTTCCTAAATTAAGAGGAAAAAAAGAATCTATGGAATGTCTATGGCTGCGTATTCGTGCCCCTTTTGCTGCATTTCGAGCATTTCAAGCTGGAGTTTATCGCTCAACTAGTCCAGTGATGCCACCTTCAGCTGCTCTTGGATTGGTTCTCAATTTAGCTGGTATTGAAATGCGTGATTATAACAAAACACCAGTTACGCTAATACGTGATGATATACCTTGTCTAAAATTAGCAATTGGGATCTTACCAGAAAATCAAAGTGAAGTTTGTACTCTATATCAGCAGCTTCATTCCTATCCAGTTGGAAACTCTGGAAGTGAAAATCTCAAGCCCAGAACCAAAGGAGCAAAGTATTGGATTGCTCCTGTAAAACGGGAATTTTTGGTAGGGTTAGATATGGTTTTGGGTATTCAAGCAGATCTAGTTTTATTAGAGAATATTCAAAAGGGATTACAAGGACAGCTAGATCAATCTCGCTATGGCTTACCCTTTGCAGGAGATAACAACTTCTTGTTTGATCGCATTGATATTCTTGCTGAAATTCCTGAAACAATCTGGTATGTACAGATTCAACCAAATGATCGCCCCATGAAAAACTCTTGCCGTCTTACTGTTGGAATTGATCGAGAGGATAATAGTAAAACTACTAGTTTTTTATATGCTCCTGTAGAAGTGGCAACCAACAGTCCTCCCGAGTTCGCTTGGACTTGGACTCCAAAGGCACCAAAGATCTCCCAAACAAGCTCAAAAAAAAGTAAATAGATTACTGCTTTATACTGAAAAACAATGGACAAGATAAAATTCCTGCAACTTGTCCAGTTTCAGCAGAGCTTATGATAAATCACCAAGTGAGTTTGAGCTAAAAGTTCAAGCTATCTAAAAAATTGTTGGCTTGATAAGGAACTGTATTAAAAATATGTCACTCTTAAACTCTCGTCTTTTAAGCAATATTGTCCTTATTTGTGTCACTGGAATTGCTTTGGTAAGTGCAACAACTCAGATAATTATCTC
>Ga0194055_10002022_pt1 | contig 16303 bp, 16 predicted proteins | sample SepL449m_MetaG_FD_155482 | JGI IMG/M metagenome (GOLD analysis project Ga0194055, IMG submission 155482) | Anoxic zone freshwater microbial communities from boreal shield lake in IISD Experimental Lakes Area, Ontario, Canada - Sep2016-L442-9m | ecosystem: Environmental > Aquatic > Freshwater >... | reverse complement strand
GGTCGTCCAGGGGGCTGCTGGGCCACCAACTGGATCCCCACGAAGAGCTAGAACTCCATCTAGGCCAGCGGATTCAAAGGATCTAATCTCAGCAACAAGTGCATCACGAGTAGCACCAACGCAGGTTAAGTGACCAATCGTAGGTATTCCAGCCGTTTGCTTGATACCGGCTGCAGTTTTTAACGAGCGATCTCGGGTGCTGCCACCTGCGCCGTAAGTAACTGAAACAAAAGCAGGGGAGTAAGCGCCCAAAACCTCAACGGTTTTATCCAGTGTTGTTTGTCCGGTCTCGTCTTTAGGCGGAAAGAACTCGAAGGAAATTTGCGGTTCGGCAGGGGCGCTGACGTTAGAAGTCATCGAGCCTCCTGAAAATAGCCGAAGTTGGTAACTAGTCAATCCACGAGGCTTCGTTTCTTGCAGTCTCTAAATTAGCACGAGGTATGAGCAAATCTGCTCAGGGAAGGTGATTAATTAGCTACTTGCACTTCGAGGGTAGCGGGCAAAGAACTCTGCCTTTAATTCGTAATAAGTTCCGTCAATTATTGCTCTGCGAATTTTGGCAACTAGACCAACCACGAAATGCTCATTGTGGATCGTTAGCAATGTTGCTGCAAGCAACTCTTTAGCTTTGACCAAGTGGTGTAGATAAGCCTGCGTGTAGTGCATGCAGGTGTAGCAGTCGCAATCTTCCACAAGTTTGACGAATGAGTCACGGAATCTGGCATTAGTAATGTTAAAGCGTCCGTCAAGGCTGTACACAGCAGCATTGCGACCAGCGCGAGATGCTGCCACACAGTCAAAGGTGTCGGCGCCAGCTTCAACGCCAACGAACAAATCTTCTGGTTCGCCAATACCAAGTAAGTGACGGGGCTTATTAGCAGGCAGTTCTTCGCTAACCCAGCGCACTATTGTGCCAAGTTGATGTTTGTCTAATGCCCCGCCAATACCAAAACCGTCAAAGTTCATGGCGCCTAGATCGCCAGCTGCTTGACGGCGCAGATCTTCGTACTGAGCGCCCTGAATCACGCCAAAAAGCGCCTGGTAGGGCTTGTGGCTGCGTTCAACGGTTAAGCGCTCATGTTCCTCAATGCAGCGTAATGCCCAAAGCCGGGTGCGCTCTAGCGACTTAACTTGATACTCGCGGGTATTAAGTAGTGTTGTGCACTCGTCAAAGGCAAACATGATGTCGGCACCTAGCTGATGCTGAACCTGCATGGAAACCTCTGGGGTAAACCGATGCATACTGCCATCTATGTGTGACTTGAAAGTAACTCCATCATCATCAACATGGGCAAGGCGTTGCTTGTGGTCTGCAATCACATCATCGGACTGCACAGTATCGGTTTCCATAGCTAAGACTTTTTTGAAACCCACACCAAGGCTTAACACTTGAAAACCGCCACTGTCGGTAAAAGTTGGTCCATTCCAGTTCATGAATTTCGAAAGTCCACCAGCAGCATCAACAATGGCCGGACCTGGTTGCAAATACAGGTGGTAGGCGTTTGCAAGAAGCGCTTGAGCGCCAAGCTCGCGCATTGATTCAGGCATTACAGATTTCACTGTGGCTTTAGTGCCAACTGGAATAAAAGCTGGTGTTTCGATGTCACCGTTTGGCGTATGAATTATTCCAGCGCGACCAACTGGGCGCAAAGATGAGTCGCTTGGCGCAAGCTCATGCTTGATTTCAAAACTGAAAGTCACAATATCTCGCTGAACTATTTTGCTTTAGAGGTTTCATTGCCAGCATCGACATGTGCAGCAAGTTTCTTAACGGCTTTGCCAAGGGCATTAAATTCGGCATCGGTCAGAATGTCGACAAAGTGCTTGCGAACACTCGTTACATGTGAGTGCGCCGCGGAGACTAGGGTTTTCCAGCCAAAATCTGTTAAAACCGCAAACTGGCCACGGCGGTCATCATCACAAACCTCACGCGTAACAAATTCGGCCGCCTCCATGCGATCGATTTGGTGAGACAAGCGGCTTCGCGAAATCAGTAGTTGCCCCGCTAGTTCGCTCATGCGAATTCTTCGCTTTGGATTTTCAGATAGTCGGACCAAAATTTCGTAGTCGCTGGCCGTTAGTCCATGTGTTTCTTGTAACTCAGTGTTGAGCGTGTGCTCTAGAAGTTGAGACGCTGTCAGCCAATCGCGCCAAATGCGCTGTTGTTCTGGGCTGAGCCACCGAGTCATGTCTGAAGTTTACTCTGGCCAGTTGATGGGCGCTAACCGCTAGTCGCGTTCCCAAATGGCGATTCCGCCCAAAATCCCGGCAGTATTTTCCACGATTGATACTTTAGGACCGAAATCGTAATCATCAAGTAGACGGGCATTGCCACCGCCAATGTAAATGTGATCGAAGAACATGAATTGATCGAACGCCTCGATTGCTTTAGCTACCCGCTGAATCCAGCGTTCTTTGCCAGCTTCTCTTCGCGCTGCATTGCCAATCTGTTGTTCAAATGTGTCACCCTTACGAAACGGCGCATGGCCCAATTCAAGATGGGGCAGTAGACGTCCGTCAAAGAACATTGCAGTTCCGCAGCCAGTACCCAGTGTCATGACAAATTCCAAGCCTTTGCCGCTAATCACTGCGCAACCTTGTACATCAGCATCGTTTGCAACGCGCACTGGAGCATCAAACTGTTTGTTTAGCGCACCTTCAAGATCGAATTCGTGCCAAATCTTCACTAAGGCTGGATCTACCTCGCCCTCAAGTGTTTTCTTCGAGAAAGATGGAATGTTGAAAACTCGACCATCGCGGACAAGACCCGGGAATCCAACCGTTACTCGACCAAAGCCAGGCAGCGCTTCTGATATCTTTCCGATCTCGCCCAACAGTACTTCGGGGGTGCATGGGTAAGGGGTTTCAAAGCGAACACGCTCGCTAATCATGTTGCCGCTCGCGTCCAGTAGCGCGGCTTTGATTCCACTGCCACCGACATCAACAGCGAGGGTGACTATGTCATGAAGAAAAGTGTGTTTAGGCACGTTAGAAATCATACCTGTGTCAGGATTTCTGCGCCGTCACTGGTCACTACAAGTGTGTGTTCAAACTGGGCACTGCGTTTGCAGTCTTTAGTTAAGACGGTCCAGCCATCAGCCCACATATTCCAAGAATAGGTGCCTAAAGTAAGCATTGGCTCAATTGTGAAAGTCATACCCTCTTCTAAAATAGTGCCGTAATCAGCGCTGTCATAGTGGGGAATAACTAGCCCGCTGTGGAACGCCGTGCTAATTCCGTGTCCAGTGAAATCGCGCACAACTCCGTAACCAAAGCGTTTCGCATAAGACTCGATAACTCGACCAATTACGTTAACCGGGCGGCCAGGTGCTACTGCAGCGATTGCTCGACGCAGCGATTCTTCGGTGCGTTCGACAAGGAGTCGAGATTCCTCATCTACCTGGCCAGCGAAAAAGGTGGCATTCGTGTCGCCGTGAACCCCGTGGATAAAAGCTGTGATGTCAATGTTTACGATGTCACCATCTTGCACAACTGTTGAGTCAGGAATTCCGTGGCAAATAACTTCATTCAAACTAGAACACAGTGACTTTGGAAATCCTCGGTAACCCAAAGTGGATGGGTAAGCCTGCTGATCACATAAATATTCGTGCCCAAGTCGATCGAGTTCATCAGTAGTAATTCCTGGCTCAATTGCGGAGCCAACAAGTTGCAATGCTTCGGCAGCTATTCGCCCAGCAATGCGCATCTTTTCGATTGTTTCAGTGGACTGAACATCCGAACCTGTGTAAGGGACAGGAGACTTCTTCCCCACATACTCGGGACGGACAATAGATTTAGGAACTTCGCGCATTGGCGAAATCGTTCCTGGCTTTAAAGTTCCTACTGGTGCTGACACAGGTTAAGTCTAGGACAGTGTTAATTGTGCGAAATAACACTGTGCTAAACACTCACTGGCACAATAGAAACATGAAGTGGTGGTTTTGCTTAAAGCATCAAAATGTCGAACACGGGCCAGGCTGTCCGGATGAATCTCGATTAGGGCCGTTCGCCTCGCAAGAACTCGCTGAAGCGGTATTAGATCGCATGAGAGCCCGCACCCAAGCACAAGACTGCGAAGACGAGTGAACCCCGCACCCAAAAGGGTACGGGGTTCACTATAAAAGCGGAGAAGTTACTTCTTCTTAGCTACTTTTTTAGCAGCTTTTCTAGGAGCAGCTTTCTTGACTACTTTCTTTGCAGCAACCTTCTTCTTTGGTGCAGCCTTCTTAGCAGTCTTCTTTGGTGCAGCCTTCTTTGCAACAGCCTTCTTGACTACTTTCTTAGCAGCCTTCTTTGGTGCAGCTTTCTTAACTACTCGCTTTGGAGCAGCCTTCTTGACTACTTTCTTAGCAGCCTTCTTTGGAGCAGCCTTCTTAGCTACCTTTTTAGCAGCAGCCTTTTTAGCTGGTGCCTTCTTTGCAACAGCCTTTTTAGCTGGTGCCTTCTTTGCAACAGCCTTCTTCTTAGCTGGTGCCTTCTTCGCAGCGGTCTTGCGAGCTGGGGCTTTCTTTGCAGCCACAGTTCCTCCTTGAGGTGGCACTTTCGGCCTGCCCGAAAGTTCTTAAGTAATAGCGTGGCAGAATTTATTGCGCTTGTCTGCAAAATTGCAATGTTTATGTGTCGGCGTGTCGGAATATTTTTTTGATGTTTTTTGATAACAACAATTAAGAAATTTAAGAAAACTATTTATTTTTTTCGTCAATTAAAAATTCACTTGTGCGTGCATCATATTTTTTCAATGCTGGCAAAGAATTTGCGCATGCCAAAACAGCGACAACACAAAGTATTCCGCCAGAAATAAATGCTTTTCGTAATCCAAACATTTGCGCAGAAAAACTTGCTCGCATTTGTCCGAGTTGTGGCCCTACTGAATAAGAAAGTAATTCAATGCTTGCGAGTCGTCCACGCAAGTGATCTGGAATTGTTGCATTCCACAGTTGATGTCTAAAAATGACACTGATCATGTCTGCGCCACCTGCAATTGCCAGGCCAACTAGTGCTATCGGTAGTGAATTTCCAAGTCCAACTATCGCTATGCCAACTCCCCAAGCAGTGGCTGACCAAATGATTCCTAAGCCATGTCTTTGAATGCGTCTGGTCCAGCCACTTGTAGCTGAAGCAATCAGCGCGCCAACTGCTCCTGCGCAATACAACAGTCCAAGCGCTGATTGTGAATGGAAGCTTTCCGCTAGGAACGGAAAGAGTGCATTCGGGAATGCAAAAACCATTGCAGTTGTATCTATTAGATAGCTGCCCAACAGATCTTTGCGACTCCACGCATACGACGCACCCTCAGTTATCGCTTTAAATGTCGGCTTCTGGTTTTCGTTTGTTGGAGGTACTTTTGGTAACCGGAAAATAATTGCCGCTGATACTAAAAATGTTAATGAGTCAATGGCATACGAACTCGTCGGACTCATACTCGTGACTACTATTCCACCAAGTGATGTGCCGAAGATGAATGTGGCATTCCTGGTTAAGCCGCTTAAAGCACTCGCGGCTGCCATCTGTTCGCGTGGTACAACTCGAGGAATAATGGCATCCAGTGATGGGCGTTGAATTCCATCTAGTGAAGCCATAACTAGAGCCAACACATAAATTGGCCAAAGCATCGGTTTGTGCATGTGCGCGTTAATAGCGAGAAATAGAACGCTGACAAAGAATGAGAGCTCAGTAAAAATGGCAATTGATCTGCGGTCACGAGCATCTGCCAATACGCCGCCGTAAAGGCCAAAGATAATTAGCGGAATAATTTCGAGTGCACCTAGTAAGCCGACTGCAACATACGAACCGGTTAGTTGTTTAACCTGAAAGGGAAGCGCAACGTAGGTAAAGAATGAACCAAAGCCACTTATGGTGGAGCTGGTCCAAAGTAATCGGTATTGCGGATTGATTTTTAGTGGGCTGAGGTCAACCCGCCAACTAGATTTCTGCTTGTCCTGCGGCTCAGAAGTCATAGAGACATTCTGCCTGACTCTTTCGAATTTTTCTTCGTCAGCAAGTGCCTGAAATGTGACTGTTGTTGAAGTTGTATTTCTGTTAGTTATAAGACTGTTCAGAGGTGGGGTATTGTCCACTGGCAACATCTTTTGCCCATTTATCGCTAGCTGTACCTACAATTTCGCGCAGATTTGCATATGGTTTAACAAACTTGGGTAACGAGCCACCGGTTAAACCCAGAAGGTCCTGCCAAACGATAACTTGAGCATCAGTACCTGCGCCAGCGCCAATTCCAACGGTCGGGATTTGAATTGCATCAGTTATTTGTTTTGCCAATTCTTGTGGCACTACTTCTAACACAATCGCGCATGCTCCCGCTTGTTCAAGAGCAACTGCATCTTGCACTAGTTGCTGCGCAGCTTCGCCACGTCCTTGTACGCGGTACCCACCAAGTTGGTGCACAGATTGCGGGGTCAAACCTATGTGTCCAACAACTGGAATTCCTGCTTCAGTCAAAGTTCTCACTGTTTCAACCATCCGTGCGCCACCTTCTATCTTTACTGCGTGTGCGCCACCTTCTTTCATGAATCGAGTTGCAGTTGCCAAAGCTTGCGCAGGAGATTCTTGATAAGACCCAAACGGTAAGTCAGCGATGACCATCGCACGTTTACTGCCACGCTCTACTGCAGCAACAAGTGGCAGAAGCATGGCTGTTGTAACAGGTAGCGTAGATGAGTAGCCGTAAACCACCATTGCAGCAGAGTCGCCAACTAAGAGTGCTGGGAATCCTGCCTCGTCAAAGATTTGCGCAGTCATTGCGTCGTAGCAAGTGATCATGGGCCATTTTTCGCCTCGAACTTTTGCCGAAATTAAATCTGCAGTTGTGATGCGCCGATTTTGGTTACCGCCATACAGGCGAAGATCTGCAGACGCGTTTGAATCAGTCATTTTTTGCTACTCCAATCTCGAAGCTGGATACCAGTCTCCGGACACTTAAAGCCTATGGCAGAGTGTGGCAACTATCTAATTAGCGTGATTCTTGCCAGCGATTTGTCATGGGTAGGCGTCGATCGCGACCGAAGGCACGTCTAGAGACTTTGGCGCCGGGTGGATATTGGCGACGCTTATATTCAGCGTGATCCGTCATGCGCAAAATTCGCTCGACAGTTTCTGGGGCGAAACCCATCGCAATGATGTCTTGGGCACTGGTGTCGGCTTCAACGTAGGCGCGCAAGATTGCATCGAGTTCGTGGTAGTCAGGCAACGAGTCTGTGTCTAGCTGCCCTGGCCTAAGTTCAGCACTCGGTGGCTTTTCAATACTGTTTTGTGGAATTGGTGCAGTTTGGCCAAGGCTGATCGCGTGTTCATTGCGCCAGCGCGCAATTTCCCACACATCAGTTTTAAACAAATCTTTTATTGGAGCGTAGCCCCCAACTGCGTCGCCATAAATTGTTGAATAGCCAACAGCGAGTTCACTCTTGTTGCCGGTTGCCAAAACTAAGTGGCCCTCTTGGTTTGAGAGTCCCATAAGAGTTGTGCCACGTACCCGGGCTTGCAGATTTTCTTGTGCAACTCCAGTTAGCCCAAGTTCGGCCAAATAAGTAGCGACCATCGGTTTAATTGGGGTGATTCGAAAATTAAGTCCGGTTGCACTGGCAAGTTCTTGTGCATCGCTGATCGAGTGCGTCGAAGAGAATTCTGATGGCATGGCAACACCAAAAACTCGATCAGGACCTAAAGCGTCTACTGCGATAGCAGCAACTACTGCAGAGTCGATGCCACCTGATAGGCCAAGCAATACTGAATTGAAGCCATTCTTATTTACATAATCTTTCAGTCCAAGAACCAATGCGGTGTAAGTCTCGGCATTGCGCGACAATCTCTCAGTGGCAACGCTTTGAAGCGGCTTGACTTCTACGGCATCGCCAGTTTCCAGTTGAACCACGGTTTCGCCAGAAGGTAGAACTGTATGTTCACCCGCTGGCTGTAAAAATAGATCGCTTAACAGAATCTGAGATTCAAACTGGGCAGCGCGAGCAACGATTTCACCGCTGGCGTCAACGATGATGGAGTCGCCTTCAAATACAAGTTCGTCCTGGCCGCCAACCATGTTTACGTAGGCAACCGGCATTTTGCATTGTTTAGCTCTTGAACTAACTAGGTCTAGTCGAACATCATCTTTATCCCGTTCGTATGGCGACCCATTAAGCACAACTAAGAGGCTGGCTTTGGTTTTGGCGATGTTCTCCATGTGTTCGCCGTCTTGCCATAAGTCTTCGCAAATTGCGATCGCAATATCTACTCCGAAGGCTCGTACCACCACAGTTTCAGTGCCGGGCACGAAGTAACGATACTCATCGAACACCCCGTAGTTCGGTAAGTGGTGTTTTGCATAATGCGTAACTATCTGTCCGCGATAAATAACAGCGGCGCAGTTAAGTGGAGCGCCACGTGGAACGCCGAGTGTTACTGCATCTGTTGACGATGTGCCTTTTAGATATCCAACCAACACCAAGACATCGCCAAGTCCTGCTTGCGCTAGTCGGATTGCAAGTTGCTGGGTTTGTGCTTCGCTTGCTTGCTGAAACGAGGGGCGAAGCGCTAAATCTTCAATCGGATAACTGGTGATTAGCATCTCGGGCAATGCCACAATCTGGGCGCCACTTTCAGCAGCTGATTGCACCGCAGAAAACGCTAATTCGGCATTTCCCACTAAATCGCCAACCACAGGGTTTACCTGGGCTAAAGCAAGGCGAATATTCGGCATATCCTTAGCCTACTTGGCAAAACTGACTCCGATTTATTAACACAGTGGTAACACGGGCTAACCATAATGTAACTATGAATAAGCAGACTGATTTCGTAATGCGCACCATTGAAGAGCGCGACATCAGGTTCGTTCGGCTTTGGTTTACCGACGTTCTGGGCATGCTGAAATCTGTTGCTATTGCGCCAGCTGAACTTGCGGGCGCATTTGAAGAGGGCATCGGTTTTGATGGCTCAGCAATTCAGGGTTTTGCCCGTGTCTCCGAATCAGACATGCTGGCTAAACCAGATCCGGAAACTTTCGCTATTTTGCCTTGGCGTGGTGAACACAATGGTGTTGCTCGTATGCTGTGCGACATTGTTATGCCAGATGGTGAACCTGCAGATGCAGATCCACGCAATGTGCTCAAGCAAGTGCTTACCAAAGCCGCGAATATGGGATACCAGTGCTACACCCACCCGGAAATCGAATTCTTTCTATTTAAAGATGCTCCAGTAGCTGGTCAGCAGCCAGTTCCAGTCGATTATGTTGGCTATTTTGATCATTCGCCTAGTGCAACTGGTTATGACTTCCGTCGTGCGGCCATCACGATGCTTGAAGCGATGGGCATCTCGGTTGAATACAGTCACCATGAGGGTGCCCCCGGCCAGCAAGAAATCGATTTGCGTTATGCCGATGCCCTCACAACTGCTGACAACATTATGACCTTCCGGGTAGTTATGAAAGATGTAGCACTTTCACAAGGCGTCTACGCATCATTCATGCCAAAGCCATTCGCCCAATTCCCAGGCTCGGGTATGCATACGCACATGTCACTTTTCGAAGGCGACACGAATGCGTTTTATGAAGAAGGCGCTCCGTACCAGTTAAGTGCAGTTGGTCGCCACTTCATCGCCGGAATTCTCAAGCACGCGCCAGAATTTACTGCCATCACAAACCAGTGGGTTAATTCGTACAAGCGCTTGTCCGGGGGAGATGAAGCTCCTTCGTATGTGTGTTGGGGACATAACAATCGCTCGGCTCTTGTGCGAATCCCTATGTATAAACCGTCTAAAGGAAACTCAACTCGAATTGAATTCCGATCTCTTGACTCTGCGTGCAATCCATACCTTGCATTCTCAGTTGTTTTAGCAGCAGGGCTTAAAGGTATTGAAGAAAAATATGAATTACCACCAGAGGCTGAAGATAACGTTTGGTCGTTAACTGATGCTGAGCGTGAAGACTTGGGCATTGCGCATCTTCCACGCTCACTTGGCGAAGCTATCGCTGTAATGGAAAAGAGCGAATTAGTTGCGCAAACTTTAGGTGAACACGTATTTGAATTCTTCTTGCGCAACAAACGCGCAGAGTGGGATGAATATCAGTCGCAGGTAACTGCCTTTGAGTTAGATCGCTACTTACCAGTTCTCTAGCAAGAACTAGTTGAGCACAACTCTAAATGCGCTCATGTCAGGGGATGCGCCACCGCGCACATGGCCGTAGGGCGCCCCAACCGTTGCTTGTAAGAATTCGATAACTTCCGCTGAGATTTCTTCACCTGGCAGCAAGTTTGGTATTCCAGGGGGATAGGCAGCAACACTTTCGGCCGAAACTCTACCGATGGCGTCCTTAGCTGAAACAACTTCGGTAAGCCCAACATAGGCATCTCGCACCGTCATGTGAGTCTTGCCCGGAGCCGGTAAATCCAGAGCAACAGAATCTGTTTGATCTTCGTGCGGTAACGAATCCAAAGCGCTAGCAATTGCTTCAACATTAGGTGTTACCCCCGCGCCACAAAGCATCAGAAGTACCGAGCCGGTAGCAAGTTCGCAATGTATTTTAAATTCATCAAAAAGATGAGCCCGAGCCGAGTAGCCACTGATGCCACCAACTGCGGTATTGATAGCGATTCGTAGCGGTTCAAGTGCGACTACATCTTCGTAGGCCATAAGTTGCGGTGCGATATCTACGAAGCGATTGGATGACGCAATTTCCTGGCGCAAAGAATCCATGGAGTTCAAGCTTCGTCCGATGTATTCCTGACCATGAGCAGCCATTGTCATTCGTGCGATGTCTAGTGAGGCGATCAGAAGCGAGCTGACGCTTGTTGATTGCAGTGATTTATAAACTCGATCTAAAAGCGGCTCAAGTTTTTGGGCAAACTCTCCAGCCCCTAAGTGCAACATCGCTGATTGACTTAAACTTCCGGCCAATTTGTGGGTACTGCTAATGACTATGTCTGCGCCTTGCGACAGAGCGTTAGCTGGAATATCAGGGTGGAACCCCAGATGCGATCCCCAAGCCTCATCCACTACGAGTGGGATGCCGGCTTGGTGTGCAACCCGGGCTAAGCCGGCAACATCTGCAACTGCGCCGAAGTAACTAGGAGTTACGACATAGGCAGCAACCGCGTCTGGAGTTTGCGCTAATGATTCGCGCAGTTGTTCTGGGGTAATACCGTTTGCGATGCCTAAGTGTGTATCAATAGACGGGATCACAAATGTTGTTGCTAGCCCACTAAATGCCAGGCCATCGATTACTGATGAATGAACACTGCGTTGTAAAACGATTCGATCGCCCAATGCCCGCAAAGCTAAACAGGCCATTAGATTTCCCATGGATGCGCCATTAGTTAAAAACCAAGTGCGCTTAGCACCCCAGGCATCAGCGGCTAGGAGTAAAGATTCATCTAGTGCAGTTGGGTACGAGCCAACATCGATTCCATCAATCAGTGTTTGCACATCAAGGCCCAAAATATGTTTGCCAAAAAATTCGGAAAGTTTCGGGTGTGACAAATCACTAACTTGGTGGCCTGGAACACCAAGCCTTAAGTAATGCTGGTTTGCATAGTTCTCGATTGCATCAGCATATGGAGTTCGCCTTTGATCCATAACTGGCAACTTAGCACTGCAAGCGATTGTTGTCTGAGTTTTAGTGTCAAAGACTGCTGTGCTGAGTTGCTAACGCTAAACTTTCTAAAAGCCCAAACACGGGCTTAACCGTTGGAGGAAAAATGAGTGCGCAAGCATCAGCCGCAGTTCTAGGTGATACCTGGGTTGCCAAGGCAGCAAATCGAAATGAGTCACTAGTTCGAAACATCGGTTTAGTTGTAGGTTTAACCGCATTTACTGCGTTTTGCGCTCAGATTTCAATTCCACTCCCATTCACCCCAGTTCCACTTACCTTGCAGACATTCGCAGTTCTTGGTGGCGCAGCGGCACTTGGCGCTGAACGTGCAGTGCTGTCGCAAACCCTTTACGTGGGCTTAGCCTGGCTAGGTTTGCCGATTCTTGCAGAGCACAAGGGCGGCAGCGAAGTAGTTTTTGGGGCCACTGGTGGATACCTGGTTGGCTTCATCATTGCATCTTTGGTCGTAGGGTTAATCTCAAAACAAGGCGCAACCAAGAACTTGTATGGAACTATCGCAGCATTTGCTGCAGGCACCGCAACAATTTATGCATTTGGCGTTGGCTGGCTAGCTCATGCAATTGGAATGACAATCAGCCAGGCGATTTCAGCAGGAATGACTCCGTTCATCCTTGGCGATGTAATCAAAGCTGCAGTCGCTGGTGGCCTGTTGCCATTCGTCTGGAAATCCATTAACCGTGGGGCTGACAACTAAAGCTAAGTTTTAGATCCTGAAAAATGTCGGTGGTACTCGGTTGACTTAGTTACATAACCAATCTTGATGATTGGGAAAGTAGCGAAGGATGCTGGTGCAATGATCGAGTTAGTACTTAGTGATAGCAGTGAGTACCCGATGGTTACTTGTTTGCCGGGGCCACGAATAGTACTGACCATGAACGTAACTGCTGACATCTCAAAAGTGTTGCAGTTTTGTCGCGACGATTTACAAAAAGCAATTAATTGGGCTCTCTATAGCATGTATCAAGGAGACTCTGCGCCTGCCCGTGTTTACCACAGGGACATTTCTGGTGAAGCTATGAGTATCTTTACAGACCCTTGCGAGCTATTTGGATTAAATGCGTTCGTTCGGCCGCAAAATTTCGAGCGCCTTGAGAACTTCAGCGGGTGATGCTTCGAGTGCACGACACAAGTCAGGCAGCAATGCCACGCTTGGTCGGGTCTCTAGCGAAAAGTAGCGGTAAAGGTTGCCGCGATTAATTCCGATTTCATTTGCGACCTGTTCTAGCGAACGGTAACCCAATTTATCCATTCGGGCACGTAGCCATTCAAGACCAGTCTTCGAAGCGGAGCGCGTTGTAACTTTTGCCATCTGTCTCACATCATTTCTAGTCGAAGTAACTTTTCTCGGTATTAAAAATTTATGTTTTTATTTTATCATTGAAAATTCAATTGTATCCAATCGGGTGGCCCTTTATTTTATATCTTTACTTTACGCGAACACTTGTCTGGTTTTGCGAGTCTAAGTCTTATCTGTTTACCTGGCGCCATTGTTGTCTAAACAATGGCTAGACATTGGTAAATTCTTATTGTTCGTGGGCTGCCTCTAAGTTGCTGATCGCTTGCGCCATTTCTGTGTCACTTAGTGGTTTATTTGCCGCTTGGAGTCTGGAACTAGCAAAGAATATTATGTATAACGTTGATGTGCATAAACCAATGGTGACCAGTAATAAAGCGAAATGTGTGTCGTACTTTTCTACGATCCAGCCCCCGCCAGAAACACCTAAAGCCATTGCCGAACCTTCAACTGCCCACAGCCACGCCTGAGCTGATGTGGCTGAACCAAGTGGACGAACAGCCTCCAAAACTTCCATGTGATAAATCTGGGCAAAGCCAATCGCAAAGCCGAGTGCCGCTAAGGCCACGCCAAGTGGCCAGCCGAATGGGACGAAAGAAAGCGGGATAGTCGTCAGGGCTGCGACAACACTAGCGCGTCGAAATCCAGACAGTGCGGTCATACTTGACTTACGCATTCCGGTGATGACTCCGGCCAGAATGCTAGTTCCCGTTAAAATCGCAAGAAGTGGCGCTGCTAGTCCCGGCGTATTATTTAGCGTTGCAGTGGCAGGAATTGAAATGTCTAGAATTCCCCAGCCAAGTCCAAAAATCAGTCCTTCGCCAGCCATGATGACAAACGGTTTATGTTTCCAAAGACTTAGCGAATTGCCAGACTGCGGTTCCGGCACCCATTGGCGCGAAAGTGGCATGGTGATCATCAGAATCCCGCCGCCCAACATCAGTGTGGCGGTCACCAGAAGTGCAGCTCGGCCACTGAAATGCAGCGCAATGTAAGTTGCAACCACGGGCCCCAAAATTGTTGTGCTGTTCATCAAAGTGGTGTCGAGTGAATACGCAGTTCTAAGGCGTTCCGCACCGACAGCCATTCGCCATAGTGGGCGAGTGGACAGATTTATTGGTGGCGCAAAAATGCCAATAAAAACATTGACTGTCAGAATTTGAGCCGCGGTGTTTGCAAATGCGAGTGAACTTAGTATCAGCGCCCAGCAGGGAACAAAAACCATTAAAGGTCTCGTTTGGCCATACCGGTCAATCAGGTTGCCGCGAAAACCAGCGCCCAACGATGCTGCGGCAGTTTCAACTCCGGCAGCTAGCCCAGCAACAGTAACGGAGTTGGTTTTTTCATGTACGTAGAAAAATACTGACAGGGTCAGCATTCCGTAGGCAAAGCGGCTAGGAATGTTACTAACCATGAGTCGCTTAACTCCGGGTAATCGAATGATTTCTGCATACGCCATAACGTTCCTTACTTTAGCGGCGGGTGAATCGCAAACTTGGTTCATTTGTGGTTGAATGAAGATTCAACTATTTAAATAGGAGCTGTATGTCAGCCACAACTGAAACATCTGTTGCACAAAACAATTTGGATCCACGCCGTTGGCGAGCACTGTTAGTTATTGCAATTGCACAGTTAATGGTCGTTTTAGATGCCTCAATCGTTAACATTGCATTGCCAAAACTTCAGGTTGATTTAGGTATCACCGCAGAAAATCGTCAGTGGGTTGTAACGGCTTACACGCTCGCATTCGGTGGTTTGCTGTTGCTCGGTGGACGAATCGCCGATTACGCAGGCCGTAAAAAGGTTTTCATGGTTGCTCTCATTGGTTTCGCTGCAGCTTCGGCGCTTGGTGGTTTTGCCGCGAATCAGGAAATGCTCTTTGGCGCACGCGCGTTGCAGGGTGCTTTCGCTGCAATGCTTGCTCCAGCAGCATTGTCGTTGATCAGCGTGACTTTCACAGATTCAAAAGAACGTGCAAAAGCTTTTGCGGTTTATGGCGGCCTCTCTGCCGGTGGCGCAGCTATCGGTTTGATTCTCGGCGGATTGCTTACCGAATATGCTTCCTGGCGTTGGTGCCTTGGTGTAAATGTGCCGATCGCTATCTTGGCCGTTGTACTGGCTGTCAATAACGTTAAGGAAAGCAAGGCGCAAGGCGATACCCGCTACGACATCCCTGGCGCAGTGACCGTGACCTTAGGTTTGGTTTCCTTGGTCTATGGCATCACGCGTGCAGGCGCAGACGGTTGGAGTAGCACAACAACTCTTTCCTACTTTGGCGCCGCACTTGTTCTACTTTCTGCCTTCTTCATTATTGAAAGTCGCACTTCGCATCCACTTCTTCCTGTTCGTATCCTGACCGAACGCAATCGGGCAGCAAGTTACCTAACCTCATTTATCGTGGGTAGTGGACTGTTCGGTATGTTCTTGTTCTTATCGATAACTTTCCAGCTGGTATTTGGCTACAGTCCTGTGCGATCAGGACTAGCATTTTTGCCGTTTTCAGTTGGTGTTGGCATCAGTGCGGGCATGGCCTCGCAGTTACTTCCACGATTCGGCGCTCGTTGGGTTTCATTTGGCGGTTTGTTGCTAGCCTCGAGCGGACTTGCACTGCTAACTCAATTGGATGCCAGCAGCGATTATTTGACCGCAATTTTGCCTTCGCTTATGTTGATGAGTCTGGGCATGGGTCTGGTGTTCGTGCCGATCTCGGCAACAGCGCTATTCGCAGTAGGAAATCATGATGCCGGCGTGGCCTCAGCTGTGCTGAACACATCGCAGCAAATCGGTGGCGCATTGGGTACCGCGTTTCTGAACACAGTGGCAACAACAGCAACAGCTGCTTATGTTGTGGCAAACCACAGTCAGATGGATAAGTATGGCCAGCCGCCAGCAGATGCGCTTATTCACGGCTTCACACAGGCATTCGTTTGGAGCGCAGGACTTTTGCTACTAGGCGCTGTTGTTTGGGTAACTCTAATTAATGCCGATAAGAACACATTGGCAGCAAACGATTCACCAGCCGCTCATGTTGGCTAAGTGTCTCCAAATAAAAACTCAATAGCATCAGTAATCTTGACGGCTAGGGCAGGCACTCAAAGGCTTGCCCTAGCCAATTTTGTTGGAATTTAATACATTTTCCAGGGTTACAACAATGACAGTGCGAATTGGCAAAGTGCGCAAAATTATTTTGCTAGTTACTAGTTTGTTTTTCTTTAATGAAGGCCCACACATCAAGTTCATCTAAATCAATGTGATGCCCGTGTTGTTTCATGATTGTTGCAATTTGCCCTTTATGTTCAGCGGCGTGCATTACGGCCTGACTTAAAATCAGCGAACGCTGAACAGTGAACGACTCGTTGCCAGTTACCACTGTCAGAGTCTCGTCATCAAGAGAT
>Ga0194055_10002020_pt1 | contig 16314 bp, 11 predicted proteins | sample SepL449m_MetaG_FD_155482 | JGI IMG/M metagenome (GOLD analysis project Ga0194055, IMG submission 155482) | Anoxic zone freshwater microbial communities from boreal shield lake in IISD Experimental Lakes Area, Ontario, Canada - Sep2016-L442-9m | ecosystem: Environmental > Aquatic > Freshwater >... | reverse complement strand
GTATTCAGTCATGTGGTCTGAACACTGTTCATATAAGAGTTCAAAGATTTATCTACGGCAGTTCGGTGAAAAGGTAACACCTGAAATGACTAAGCACCTGATGGTTGGTATGGGTGAAAACGCTGGTGTAGTGGACATTGGTGAAGGTTGGGCGGTTACTTTCAAAGTTGAATCACACAACCACCCAAGCTACATCGAACCTTTCCAAGGTGCTGCTACCGGTGTTGGTGGAATTGTTAGAGACATCTTGACCATGGGTGCAAGACCTATTGCAGTTATGGATCAGCTCAGATTTGGTGCAGTCTCACACCCTGACACAGCAAGAGTCGTCAACGGCGTTGTCTCAGGTATTAGCTTCTACGGTAACTGCCTAGGTTTACCAAACATTGGTGGAGAAACAGTATTCGACAAGGTTTATCAAGGTAACCCTTTGGTGAATGCGCTATCTGTTGGTGCTCTCCGTCATGAAGATCTAAAGCTAGCAAAGGCTTCTAACCCAGGTGACCTTGTAATTCTGTTTGGTGCAAGAACCGGTGCTGATGGTATTGGTGGAGTGTCGGTATTGGCTTCTGAAACATTTGATGCTGACGGTCCATCAAGAAGACCTGCTGTTCAGGTTGGTGACCCTTTTGCTGAGAAGGTACTTATTGAATGCTGCCTTGAACTCTATGCAGCTCAAGTTGTTGCTGGTATTCAAGACCTTGGTGGAGCAGGGTTATCTTGTGCAACCAGTGAACTTGCCTCTAATGGTCAAGCTGGTATGGAAGTTCAACTAAAGAATGTGCTTCTAAGAGATGAGTCCCTTACCCCAGAAGAGATCCTGATGAGTGAATCTCAGGAACGCATGATGGCAATCGTTCCTAAGAAAGACCTAAAAGCCTTCACAGCGATCGTTGAAAAGCATGAAGTTGAATTCAGTGTTCTAGGTGAAGTAATCAAAGAACCAAGGCTTTATATCAACTGGGGTAAAGAAGAGATTGTTAACGTTCCTCCTCGCTCTGTTGCTCACGATGGTCCTGTCTATGAAAGACCAGTTGCTTACCCGGTTTGGATAGATGCTCTCAACAAGGACTCTGTTAATAACAGAGGACTAAAGCGAGCAACATCTGCATCAGAACTAGCTGAGCAACTAGTTCAAATCATCTCTTCACCTAACCAGGCATCTAAGAGTTGGATCACAGATCAGTATGACCACTACGTTGGTGGTAACACTGCTCTTGCGATGCCAGATGATTCAGGAATGGTTAGAGTCTCAGAAGAAACAGGTCTTGGTGTTGCAATCTCAACAGATGCTAATGGCAGATACTGCCAGTTAGATCCATACAACGGGGCAAAGCTTGCTCTAGCAGAAGCCTATAGAAACGTAGCAGCGTCAGGTGCTGTTCCTTTGGCTGTTACCAACTGTCTAAACTTTGGTTCGCCTGAAAACCCAGAAGTAATGTGGCAATTCAAACAAGCAACAGCAGGTCTTGCTGATGGTTGTTTAGAACTAGGTATTCCTGTTACCGGAGGTAACGTTTCCTTCTATAACCAAACCGGTGATGTTGCTATTCACCCAACACCTGTTGTCGGTGTTCTTGGTGTTATTGATGATGTTGCAAGAAGAGTTCCTTCAGGTTGGCAAGATCAAGGAAACAACATTTACCTTCTAGGAACCACTAGAGATGAACTAGATGGCTCTGTGTGGTCTGAAGTATTACATAGCCACCTAGGTGGTAAACCACCGGTAGTAAACCTAAGTGAAGAAAAAGCTCTTGCTGAATTACTCCATGGAGCATCACTTCAAGGACTAGTTGCATCTGCTCATGACCTATCTGAAGGTGGCTTGGCTCAAGCAGTAGTTGAGAGCTCGCTTAGATTCGGCATGGGAGCTAGGTTCTGGCTGAACGAAATCACTGAACGTGACAACGTCGATCTAACTGCAGCACTATTCTCTGAATCAACCGGAAGAATAATCGTTTCAGTTGGCAGAGAAGATGATGTCAAGTTCGTTGGCCTTTGTGAAGCTAGAGGCGTCCCAGTTCTAAGAATCGGTGTTACAGATCAATCAGGTGAACTAGAGATTCAAGATGTTGCTACCTGGAAGCTAACCGATCTAAAGAATGCTCACTCAGCAACTATTCCTGAGTTGTTTGGCTAAGACTTAGATATCGTCTTTTACCTTTAACTCTTCTGGGCTGATTTCCTCAAGCCAGATTCCGCGGCTCTCGATGCTGTGTCTCTTCCAAGGATCGATAATTGCTCTTTGCTGTGGTGGATCATCGTAAATCTTTACTACCTCCCACATGCCGTCGTGATACTGGATCTTTGCTAGAGCCCAACCATCTCGAAGCGACCTTAGTGCATGCTCCCTTTTTGCAAAGTTGAATAAAGGAAGATGAACCCGACCCGGTACATCTACTTCCACCCAACCCCAGGCCTGAAGGCCTTCTTTCCATTCACTGTGGTGCATATTTCCCCTCTCCACTTATCAAAGTAGTAGGAACGTATGACATCCATAGAGATACAGGAACTAGTTAGTTAGATATCGAATCAATAGTTAATTAGCTGGCTGCTCTGAAGTGCTTAGTGGCACCAACAATTAACTCCATGTATGACTTTTAGGCTATGTTCTTCGGTATTTAGGTATTCAAACCCTAGTACCGGAACCTGTGCGACTGGTAATGCAATTTTGTCGCTATAAACAATGAAGTAGTCCTTGGTCATTTGAAACTGCACTGTCCTGAAGTGAGAGGTTTCTGTTTCAAAGTCATAGTTTTGGTCTGCCCATGGCCAGAATGTTTCATAACTCAAGTGCTTAACTTCTTCATTGGAAAACTTAACGAATCCATAGGAGCCGGTCATGGTATTGAGATTTGGTCTATAAATCCAGTTGTGTCGCGAATCGGATACTCTCCAAGGGTCGAAGACCTTATTAGCTGACAACTCTTCTGAAATCTCCAGCAGCCTCTCCTTTGCTTCTGAAATAAGCATTGATCGGTTTGAAAGCAACTCGTACATCGCTTCTTCAAAGTGAGTTCCAGTACCACTCAATCTCGCACCAGTGGAGTCAACAATCACAGAAACGTTGCCCAGTGTTTCAAAGTATATGGAATTAGGCGTTGGTGTGAAAAAGAACTTCTTATATCTGAATTCTCTGCGGCCATCCTCAAGCTCCCATCTAGATAGAGGGAAATCCTCGGTTACACAAGTGTGTATGTTCTTGCGACGCGATCCTGGCCCCTTTGAGGAGAAAAAATGTGAATCGCTAATCTCGTCAGAGCCACAGTACTCGCATCGGTAACTTGTAGTAACAGAGGCAACCCCTTTGGGGCTTGTGTATTCGTCCTTGATGCGAGCAACAGGTTGCAATTCTCCCGTTTGGTGATGCCTGTGTCCGAAGTTACCTACCCAACCTGATTCATCGTTTAGGTAGACCAACCCACAGGTGCAGGTTTCAACGCCATCTGGACGTTTTATCTGGCTGTGAACGTCTGGTTCTATCTCTACGAGCTTCTCTGCTCCGTTCTCTTGTCCTTGAAGCGAGTTTGGGTAATAGTGCCTGAATAGTTGAAGTGGGTGTCCCGGAAATGTGATGATTTGTGTTTCCATATTTTTCGTTTTCCTTTTCATTAGTTGGACTTAGATTGACTGTTTTGGGTGTGGGGTAGTTAATCGTGGTTTTTGTTCCTGTATCTCTATGGAGTTATCTCATCCATCGTCAGAGATGAGCTGCCGCACCGCCATCCCGTTCCAGTCGAAAGTCCCTGGGGTAGATGGGTATCCGTTACAGATACCAGTCGGAAGTGCAGCGTTTAACTGCCTAATGTCCGAGGCGGAGCTATTTAATTGGTTGGCTGTTCTAACCGGGGCAGACCTTTTACTTCACTTAGCTAGGTGAAGAGTAAAAGCGGAATACCCGGTCGATGCCTTTCTGATGCAGGATCTTTGGAATCTCTACTGCTTGTTATCAGTTCTATCGGTATCTGCGACTCATTTTGCGCTTCGATTTACTGCGATAGAAAGTCCACTATACAAGAACGGGCAGACAACGCAACCCCATTTGGGGAAAGTTTTCTCTCAGCGAAACTTTATAAGATACAACAGCGTCCACTCGAGAGTTTCCCAGTAGGAACATTGCCTGGACTAGAATTCTATGCACGAGCGCAACCCAAGAATCGAGGCCCACATGGCGAGAATGATTCCACCTGAATATAAAGGTAAGCAGACATCAGCAGAGCGACGCATTTATGAAGCGATAAGAGATTCCAAGTTAGCTAAGGACTGGACTGTATTTCACTCCCTTGAAATCAGCAAGCCTCACATAAAGAAGGACGAAGAGATCGACTTCCTGGTCCTCATCCCTCAGATGGGAATTGTCGTTATTGAGGCTAAAGGTGCACTGGAATTCCATTTCGATGAGAACGGTGTCAATCTTGTCGGTGTTCCAGACCCACAGGCTAATCCATGGAACCAGGTTCTAACTGCTGAGAAGAACATTCAGTTTGAATTGCAATCAATTGAGCTAGATGAGAAATCCATCCCTATAGCCAGGCTGGTTTGGATGCCAAAGCTGTCCAATGATCCAAGTAAATTATCAAAAAACCGCCCCGGGCGAGGTTTTATGGACTACGAGATTGCTTTCATGAGCGGTTTGGATAATCCATATCAAACAATTCTCAATGCTTTAGAAGGCTCTATCAAGGACTCAAAGAGAGGAAAAACGAGTACCCCAAAGCCAGAGGAATTCACCCCAGAAGTAATCAAAGCCATAACTAAACACTTTGTAGCTGATTACCATGTTTCACGCACCGTGGCTGACAAACAGAAGGAACGCGAGAGGGAGCTTAGAAAGGTTTCCGAGCGTCAAAATTCTTTACTTGAAATGCTTCGAGACAACTCAATTGTTTATTTCAGTGGTCCTGCAGGTTCAGGGAAAAGCAAAATACTGGCTAAGTTGGCTTCAGACACAAAGAATCTTGGACACAGCGTTTTGGTTACTTGCCACAACATCATGATGGCTAACTGGATGAGAGAACAACTTCAGCATTTAGAAAATGTAAGGGTGGTGGCATTTGATGATTTGCTATTGGAAATAGCAGGAATAAAGAATCATAGAAAATCTAATGAAAGCGCTTGGTACGGCACAGATTTACCAACTGCAGCTCTAAACGCTTTCAATTCCGGTACAGAGATAGAAAAGTACTCGGCGATACTCGTTGATGAATTCCAAGACATTGCAATCAATGACCTGAAGCTTCACGTGCTGCAAAAGCTTCGCGGCAAATCAAAGGCACTCGAGTCAAGGGTTTATCTAGCCGGCGATGATAACCAACAAATCATGAACGGATCCCTTCCCGTTGACTCGATTGAAGTAGCGAGGAAAGTATTTGGTTCTCTTACCCACATTCAACTAAAGAGCAACATCAGACAAACTCCGGCTTTATCGGCAGCAATCTACAAGTTACTTGATAGAAAGTCTCCATTCCAAGCGCATGAAATTAATGAAGATATGAACGATGATCTTGAAGTCATTCATGTCACCAAAGAAAACCAATCAAAGCGCTTAGCTACAGCACTAGAACGGTTGAATACGGATTACCCACTGCCAGACATTCGTGTTCTGCATTTCGATAATGCTACAGCCGTACTAACCCAAGTATTTAAGAAAGCTGGCAACATTGATTCAGGCTCAGAGCGATGGTTAGCAAAGCATTGCAAGGAGACCACAATCAACCCAGCGGGGGAAATCAAGTGGAGAAGCATCAGAAAGTTCAAAGGCCTCGATGAGGATGCAATTGTGATAACTGACATTTCCAAAGAGAGCGCGGCTTGGGTAGAGAAGGCTCTTCAACGAACCCTAGAGGATGCTTTATACGTTGGCATGACCAGAGCTAGATTCAAGCTTGTGCTACTAGTTCAGGATGATATCTTCCCAGCCACGCATAATGCCGACGGTTCAACATTCAAGACTCAGGGTTAGTTGGTTACAGAGCCCAGGTAACTGCTTCATCAGTCTTTGCATGAATGATAAGCACCCTAGCAACTGGAACACCTGTTATGTCTTTTAGGATATCTGCATAAGCGCCAAGTTGCTCTCTGTAATGGTCCATCGATGCTTGTAAATCAGCGTCTGTCTTGTAGTCAACTAGGACATACCCATCCTGAGCTTTGTAGACAAGGTCGGCGAAGCCTTCAACGAATCGAATCGAACCCTCATCTACTTGCTTAGCAAGATGTAGTTCTGGCCAACGTAGATCTGACGACAGTGCCTCCAAGATTTCGGTGTTTGCCAGTAACGACTTAAGACGCGACTCAACTTCCTGACTGACATCCTCAGCTTGTTCCTTTGCAACTAATTTGGAAACATACTCTTGAACCTGAGCATCTGAAGGGAGCCCGTTACCTAGCATCACTAGTTCCATCACGCCATGAACAGCTCTACCTAATGGGCGTCCATCTGGAGTCTTTTCATCCTTTGCAACTGGTTTGAAGTGCTCCTTAGCGACTGGCTTACTCTTTCCGTGAGTTGATGGTGCTCGCATAACTGGTTCAGCGGATCGTTTACGCACCATTTCCACTCTTTCTAGTTCATCGTTTGGAATGGCGCGATAGGAATCCGCGATTTCCTGAGAGCCACCCTGAGGAACTTCGTAACCCAAAAAATCTTCATAGTAACGATTGATGTATGGAAGAGCTTTGTTCAATCGGTAACCTCGAGACACAGTGCTAGAAGTATCCGATCCTGGGCCAGAAATCGTTGAAAGAATTAGGTGATCTTTGGCTCTAGTACAAGCAACATAAATCAACCGGCTAAGTTCCTCCATGGATGACGCTAGGTGCTCGCCCTTCTTCAAGGCTTCATAGCCATCGCTCTCGTAGTAATTCCTGTAGTCCTTCTTGATGAGAGTGAATTCAAGATATTGATCTCCACCAGCATCGGCTTTATGGAATAGAAGCTTTGGTCTTTCACCCTTCATGCCGCTAGCGAGCCCTGTCACAACAGTGATTGCAAACTCGAGGCCTTTACTCGCATGCACAGTCATAATCTGGACGGCATTAGCATCTAAATCGTCCGCGTCTGGAAGACTTGCTCTTGTTGATTCGGACAGCATGGTGTTGATCCAGTCCAAGTAAGCAAGTAGGCCGATATTCCCATCAGAAAGCCACTGTTGAGCATGGGCAATAATCATTCGTAAGCAAGATGCCTCAAACTCGCCAAACTGATCTTTAGCAAGCACTTGGTAGATTCCCATGCGGCTAAGTAGCTCTGAAATTAGCCATGCTGGGTTGCTTGACTTTGAATTTTCAGACAGCTCATGCAGCACTTCTAATGCAGCATTTACTTCAGGTAAGCCATTTTTTTGACCCTTACCAATAGCCCAATAACCATCTTTCTGTTTGTGGTCAAAAAGCAACTGATCACTTACACCGAACAGTGGACTCTTCAACGCGCCCCAAACTTTAGCTTGGTCATCTGATTTAGCTATGACTGCAATCGCATCTCTAATTCCTGCAATTAGTGGTCGGTTGTAGACAATCGATGGATCTGTTGAGCGATAAGGAACTCCTGCAGACTCAAATTCTTTGAGCAATGTCTTTAGATGTGTACGTACAGGAACAAGAACACAAACATCGCCGAAATTAGCGGCTCGGCTGTATACCCTTTGATAGCCAATAGCATGGCCCTTATCAGTAACCTGCCACTGTTCGTCTATCGCTTTCCTGATAGCTAGGGCAGTGTTTTTCATTTCGAATGCTACATAATCAAAGTCCCTCTTGACCTTATTCAGAGTCTTTTCATCAGGGTTCTCGACACCCGTCTCCGCTATGAAAGACTCCTCGGATGGGTTCTTTAGAAGAACTACCTGTGGACCAGAATCTGGATGTTCTGGGTCGTGGATGTTATCTAAAGCCTGGTAGTCAACCCCCATGTTTAGGGGATTTAGGACATCAACGTCGACATCATCTCTAAAGGCACGGTTCACAAAGTCAAGAACACCTCTGACGCTTCTAAAGTTTGAAGTCAGACTAAGTTGAATACCAAATTCTGGAAACTCTGTGCTAGCTGCTAGGTAGGTATTTATATCTCCACCTCTAAAGGCATAGATTGCCTGCTTAGGGTCACCTACAACAACGAGTCTGCCCGGAAGTGGCTTTAGAGAAGACCCTCTTGGTTCGCTAGTAACCAGCTTTATAATTTCCCACTGGACTGGATCAGTGTCTTGGAATTCATCAACAACAAGAACCTGAACTTTGTTGTGAACAATCTCTCGAACTTGAGTGTCTCCCTGCAGTAATCGAAGAGTTAAAACTAGAAGGTCGTCGAATTCGATGTCACCAGACTGACATCTATCTTCCATCTGATCTTTAAGTTCTTGGTAGCAGTTGTTGATGAAATTGATTGCAGCTAGTTGATAATCTTCTTGGTTGTTGGCTTGATCAATATTGAAGCCACCAACCAGTCGAGTGAACTTTTGGTCCATCAACTCGACCATCTCCTGCATCATTTTGCTATCAAAACCAATTTCGTAAAAGACCTGCTTGTCCTTAGCCGAAAGGCTTGCGTAAGCGTTTGAAACCACTGTTCTCGAACGCGTTACACGAAGTGACTCAGAAGAAGTCTCATTTGCAATTCTGAAACCAACCGGAATGCCGGCAGCCACGGAATGCTCAGTCAAGACAGACTTCGCAAAGGAGTGGATTGTTCCAATTAATGCGGTATCTAGGTTTTGAAGTAATTCAGTGGCCCTAAGTTTGCCTTTCGGGTCACCAGATTTGGAATCTTCAAGCAAAATCTTTCTGAATCTTACTCTGAGCTCTGCCGCAGCTTTTTCTGTAAAGGTAATTGCGGCAACCTGATTCATTCTCAGATTAGTGTTCAAGTAAAGCTGATTGACAATACGTCTAACAATGGTCTCGGTCTTACCCGTTCCAGCACCGGCCTCTATGAAGACATTTTGTTTAAGTGCGCTTTTGTCTGCGCTATCCCCAGTTGCCAAATCTCTATCATCGTGATCCGGCAGTGGGCTGGGTACATTCTTAGGTTCACTCATCATCGTCGCCTCCATCCACGAGTCCATTTTGTTTTGCATAATCGAGCCGAAGCTGCTCAGCAACCCAACCCAGTCTTTGGCAAACGTCGCAGTAAGTGTTGTCGCCTATCTTGGCTGAATGGCTCACTGAGAATTCTGCATCATCTTCTGCTTGGTAAATTTGCTCAAGTATTTCAGCCAACTTAATCTCTGCAGGTTCAGACCATTCAGCCCTCACATACTCAGTTTTGGTGCCGCTAGAAATGAATGCAAAGGTGACTTCCACATTTTTGAGAGAAGGGAATTTCTTTCTCAGAGCAACTGTGTAGACCAAGTCCTGGACTTTAGTGCGCCTTATGTCACCCTTGTTAACTCCCCTTGAAACTGGCTTACCAATACCGGTTTCCACCTCGGATTTTCTCAACTTTCCTGACTTGAAGTCCAAGACTGCTGCACTATCTTTGGCATCGTTCAGGTCTACTCGGTCAATGCGACCAACCAACCCAACAGGCTTTCTGCCATTGACTGTCAGGGTAGTTCGTTCTTTCTCAGGCTCCTCTTTACCGAAACTAAACTCAGACGCATAAACAGCCAGTTCATCTGTGAATCGAAGGCTTGACAATTCGGTATCAAAGAAATCTCTAAGGTTTGCTCTAACTCTTTCCAACAGTGCCTGGAAGCCTGCTCGCCATACATCGTGTCCCTTAGCGTAGAAATCCTTCAATTCTTCATCTAGATAGTCTGTGAAGTAGCTATCTACTTGATCCTTGCTGAACTTAGTTTTTCCATCAGGTAGCTCACCTCGATCAGATAAATTATTTAGGAAATGCTCCATGCTGTTGTGTATTAGGTTTCCGAAATCGTTTGCTCTCCAAATTTCCAATGTGTCTTGTCGCTCACCGGTATAGAAACCAAGTGTCCTTGTGACAAAGAATTTGTATTCACAATCAATGAAAGCTTCTATCGCACTTGCAGAGAGTGGGTTATCTCCAATGCTGTTTGCCTCAGGAATACCACTTACTTTGCCAAAGTACCCGGTGTTCGCTGGTGACCTGAAAATTGACAGTGCTTGAAGGGTTCGAACCTGCGAAGAGTCAAGATCAGCGTTGTTGGAGATTGATGTCGCAGTATCCTGCAGTGATTTTGAAGCCACGATCAACTTCGGCTCAGATTTGTAAAGCGATGAGTACGACGAAATCACGATTTCTTCAGGAAGCGATTCCAAGTCTAGAAAGCGACTCGGAACATCATCAAATTTCCCGACCATAGCAGATCTAGATCTAGTGACAACTAGAGTCTTTCCATCAACTAGTGCCTGGAGATGCCTCCCAAGTAGATCAGGTTTATCTGCTGTCGCGGTAGCGCCGTGGCCAAGCTCGCCGAGGCTATCGAGCATCTGATCTGTGAGAAATGGCATTTCGTTCGACGGGGAAGGTAATAGACCATCTGTAGCACCCATAACAATTATCTTTTTGAAATTGAGAATGCGAATTTTTTCAATCGAAGAGACGTGCACTCCAACGGACAAGGTGCCATGTCGAGAATTCTTTTGCCCAATTTTTCTGTCGACAAAACTTCTAACTACGCTCGCAGTTGGAGATAGTCCATTCATGTTCTCGGGCTTGAGTAGGTCCAGTTCGGGCAGCTCTTGCAGTAAGACTTGCTTGAACATCTTGACAACGTTCTTCTCATCATCAGAAAGATTGTCTTCGTTAGCGCCTAAATAGAAACTGCTAACTATCTCAAACAGTTCTGTACCGAAATCTGCCCAATTACCTGAGTCTGCAATATTTTGCAGGGCTTTCTGCAGTGCCTTCAATAGGGCTTTGAGTTCCCCTGCTGCTTTGACTTCCCTCGGCTTTGAAGCGTTAGGAAGTTTTCCAATCACTTTCAGCCAAGAAATGGCATCGCCATAAATTTCTTTATCCCTGACGAACTGTCGACATAGATTTGAATCAAGCAGCATGTCATCTACGAAGAAGTCTCCGCTTTCTAGGAGCCTCATAACTAAAGGTCGATCTGCTCCGCTCTTTGTCGCTGTTCTGTTTTCAAGCATCTGAAGAATTAGGTCAAATCCTCGATAGAGACTTGAGGTTTGGGAGATTCTGTCTACTGCCCCATGCCAAGCAATCCCCGCATCATCTAGCGCAGTTCCTAGCAGCCGGGCATACTGAGGACCATTTGAGTAAGCAATAGCAACATCAAACAGGTCAGTCCCTGAGTCGATCATCTCGACCAGGTGCGAGACAGCAAGAGTTGCTTCTGTCTGAGGATCTGGTGCCGTAAAGTACTTCTCCGCGGACTTTATTTTTGGCTCAGCAGAGGATACCTCGTAGCGCACACAGGAACTAAGCGTTTGGAAGATCGTACCTACGAGCCTAGGAAGGTTCTCGGTGAGAACTAGGTAAAGGACATTTGTCGTTACAGGCGTTTTGCCTGAATTAATAGCAGCGATAACTGATTCAATTTTCTCTGGCAGTTTCTCAAGCCCAAGTTTTACCTGAAGTATCTTCCTAGCTGCAATTATAGACTCGATGACGGCTTTCTGAGTATCAGATAACGCACCGGAGAGGAGAGATTGAAGCTCTGCATCAGTATTGAACCGAAGTTTTGAGTACACATTCGCAATTCCATTAGCCGTCGTAAGTGCATCTGATCGAGCAGAAGCAAAGGTCGGGTTAGTTAGCATTGCCGAATAACAGGCCGCATCGAGCGCGGCTTCTGACGGAAAGTAGCTGGAGCTTAAGCCCAAGGTCCTGAAGAGGTCAGATATGACTTCGTCAATAACCTTTGTTTGAATGTTTCCAACAGCACCTGAGTCACCAGTTTCGACTAGTTGTCTCCTTAAGAGCAAGCCTTGAAGAGGTGAGTCAGTGACCAACACAACAGGGGCCATTGGTTCGTTTCTCTTGTGCTCTCGAACTCTGGACTGAATATCCGAGTGCAGATCAACAACTGACGAGTATTCAAATACTTGCATCAAAATTTCCCTCCACGACAAGTTTTATTAATTACCCAATAACTTCCCACTAGATACGCTCTTTCCCGCACTCAAACATGTCAACACGGTGTTTGCATGACTTGTCGAAAACTATCCAGCTACCTTTAGGTGCTGCTTTTGCGTCCTGCGCATGCTGGTCACACATGAATTCAAACTGAGCGCAGGGACAGATGAGTCTGTGTGTTGCAGTACCACCGCAGTCCCTGTAGTCACAAGTCACGTTGAAGCTCAGGTGATCGATGAGGCTTAGGTCATCTTTAACGCTTGTTCCATTACCGGTCAGCGACATGCACGCGCCTTTCGTCTCCTGTTTTGTGGCCTGAAATCAATTCTCACCATACTTGGTTCTTCGACCAAAGAGGTCAAGATGACTATGCACGCCTTTGAAGCCAAATACCTCTGCTCTAAGGTTTCCTGGCCAGGCCTTGTACCTATCAAGCTCATCTAGCTTATGAATCGCTCTTGCGAGTTCTACGTTATGGCCAAAGAAGAACTGCGCCTCCTCATCGCACCCGTATACGCAAACTAAGGCAACTAATATGAACTCGATTGTTTTAGGAATGCTAGGGGACTTACGCAGCACGGCATTGAAGTATGGTTCGGTTTTACTACCTTGTTTTAGGTGGTTTATTGCAAATTTATTGTTATTTGTCTTTGGAACATCAAAACCTAGGAATTCCATCATTTTGAATTGGCTCAGATCCAATGGTGGATTCACATCTTCGTTCGCGCTCATAGTTACATCGAAGCCACCATCATAGGTTCTGCTCACAGTGACAATCGGTCCTCCTCGATTGTCATCCATTTCTTCAAATTGAGGTCCGTAAAGCCGCACATAAAAGTTTTCATCTGTTGGCCTCTCTTTGATGATAAACCTGATTACTCTTGCAATCGGCAACCACTGTTCGCCAAGTAATGGGTTATCTATTATTCGTTTCAACTTCTACAACTTCTTCTAATTAATCCATGTCTGAGATTGGAGCGTAATGCTGGTTCTCTGCTAACTCATTTTTCGCGTACCAGGCGACCATCTGATCCCAAAACAGTTCACCGTCGGCACGATTCCAACCCTCTACTTTGTAGTACTCCGCTTTATAGTCGAAATACCCTTGTCTTGTTGCTCCACCCCGAATCGCAATCCCGATTCGCGATGCTTCAGATACAGGTATTGTCATTATTCTCCCTTTCCTTCTTTTAGAAGCCTTGCCCAGTAGCGTGTATAGCGATCTCGAAGTTTGTCATTCAACCCGCTTCTACGAAGTGGTGAAGTGTTATCTGCTAAATCTGCAAACTTAACTATTCTTGCGATTTCGTTGTCAGCAATTCGATCTAAATATTCGTCTTCAACGTAATACGCTTCCTTGCTTAACAAGCCAACAGCGATGACTACTTCTGGGCTGAAACCCATGACCAGTAGATCATCCTGAGTTACTTGTTCTCCGAAGTGCTTTTCAGAGTCTTCGATGACATCGTGTAGCCAAGCAGCTGAGTAAGCGTTAGCTTCTAACTCACTATGTTCGCTGAATAGAGCAGCGACTATGTTGGATACTCTCATAGGGTGCTGAATGTAAAGAACGCCATTGGCATCGACTGCACTAGGCCCGCTATGCACAGCTCGAGCTACGAATTCCGCAACTTCCTCGTGTGGCGCGCTTTCTACTCTTAACTTCTTTACCTGCAGGATTAGGTTCTCGATTTTGTCTCTATTGCTCACTAAGTTTCCCTCTCTACATTCCTAAAGTAGCCGTATCCAATGACATTAAATCCTTGGAGATTTATGCCTGTCTCCAATAGTCAACATCTGCCACATTTAGAAGATACTCCTCAAAGTGGCTATTAGTAATAGCGCTTTCACAGCGAGTGCTTCTGATTAGGTCGATGGCCTCTCGAGGAGTGTGGCCATCTCTGATGAGCACCAAGGCTGTGATGAGCCCTGATCTGTTGATGCCTGCCTGGCAGCGGATAAGAACCTTCTTACCGGCCTTCCAGTCTGAGTGAGCTTCTCTAACTAGGAATGTTAGATCTCGCTCTGGGTCAAAGTCCCTCATGTCACCATCGTGGAAAGTAAACCGTAGTTCCTTAACGTTGCTGCCAGCTGGGTTAGCTTGACTATACGCGGTGATTACGGTGTCAAAGTCCTGCTTAGTAACTTGTGTGCGAATTTGAGCGAAGCCACGTAGGCCTTCGCCTCTTGACTGTGCTCCAAGCTCGTCATACTCATCGGTGCCTCCTTGAAAGAGGCCGTCGATGATTTCACTCCAAAGAGTGTCTGGGTAATACGGTGCTGACATAGTGTTCTATGTTCCTTTACTTTTTGTTCTTACGTTCATTATCTGTGTTGTCTGTCAAGTGCGAACAGCCCGGCAAGATTTGTGATCTCGCCAGGCCGCTGCAGTTCTAGTGGTTCTTACTCAGAGTCTTTATCTCTGAAGTCCTTGCGGTCTCGCGCTGATCGATTGTTGTGTTCATTCAAACGCTTCTTTTTGATGTTGAGATCATCCATCATCATGTATGAAAGCAAGGCAGTGCTCTCACCTTGCATACGCTTACGTTGTCTTGGACTCATGTTGCTCGTGTCCATGAAACGGTCAAGTTCAATACCGGCTGCTTCAAGTAGTGCATCAGCTTCTTTGTCTTTACCTTGGTCGTAAAGTCTCATAGCTTGATCCTTGACCTGCTGCAAACGAACAAGCTTGAGCTCAGCAACGATGTCCTCGTCACGGACTGGTTCAACCCATTCCTCTGCTGATACGAGTTCAACTTCAAAGGTTTGTGTGTCAGTGACCTTATCGCCTGTGAGAACATCTGTGTATTCCAAGTCAACTTTGACTCCGGTCTTTACACCTGGTTGTGCAAGTTCATGGCTATCAAGAATCAGATCGAACACTACGTTCTTCTGCTCTCCACTTGCAACATCACCAAGAGTTGATTCAACTCTTCCGTGAGATAGCTTCCACTTCTTCATTCGGCGACCAGCAATGATGTTGCTGTTCTTGCCTGAGAAGTCTGGGCCAAGAGCAATCTTGATCTTCACATCAAGCATGGTCTTCTGAAGTAGTCCGTCGATTTCAGCCTGTAAGCCATCAACTGCCTCAGCTAGTTCAATAGCAGCTACGTGATTACCGTTACCACCATCAGCTAAAGCACTCATGATGTTCTCGTCATAGCTCTGACCAATACCAATGGTGCTGGTTGAGATGAAGTGCTCTGTGGCTGCGGTAGCAAGCTTTCCTAAGACCTGAGGGTTTACTTCACCTGAGTTAGCGTGACCATCACTTAGCAAGATGATGGATGTCTCAACACCGGAAGGAGCTTTCTTAGCTTCCTCTAGTGCAGTCTTATAGCCAAGCTCCAGGTTGGTGCTGCCACCATCTCTAAGGGCAGCAACAATCTTGGTTACTTTTGCCATGTCATGGTCAGCGACGGTGCGAAGTGGAACGTCCACTTTTGCATCGTCATCAAAGCTGATTACTGACACTAGGTCGTCTGACTTGAGCCTTGGCAAGGTTTCTAGAATGGTTTGTTTCACCATCTCTAGTGGGCCATGGGCCATAGATCCTGAACGGTCGATCACAAAGATGATTGACTTAGGTTTCTGCTTAGTAGCTTCAAGTACCGGTGCAACCGGTGCAGTAATTTCTAACATCAAGCCAAGTTGCGTTGGCTTTCCTTGCTGGCACTTGTTGTGCTCTAGTTTTATATTTATCATTTATCGTTTCCTCTTTTTTTTCGGTGCTTTTTGAGCACATCTATAACAACTGCTTTTTTGCTTGTTTTATTCCCGAACGGGGCTATTTGGGTTCAACCGAACATTTCACACGTAACACTTTGTGATCGCAAGAGCAGTTGAAAACAACTACTTCACCAACTTTTGCGTTTTGTATCATCACGGCGTGTGCATTGCATAAATACTCTCTAGCTGCACACATCGGACAAATCAGCCAATGCGTTGCTGGTTCTCTGCAGGTTTCCCACTGACAACTCTCATCGCTATTGAAATCGTCTTCAGTGAAAATCTGTTCAAGAACTGAACCACCGGTTTGGTTACTTGTCATTACTGCTCTTCCTTGAAGAGTCTTCATATAATTCAATTTCAGGATGTGATCCCTTGAGGCCAAAGATTGCAGCGGATGGATTACCATCGTGAGCTTTGTATCTTTCCAGAAGGTCTAGCGCATGAACTTTTTCATGAAGAGCGTTATGCAATCCGAAATAGAACATTCCTTCAACCTGAACCCCGTAAGCCAGCACGAGCGACACCAGGGTCAGTTCCACTACCTCAGCAATGCTTGGAGCATT
>Ga0194055_10002019_pt1 | contig 16315 bp, 13 predicted proteins | sample SepL449m_MetaG_FD_155482 | JGI IMG/M metagenome (GOLD analysis project Ga0194055, IMG submission 155482) | Anoxic zone freshwater microbial communities from boreal shield lake in IISD Experimental Lakes Area, Ontario, Canada - Sep2016-L442-9m | ecosystem: Environmental > Aquatic > Freshwater >... | reverse complement strand
ATTCACTCACTTTATTGATCTGTAGGGACATCTCGAACCTACCTGCAGAATTGGAATCCTGCTAGTTGGCAAATTCGAATAAGTACCTGAGTGGCCCCGAGATGATTCGAACATCCGACACACGGTTTAGGCGAACATTAAGCAGACTCGAATAGTGCGTAATTTTGCAAGCATCCGATCCAATTATTGGCTTTTAGGTGCTGATGAGATACAGGTGTTTCGTGTAGAGAACGACCGCATCCTGCCTATTGCGCGCTCCGATTTTATTGTAAATTTTGGAGCTGGCATTTCTTACTGATGAAGTCGAAACGTATAGCAACTTGGCAATTTCACCGTTAGATTTCCCTTCAGCCATCAACTCCACAATGAGGCGTTCAAATTCATCGAGTTTTTGGAAAACCTCTGTAAGGCCATATTCTGATTTTGCGGAAATTTTGCCGCTAGCCTGCTTGTGTGCAAAATTTTTTTGGTCGTTTAAATTCAGGCCGAATGGATTGCATTCGGGATCCAGGCAGCAAATTTTTCCAAATAGGTTTGAAGCAGTAGCTCCTACAGCGCTAGCGATAGATTTTAGATGGCCTAATTTTTGCGAGTCCATGCGCATCGCACGGGTAAATCGCATAATCACCCAGGTCCGATGTGTTCTTTCCTTTTCTGGTCCGGCCACCACTCCTAGGCAAACTTTAGATCCAAAGGAGTCACTAATTTGCAGTGGGGCGAGCGAGACTAGGCCGGAAACTGAACCAGGATCCATTTTTCTTAATTTTGTGTCGACAAATGTCAGGGGTAAATTTTCGGGTGACAAAGTGCATATCTTGTCGTCTTCGTCATGAGTATTTTTAGCTGCGTGCACTCCGACTAGATCACCCCGCCAGTCACTGAGAATCGCAATTGAAAATAGATTATCGAACGTCTCCAGAGCAGATTGGATTTGTACAAAGTTAGAATCTCTTGAGTCGTTGTCCAGAATGCCAGGACTGGATAAATCATCCCCAAGGCGTGCTTGGATTTCTATTTCCAATACCACCCCAGCCTTTGGTCTGAATTTAAATTTGCAGCCTGTTACTTGCTGATGTCGGTGAAGCATACCGTCGCGCTAAGACAACTGTCTAGCGAATTTCAGAGATGCAAACGTTCTTAACGGTACTTGAGGCAATTGAGCATTTCGTTGCGCTAAGACAACTGTCTAGTAAATTAAAGAATTTTGGACGACTGTCTAATCAGGTTCTGGCCCCGATAAAGGTAACTTTTGATTAGTCCTAGAGGACCCCTATTTCAAGGAGTAATAATCAATGGAGAAATTCCAGAATCTTTTCGAGCGTGGATCAAGTGCCACATCGGAAATTCCGAGCCGCTCTGGCAAAATCTTAAAGCGCGCATCGGTTGCAACTGTGGTAGCAATCTCGCTTGGCTTTGCACAGCTTTCACCGGCACATGCAATACCTGCACCATCTAAGATCTCGCTTGGCGCGACACTTGTTGCCACCCCATCCGCTGCGTTCATTGATAGCGACGCCGGAACCGCTGTATCAGTAGCGATTAGCACCCTTAGCGGTGTGACAGACCAGGATGTACTTTATTTAGGCCTAACCGATGGTTCAGGCAATGTGGTTCGTCGAATAATTGTGACCCCTGGTGTTGCTAGCAACAGCGGTACTGTCACATCTGGCAGTGCCTCTTTCACTACAACGGCTTTCGGTACCCAGAACTATCGTCTATGGGTGGATCGCCCAGATGGCGTCACTGGCCTACGCAACCGCGTGTATGACAACACTGCAAATCTCAATGAACCGGTAACTGAAGGCTCGTTCAATTTCGCTGGCAATCCAACATCAGTGAGTCTTGCTGATTCAAATGGTGGTGCTCTTAGCGCACTCGTTAGTGTTAACGAAAGCACTTGCAAGGTATTCCAGGCAACAGTTGCGGATGTAAATGCCACACCTGTTCGCAACCAGCAGCTCTCGCTAGATTTTGATAAAGATGCACTTGGGGCGAAACCACAGGCATGTTCTGCAGCCGATCTGAATGCGTTGAACCAGTCTGCGGCCACCACCATTTCTAGTGGATTGATTCTCACCGGCAGTACAAACAGCCAAGGCGTTGTAAAGTTTGCCATCAAGGGATCTAAAGGTGCTCCTGCATGGACAGGTAGCGTCACCGCCACGGTAGTTGATCCTTTAGCTGATCCAACTGCTACTGCAAGCTTCACGCTAACCACAAATCCAGGTGGTAATAATGCACTTGCAACTATTGCACCAGTTGCGCCGGCAAGCGCATCGAGGCTATCTGCCACCTCAGTTAGCCTGACCGTTTCTGACAAGTATGGGAATGCATTACAAGGAGTTGTGCTTAGCGCTAATCCGTCAGCATCTCCAACTGCTGGAACCGAATTGGTAGCAACCGATATGTCTGGCAAAACCAGTTACTTAGTAGACACCACTGTTCTTGGCGTTAAGCGCATTAATTTCTGGGCTAATCGCACAGGCCTAGGTTCAACCACGGGCATTGACGCTGGTGAAATTTCCATCGTTGTGACGATTGAAATTGTTCCGCAGCAGGCAGACATAACTAAGTCAAGTTTCACCCCAGCAAGTTCTCTTGTACCAACTGACTTAGTTAGTGTTCCGTTGACCTTGACGATTAATGACTCATTTGGTACTCCAGTTAAGGATGTGCAGATTGATTTCGCAGTCCCATCACCATCACCAAATGCGATTAACTTGACAAGCACTTCTGGCGTAACCGATAGTTCAGGTAAAATTGTTGTGACAGCTTCTCGTTCTGCTTCCGTCAGAACTCGACAGATAATCACGATCACAGGAACCATTCGTAACTCAAATCCAACCGCGTCTATCTCACTTACTTTCGAGATTCAACCAAGAGCAGCGTCACAAGTTGCTTTGATTTCGCAGTCTCACGTGAGCACCACAAATGGGGGAACTGCCAGAGTTGAAGTTGCATTGCAAGATCAATTTGGCGGACCATTTGCTGGCACTGTCGGGTTCCGCTCAACTAGTGGGCGAAATACCTCAATCAATTACGCAAACAACATAACTACTGACGCTCTTGGGCACGCTGTTGTTAATTTCCTGGATGCTAAGGGTTTTGGCGCTTTAGAAACTGACTCAGTTGTTGCTGAAGCGCTGACTGTGGACAGTGTGCTGATTAGTTCAGCTGCGGTTACTGTCCATTACTCACCGAGCCTAAATGCCGGTAGCACCACTCAACTTGGGCTTCCAACGACCTACAACGTGCTTTATGGGAATGCTTCCAAGCAAACTACATTCGATGTCGTTGCCGAGTTGAAGAACACTACTGCAACTGTTGAGCGCAAACTTTATGCTGTGCCTGCGCATTTGACAGTCACCGGACCTGCCAATTTCACCCCAGGTGGAACTTCGCTAGATCTAGTGAGTAGTAACTCGGCAGAGGTTTCATTCAGCGTTCTTCCTACTGGAGTTGCTGGCACTATCAGCGTCTCGTTGGTGAGTGGCGGAGGAACAAAGGTATGGAATCTAGTGGTTACTCCAGATGCGAGTGGAGCCCGAGTAATAACAGCGGCTGCATCGGCAAGTACTGCGAAAGCTGGGGCTACCTCACGATTTACCGCAACAGTTAAAGATGTGTTCGGTAACTTGCTTCCAAGCGTTCGAGTCACTTTCGTATCAAACGGTGTTGGCCTGATCAGGTCAGCAGTTTTCGATAACTGTGCTGGGATTGGCACTTCGGATAGTACCTATTCTGTTGCTGTCTTAACCAACTCAAGCGGACAGGCGTGGGCAGATCTACTAACCACTTCGTTGGATGCTGGAACGGCTCGGGTAACTGCGTATCTAGGAAATCCATTTAACAATGGTTGCCCTTCGAATTACCCAGAGGCTGAACAGTTACTTGGTGCGCCATTTAGTGGAGCAGTTGCGGGCAATGCACTTGCTAACACAACCGTTAGCTACAGCGCCGACACGACACTTGCAGACACGCTGGCAAGCATCATTGCAGCGCAGGCAGCCACACAGGCGCTAGCTACCCAGGCTGCTGCCGATAAGGCGACTGCTCAGGCACTTGCTACCCAGGCTGCTGCTGATAAGGCTGCGGCTCAGGCGCTCGCAACGGGTTCTGCTACTGACAAGGCGACTGCTCAGGCACTAGCTGCTCAGGCAACGAGTGATAAGGCTGCGGCTCAGGCGCTAGCTACCCAGGCTGCTGCTGATAAGGCTGAAGCAACTAAGAAACTTGCCGCCGCCAAGAAGGCACAAGCAGATGCAGCAGCTAAGTTGAAAGCAGCCAAGAAAGCTCAAGCAGATGCAGCAGCTAAGTTGAAGGCAGCCAAGGCAGCCAAGGCAGCCAAGGCAGCCAAGGCAGCCAAGGCAGCCAAAAGTTAGTTAGTTTGTAACTCCCTGAAATAGCGAGCCGGCGTGAACATAATTGTTCACGCCGGCTCTTTCATGTTTTATTTGGCTATTTGAGTGGCCCCGAGATGATTCGAACATCCGACACACGGTTTAGGAAACCGTTGCTCTATCCCCTGAGCTACGGGGCCAGGGCTTGACGCAATCTTATTATTTGTTGAACTTAGAAATCGTCGGTTGCGGCTGAAGATTTCTTTCCCACTTTCATAAAGTCAAGATATTCGTCCACAACTGTATTGACATCGCCATGCATCATGAGATTGCCATGATCTAGCCAAATCGCATCGCTGCACAGATCTTTAATGGTGTTTGAGCCGTGTGAAACGACAACCATTGTCCGGGCAGTGTCCATAAGTTCGCGCATCTTCTTCTGCGCCTTAACTTTGAAGCGAGCGTCACCAGCTGAGAGTGCCTCATCGATAAGCAAAATGTCCGGCTTCATGTGAACAGCCGCTGAGAATGCCAAGCGAGAAGCCATACCTGATGAGTAAGTCTTAACCGGCATGTCGCGGAAATCTTCAATCTCGGCGAAAGCAATGATCTCATCGACGCGCTCTAAAATTTCATCTCGGGTCATTCCAGCAGCAAGTCCAGCAAGTAGCACATTCTCCGGCGCCGAAAGTGCACTATTGAAACCGGCAGCCAAAGATAAAAGTGCGCTCACATCGCCGTTCACGACAATTTGACCCGAAGACGGCGGCATGATTCCAGCGATTGCCCGAAGTAAAGTTGATTTTCCAGCGCCGTTATGGCCAACAACACCAAGAACCGTGCCGTGTGGAATTTCAAAACTGATGTTCTTGATTGCCTCAACAGTCTTGACAAGTTTTGTGCGACGCCCAAGGCGCGACAGTGTTGACTTCAAAGTAGGAGTTGACTCAAAGCTGGTGCGGTAGGTAATGCTCAGCTCTTGAACGCTAATGGCGACGTCGGCAGTTTTCTCTTTTTCTAGAGCCCACGCTTTGGCTTTGCCATGTTGCTCGTCGTCTTCAAGTTCATCTTCTATTTCCATTTCATCAAATTCGGACACTGAATTCCCGCTCTCGAGATACAAAAATTAATAGACCAGAAATGAATAACAGCGCAGTCCAAAACAGCGCTGCATACCAGTACGCAGGCGTTGGCGGCTTGTTTGATACTGCTTCTTCAAAAATACATAGCAACCCGTAGACCGGATTGTAATTTTCAATTACTGCGAATGCCTTACCCTTAACATCTTCTGGCATCCACAGAATCGGCGAAACATAGAGGCCAATGCGGCTAATAAAGGGTAGGAATGAACGCATATCGCGGAAATAAACCTGCAGAGTGGCTAGAAGTGCTGCCAAGCCGAATACAAAAATCGCCAGTAACAAAATCGCAGGAAGAGCCCACAGCATATTCCAACCAAACTTGTCATGACCAAGTTCACCGGCAGGTACGAATACCACCCAGTAGATCGAATAGATGATAAGTGTTGGCCAGAAGCGTTTCATAGCTACAATCGCAGCCGAGAGTGGCAATAGCAGCCGGGGGAATGAGCGGTTGGCGATGAGCTTGCCGAGTGAGACCACGCTGGCTGCGCCCATGCCCATAGCACTAGTAACTGTGTGATAAACAAACATGCCAGCGAGCAAGTGGGCAACAAAGTCAGGGCCGTGCTTGTGGTTTGTAGAAAGAATGATTACGAGTAAGTAGTAGATGCCAGCTTGGATCAAGGGGTTTAGAACTAGCCATAGCTGCCCGAATAAAGTGGTGGACTGCTGCGCGCGTAACTGCGCCCGCGCCAATTCGTAGGCAAGTTCGCGGCGGGTCCACATGTCCTTTGAATATTCGATTAGGTTCGGCAGACCTGCTTTAAACGGGCGATGAACGCGCGTTGGACCCGAGTTAGCTTGCGTCAAATTTTCTGGCACTAACCCATTCTACCGAGCGTCGGGCCCTAAGTCGTTCATAGCGCGTATGTTAAGGTTGGAAACAATTCATTAGGCAAAATTACCGACCATCGGGAGACAAATCCATGGATTCGAAAGACGTTATCGTCTGTTCATTTTTTACTGATGACGATTATTACCGAGCCCACGCCGATAATTTACGCAACAATCTGGAGAATTTGGGCTTATCCTACGAACTTCGGGAGATTCAGAAGTTAGAAGGCGAAGAGTGGCCAGATATTTGCCGCAAGAAAATCGGATTCATTGCTGATGTGTGCGCGCAGTATCCCGACAAAAAAGTTTTCTGGATCGATGTGGACTGCAACTTGCTCTCCATTCCAGATTATGTAGTGAACACCACAGCAGATTTGATTGGGTTCACCCGTGGTTTTGGCCCGGCACTGAAAATTGGTTACGAAGGCCGCGCCCGGTTCTGGGAACCATGCTTTTGGGGTTTGAACACGACGTCACAGGCACGCAAGCTAATTGTTGATGCGCACAATCTTGAAAAAGCGTCGACGCTGCGGGCCACTGACGACTACTTTTTGGAAGAAGCTTGGCGGGCTAACGCAGCAAACTTAACTTTCCAGATCATTCCATCAGGCTGTGTAGTTGGCCGTGGTAATTCCACCCAAAATGCATTCTTCACCTTCGGTGCAAGTGGCAATGTTGCCGAATTCAAAGGCAAAGTTGAGCAGCATGTACGCGCTGGTGGCGCTAAAAAGAAAAAGAGTTTGCGGGCTCGGGGCCTTTCGGTAGCAAAAAAAATCGAGGACTTAATTCCCTCAGGTATTGCTCGCAAACTGCGCCGCATGGTTGATGGTTCAGGAGTAACGGGATTTTTAGTATCAGGCAAAGCGCCGAAGGGAGATCCGGCCCGGACAGCATCCCTGAACAGCATCTTGGCTGAAGGTAAAAATGGAACCACCGAATCGTTAGAAGCTGTGGTTACAAAATTCCAGGCTTCTTACATTCCTACAAAAGTCGAAGCTAACACAATTGAAGCCGCAAAAACTTTCTCGCTCTACGCGAGCAAACCAGCAACAGAAGAAGTTCTTTTAGCCTGGTGGCCACGCCCGTTCCCAGGCAACTTTGGCGACTGGTTGAGTCCGCTAATCGTCAGCAATTACACCGATGCCAAAATTTTTCACCAGTCGGTATCTCGAGTTGCTAAGAAGGAGCACATCATCGGGCTTGGCTCTATTGGCCGGTTTATTAAATCGAATTCAATCGTGTGTGGCACGGGTATTAGTACTGACGATCTAGAACTTAATAACAACGCCGAATATGTTTCCGTGCGCGGCCCGATCACGGCCGAGGTGGTTAAGAAATCTGGTGGCCCGGATGTTACTAGTTTTGGCGACCCAGGAATTTTGCTATCGCGCATCATTCCAATTACTCGTGGGGCAACCAATGGCCGTCTGGCACTTGTGCGTCACTTTACCCACGTAAAAATTCCATTGGTTAAGCCAGCAAACATGGACGAACTTGACGTTTTAGTTGGCCACCCAACAGGTATCCGCGCTTTACTTGAAGAGCTAAATAAATATGACGCAGTCGTAACTAGCGCGATGCATATTTACATTTCGTGCCAAAGCTATGGCATTCCTTGCGCACTAATCACATTCGATGGCTTCGAAGATGCTGTGCATGGAAACGGCATCAAGTATCGCGATTACTCAATGGGTGTTGGCTTGCCAGCAATAAATCCAACTGCTGTTGCGCTTGACTTAACCTCAGTGAACTTTGATGACATCATCAAGGATCTTGTTGTTAGCCAGGAAAAGATGGATGAAGTTGAAGATGCCATTCGTAGATCACTAACAATCCTGGCAAACAAGTCGTAGTTTCTGTTTGCCATAGATGTGATTGGTTGACGTAGTGAGTTCAGGCGAGAGTCAAGCACTAACCTTTCGGTTAACTATCGCTTACTCAACATTGGCTGGTCGGGTAGCAAATATTGAATTGCCATCGCAACGTGTCGATCAAGAAATTTTGGTTGTTGTGCAAAATCCAGATCGAATTGAGTTCCTCGCCCCATCGCGTTCTGATGTAAGAGTTGTTGAACTTGATTCAAAAGGCGTAGCCAAAAGCCGAAATACCGCAATTGATGTTGCTCAAGGTAAATATTTGGTTTTTGCTGATGACGACATCGAATTCGACCTAGAAAAACTTGATGAAGTCGTAACTCACTTAGAAAGCTGTAAGTGCTCTCTAGTCTTGGGCCAAGCAACAGACCAAGCAGGCACTCTGCGTAAGAAGTACCCAACCGGTGTGGCTTGGTTAACGCGATTCAACAGCGCCAAAGCAGCCACATACGAAATGTTGATAGATGTGCAAGCTATCCGTACAAATGGCATCAGATTCGATGAAGATTTTGGTGCGGGCGCAGTTAATTATTTAGGCGATGAATACATTTTTATTTGCGATCTGCTTAAGCACCATCAGAAAGCCCATTTTTTGCCGCTGACAATGGCCGTGCACCCAACAGATAGTTCGGGCAGTGGGTGGGGCACTAGCGCAGATTTACAGGCCCGAGCCAAAATATTCACTCGAGTATTCGGCCCACTCGCTTTCGCAGTAAGGGCACTTTTTATTGTGCGAAATCGCGACAAAGTCCGCGGACTTAGCAACTACATACGATTTGTATTCGCGAGCTTCTAGATTTCAAAGCACTCGGCGCCATCAGGGCCAGACTGCTTGCGCTAACCTGCAGCTGCCTTCGCTTACCCGAAATTTTTATACAGTGGGATACCCGTGGGACAAGAATGGGCATCAAGTAGACTGAAGGCTAACCCACTTACTAGCGCTGGAGTGCTCATGGTGCGCATTGTCGTTGATGTTAAATTAAAGCCGGAAATCCTTGACCCACAAGGTCGGGCAGTCCTAGGGGCACTGGGCCGATTAGGCCTGTCAGGCGTGAGTGATGTGCGTCAGGGCAAGCAGTTTGTGCTCACACTAGATGGCGAAGTCACCGACGAGAAACTCGCGCAGATTAATCACATTGCCGAGACTTTGCTGAGTAATCCAGTAATTGAAGATTTCACTGTGCAGGTTCAAAAATGACCGCAAGGGTAGGCGTTGTAACCTTCCCCGGTTCGTTAGATGATCAAGATGCGGTGCGCGCAGTAAGAATTGCTGGCGGCGAAGCAGTTTCTCTCTGGCACGGCGATGCAAATCTCCATGGTGTAGATGCAGTAGTGCTTCCGGGTGGATTCTCATACGGTGACTATTTACGCTGTGGCGCTATTGCTCGCTTTGCTCCAGTAATGGAAAAAATTATCGAAGCTGCCCGCGAAGGCATGCCAGTACTTGGTATTTGTAATGGGTTCCAGATTTTGTGTGAGTCACACCTTTTGCCTGGCGCATTGACTCGTAACGATCACTTGCACTTCATTTGCCGTGACCAAAAACTCAAAATCGAAAACAATTCTTCCGCTTGGACCCGCGACTATGCAGTTGGCCAAGAAATTATTGTGCCACTAAAGAATGGTGAAGGCGGTTTCGTGGCTGACGAATACACACTTGATCAACTTGAAGCGCAAGGCCGTGTGATTGCTCGCTACTTAGACTTAAATCCAAATGGTAGCCGCCGCGATATCGCTGGAATTTGCAATGAAGCCGGCAACGTTGTTGGTTTGATGCCACATCCCGAACATGCGGTTGAAGAACTGACTGGTCCGACAACAGATGGACTTGGTTTCTTCACTTCAGTGTTAACTAGTTTGCTTTCTGGGCAGGCGGTCAACGCATGAGCGTAGATACCGTTGGCCAGGCCAAAGAATCGCCAGTTCAAGAACAACCGTTTAAAGAACTTGGCCTAAAGCCTGATGAGTACGAACGCATCAAGGAAATTTTGGGCCGCCGCCCCACTTCATCTGAACTCGCTATGTATTCAGTCATGTGGTCGGAGCACTGCAGTTACAAATCCAGCAAAGTTCATCTTCGTCAGTTTGGCGAAAAAGCACCGCACAGCGATGCACTGCTTGTCGGCATTGGCGAAAACGCTGGCGTTGTAGACATCGGCCATGGCTGGGCGGTCACATTCAAAGTCGAATCACACAACCACCCGTCCTATGTTGAGCCGTACCAGGGCGCAGCTACTGGTGTTGGCGGCATTGTGCGCGACATCATCTCGATGGGTGCTCGCCCGGTTGCCGTGATGGATCCACTTCGTTTTGGTGACCCATACAATCCAGACACTCGACGCGTTTTAACTGGCGTTGTTTCTGGCATTGGTGGTTACGGCAACTGTTTAGGACTGCCAAACATTGGTGGCGAAATCGTTTTTGACCCGAGTTATCAGGGCAACCCATTAGTGAACGCACTTTGTGTTGGCACCATGAAACATGAAGACATCCATTTAGCCGCCGCCTCTGGGGTTGGTAACTTGGTTATTTTGTACGGCGCCCGCACTGGTGGCGATGGGATCGGTGGCGTGAGTGTTCTTGCTTCCGAAACTTTCGATGCTGATGGGCCGGCAAAGCGTCCAAGTGTGCAGGTTGGCGATCCATTTATGGAGAAGTTGCTAATCGAGTGCACGCTCGAAGTTCTACATGCAGGTCTTGTCGAAGGTATCCAAGACCTTGGTGGCGCCGGAATTTCTTGTGCGACAAGCGAGCTTGCAAGTAATGGCGAAGGTGGCATGCATGTTTGGCTTGATCGCGTATTACTGCGCGATCACACACTTTCACCAGAAGAAATCTTGATGAGCGAGTCACAAGAACGCATGTGCGCAGTTGTTTTGCCTGACAAAGTCGAAGAGTTCCTCGATGTCTGTAAGAAGTGGGATGTTGAAGCTGTTGTTATCGGTGAAGTGAATGCATCCGGACGATTAACAGTTGATTGGCATGGCGAGCAAATCGTTGATGTTCCGCCGCGATCTGTTGCGCACGATGGCCCAATTTATGAACGCCCTTATGCGCGGCCGCAGTGGATGGATGCGCGTCAAAGCGATGCGCCGACTGCGCAACGTCTTGCCCGCCCAACTACCGCCCAAGATGTTCGCGAAACTTTGTTACGCATGGTTGCAGCGCCAAACTTGGCAGCGAAAACCTGGGTTACATCCCAGTACGACCGCTATGTCATGGGCAACACTGTTTTGGCTCAGCCAGAAGACAGCGGAATGATTCGCGTAGACGAAGAAACTGGCCTTGGTGTTGCTATTTCAACTGACTGCAACGCTCGATTTGCAGCGCTTGATCCATACCGCGGTGCCCAGCTGGCATTTGCGGAGTCTTACCGAAATGTGGCAGTTACTGGCGCAGTTCCACTAGCGGTAACTAATTGCCTCAACTTTGGTTCACCAGAGGATCCAGATGTTATGTGGCAATTTGAGCAAGCAGTAACTGGTTTAGCTGATGCATGTTTGGATATGGGCACACCAGTAACCGGCGGCAATGTGTCGTTCTATAACCAAACAGCTGACGTAGCAATTCACCCAACTCCAGTTATAGGTGTTTTAGGTGTAATCGATGATGTGAATCGTCGCACTCCGATGGCTTGGCAAGAAGATGGTGAACTCATTTACCTGCTTGGCGAGACTTCTGATGAACTTGCCGGCTCAGAATGGGCACACGAGGTTCATGCACATCTTGGCGGTTTGCCACCAGCTTTGGATTTGACCAAAGAGCGCACACTTGCTGAAATTTTGGTAGCAGGCTCACGCGATGGCATGCTCAGCGCAGCTCATGATGTCAGTGATGGCGGAGTAGTGCAGACACTAGTTGAAATGGGCTTACGTGCAAACATTGGCGCTCGAGTTTGGGTTCCAGACAATTTAGACGCATTTGTATTTCTATGGAGTGAATCTGCTACTCGCGCAGTTGTAGTTGTGCCACGCAGTGAGGAAATGCGTTTCTCGGCAATGTGCGAAGCCCGTAGTTTCACTTCTACCCGAATTGGCGTGGTTGATTCGAAGATTGGGCAAGAGCACGGCGTTGCCGGCCAAGCACTTCGAATTGAAAATGTTTACGGGGCAGATGTAACTGTGGCCCTTAGTGACTTACGCGAAGCCAGCGAAAAGACTTTGCCAGCACTATTTGGCTGAGGCGCAAACTTAACTAGCTAGGCCTTTTCCTTGATTTAACTTTGACTAGCTTGCGCGCCGAAGAACTCAGATAAATCGCTGCCAACTCCACTGGCAAAAATCTGTCCTTCTTCTAGCAGGCTCTGCCAATCTGAATTACCGCTGACTAATTCAAGCCACACCAGTGGGGCCATTTCAACTACAGCTGGTGGGGTACCTCTTCTGTGGGTAGATCCACCGATCACCTGCACAACGCGATACGGCGGCACCCTTACTTCTACGCTGCGCCCGGGGTGTTGCGTGGCAAAAGCATCAAGCGTTTGGCGAACTGCTAGCGCCAAGGCAGAACCGTCTTGGGGACTATCGAGCGCCTGACTAACTAAGTTCGTAAGCTCCTGCGGAATATGCACATTCATATTGTCCCGCTTTTGCGAGGTAACCATATCAAGTCGGCCGCCAACTCAGTTGCCCGATAGACTGAACTACGTGGCAGGCGACGGCAAACTCGGACATGAATTGCTTCCTGGCGAAAAAGGACCTCAAGACGCCTGTGGCGTATTTGGTGTCTGGGCGCCAGGTGAAGAGGTAGCCAAGCTCGCGTTCTATGGCCTCTATGCCTTACAACATCGCGGACAAGAATCTGCCGGTATCGCGGTTAGCGATGGACACAACACCACAGTTTTCAAAGACATGGGCTTAGTTTCCCAAGTATTCACCGAAGCTGCGCTCGAATCCCTGCAGGGCTACTTGGCTATTGGTCACACTCGATACAGCACAACTGGATCAAGTTGTTGGGAAAATGCCCAGCCAACTTTCAGAGCGACAGCGACTGGGCACCTCTCACTTGCACACAACGGCAACTTAACTAACACTCATGAGCTCGCTGAACGCCTAAAAGTGATTCAATCTGATAGCTCAGAATTTTTTGCCGATCTTGGTCGCGGAGCAACTAGCGACACCGATATTTTGACCGGGCTACTCGCTGCGCACCCGGACAACACCATGGAAGCAGCAGCACTCGACGAACTCCCTAAGGTACGTGGCGCATTCAGTTTGGTGTTTATGGATGACCAAACACTTTATGGCGCGCGTGATCCACAAGGTATTCGTCCGCTCGTTCTTGGTCGATTAGAGCGTGGTTGGGTAATTGCTTCTGAAACAGCGGCACTAGATATTGTTGGAGCTTCGTTCGTTCGTGAGATTGAACCAGGTGAATTGATCGCAATCGATGAACATGGACTCCGCTCTTCACGTTTCGCACCGGCAGAACCTAAAGGCTGCTTGTTTGAGTATGTTTACCTAGCCCGACCGGACACCACAATTGCCGGCAAGCCAGTACATGCAGCGCGCGTTGAAGTTGGCCGACGCCTTGCGTCTAAAGATCCAGTTGAAGCAGACATCGTTATCCCAGTGCCTGAATCGGGCACACCAGCTGCCGTCGGTTACGCGCAAGCAAGTGGGATACCTTTTGCGCAAGGTCTAGTTAAAAATGCGTATGTCGGACGAACTTTTATTCAGCCAAGTCAAACAATTCGCCAACTTGGTATCCGCTTAAAGCTAAACCCATTACGTGAAGTTATTGAAGGTAAGCGCATAGTCGTGGTGGATGATTCCATCGTTCGTGGTAACACTCAACGCGCGATTGTGAAGATGCTGCGCGAAGCAGGAGCCGCTGAAGTACACGTTCGAATCTCTAGCCCGCCGGTGCAGTGGCCGTGTTTCTACGGCATCGATTTCGCGAGCAAAGCTGAACTAATTGCCAACGGTTTGACCGTGGATGAAATTCGTCGCTCTATTGGGGCAGATAGTTTGGCCTATGTTGAACTCGATGAGTTAATCAGTGCAACAGGCATTGCCAGAGATCGCCTGTGTCGCGCTTGTTTTGATGGGGTATACCCGGTGGAATTGCCGCCAGAGTCGATACTCGGCAAACATTCACTTGAGAGTTTGGAAATTGTCGACGCACAGCTAAGCGCCATTGACGAAGCGGTACGACGCCCGTGACCGAGCCATTGTCTTACGCCAGTGCCGGTGTAGATGTTGAAGCAGGAGAGCGCGCAGTTGAATTAATGCGCGCTGCCATCGGCAAAACACAGCGCCCAGAAGTATTCGGTGATTTTGGTGGCTTTGCTGGCCTGTTTGACATCACGGCAATGAAAACTATGACCCAACCGTTGTTGGCAACTTCAACCGATGGTGTTGGCACAAAAATCGATGTGGCACAGCGCATGGACATCCACGACACTATCGGCATCGACTTAGTGGCCATGGTGGTAGATGATCTTGTTGTTTGTGGTGCTGAACCGCTGTTTATGACTGACTACATCGCCGTGGGTAAAGTACACCCGCAGCGAGTAGCAGCAATAGTTACCGGCATCGCTAAGGGCTGCGCTCTTGCCGGCTGCGCATTAGTTGGTGGCGAAACAGCTGAACACCCCGGTTTATTAGATGAGCACGAATACGACATCGCCGGAGCGGGCACTGGGGTAGTCGATGCGCCAAAACTATTAGGCGCACAGAAAGTAGTTGCAGGAGATGTTGCAATTGCAATCGGCTCTAGTGGTCTGCATTCAAACGGATACTCACTCGCCCGACACATTGCCTTCAACATCGCCAAACTTGATGTACACGACACCGTTGCCGAGTTTGGCCGCACACTTGGCGAAGAACTATTGGAGCCAACCCGCATCTACAGTAAAGACTTGCTTGCCCTAATTAACGCAGTAGATGTCCACTCAATCAGTCACATCACTGGCGGCGGCATCGCAGCCAATGTTGCCCGAGTAATGCCAGGTCACTTGGCACTGGAGCTAGATCGCAGCACTTGGAATCCGCTACCGATTTTTCAATTCATGCAACAACGAGGAAACTTGGCGCAGCTTGAAGCTGAAAAAACTTTCAACATGGGTATTGGAATGTTGGCATTTGTTTCACCTACAGATGCTGATCGAGCAATCGCGCTATTGCAAGCTCGCGGCCTAACTGCATGGAGTGTTGGCGCAGCCCGCGAACGCTTAACAACGGATATTTCAGATGCGCCAGCTAAAGGCGGCAATGGTGGAGTAGTGCAACTAGTTGGAAATTACCAAAACTAGTCTTTGTCTGAATCCTGCTCGGTAACAGACTCAGCAGAGTCTTCGTCAGAATCATCATCATAATATTTTGCATAAGGGTCATCAACTAAGTCCTCTGGTTCAACAGAAGAGTTAACATCACCAACTGGGATAAACCCAGAGCCACTCGAGAGCTCAGCCTGCAAAGCACTGAGGTCAGTGTTAGGTGTGTTGTATTTCAAATCGCGAGCAACTTTTGTCTGCTTCGCCTTGGCTCGGCCGCGCCCCATGGCTCAGCCCCCTTTTTCACCGTGAGAACTACCTGATTAACCAACAAACTCAAGTTCACCCAAAGTTTGCTGTGCCTTAATTCTAACCGACACCCTGACATAGGGGTAACTGTGGGTCAAGCCCAGCAGCAAGGCCAACCCCGCTTTTGCTCAAATACCGCTAGTTCGCGTATGATTTCAATTCGTGCCAGTTGCAAAACCGGCACCCTAGCCCCCATCGTCTAGTGGCCTAGGACGCTGCCCTTTCACGGCGGTAACACGGGTTCGAATCCCGTTGGGGGTACGCAAGACCAGTAAGAAGCAAGAAATAACGAGCCGAACGTCATCTGCCACAATAGGTAGATGCACTAAGGCCCCGTAGCGCAGTTGGTTAGCGCGTCGCCCTGTCACGGCGAAGGTCGCGGGTTCGAGTCCCGTCGGGGTCGCTTGGTATCACCTCGGTGATACCGGTAGGCCAGGTAGCTCAGTTGGTACGAGCGTCCGACTGAAAATCGGAAGGTCGACGGTTCGATCCCGTCCCTGGCCACAAGGAAGAGATAGTTTTCGATTGAATCTTAGGTTCTCGCCATCCAATAACTGATGGGGCAACCCCATCAGTTAGCCAGGGTGTGGGATCGAAATC
>Ga0194055_10002016_pt1 | contig 16321 bp, 12 predicted proteins | sample SepL449m_MetaG_FD_155482 | JGI IMG/M metagenome (GOLD analysis project Ga0194055, IMG submission 155482) | Anoxic zone freshwater microbial communities from boreal shield lake in IISD Experimental Lakes Area, Ontario, Canada - Sep2016-L442-9m | ecosystem: Environmental > Aquatic > Freshwater >... | reverse complement strand
ACCTGTCGCAGGAAGCGATCAACGCAGCCAGGTCGTGTGTGAAAGATCGCTATGGGGACGAGTACCTCAGTCCGGAACCTCGCCAGTACTCGACCAAGACGAAAAATGCTCAGGAAGCACACGAAGCGATTCGTCCGGCCGGGACGGAAATGAAGACTGCTGAAGAACATGGGCTGAGCGGCCGGGAAGCGGCACTGTACGCCATGATCTGGAAGCGAACAGTTGCTACTCAGATGGCGGAAGCCCAATTGCGGTTCCAGACCGCGATCATCCATGTCGACAACGCCGAGTTCCGCGCCACCGGCCGCCATGTCGAATTCCCCGGATTCTTCCGAGCTTACGTCGAAGGGGTCGATGATCCCGAAGCCGCTCTCGACGATACCGAAGCCGCCCTGCCCCCCTTGGCCGAAGGAGATGGGCTGGGTTGCAACTCCCTCGAATCCGTTGGCCACGAAACCAAGCCACCGGCCCGGTATACAGAAGCAACGCTGGTCAAAGCGCTCGAAGCCGACGGAATCGGCCGTCCGAGTACATACGCCTCCATCATCGGGACTGTGCAGGATCGCAAATACGTCGTCAAAACGGGCAATCAGCTCGTGCCGACGTTTACCGCGTTCGCTGTCACCAAGCTGCTGGAAAATTATTTTCCAAACCTCGTTGATCTGGGCTTCACGGCCAAGATGGAACAGGATCTGGACGATATTGCCAACGGGGAAGGCCATCGCCAGCAGTACCTGAGTCAGTTCTATCTGGGTGCGACTGGCCTGGACGAGATGGTGAAGACGAAAGAAGAATCGATCGACCCGCGTCTGGCCTGTACGCTGATTTTTGACGGCCTGAACTCGAGAATTCGCGTCGGAAAATTCGGTCCCTATCTGGAATCAGAACGCGACGGCCAGCCCGTTACGGCATCGATTCCTCCAGATATGGCACCGGCGGACATCACGAATGAAGTGGCCGAAAAACTGATCGATTTGAAACAGCGAGGTCCCCAGTCGCTCGGAGTTCACCCGGAACTGGGACTTCCGATCTTCCTGCTGGTCGGTCCCTTTGGTCCGTATCTGCAACTGGGGGAAGTCGGAGAAGACGGAACAAAGCCAAAACGAGTCTCCATTCCCAAGGGCCGCGATCCCCAGACGGTTCAATTCGAAGAGGCCATGGCGTATCTGGGTCTTCCGCGACAACTGGGAGTTCACCCGGAAACCGGCCACGTGGTGAATGCCGGAATCGGCATGTACGGTCCCTATGTGAAGCACGAAAAGGTCTTCGCATCGCTCGGTAAAACCGACGATGTTTTGACAGTCGATCTGCCACGCGCACTGGAGTTGATCGCTGCAAAAAAAACTAAGGCTCCTGTATTGCCGCTCAAGGAGTTGGGGAAACATCCCGACGATAACGAGCCCGTCGCGGTGTACGAAGGGCGCTATGGAGCGTACATCAAGCACGGCAAGGTCAACGCAACGATTCCCAAGGAACGCGATCCATTGCAGGTCACCTTGGAAGAAGCTCTCCCATTGCTGGCCGAACGAGCCGCTCGTGGCCCCGCCACCAAGCGAGGTCGTGGTGGTCGGACTGCAAAAGGTGCAGCGGCCGCTCCGGTGAAGAAAGTCGCCAAAAAGAAAGCGGCGAAAAAGGCTGCGAAGAAGAAGGCTGCTGAAGAATAGTTCCGCTTGATCGAGTTTTGGGTCCGCAACTTAATCGTCACGATGGGGATTCGCCCTGATGGTGACTGAGCTACCAGAAGTCGAAAACACGAAGTCTGGCGATTCGCTACGCCAACGACCCGAGAGTCATTTTTCCGGATCGTCGGTACGGCTGGTTTTTTGTTGCCTGGTCGCATTCGTGGCTGGAATTCTGGCCGGCCGCGCGGACAGAAGTCTGCGATGGGCAGTGGTGTGTGTATTTGAACATGCACTCATTAATTACGGCAAAGATACCCCACTCGGTAGTGGCAACAGATGGATGGATCATCTTCAAAACTCGATATACGCAATTGAAGGGACGGGTAATTCGGACGCGATGTTGTCGACCGAAATCCGGCTGCTTGATCATCCACTTACGTCGGTACGATATGCAGCAATGATGTTTCTCGAAGTTGACCGGCAAGCTGTTGAAGCGGTGCCGAAACTGTCAGCCATCGCACAAGATCCGACACAACTGCCGGCAGATAGAAATGATGCCCGAAAAGAGGCATTATTTATTGTTAAGAAGCTGCTGGACTCGTTGCCTGAAGAAACCGATATTTTGGAACGTCCAGCGGGAGGGGATTCAGCGAAGTTGTGATGACCGGAATTTCTCATAAACTGCATGGCTTATAACCAATGTTGCAGATTCGGGTGCCGGTGCTGGGCTTCGTCTCTTGTTGAGTCGATCAGGTGTTTCTCAATAGCTGATTTGTTCCAATCCCGGTTTTCGGGAAATTCCGTATGGGGTTTCGCCGTGAAGGTGACTGAGCTACCAGAAGCCGAAAACACGAAGTCTGGCGATCCGCTACGCCAACGACACGAGAGTGCCGGACCGTCGGCACGGCTCGTTGTTTGTTGCCTGGTCGCATTCGTGGCTGGAATTCTGGCCGGCCGCGCGGATAGAAGCCTGCGATGGGCAGTTGTGTGTGTATTTGAGAATGCACTCATTAATTACGCAAAAGATGCGCCACTCGGTAGTGGCAACAGATGGATGGACCATCTTCAGAACTCGATATACGCAATTGAAGCAACGGGTAATTCGGACGCGATGTTGTCGACCGAAATCCGTCTGCTTGACCATCCGGATACATCGGTACGATATGCCGCAATGAGGTTTGTTGAAGCTGACCCGCGAGCTGTTGCAGCCGTGCCGAAATTGTTAGCCATCGCAAATGATCCGACACAACTGCCGGCGTATAGTAACGATGCTCGTAAACTCGCATTATCCATTCTAAAGAGACTGTCGGACTCGTTGCCTGAAGAGTCCGATATTTTAGGGCGTCCAGCAGGAGGGGATCCAACGAAGTTGTGATTGCCAGGCGTGGTCGCTGAGCTCTCGTGATAACGCCCGCCCCCGCGGAGCCAGACCGCTCATTCTTCTTCACCCCCTCTCCCCGCGGGAGAGGGGGAAGGCAATAGAAGTGATCACTTGTGCCTGTGCCTTACGTATCGCTCGAAACAGGTCTGCGATCGCCGTAGTTGCCCTCACGTGGACTGGCGACCGCTTCAATTTATGTCACTGCGGGCTCAACTGGATCCTGCTTCACCGGTACCTCATCGGTCGCCGGAATCCGGGACCAGTATTGCGCTAATACCGTGGCCGTGAAGACGCAGCCGAATGTGTATGCAGCCGTTGGAATTGCTGCCGCACGATATTCTTCGCCTGGGAATAACTGCAGGATCAGGGTCGTGCCCAGACCGCAGTTTTGCATGCCGATTTCGAGGGTCAGAGCTCGGCGCATTGAATCGCTCATTCCGGCCAGCAGGCCTGCGACGTAACCGGCCAGATATCCCAGCACGTTAATCAGCAGCAGAGCCACCAGCAGTTTCAGTTCACTCACCATCAAACCGCCGTTTTTGAAGCCGAGAACTTCTCCAAGGCGCTGACGATTCAGTCCCACCACGGCGGCAATGATCCAGAGGATCGCCAGGTTCGCGATGATTCCGCCCCATCGATCCGCCCCCTTTTCGAAGAGACTCGACACCCGCCGCAGCCAGAAACCGAGCAGAACCGGCATCACGACTTGCAGCATCAACTGCTTGGAAACATTCAGCATTTCAAACTCACCCTTGAAGTCCCCCTTCAAATCCAGGGTCAGCCAGAGTGCCAGTGGAACGGCAATCGGCGACAGCATTGTGGCGAGCGTCGTGAGTGCCACGGAATAACTGACGTTACCTCGACACGTCAGCGTCAGAACGTTTGAGGCCATAGCCCCCGGGACACACCCGACCATGATGACCCCCAGCAGTGTCACCTTATCAAAACCGAACGCGTGTCCAATGACATAGGCCAACAGCGGCATGCAACCATATTGGACGGAAGTTCCGAAAATCACCGCAGGCCACCGGCGACCGACTTCCTTGACCTCTTCCAGTTGCAGGACGCTACCAACGGCAAACATCACCAGAAAAATTGCGCCCGTAAGTGCATCTTTGCTAAAGCCTTTACCGGGAAGAAACGGATCAAATACTTCTGGAAAAAGCATGGGCCAGAAGAAAGAGACCCCTGACGACAGGATCAGCCATAGCATTAAATATCGTTGCAGCATGACGATGTTTCCGCAGGAATTTCGAGCGTTGGTGGAATGGCCCCGTTCAGGGTGATCGTCCATTAAAGGATGGTCGTTTGCTGTCGACAGATGGATGTCAGCAGCGAAACCCAATGACGGGCCCGGGAAGGCCGTTTCTCGGGTAAACAACGTCCATTCTTGGAGAAGGGACGTTAACGTTCCTGTCGGGAAGTGCCAAGTCTGCCGACCTTGCTATAATCCGTCGCTCGATTCCCCGGATTGGGTTCGCCGTTCGCACGGCGATTTGCGGGGATCGAGTTTCACTCGCAGTAGTTTCGTTATGCCTCATGAATTCCTCAGCGATTTCGTTTCAAGGCTGCAAGACGCCGGGGAACTGGTACGCATTTCTGCTCCCGTCGATACCGGGCTGGAAGTTGCGGCAATCACGGACCGCGTCTGCAAATCCCCGGACGGGGGACCTGCCCTGCTCTTCGAAAAGCCGAAAAACAGTTCGATTCCCGTCATCACGAATTTGCTGGGAAGCCGCCGTCGGCTCTGCCTGGCTCTCGGCATCGATTCGCTCGATCAATTGACCGACAGACTCGGACGGCAACTGCGATCGGAATCGGGGGGATGGCTCGAAGCTCTCAAACTGGCCCCTTCCACGTCGGGGCTGTCGAAGTTTGCTCCGCGCACCATCAAAACCGCCGTTTGCCAGCAGGTCGTCAAGCTGGGGCGAGATGTCAGTTTGTGGGATTTGCCGATCCCTCGTCACTGGCCGGACGAAGCGAATCCTGTCATCACTGCAGCGCATATTGTGACACAGGATCAGGAGACGGGTGCACGGTCGGTCGAACGGATTCCGATTCAGGTGGTGGGACAGAATCAAGTGGTTCCTCATTGGAATCGCTATCACGCGGCCTTCAGGCACTGGCAATCCGCAGTCCGTCTGCAGCGGCAATTTCCCGTCGGAATTGCTTTGGGAGGAGACCCGATCCAGATGCTGATGTCAGCAGGATCGCTTGTCGCACCTTCCGACTCGCTGCTGTTAGGGGGATTCCTGCGAGGTTCCGGGTTAGATCTCGTGAAGGCCCGGACAATCGAGCTGGAAGTACCCGCCGCTTCGGAAATTGTGATCGAAGGGTACATCGACTACGCCGAGCAACCGGTCGAAGCCCCGTCGATCGCCGGGACCGCTGGCCATTATCTTCCTGCGGAGCCATTGCCGGTCATTCAAGTCACAGCAATCACGCATCGAGCCAATCCTCTGCTCCCTGCTATCGTGCCGGGCCCGCCCCCTTCAGAAGAATCGTGGATTGGCCTGGCAGTGGAGCGACTCAGCCTGGCTGCCGTCAAAGCGATAATTCCCGAGATTGTTGATCTGCATCATCCGTTTGCAGGAGCGGGCCAAAACCTGCTATTCGTCAGCATCCGCAAGGAACATCCGTTACAGGCACCTCAGGTTTTGAATGGCCTGTGGGGTTCACGACTGGTCGGTTTGAATAAAATGATCGTGATCGTTGATGCTGATGTGAATGTTCAGCGTGAAGCGGATGTCTGGTTCGCAGTGGGATCGTACGCGAATCCTGAGCGTGATGTGATCTCTGTCGACGGGCCGACCTTCATGGATGATCCATCCACCGATATTCGTGGGGTGGGACGAAAACTGGGGATCGATGCAACCCGCAAGTTCTCTGAAGAAACTCGTCATCGCGGTAGTCCTCGTCCCCTGGCAATGCCTGCAGAACTGCTGACGCAGTTGAACGGGCGCTGGAACGAATTTGGATTACGCGAGGAGTAGATTCTCTGCTCGGTATTGAGCCCATTACCCCTAGTCAAACTTTTCAGTCTCCTTTCCAGGCTACCATGCAAACAACGCTTCCCGCTGTCGATAAGTCTGAAGCCCGAGTTCGCCAGATGTTTGGCGAAATTTCGGGGCGATACGACCTGATGAATCATCTGTTATCAGGGGGGATAGACATCTACTGGCGGTGGCGGACAGTTCGAGCAGTTTCGCCGCAGGGAACATCTCCTATCCTCGATGTTTGTACCGGTACAGGCGATCTGGCACTCGCTTATTGGAAAGCGGGTAAGGGCCAGATTCCGATCGAAGCGACCGACTTTACGCCCGAAATGCTGCGCATCGCAGAGACCAAGCGGGACAAACGTTTTGCAAAACAAATCTCTGCCGGGGCCGCGTCACTGACGTTTCGTGAAGCGGATACTCAGCATCTTCCGTTTGACGACAACCAATTCCAGATCGTTTCGGTGGCATTCGGATTGCGCAATGTGACCGATACTGAAAAAGGCTTGCGGGAAATGGTCCGAGTCTGCCAGCCCGGCGGCCGTGTCGCCGTGCTCGAGTTCTCGATGCCGACGAATCCGTTGTTCAATTGGGTCTATCGGACGTACTTCAAGTACGTGCTGCCGCGTATCGGCCAGATCTTTGCGCGGAATCGTCAGGCGGCCTATAATTACCTGCCCGAATCTGTTTCGCAGTTTCCCTATGGACGAGCGCTCGCCGTGAAAATGGAAGAGTGCGGATTGTCACAGGTGACGTGGACGCCACTCACCTTTGGAATTGCGACACTTTACATCGGACGCAAGCCGCTGCCAGTCGTGTGAATAAATGCGATCGCAGCACATTTTCAATCATACTCCTTGAATCGACCACATCATGCCTCACGGCTCAACTTCACATGACCTCGTCGTCGCCATGACCGGAGCGAGCGGCGCTGCCTATGCCCTGCGATTACTGGAAGTACTGGTGGCGGCAGGCAAAACCGTTCACCTGACCATCAGCCCGGCAGCGACCGAAGTGTTGAAGCACGAGCTGAATTTGAAGGTCGATCTCAATGCGTTTGACCCTCAGCAACTGCTGCCGGTCGAGATCGAGGCGTTGCAGGATAGCAAGCTGAAATTGCTCAAGTCCGATGGCGATGGAGGCTTCGCGGCAAGTTCGATTTTCAGCGACAGCGAAATCATGAAGGGTCGCATCGTTTATCATCACTATCGTGATTACAACTCAGGAATTGCCAGCGGGTCGTTTCTGACAGGTGGGATGGTGATCTGCCCCTGCTCGATGGGAACGCTGGCCAGTATCGCGACCGGTCAGTCTCAAAACCTGATCCATCGTTCGGCGGATGTTCATTTGAAAGAGCGGCGAAAGCTGATCGTTATGCCTCGTGAAACTCCGCTGAGTGTCATTGCGCTGGATAACATGAAACGCCTGGCAGAAGCTGGTGCAACGATCCTGCCCGCAATGCCTGGGTTCTACCATTCACCCCGGTCCATTCACGATCTCATCGACTTCATCGTGGCCCGGATCTGCGATCAGCTTGGCGTACAGAATGAACTGATCCAGCGCTGGGGCAAGTAAGCTTCAATCGATTCGGGCATCGACGACGATATCGCAGATTTGCCCGGCGAGCGGATTTACAGCCCCTTTTCCGGCGGGATGAACTCGATTGCTGAGAAAGATCACGTACAGGTCGGTTCCGGGATCGATCCAGAGTGCGGTTCCTGTGAAGCCCCCGTGCCCGAAAGCCGCTTCAGAGAACCGGGTTCCTCGATTCGAAGAATAGCGTGAGCGCATATCCCACCCTGCCCCACGAATGTCGCGAATTGGTTGTCCTTTCTGATCCGCCCCTTCAATTGTGATGGGGGTTGTCATGGTGTGCCATGTCTGCTGTTTGAGAATCCGGCTGCGATCATCCTGGATGCCCGCCAGAGCATCGGTCGCGAATCTTGCCAGATCGCGAGCAGTTCCAAACAACCCTGCATGTCCCGCGACTCCGTCCAGTCGAAACGCCCGTGGATCATGGACCTCGCCCTGCATCCAGCGACCATCGCGTTTTTCTGTCGGAGCGGATCGTCGCCGAAGTTCGTCCGTCGGCAGGTACATCGTTTCGGACATTTCGAGCGGTGTAAAGATGTTGTTCCGGGCGAACTGATTGACGGGTTCACCTGAGACTCGCTGAACGATTTCACCAAGGATCATGAAATTGACGTCCGAATACAGAAATTTCGTCCCCAGCGGGGCGATGGGCTTTAGCGCCAGCAATCGCTCTTTGGCTTTAACAGGCCCCTCCAGATAATCCTTGATGGCATTGTCCGGGATCATTCCGCTGCGATGAACGAGTAAATCAAGGATTGTGATTTTCTCCTTGTTTTCCACAGCAAAGTCCGGCAAATGTTTCGCAACTGTGTCATTCAGCGATAGCTTTTTCCCTTCGACGAGTTTCATGATGGATGTCGCCGTCGCGAGCGGTTTTGTCAGTGATGCGAGATCGAAAACTGTGTCATCCGTCATCGCTTCCGTCTCAGGTTCGACTCGTTTGTTTCCATACGCCTTTAACGAGACGATCCCCGCCGAACGCCCGACCAGCACGACGCATCCTGGCATCTTCTTCTCGGAGATGGCAGTCGCGATCAATCCATCGATGGCAGCCAGTTTTTCAGAACTCAGTTTCGCGGCCGCTGCTTCCAGACGCGGCAGATCTTCCGCGCTGCACGGATCGAACGCCCACGACAATACGACCACCAGAACCAGTTGCCGCAACACGAAGTTGTTTGAATCAAGTTGCATCTGATGTTCCAAAGCATCCATCATGCGCCGCATGATGATGGTCAAACACAGGGACTAGAGTTGCCGCGGGTTCAGGCGAAGCCGAGGGCCTACTTTGCAGGAAGCTGCCGAATCCACTCGGTCAACATCTCGACGGCAGGTTTGTCGACAACGGTCGTGGCGAGTTGTGGCATCTGACCTCTTCCGCGGATCGACATGCGATGCAACAGAACAGATCGTTCTGGATGACCGGGAGCGATCAAACGTGCGTCAGGTAGTCCAAACTTGTCATGATGCGGTACCTGGCCAATGACCTTCATTTTTTCCAGACTACTGACAATGTCGAGTTGCATTTGAGCGTTTCCCCCGCCAGCCTCGACATGACACATCGCACAGTTACTGTGCAGGTAGGCCCTCGCGCGTGCTTCGATCGGTTCATGCGGGTTGTAGGGGTCGGCCAGTCGTTCGTATTTGTCATTGGTAAACGACAGCAAGTTTGATCGTACTGGACTTCGCTGGTCGCGTGTGGCTGTCAGCAACGCGATCTGGTCGGCAACCGCTTTATCGTCCGGTTCCTTCTTCTTCAGTGTTTCGCGCAGGCGGTTGCGTGTTTCACTCAACCAGTCCTGATCGCGGAACAGGTTCATTCGTTCGAGGACCGTCAGTTGATTTTCGACGTGGCTGCCGTAGTCGTGTGGTCGATTCATCTGCGGCGTATTGAGTCCCAGGACGAATGCCGCGGCCCTGCTGTGACAGACCATACACTCTGTCCGGCTCGGATAATGCCATGGCAGTTTTCGAACACCGGCGGAAGTTTTGATCGAATACTCGCGATCAGCACCTTCCTTCGCCACCAATTCGGCATCAGTCTGCTCATCGTTCCAAATGTACGAATATCCGAGCCATTCGTTCTGCTGACGCGTCAGAAGTCGGGTCTCGATCCAGCGCTGTGACGATGCTTCTCCTTCGATCAATTCAATCCCGAACGACTTGACCAGAACTGTTTCGTTGGGAAAGCCCCAGGCTTTGGTTTCGGAGAAATCAATCTTCGGATTGTCTCCCGGCAGGGCGATGTAGCGAGATTTGATGGCACCGTCAGACCAGAGCGGTGCGTTCACTGAATACGGAATCAACGACGGCTTCGTGATGTGCCCCTTCACAGATTCAAACAGACCGCTGTCGCTGAGGCGGCTCGGGAACGTCGATGGCACTTGAGTGGCAACTGCGGGAATCAATCGGTAAAAACCGCCGTCACCTCCGCCAGCATGATCGCAGATCAGTAATTCCCCTTGGGAATCTGCACCGAATCCGGTGATGTGGAATGGGGTGTCCACCAGTTCCTGATGCCAGGTCACTTTCTGTCCGTCGTGACGAGCCCCCCAGATCTTGCCCGTTGAATGATCTCCGTAAATGTAGCAGCCGACCAGATCAGGCAGTTCGCGACCGTAGTAGACGATCCCGCCGGTCAGTGATCGCGATTCCGAATGATGGTGCTCGAGCGTTGGTTTAACGTACGGCGTTGGCCCCATCTGGCGAGTCAGGTAAAACGGGTGGCTCCCTTCGTAGACGCTCCAGCCGTAGTTGTCTCCCTTTCGTACGAAATAAACTTGTTCCCACAAATCCTGGCCGTTGTTGCCAACCCAGATATGGCCCGTCTTGCGATCGGTGGTCATTCGCCATGGGTTTCGCAAACCATAAGCCCAGGTTTCCGGGACAAGTCCCGCCTGACCTGCAAATGGATTGTCGGGCGGAACGGAGTACTGTTTGTCAGTCGCAGGATGATCGACATCAATCCTCAAAACTTTGGCGGTGAGCTTTGACAAGTCCTGGCCGCGCAGGTTGGTGTCGCTGTCGGAGGTTCCGTCACCGGTCGTCACATACATCATGCGATCGAGCCCAAATGTGATCGCTGTTCCATTGTGGCCGTCCGAAGGCCACTCCAGGATGACCGTTTCACTTTTGGAATCGAATTCGTAGGGCGGCTGTGGATTGACGTGAAACCGCGATATCGTCGAATACTTCTCGCCCCCATCGGGCTTGGGGCGGTTATGCCCGACGTAAACGTAACCATTGCGAGCGAAATCTGGATGAAAGCAGATGTCGTAGGCGGAACGGTTGTCGACAGGCAAAAGAATCTCCGTTTCTGTGACCTCTTCCGAATCGACGAATCGTCGAATGGACGTGAGCGAATATGCTCGATCCTGGCTGATCGTCCAGATCCGATCGCTTCCCGGCTGGTGAACCACGTTAATCGGGAAATCGATTTTCAATTTTGGATAACGTCGTTCGGTTCGATACGGCGCGGGTGGTTCCGGTGATCCGACGACGCGCGACGTCGTCAGTGGGGCGAGTGCCATTTGCGGGTCAAACCGAACTGGTCGCCCGGCATCGGCTCGCGGTCTGGCTTCTGGCCCCATGAATTTCAGATCCGCATAGTCTTCGAACTGGTGAAAACTCATCACCTGCAGTGGAGCAATCGTCGAAAGTTCAGGGCCTTCGAAGTCGACGGAGTAGTCATAGCGACAGAGTGCGAACTTCCAGATTTCACTCGGTGCAGGACGGCCTCCCGTCGGAAGAAAATCTGTCCAGGGAATGCGTCCTTCGACAATCCAGCCGCGATCTTTGTCCTGCCATTTGTTGAGTGTTCCATCCAGCTTGACTTTCGATTCCACATGAAATGGTCTCTCTTTGGAAAACCGCTCTAAACCGCCTGCTCCCCGACGAGGAATGAACATTTCCATGACGGTCCCTGCGGCATTGATCTGGAATTCGTAGTAACCCGACTTGTCGGTGGCGGGTTTGAAAAAGAGTTCAAAGACGTCGTTGTCCCAAGTCCTGCCATCAGCTTCCGTGACGTCGGCGTACAGATCACTGTCATCCATTTCGGCCAGGAAATAGAGAAACTCACGATCCCAGATCAGGCGTGCTTTCGTTGCTGTTCTGGCGGTGCGAGGGCCCTCCTTCAGCCAGGGGACAATAAATCGGTCGATCACCTGTGCCGTCTTCCAGACCTCATCGTCACCAATGCCATCAATTTTCGGCGGTACGGCGGCAAAGCGGCATTCCAGCGGAGGTTTCGGCTGGCGGTCTTGAGCAAAAGAAGTCGTGAGCAGCAGTGACCCGGCAAGGAAATAGAGAATTCGCAAAGACTTCATGGTCACCCCGCCCTACAATCCCAGAGGAATCGATGATACATCTGTGTGTCGACAGTCGCTGCGGCGACCGAGACATACTGCAATTCATCAGAACGTTGAACCAGACAAAAGTCTATTCCCAAACGCAGGAAGCCGAAAGGAGCCTTGTGGACGCCTCCTCCGAAACCTCGTCGCCCGAGCAGATCACGGAAGGACCGTGTAGTCGGGGTGAAGCGATGGAAATGGCTATGCGAAATGCGGTGATCGCTCATCTGGTGATCTGCATTCTGGTGCTGGCGTATCTGACGATGATCGGTCAAAGAGGGGGAATACTGATCGGATTCGGTATTGCCGCAGTTCTAGCTTCTGCGATCCCGTTTCTGGTTCTCCCAATTGCGGCCGCAATTGGGTTTCTTGTTCACCTCGGCTGTCAGAGAACTCGACTGCCGGTCCCGCTGCTGATCCGGACTCTGGTAATTCTGTTCGAGGTGACCCTGCTCGGCTGGATCATCGTTGTCATCACAATGTGGGGTAGATTCTGAGTCTGGCCTGAGATCGATTGTCACGCGGACTTCAATCGTACCCACCGGAAATGCCACAGAGTGATAACCTTGGTCGTGGCACTGACAGCAGACAACAGCATGACAGGCCAGCCATTCGCGAATCCCATCGTGGCGGCGAAAATGAGCGTCGCAAGATCCTTGGAGAGGAAGAACTGATGCAGGCGGATTGAGATCCCTCCCGTGTGGCCTGTCTGCCGAATCAGGAACACCTGATGCATATAGCCCTGTGCCAGCAGAATCGTTGCCAGAACGATCAGTGACTGGGAAAACCCGCGTAACAAGATTCCGACGCCTGGAATGAGTACCAGAGCCAAGGACGATCCCACCAGCATCGCAGTACAACTGACGACTCCCAAGGTTGCCGAAAGATCTCGACGGTCGAGGAAGATTTCCACCAGAACTGCCAGTGTCAGGATCGCGGCGATCAAACGCGGCCAGACGAGGTAGTGATTGAACGGTTGCAGGCATGCCCCGTAGAGAAAAAACGAAAAGAACGCCAGAAAGCTGCTGACGAACTGGTTCACCGACATCACCGCCGTCGATTGCTCGGCCGCCAACCCGACATTTTTGCGGCGATCCCAGATCAGGACGAGTTGTGCCCAAAGCCCGACAATCGTCAGCAGAAATATCGCTGAACTGATGACACCAGTGATGTGGTAAGACATTTGTTCGGGCTCATGGGGATACGTGGCGGCGGGATGATAGCGGATTGTGGGGTTGGTGACAGGTCTTGTTGGCTCAATGACGTAGTGATCGGGTGGCGGACGCAGTGGTTGCGACGTTTACGGGGGCTTCCCGAAGCGGGTGCGCCCCCGCCACCCATTTCGAGCGGAGTCCCCGCATCGCCACACTTGGTTCCATTCCATCTTCGCCGCGAAATAGAGAAACAGAAGAATGCTGTGTTGACCGATGCTCAATTTTCGGGGTACATCCGCAGGGTTTGAGATTGATCCCTGAAGATCGGTTGTGAAACATGGCTGCAAACCCTTTTGACATTGCGTACTACACGTTTCGACCACGGCCTGATCAGCCCTCACGGCACGATCAGCAGACGGGATTCCTTCGGTCGCAGCATCCTGGTGTCACGTTTTTACTCGGCGGCAACGGTGCCGGAACTTCGACGCTGGCGCTTCGTAAGGTTGTCGATTTCATCCTGACGACCCCTCCTCCACGCAGAGACACTCCCTTCTGGATCATTGCTGAAAGCTATGAGCAGACGATGAATGTCTGCTGGAAAGAAAAGCTGGATCAACTGGGGCACCTGCCGCCGCAAGAAGTCGAATGGGAACGGATTCGCTGGTACAAGCCAAACAATAACTGGCCGTTTTCAGTCCCGCTCAAGCCGTGGCCACAGTTCCCCAACCAGAACTGGCAACTGGTCTTCAAGTCGTATGACCAGGGACGATCGCGCATGCAGGGGGAATCGATTGGAGGGTTCCTGTTTGTCGAACAGTTTCCGTGGGGATTGCTCGAAGAAGTGCTGCGAGGATGCCGCGAGTATGCGTTTGTCGGGAATAAGCTGGCTGAATTCACGCCGGTCGATCCTGCGTTGTCGATCCGGCTACGGGAAATGGAAGAGGACGATTCACTGCCAGACGGTTGGGCGATCTACCGAGCCAACACCGAGTGTGCTGTCGAGGCGGGGCATGTGACTCAGCAATGGTTTGATCAGTTTTTTGGCATGATTCCCGAGGCGATGCGGGGTGTCCGGACGCGAGGACTATGGGGCGGATTTGACGGCGCGATCTATCCGGAATTTGACACCGCGATCCATTCTCTTCCGTCTAGCTGGTCGGCTCCACCCGGCTGTCGACATCGACGCATGATTGACTGGGGATTTGGAGTCGACAATGCATTCTGCTGTTTGTTCGCCTGTTGCAACGGATCGGGCCAGTGGTTTGTGTACGACGAGTACTATTCCACGGACACACGCTTCACCGTGATTGACCACCTCAAAGCAATCTCAGACCGCTATGAGTGGCCGCGGGACAATCCTTGTTACGGAGTGACGTGGGCTGATCCGTCGAATATCAATTGTCATCGAATCGCCTCGAAATTCAGTGATTACGCTCCAGGGTACGAGTCCATCAATTGCCAGGCGGCGAATAATTCGGTCGAAGAGGGGATTGGGCATATCAAGTGGTTGCTGAAGCCCGCCGAATCACTCGCTCTGGAGGATGGCAAGCCGCAGCCGCGGTTGTTCTTCTCACGAGAGAAATGTCCGAACCTGATTCGTCAGATGCGGACATACCGGCGGCTGAAGAGCGAAAAGGCGGGCCTGAATCCTCGCGATGCCCGCGACGCTGTTCTGAAGGCTGACGACCACGCCGTTGATGCGCTCAGGTATGGTCTTTTCTCAGAAGCCTTGATGATCGGGCTGACTCCATCGGCGCTACCGAGACAGCATTCTCCGAACCGATACGGCGTTCAGGTTCAAAGTCGCAGACTTTCCGGGAAAAATCGCAATTCTCGTCTGGGCTGATGCAAAGTGATTCCGTAGAAACGGTGTCAATAAATTCGTGTACGACGTTTCTGTGATTTGGCCAAACCTTTGTGTCGTGCACAGGCCTCGTCACCGCCGAGGTAAGCTCGGTGACGTCTGCTGGTTATCTTCCATCGATCTGCCCCAGCGTTCTGCCAACAATAAAACGTTCTGCCAACAATAATCGGAGAAGACGATGAATGATCGGAATCGCTCCCTGGTCTCTGGTGTCTCGTTGGGAAAACGTCGCTCGAATGGTGGTGTCGACTGGATCAATGGAAAATCTGCCTATCCCGTGCGCCATGTTGAGACGTTTCTGAATCGCTTTACATCACTGTCGGGTGTGTATCGTGATTACGACGAGGCCCTGCTCGATTCGCGCGATAACGCTCGCTTCATGAGAAACGACGTGGGGATTCGCGAATGCCTCGACTCACGACAACGCTCCGTCGCGATGCTGGGTTGGCATATCGAGCCCGAGGATTCATCGTCCGCTGATCAACGAGAATTCTGTCAAATGCTGGAAAGAATCTGCAGGCGGATCAGCCATTTCACGGAATACCGACGGAATTGCCTGCATGCGATCTGGTACGGCAAGTACGGGATCCAGCATCGCTGGGGGAATCAACAGATCGACGGCAAATCGGTTTGCATGCCGACACCGCGTCATCAGGATGACTGGGGCTGGCAGCCTCTACATGGTGACAAACTCGTGTTCCGCCAGAATCGCCTGGTCGACCGATGCGTGGATGGAGCCTACGACGGCCAGTTGGGGATTCGAGTCGGCAGTAGTTGCCGTGCTGGTGATGTCATCGGCGGACGTTGGCGTGTGGAATCGACGGAGTTTGGTCTGGGGTATTTTCTGTCACCAGCAGAACGGCGGTTGATTCTGGTTCACAAGCACCAGATCGAAGATGCCCCCTTCGAGGATGGCTTGCGAGCGGGTTCCATCTATGGTGTCGGTATCCGTTCGGTGATCTATTGGGAATGGGTTCAGAAACAGGAGACGATGTCGTTCCTGATGGAGTTTCTCGAGCGAATGGCGGGTGGAATCCAGGTCTGGAAGTATCCACAGGGAAATGCCCAGGCACATGATGAAGCGCGAGCGGCGGCTGAAGCCTACAACAGTGGCCAGGAACATATTCTGCTTGTCCCGGTTCCGACAGCGGACACAGGACAATACGGGGTCGATGTGATCGATCCGGGCTTTCAAGGGGTGGAAACACTGCACGCATTACTGACAGAGTATTTCGGGTTCATCCGACTTTTTGGGGGGATGGAATTGAAAACGCGGACAAGCTGACGCCCAATGGAGTTGTGCTAGCAACACGATTCCAAAGGAGCGATCAGAATGTCCGCAGAAGGATTGTATCATGAGAT
>Ga0194055_10002015_pt1 | contig 16322 bp, 11 predicted proteins | sample SepL449m_MetaG_FD_155482 | JGI IMG/M metagenome (GOLD analysis project Ga0194055, IMG submission 155482) | Anoxic zone freshwater microbial communities from boreal shield lake in IISD Experimental Lakes Area, Ontario, Canada - Sep2016-L442-9m | ecosystem: Environmental > Aquatic > Freshwater >... | reverse complement strand
TTGATAACACGATTGTGCTGTTTGGTAGTGGTGCAAGCACCACGCATAATCCAAAGAATCTTCCAACCTTGATTGCAGGCGGCGCCAAGATGGGTTTAAAGCATGGCACCTATTGGAAAAACAACGATACTCGCATGTCGAATATGCACCTGAGTATCCTGCGATCCATGGGTGTCGAGAAGGAATCTTTTGCAGACAGCACGGGCACTTTGAATAGCCCGGTTTTCACCCGTGCTTAATGTTAGCTTAGGTTGAGCCTCTATCTGGCTTTTAGTTTAGCCAGAAAGATATCGTTGCTGCCTAGGTTTGTAAACTCATGTTTGCCAAACATTGCATTACCACTGCAAGCCCCGGATAGATAAAGATTGCCCGAAGTATCTGCAACTATGCTGTAGGCGTGATCAGTGCCCTTGCCAGGAACTTGGTTAAACCAGCGAGCCTTTCCTGCCTGATCAAAACTGATGACAAAAATATCTGCAGATGCTGAAGAGGTTTTCTCTTCGCCTTCAAACAAAACCTTTCCAGTAAATGAACCCGTAAGGAATGAATTACCCTGGTTATCGGTTGCTACGCCCAGACCGTAATCGATGCCCGGCCCACCCGCGGTTTTGGTCCAAAGTTCTGATCCATCAGCTCCGAAACTCATTAGCAATAAATCGCTATCGCCATTGCTTTTCACCACCCTATCTTTAAGTTTGAGATCGCCCTTGAACATTCCAGAGGCCCAGACATTGCCATTTTTATCTGCGGTGATTTCATGAATCATAGCCCCGCTGCTGCCATGCCCCTGTGCAATCCAATGCACCTTTCCAGAGGCATCAAGCTTTGCAATCAGAATATCTCTACCCATTGCGTTGGTGAGTTTGATATCGCCAAACGAACCTTCGCCACCGGTATGGCCACCCACAAAACAATTACCTTTGCCATCAACTGCAATTCCATGGCCGCTGCTGTTGCCTTTGCCCTGGGGAGTTTTAACCCAGAGAAGTTTGCCATCGGTGGTGTAGCGGGCACAAAAAACGCGTGATGAACCAGGCTCTGAAAGTTTAACTTCATCAAAGGTTCCTTCGCCAGTAAGGGCACCCGTCACAAATAAGTTTCCGAGGGAATCAACTGCGATGCCATGGCCGTAATCGTAGCCTTTGCCACCAGCGGTTTTAATCCAAAGCATCTTTCCCAAGGGGTTATACTTTGCGACAAAGATATCGTAATCGCCTGAATTCGGAAGCGATACTTCTTCAAACTTTGCATCGGTGCTTTCGTAATGCCCAGTCACATAGGAATTTCCCGCATCATCGACTGTGATTGCATAACCACGATCTATTTTCGAACCGCCACCACTGCGTACCCATAGGAACTTTCCCTTGGGATCAACCTTGGCGATGAAGAAATCCATGAGCTTGTTGCTGGTGAGCGTGAACTCGCCAAAAGTTGCGGTGCCTGTGAATTCGCCTGTAAGGTAGACATTGCCTTTGCCATCCACTGCTATGCCACGAGTTTTATCATGCAGTTTACCACCCGCTTGGATCACCCATTCAAATGGAGGTGGAGTCTCCTTTTCAGCAGCATGAAGAGTATTGCCCAATAAGAGTCCAAGAATAACCAGTACATAATGTCGCATGAAAAATCCTCTTAATATTAAGTGTCTTATAGTACCTTGCAAGCTTGCAGCAGAGTTTCCTGAACTGCAAAGTCGTGATCATAGGAAAAGTCGGAAGGCTTTTCTCCACGGATAATACGAACCATGTCTGCTGCATCTGCAACATAGCGGTTGAACCCTTGGAATTTAATTACTTGTGTGCCCTTCTTGTATTCACCCCGTGGTTTTGAGAGTGAAAGCTTTACCGATGGATTATCCAAAGGTTCGATCTCGAATGTTCCTTCGCTGCCACAAACCACAAGATGCCTTCTGCTGCCTCCTTCAACTTCCATTGCAGATGTTTTGACACTTGCAATTGCTTTCGGATAGGTGAGCACTGCAAGCATATTGTCCATCAAACCATCATCGATTGTTGAGGCATGTTGGTTGAATCCTTCAACTTTGGTTGGTTTGCCCAGTACGCCAATCACAAGATCTGTGATATGGCAACCCAGTTCGAACATGATGCCACCTTTGAACTTGGCAAGCTGTTTTCTTTCGGCAGGTGAAACTACTTTGCTCATGACGGTATGCACTTCGAAGATATCACCCAACCAGCCTTTTTTAAGGAAGTCACGAAGTAGAACAACAGCGGGGTTGTAGCGATACATGAAGCCCATCTGGGTGAGAAGGTTTTGCTTTTTCGCATTATCAAGGATGCGTTTGTACTGTGCCAGGTTATCGCCTGCGGGTTTATCGAGGTGAATATGCTTGCCTGCAGCAATGCAAACCTCAGCAGTGTTTAATAGATCAGCAACCCGGGTTTCTACAAGCACTGCATCAAGATCCTTGATGTTCAATAGTTCATCGCGTGTCATCCATTTCAAATCGCTATACACGGGCTGTGCCATTGCGCTTTTCTTAAGCGCTTCATCGGGTTCAACGATGCCAACCACTTCGTAATCGGGGGAAGCCCGGTAGACAGAAAGCTTGCTGGCATGAGGATGCCCCACGCCTATCTGCCCAACTTTAATTCGCTTCTTAACCTGGCTCGCATCACTATTTTGAGGAAGAGTAGTAGCGAGAAGAAGGCCCGCTGCAGAATGTTTCAACCATTGGCGCCTAAGCATGATGTTGTTCCTTTGCTAAAGATTTTAATCGAGAGGTTTCTTTTCGAAATCGGAAGGGTTGACCCAGCCTGCTTTCAATTTTTCACCTTTCATATAGCGATCATAAAAATTCACATGGGCCTTGTTGGAATGCAGGTATTCGTCAAAGATATTGCCCTTACCCTCCATGCGCGGATCGCCTTCTGCCTTCAATTTTGCAAACATTTGGTTTTTCAGGGAATCACAAAGCTCTGCATTGGCGGGATTCAAGGCGAGATTATTTAAACAATCAGGGTCTTTCTCAAGGTTATAAAGTTCTGCACCAGGGCGCTTTGCAAAACACCAGTTCCAAAACTTATCCGTGGGGTTGCTTCGGTGATCTTCCAAAATCAAACTCTTGGTGGGGCTTGCATCAACATTCAAATAACCTGTTTCCGGATTGCAGGCAGGCCAGCGCGAAGGTTCAAAGTTATGAAGATAGATCAAATTTGATTTGATGATCCCCCTAATCGGATAACCAACATCGCCTGGTCTGCCAATGTCGTGTCTTTCCATTCCAATAAGAACATGATTCCGAACCGGATTGATTGAACCGGATTTTGCAGAAGCAAATAAATCTTGAAGACTTAACCCCGGAGTTGGCGCCATCCCTGTCTTTTTCCAATCAAGATTTGCAACCCCAAGAAATGTGGGCGCTAGATCTATAAAACTCACATAATCATCCACCACTCTTCCCGGGTTGGTAATGCCTTTTTTCCACATGATCGCAAGGGGAACATGATTGGAATCGATGTAGGCACTGCCCTTGCAGCGAGGAAATGGCATACCATGATCGGAAGTCACAACGATAAGGGTGTTGTGCAATAACCCTTGTTTTTCCAGTTCATCAAGCATTCTTCCCAAATGCTTATCAAAGTGTTCTACCTCGAATGCATAATCGAGCATATCATTTCGAACGGTATCATTATCGGGCCAATACCTGGGCACTTTGGGAATGTCGGAAAGCTTCTTACCACCTTTAGCAACGCCCGAGCCAAATTCATAACCACGATGGGGTTCTAGCCCACCGTACCAGAAGGCCCAAGGTTTTTCCTTCGAAGTGGTGCTGAGAAAATCTTTGAAGTTCGCAGCATAATCATTGTTGCTAATACCGTTCGTGGGGGGCGGTGCTTTATGATCATTGAAAGGTTTCCCAGTCATCTGCCTGGGTTTATTTTTGTCATCCAGTGCAACACCAGGGCCCCAACCCTTTGCAGTATGGCCTACTTGCCATTGGTTTTCTGAAAGCGCCTCGCCCCATCCCTTAAATTCTTTGGGGAAGTAACAAAGATGGTTGGCAGCTTCTTTAAGTTGCCAAGAATTTCTACCTGTAAGAATGCAAGCACGGGATGGAGCGCATTTGGCATTGGGAGTAAAAGCATTGCGAAAGAGAATACCTTGTTTTGCTACACGATCGAAGTTGGGAGTTTTAACCCAAGGAGTGCCATAGGCGCCTGCGTGAACGCCCCAATCATCTGCGATTGCGAAAAGAATATTGGGCCTACTTGGAATGGTCGTATCTTGTGCTGCAACTGACAAGCAATTTAAAATGAAAATAGTTTGCAGAATCATGGTAGTTTTTCTCGGGTCTTTAGATCGAATTTTTCGCCTGCATTTAAAAAGAAATAAAACTTCTCGCCCTCTGCAGGTTTTCGATCAGGATCATAAATAGCTACTTTGCTAGATCCCATCACTTCTAAATTGTTTCCTTTAATGATCACTGCGGTATCTTCATCAATGCCAATACCAAGAAGGTGGCGATGTTTTTGTACCACTGCGATAAGATCATCTTCTCGCTTGCGCTTGATAAGATGTTGATCAACTGCGCAATCCTTGAGGAAGCCTAAACCTGTTTCATAACCTGGCGCCATCATAAGGGTGTTGCCTTCGCGAGCTCCTCGCACCATGTATGAACTTTGGATGGAAGCGCCCGCAGAGCTGCCACCAATCACTCCGCCACGATCCAAAAGATCAAACAAAGCTTTCTGGGTTTTTGTGTTGAGGTAGCTGTCTGCGTAGCGCCATTGCCTGCCGCCATCGAACCAAACCCCGGTCGCTTGTTTAAGTGCAGCAGCGAATTCATCAGAGTCTGCAACTTTTTTATCGCGGGTGTGAAGTACAAAAACTTTTGCAGCACCAGCCTTGCGTAAAGCAGGCGCGGGCCTTGAGTCATTATCAAAGTTGTCGCCCTCAAGTGCGGTAGGCACTATAGCAATCACTGCTTTATCACCACCAGAAAGCTCTAGAAATTTCTTCATGATTCCAGGATCTTTACCGCCACCACCCACGATGAGAAGCGTTCCCTTCGCAGGGCCAATGGTGCTAGGTTGGGAAGGAGTTGCAAGTTGCTTTTCAAGCCAAGGCGCTACTTTTTCTACCCAGCGAATTGCATGTTCTGTCTGACCTTTGCCATTGAAATGCACGCCTTTACCATTGCCATCCCGGTATTCACTTCCGAGCTTATCCGAGTCTGGGCCTTCGAGGGCGATGGTGTTGTTCCACAGTGCTTTTTGTGCATTACGAATATCTTCAGATCCTTGGTCTGCAGGCGTATGATAACTAACCTGAGCGACAAACCAGGGGAAATCCCAACCCACTTCCCGATGACTATCACGAATTAGTTGCTCTAAATATTTCTGATAGAGTTCGCCTTTCAAAGTGCGTTTTGGGTCTGATTGGTTGGCATCAGATTCGCCCTGGTGCCAAAGCACTGCTCTGAATCCTTGATTGCCAAGGGGTTGCAACTTCGATACCAAGCGTTGAAAGATAATACCTTTGCTTTCCCATTCACCTGAGTCGAGCTTGGTGACATTGCCTAGAAGCGTTGGCGGATTAGGAAAAGTTGTTTTTTCGGGAAGCCATTCGCGGATGCTACTAGCGCCTACACCTGTAGCGACGATACCGACAGGGACATTAAATTGTTCAGCGATAGCATCAGCGAATGGAGGGATGAAACTGCCACCGCCTCCACTTGCGCCGGGCTGGGGATCGTTTGCTACTTTCCAACTCTTGCCATCGAATGCAACAACCTTGTCAGATTTCGGGCTGAGCTTTTCTTCTGCGTGGTTGGCGGAGTTGGATTGCCCTGCGATGACGAAAACTTCACCCACGCCCACATGGGCCACCGATGCCGAAATGAAAGGCAGGTTTTGTTCAAGGGCCCGAACTTCAACTGCGTACCATGCGCCAGTCGGTGCCTCTAGATTGCCCCTAAAAGATTCGCCTTTGGGAGTTGCAAGCAGTTTTTGCCAGTCGCCTTTGATACCTTTGCCAATTAATCGAGCTTCGATTGCGCCGACCTCAGCTTTGGTAGTTTCTAATTTTCCTGCAACGACGATTTTGCCTTTGTCCTTCGAACTGCGTTGAACGATCTGGTAATCAAGGGGGGTGTTGATCGTAAGGGTGTCTGCCAAAATGTTGGAGCAGAAAAGAAATATTACGGAGAGAATAGCAGTTAAAGTTCGCATGGGAATTATTCCTGGGTCAAGTTTGAATCTCGAGGCTTTAACATAGCATAATGGCTTTTGAATGTGCATGAGAAATGTCTATTGGGGTACGCTGCTTATGATGGGTCGATTTTTGCCGATAGGAAAAGCAGAAAGCCATATTTCTTCATAAACATGGTACAATAATAGGAGTGAAAATTTTTATGTTGGAAACCTTTAGAAAAGGCGAAACCCATGAATTGGGAAAATCATATAGGAGTTGACCCCAACATTTGTCATGGCAAGGCGTGTATCAAAGGTACAAGAATTCCAGTTTCGGTAATTCTTGACAACCTTGCAGCAGGTGAAACAAGAGATAAGATTTTGGAGAATTATCCCTCCTTGCACAATTCAGACATCGACGCTTGTCTAGGTTATGCAGCCCAAATTGTGAAAGAACGGGTTGTAAAATTGCCCCAATTCATTGCATGAAATTTAAGACAGACGAAAACCTTCCCCTAGATGTTACGAATATGATTAAAAGGCTTGGGCATGATTGCTTAAGTGTTAGGGATCAGAATTTGGGAGGATGTTCAGATGTGGAATTAATCGAAATTTGTAGTTAAGAAAATCGCATACTCGTGACTCTTGATTTAGATTTTTCAGATATTAGAAGATATTCCCCAAATAACTATGCAGGAATAATTGTAATTCGAGATGCGATTCAAACCATCCCAAGATTGATTGAGCTAACCTCTCGTGCAATTTCTCTTTTGCAAACTGAGCCTACAGTAGGGCTTCTTTGGATCGTGGAAGAATCACAAGTTCGAATACGAGGTAATAAGTAACAGCTTAATCTGGCGATTTTTGCCGATAGGAAAAGCAGAAAGCCCTGCGGGTGTTTTAATCACTCGCAGGTCTTTCGCAATTAAAACTGAAGGCTTGTTATTTCACACGCTTCCAGATGTGAACCCATTGGCCGCTTTCATCTTTTTCCGTGGTGAATTTGGTTGGTCTTGGTTTGCCTGGTGGGGAAAATGAGCATTTGAATTCATCTCCTTTGATTTCGTAAATACCCAGAATGGTTTTACCTTTGTTAGGGCCACTGCCATCGGTTGCGTCAATGGTCTTCGGTGATTTGGTTACGTCAACGGTTTGAATGCCTTGAACGGATTCACCGGTTCCTGAATTAAGGGTGTATTGGCTCCCCTTGATGATCAATTTAAAATCCTTAAGATCTTCCTTGTTGAAGGGTTTACCGTTGGTTTCGCCACCCCCACCAACATAAGAACCGTTTAATTTTTCATCAACTTTTGCAGTGTCCGCAGCAACAAGAATGCCCGCCATAAACATAATGGCCAAAATCTTTTTCATAACTTTCCTTCTTTAGAAGTATTGTTGAGTATTTGAACTAATAAATACTCTCGATGAATTAAGCTACGAGGTCATGATAGGAACTTATCATACCTAAGGTTAAAGAAAATATTTTACGACATCATATACCTGATATGTTAAAAATTTTCATACCTAGAAACAGTGGAGTTTTTTTCAATAAGTTATTTAAGGATGCGATTATTAGACTTTAGTATTTTTTGCGCCTAATAGTAAAAGTTTTGTTGATGATTTTTAAATGGGCTTGGAGGAAGCAGGTTAAATTTTTGGTGATATGACTTTTAGCCATTTCTATCCAAACCTTGGCTTTAGATTAGTTATTTAATCGTAGTAAATAAGTTGTCGGTTTCGTTATTGGTTGATTTTTTGAATGGGTATGTAATTGCCAGAATTTTCTTCAAGAAACAAATGAAAATGTCAAATTCAAAGCATGGTCTATTTGCAGACCTTTTACAGGAAGCTCTTCGGAGCCAGCAAGACTTATCTGCAGTCGAAAGATTTTCCCGTGAACACCTAGAAGGGGAAATTCATACTCAATCTAGATATTATAAAAATCTTATCCCGCTTTCTCTGCCTAAGCAAGGTGAACAATATGGTTTTGAAGTAGATCTTGATTCCTGTACAGGTTGCAAGGCTTGTGTTACGGCATGTCATGTCATGAATGGACTGGATGAGTTTGAAGTTTGGCGAGAGGTTGGAACTCTGGTGGGTGGCAGTGTGGAATTGCCGATGGCGCAATATGTAACTTCCGCTTGCCATCATTGCCTAGATCCTGAGTGCTTGAACGGGTGTCCTGTGAAAGCATATGAGAAGGATAAAGTAACTGGAATAGTCAAGCATTTGGATGATCAATGTATTGGGTGTCAGTATTGCGTTTTAAAATGCCCTTATGATGTTCCAAAATACAATGAACGGATTGGGATTGTCCGAAAATGTGACATGTGTAGTGACCGACTCTCTTCGGGGGAGGCACCTGCCTGCGTTCAGGCATGTCCCAATAAAGCAATTAGAATCATGGTGGTAAACAAGCAGAATGTAATTAAAAAGTGTGAATCTGGTGATTTTTTACCGGGCGCACCCGATCCAACTTATACACTTCCAACTACCATTTATAAGACTCAACATGGGCTTCTTAAAAATCTTTTGCCCGGGGATAACCATGTAATTCGTCCGCAACCTTCCCATATACCTTTGGTTTTCATGCTGGTATTCACGCAGTTATCGGTTGGTATTTATATAGTTCAAGGAATTCTTGGATTTTTCTCTGATTATCAAATTGGAAGTCTTGCTTGGAAAGTGAATTTGACTTCAGGTTTTATCACCGGGATACTTGGAATCGGAATTAGTACTTTTCATTTGGGCCGTCCACTGTTAGCTTTTCGTGCTTTCTTAGGATTTCGAACCTCTTGGTTGAGCAAGGAAATGGTTGTTTTTGGAGTATACTTCGCAAGTAGTGGAATCCTTGTTTTATTACTTCTAATCCCTTTCAAAAACGAAGTTAATTGGTTGGTTAATAGTTTTCATATGGTCACGATAGCAGTTGGTTGTCTCGGGGTTTTTTGTAGCGTCATGATTTATCATGACACGCCACGGCCTTACTGGAATTTTGCCCGAACTGGTAGACGCTTTTTATTGACGACCCTTGGCCTTGGGATAGGCGGTTTTTTCTTTTTAAGAGTTCTTTCCTTGAATTGGATTGGTATCAATAAAGGGATGCAAATATTAGATTTTCCAGGCAATTATCTCTTGCTTGCTTTTATGGTTGTTGGTTTGACGAAACTGTTAGACGAAATTGGGTTTCTATGCCATCTGGGTGATAAGCATAATTCGATTTTAAAAAATTCGGTTCACCTTTTTTTGGGCCCACTCTTTAATATTTTTGCAGTTAGGATGGTGTTTGGTTTGGTGGGAGGGGTGGCGATCCCCCTGATTTTGATGATGAATCGGGGGAATTTTGTGATTCATGATGAATCTAATTTTCTCTCATTTTTTCTGATGTTAAGTTTTATTACTTTTCTTGTTGGGGAATTGCTTGAAAGAAAACTTTTTTTTCAAGCAGTGGTCCCCCCGAAAATGCCCGGGTCGATTGCGGAGTAAAGCCCAAATAAGGATCAGTAAGTACCATGGATTCAAAATTGTTTTTTTCATTGCAGGCCAAAACAGGCCCCTTGTCTAGGGACCTTTTACTCGAGCCTTCCAAATTTGGTCTGGGTAAATTGCCTGGTAAATCTACCCCTGATTTTGCCACTCGCATGGTGTGCGGGTATTGTTCTGTTGGGTGTGGTTTGATTGGACATTTGAAAAATGGTCAAGCGGTTGGCTTGTCTCCTGCAACAGAATATCCAGTAAATATCGGTATGGCTTGCCCCAAGGGCTGGGAAGCTCTTGAAGTTCTTCAGGCGCCCGATAGGGCAAAGACACCTTTGTTACGAAATAAAATATCTGGGATCTTGGAGGCATGTACCTGGCACGATGCTCTCACTGCTTTTTCGGATCGTTTTAAAAGAATTCAAAATAAGTATGGCAATGATTCGGTTGCTTTTCTTTCCACTGGGCAAATTGTCACCGAAGAAATGGCATTTTTGGGTGCCTTGGCAAAGTTTGGGATGGGAATTCTGGATGGAGATGGAAACACCCGGCAATGTATGGCAACTTCTGCTGTTGCATACAAACAATCCTTTGGCTTTGACGCTCCGCCTTATTCCTATTCTGATTTGGAATTATCAGATGTGGTTGTCTTGATTGGTTCCAATATGGCGATAGCTCATCCTATTCTTTGGGAGCGGGTTTTAAGGAACTCAAATAATCCCAAGATATTGGTGGTGGATCCAAGAAAAACAGAAACATCTATGGCTTTAACACGCCATCTGCCGATTCTGCCAAAATCAGATTTGGTTTTTCTTTATTGTTTGGCTCAGGTATTGATTGAAAATAATTGGGTAGATTCTGAATATATTCAATCGGCAACTCATGGTTATGCAGAGTTTGCGGCTTTTGTAAAACCATTTACTCCGGAATCTCAATCGCATCTTATAGGGCTCGCTCCTGAAGTGATTCGTGAAGTTGTTAAAATCATCCATGAAGGTAAAAGAGTTTCTTTTTGGTGGACGATGGGTGTCAACCAAAGCCATGAAGGCACTCGGACAGCGCAGGCAATCATTAATCTTGCATTGATGACGGGAAATATGGGGCGCCCAGGAACAGGGGCTAATTCTATTACGGGCCAATGTAATGCCATGGGATCAAGGTTATTTTCTAATACCACAAATCTGCTGGGCGGGCATGATTTTTTGAATGAGGGGCACCGTCTAAAAATTGCGGACTTACTTGGAATCGATGCAAGTCGCATTCCCACGAGAAACAGCCTTTCTTACAATGAAATTATCGAACAAATTGAAAAAGGCAAAATAAAAGGCCTTTGGGTCATTGCAACTAATCCTGCCCATTCTTGGATTGAAAAAAACGCATTGCTTAGAGCCTTTAAAGGTTTAAAATTTCTTGTTGTGCAAGATATGTATCATAGTACCGAAACCGCCCAGATGGCGGATTTGGTATTGCCTGCCGCAGGGTGGGGCGAAAAGGATGGGACATTCATCAATTCTGAAAGAAGGATTGGCTTGGTGAAAAAGATCGCCAAAGCTCCGGGACAAGCTTTGTCAGATTTTAGCATCTTTAATTTGATCGCCAATTATTGGGGATGTGCTGATTTATTTAAAGAGTGGAAAGACCCTGAAAGTGTTTTTCAAATATTGAAAAAAATTTCGGAGGGCCAGCCTTGTGATATTTCTGGGATTAAAGATTATCTGATGCTTGAGGAACAAATGGGGGTTCAATGGCCTTTTTCCCAAGCGGATGCAACTCTTGGATTGCCTTCGGTAGCCCGTAGATTGTTTGAAGATGGGCGTTATTATCATGCAGATGGCAAGGCCCGTTTTATTTTTGAACCTCCCAAGCCCCCTTTGGAAATCCCTGATTTGGATTTTCCTTTTTGGTTGCTGACCGGCAGGGGTGCTTCTTCACAATGGCATACGCAAACCAGAACGGGTAAATCCCAGGTGTTAAATAAACTTTCTCCAAAATCTATTTATGCTGAGATTAATTATCGGGATGCAAAAGAATTGGGAATTTCTCCGGGTGCTAAGGTTCGTGTTACAACCCGAAGGGGAAGTCTGGTTGCTAACACCTTGATTTCTCATGCAATTCAAAAAGGGCAGGTCTACCTACCCATGCACTATGTAGAAACAAACTTCCTTACCTTGGCTCAGTACGATCCGTACTCCAAGCAGCCAAGTTATAAGGCCTGCGCCGTTAAGCTGGAGCTTTTCAGGCCTTAATAGAAAGGACAGTTTATCATGGCTGATCAAGATTTTTCCGAAGAGCAAAAGCAATATCTACAAGGATTTGCTGCCGGTACTGGCTTGTTTAGAAGCGCCAATGGCCTGCCCCCACTTGCAGAATTATTTGGTTCATTACCTGTTGTTAATCAGGCAGAAAGTGCTGTTAGTTCTGGCCATACCTTTTCTGTTGGCGGTACACAAAGACCTGACATTTATGCACAGGATCAAACTCTGGCCTTGGGGAAAAAACTATGCAATGAAGAAAAATTCAAGCGGGATAGTAATCCCCTAGAGGTTTGGGATGCCATTAGTGATAGGGCCGCAAGAGGGGTTTTTCCAAAGGGTGCGGATGTTTTTCTGACAAAATATGAGGGTTTGTTTTTTGTCGCACCCGCTCAAGATTCCTTCATGGTTCGATTGCGCTTGGCAGCGGGAATTGTATCCAGTCACCAATTTCGAGGCGTGGCAAATTTAGCTGAAAATTTTGGTGGAGGGTATTGTCATGTTACCACTAGATCTAATCTTCAATTTCGTGAAATACCTGCCAAACATGCTATGGATGTGTTGATGGGGCTCCATGATCTTGGCATCATCAATCGTGGTGCAGGTGCGGACAATATTCGAAATATAACAGCTAGTCCTACGGCTGGTATTGATCCTCAGGAGTGGAGTGATACCCGCCCTCTTGCTAGACAAATGCATCATTACATTTTGAATCACTCGGAAATGTTTTGCCTCCCCAGAAAATTCAATATTGCTTTTGATGGGGGCGGAACCATCAGTACCGTTGCAGATACCAATGACATCGGTTTTATTGCAGTCCGAATTAATGATAAGCAGGCTTCCTCAGCTTTTCCCTCTGGCGTTTATTTCCGCATGGAACTTGGTGGTATTACTGGGCATAAAGATTTTTCTAGAAGTTCCGGGGTTCTTCTTCGGGCTGAACAATGTGTACCTGCAGCGGCTGCTGTGCTGAAAACTTTTGTAGCACACGGGGATCGCACCGATAGGAAAAAGGCTAGGTTAAAATACTTACTAGATTCATGGGGCTTTGATCAATTCCTAGAAAAAGCCCAGGCGCATTTGTCTTTTCCCTGGCCATTGTTTTCAGAAGAAGGCATTGAAGTCTCTTCTTCTTCAAATCCTATGGCTCATGTAGATTTTCATCCTCAAAAACAAGATGGGCTTTGTTATGTTGGCGTGGTTCTTCCCGTAGGCAAATTGACTTGCGACCAAATGCGAGGGATTGGAAATATTTCTGATAAATTCGGTTCAGGTGATTTGCGTCTTACTGTTTGGCAGAATGTTTTGATCACCGACATTAAAAATGAGGATGTCCCACTGGTCAAAATTGAAATCGAAAAACTTGGGTTGCATTGGTCCGCCACCCACATTCGCGCAGGATTGATTGCCTGTACTGGAAGTAAAGGGTGCAAATTTTCTGCATCAGATACCAAAGGGCATGCGGAAATTATAGCCCAACATCTGGAATCCTGTTTGAAAATGGATCAGCCTGTAAATATTCATCTTACTGGTTGCCATCATTCCTGCGCCCAGCATTACATCGGCGATATCGGCCTTATTGGCACCAAGGTTGCGCAGGGTGAAGATACCCTGGAAGGGTATAATATTTTTGTTGGCGGTGGCCATGGTAATGTGCGAAGTATTGCGCAGGAGCTTCTCAAAAATGTCCCGATAAATTTAATCCCCGATACTTTGGAAAGTATTCTTCGCTGCTATCTCCATCATCGCTTGAACCCCGAACAGCGATTTTTTGAGTTCGCCCAATCAATTACAATTGAAAATTTCCGAACCCTTATCCAAGAAATCGCACCATTGATCAAAGTGAAATAGAGGAAGTCTCATGATTCCATTGATCCCAGAATCTGCCCCATTTTCAAAAGATCAGCGCTCTTGGCTGAATGGATTTTTTGCTGGGCTACTTGGCATTCCTTCAAAAGGGATTGTTTCCGTTTTCAAACCGTCAGGCACTTTTATCGGACAATCTGTTTCCCCTACAGTTGGCGAGGTTGAAGAAGATCAGCCTTGGCATGATCCCTCCTTATCTCTTGACGAAAGATTGCAGTTGGCTCAGGGGAAATCTATCCAAGGTAGGTTGATGGCTTCCATGGCGCAATTGGATTGTGGCACTTGTGGTTATCTTTGTAAAACTTATGCGGAATCTATTGCTTCGGGAAATGAAAAAGACCTTTCCCTTTGTCAACCCGGGGGAAAGGAAACTGCAAGTAAATTAAAAGAGCTGTTTGTTTCAGAGGTTAATGGGGTAACAAATTTTCAAAAGTCTCAACCGACTGCGATTCCTACGACATCAGTAGGTTTTGATAAAAATAATCCTTTCCTCGCTCCGCTGCTTAACAATCAACATTTAAATGGACAGGGTTCTTCCAAGGATACACGCTTAATCGCTTTAGATATTCGTGGGAGTGGTATTCAGTATAAGTGTGGCGACAGTCTCGGGGTATTTCCGCAAAACTGTTTTGAACTTATTCACCAGATTATTTATTTGATTGGTGCACATGGTGGCGAAATAATTACCCTTGGAGACGGGAAAAAAGTCCCACTCAGGGAAGCTTTGGCTCTGTATCTTGACATCGAATCCCCTTCGGACGACCTGTTAAATCTTCTTTTTTCTTGCGCTGAGGATGGTTCCAAGATCGAAGATTTGCAGAGACTCGTTAAAGGGGAAGTAGTTGCTGGTATTGATGAAAATCATGGTGTAATTGAACTGCTTCGTTTTGCCTGTTCAGGCCCTCTTAATCCGCAAAGCTTTGTGGACACATTAAAAAAAATCCGCCCCCGGCTTTATTCTATTTCTTCTTCACCTGTCATGTTTCCGGATCAAATTCAATTGACCGTGGGGATGGTGCGATACGAATACCATGGCAGAAAAAGGAAAGGCGTCGCTTCGACTTTCCTTGGTGAACGGGTTCGAATTCATGAACCTGTTCGAGTTTTTGTTCAACCATCGCATGGCTTTGCCCTTCCAGAAAATCCTGATTGCCCAATGATTATGGTGGGCCCGGGTACAGGAATTGCCCCTTTTCGTGCATTTCTTCAGGAGCGCCAGTCTAGCAAAAGCAAAGGAGAAAACTGGCTCTTTTTTGGAGACCAGCATGGAAAAACTGACTTCCTTTATGAACAGGAACTAAAGGAGTTTCAACATTTAGGTGTGCTCACTAAACTGGACACCGCTTTTTCTCGGGAAACCGAAAAGAAAATTTATGTGCAAGACCGCATGATGGAACATGCTAAGGAAATTTGGGAATGGCTTCAAAATGGCGCATGCTTTTATGTCTGTGGCGACGCTATTCGTATGGCCAAGGATGTGGATTTGGCATTGAAGCGAATTATTTCTGAGCAGGGCGCTATGTCTCCATCGGAAGCTTCAAAATTCGTGGAAAATCTTGCCAAGGATAAGCGCTACTGCAGAGACGTTTATTGATTTTTTCAGGCAAAGGCTTTTTACTAACTTCTCTACAAAAGGTGCTAGTTAATTTTTTTTATGCACTTTAAGAAAATTTAGCACGTCCTGATTTAATGCCCCAGCAATTTCCAGTCACCCGATAAAAGCCCGTAATGCCGGCCCCGTCTGCTGCAACGGCTGGTTCGGCTCGGAAGCGTTGAAGACCTCGCATGCCATGCCCTCATCCGCAGGGGCATGGCACAACGGCCAAGAATAGATGGCCTTACTTACCTGTCCCAAAGTATCCCTCGGGTGTCGATGTTCCCCCGCTCCCGCTGACCAGTTCGAAGGCGACTCCATACGGAGACCGGCCAGGCCGAGAATACGTCAAGTGCCCGAGCCCGGGAGATAGGAGACCATAAGTGTCACCAATGGCCACGATGTCAAAGCGCGTGAAGCTCTTCTTCTGCAAGTCATAGTTCAGAAAACCAACCAATCGAGCTTCCTCGCCCTCCTGGCCCGTCTTTTGAGCAGTTTCGAAGTCAACTCTCAACAGCGCGGACCCGTCGAGTCGCAGGCGGATGTTGGTTGGGGAGATGTCTTCGACCGTCAGATTCAGTTCTCCAGATCGTACGATAGCATTTCGATCCGGTTCGCCGACTAGCCGATTGGGATCGAGATGTAAGACGAAAATGCGCTTGGTTAGGGCTGCCGGAACCGCGAACTGGTCTCCCTTCTTGGGATTGGCCGGTACGAGCGACTTCCACTCGGCCTCGGTCAGCCACATGAAATCGGGTTGCGCTTCGCTGATACGTTCCGCGATGCCCCTGCGCTTATGTTCCAGAACGTCCTTTGGTAATGTGCCATCTAGGCGTTCTCGGGCAAATGCTGCCGGATACGCTGTAACCATCTGAGCACGCACCTTGTCATCGCCGATGAAATCCTTGGGAGTCACGTGCCTCAGATGGCCTTCGTCTGCGCGGCCCAGAAAGCGGGCGTGGATCTTGAGGATGAGAG
>Ga0194055_10002014_pt1 | contig 16324 bp, 16 predicted proteins | sample SepL449m_MetaG_FD_155482 | JGI IMG/M metagenome (GOLD analysis project Ga0194055, IMG submission 155482) | Anoxic zone freshwater microbial communities from boreal shield lake in IISD Experimental Lakes Area, Ontario, Canada - Sep2016-L442-9m | ecosystem: Environmental > Aquatic > Freshwater >... | reverse complement strand
TGGAGAAGCAGAAAGAGGGGAAGAAGAAGATGAAGAACATCGGCCGAGTCGAAGTTCCCCCCGAAGCTTTCGTGTCTGCTCTCAAGCTCGACGACTGAGTTCGCCCAGGCGCTGAGCGGCCGCTTCCCAAGTGCGCCCCTGGCGCACGGGACCAGGCAGGTCGAAGTTTGCCGGAGTGGACGGTGCTCGGCGGTGCGAACCATGACTACTGGGGCATCTCGGGTACGATGCGAACCCGATGAGTCCCTCAGATCAGCGTTGGCTGTGACGGCAGCAGACCAGCCCTTCGCCAACGCCAGCGCCAAGCAGTTCCTGCGCAATGCATTGTCGTCCTACGCCAGCCTGATCCTGGGTGTGATCCTCAGCCTGGTGCTGACCCGCGTCCTCCTGGTGAACCTTGGGGCCGAAACCTACGGACTGTGGATCGTCCTGATCTCCATCGTCAGCTACATCGCCCTGCTCGACGTCGGCGTGTCGACCGCAGTGGTGCAGAGGATCGCTCGGATGACCGCGGTGGGCGACAACGAAGGACTAGCGGATGTGATCAGCACCGCATCGGTCTTCTTCGCCGTATCGGGTGCCATCGCCGTGCTCATCACCATGGTGCTCGCCCCGCTCCTGGCCTCCATCGTGAACCTCGGGAGCTTCAGCCCCCATGTGGCCGGAGTGACGCTGGTGCTGCTCGGGGTGATGATGGCCGTGAAGTTCGTGGCCACAGTGCCCGGGGCAGTGCTCTTCGGGGTGGGACGGAGCGACCGGTCGTCACAGATCGGACTGGCCGGGATGCTCGTCACCCAGTTGGCCGAGGTCGTGGTGGTGCTGGCTGGGGGAGGCCTGGTCGGACTGGGCATCGTCGTGCTGCTCGGAACCGGGTTCAGCTTCGTCATGTCCAGCTTCCTGGTGCGCCGGATCACCGGCTTTTCCGTGCGATCGGGACGGTTCCAGCGGGCCGTATTGGTGGACTTACTGAAGTTCGGCAGCCGCAACACGGTGATCGCCATCAGCGGCATGGTCTCCTACAGCCTCGACGCACTGATCATCGGCATCATCTTGCCCGTCGCCCAAGTGGCGCCGTATGACATCGCCCTCAGCACGGCCAATCTGACTCGGAACCTCACAACGTACGGGGGCGACCTACTGCTGCCCACCTATGCGCACTTCGACAGCGTCAAGGACTCCGAGCAGCAGTCCCGCCTCTTTTCGCGGACGGTGATGGCCACCTTGGCCATCTCGTTGCCCATCCTGGTAGCCCTAGCGGCCTTCGGTGAGCCGATCCTGAAGCTGTGGCTTGGCCAAGTCCCACCCAAGACGTACTCGATCATGATCGCCCTCGGGTTCGTCACCGCCCTAGAGCTGCCCGGCCACCAGTGCTTCATCTTCCTGACCGGTATCGGCCGCAATCAGCTGATGATGCGGATGGCGCTCCTGGCAGCTGGCATCAATTTGACCGGCAGCATCATTGCCACGTTCTTGTTGGGGCCGATCGGTCCCGCCATCGGGTCGCTGCCGGCAGTGCTGGTCATCGAGTTCACCATTCTGCCCATCATGGTGTGCCGCTACCTGAAGCTCCCCGTCTCGCGTTATGTGAAGGACGCCCTGGCGCCCGTGGTGCCAGCCGTACTTGTAGCCGGAGTACTGGCGCTGGCCTTTTTGTGGCTGGTGCCACCGCAGCCCGGGGCCTCGACCCTCAGGGACGGCATGCGGGGGCTGATCTGTGCTGCGGTGGTGGTGGCCGCCGCGTGGGGGGTGATGCTGGCTGTGCTGCTGCGCATCGAGCCGGATATCCGAGCGATAGCCATGAGTAAGATCCGACCGCTGTCGCCGGCGGCCCGGCGGGCGAAGCGGGTGTCGTCATCAGCTGATGGTGCCGACAGCCAGCCTCTTCCCGGGGGTGAGTTGTCGGCCGGTGTAGGGGACATCGTGGCGACGGCAGACATCGTGGCGACGGCAGACATCGTGGCAGCCGGCATACGCAGCGAACAATCGCGTGCCGTTCCCACCTGGTTCGGCCCCGAGGACCGGCCGCTCTTCGGATGGGTCCACATCCCTGACCGCCCCCGGGGGCCGGGTGTCGTGCTGTGTCCGTCCATCGGGCTGGAAGGTGAGGCCAGTCAGCTGTCTTACCGGATCCTGGCCCGTAGCCTGGCCGACGCCGGCTGCACCGTCCTCCGATTCGACTACCACGGCACCGGCGACTCCACCGGGTCGTTGACCGACCCCGATCTCCTGGATTCATGGATAAGCGATGTCGGCGAAGGTCTGGCCTATGTCCGGGCGGCCGGGGCTACCTCCGCCCACCTGGTGGGGGCCCGATTGGGGGCAGCCATTGCGGCCCGTGTCGCATCGGACCTCGGGACGGTCGACTCGTTGACGCTCTGGTATCCGTGGACCAAAGGGAGCCAGTACCTGCGCTACCAGCGGGCCCTGCGGCGCATGTATGGGGCGAGTGATTCACCCGACCTGGCAGATGGCTCCACCGAGATCCCTGGATTCATACTCGACGCGTCACTGACGGCCGACCTGAAGAGACTCGACTCCAGCCGGTCTGGGATGACTCTTCCGGCATCGGTCCTGGTCATCGATGCCGCTGATCCTGAGACCGGCAAAGTGGCCCGACCCGAGTTTGGCCCTGATGGGTGCATCCGGCGGAGTGGAACCGGCGTCGATGCCCTGTTCGGCGTGGAACTCATGCTGGCCCGGGTTTCGGACGCTGACATCGAGGCTGTCCGATCGATCATCCTGGGCACTGAAGACGGCTTGGGCACGGGGGATCCGATCGTCATCACCCCGGCCATTCGATCGATCGCCCGTGTCGAGCGCCCAGGCGGTGTACCGGTGACCGAGCGCCCTGTGTTCTTCGGTCCAGATGGACTATTCGCCATACTGGCTGAGCCAGCGGATCCCTCCTCCGGTGCGGCATCGCTGGCTGCAGACCGTCGTCGCCTACGCACGACCGGTGGTCCGGTACCGGAGTTCGGGGCTGCCCTGTTCCTCAATGCCGGCAGCCTCAATCACGTTGGTCCCGGCCGCCAGTGGGTGGAACTGAGTCGCACCTGGGCGACCGCCGGCCTGCGCTGCCTCCGCATGGACATCGGGAGCGTGGGTGACAGCCCGGTCACTGGACCGGCGGGGGACCTGTCGAGCTATCCGCAGCACGCAGGACCCGACGTGCTCGAAGGCATCCGGTTCTTGTCGCCGAACGATCCTCGCGACGTGCTGCTGCTCGGGCTATGCGCTGGCGCCTACCACGCACTGCTGGCTGCCACCTCAACCCGAGTGGGAGGGGTGGCCCTATTGAACCCGCTCCGTGTTCCCTCAGCCGACCGGACGCCCGGGTCGACGGGTGATGCCATTGAAGGTGTGCCGGATACGAAGGTGGCCACGGCGGCCGAAGAAGATCCGGCCGCACCGGCACCGGCACCGGCATCTGCACCGGCACCGCATCGACATCGGTTCCTGGGATCGCTACGAGACCGAGGCGTCTTTCGCCCCCTGACCAAGCACGTGCCGGACCGGGTGTGGTCGCTGGCCCGAATCGGAAAAGGCGGGACCGATCCGGTCGGGGTGTTCCAGCGTGTGGTCGACAGCGGGGCTGCCCTCTGTGTCGTTCTCGGGCCGGACGAATGGCCTGGCGTTGGCCGTGGTCGGGTCCATAAGCTTCGTCGGGTGGCCCGGTCAGGAGTGTTCTCTCTCACCCTCTTGCCCACGCTGGACCACAGCTTTCATGTGGCAACGGGCCGAGAGGGCGCGCTGGTCATCCTCAACGAGTGGGTGCTGGGCACGGGGCCAACGGGGCCGACTACGCCTCCGGATTCGCTAACCATCTCCTGAGTCACGGCTAGCAGGGGCGCTCGGTGCGCGAATTACGGCCACCGTCTTGGTCGGGTCGTCTGGGTCGAAATGGAGAGTGATCGGCGCGTCCGGGTCCTCGGGCTCGCCAGGAGCCTCCATCACAAAGGCCGGCTGCTGGCGCTTCGGCTCCAGGGCGTGGTGGAGTCCGAGGGCTATTCCGGACAGGATTGCTCCGGTGGTCGAACGCTGCATCCAGTTGCTGAAGCGCAGTGGGTCCCCGCCAGGCTCGACGGCGACAGCGACTTCAACCCCTTCAACCCCTTCAACCCCTTCTAACCCCTTCGGCTCCCTCAAGCCCTTCGGCTCCCTCTAACTCGACCATGTCGAGGCCGTCAGCATCCTCGGGGCCGCGCACGTCTTGGAAATCGCCGTCTCCCAGATCAGGTGCCGGGGTAGTGTCCACACATCCCACGGTACTGCCCGTGCCGGCGACAGGAACTTCGGGCGACCCAAGCACGACCCGGGGCCAAGCCTGGCGTCCACCTGTAGGCCATCTGCATCGCATCAGCATTCCTACCGCCGACCACGAGGAGGCTCATGACGCTCGCCGACCGCACTGTCGATGTCGTGGTGGCCGGGGCTGGCTACTCGGGACTGCAGACGGCGCGCACCCTGGTCGAGGCTGGCCTCGATGTGGTGGTGCTCGAGGCCCGCGATCGTGTCGGCGGCCGAGTCCTCACCGAGGTGACCCCGTCGGGGTGCCCCCGTCGGGTGCGGTGGTCGACCAAGGCGGACAATGGATCGGTCCCACCCAGGACCGGCTCCAAGCGTTGGCCGACGAGTACGCGGTGTCGACCTTTCCCACCTACCTCGACGGCTCCAACCTCGAGGTCCGTGACGGCTGGGTCCACCCCTTTACCGGGCTGGTTCCGACGTCAGATCGGGACGGATCGGCGGACACGGTGGCCACCCTCCTCGATCTGGATCTTCTGGCCCAAGAGGTATCGCCGACCCATCCGTGGGACCATCCTGATGCCGGAGCACTCGACCGGATCACTCTGGCCGAATGGGTCGAATCGGCTGCCGACACACAGACAGCCCGCTCCCTGGTCGCCACGGCCGCCCTGGCCGTGTTCGGCTGTGGGCCCGAGGAGCTGTCGCTGCTCTACGTCCTGTCCTATGCCCACAGCGGTGGCTCCATGTCCTCGCTGATCCGCACGGCAGGTGGTGCTCAGGAGCGGCGTTTCACTGGCGGAGCCCAGCAGATGGCGCTCCGGCTGGCCCAACACCTGGCTGACCGGATCGTGCTCGATGCCCCGGTGGTGTCGGTCTCCTACGGCGATGGGGGAGCGGGCGAGCCTGCCGGCGTCACCGTGACGGCCGAGCGCATGGGTGCCGATGGTGTGCGATCCCCGTGGCGGGTGGCTGCCCAGCGGCTGGTGGTGGCCATGCCACCCGCAGTCCAGGGACGGATCGCCTTCGACCCGCCCCTGCCCGGCTCCCGCCAGCAGCTCGCCCAACGCGCCCCGATGGGCTCGGTCACCAAGGTCCACGCCGTCTACGACCAGCCGTTTTGGCGCGACGCCGGTCTTTCCGGCCAGGTGGTGGCCGATGCCGGCATGCTCCGGGCCATCTTCGACGACTCGCCCGAAGACGGCTCGCACGGGATCCTGATGGGGTTCATCGCCGGCGCAGTGGACCGGTCATCGGAGTCCGACGGAGCTGCGGGTCGCCAGCGGGTCTGTCTGGAGGAGTTGGCTCGTGCCTTCGGTCCGAAGGCCGCCGAGCCCATCGAGTTCGTCGAGCAGCGGTGGTCGGAGGAGCCCTACAGCCGAGGTGGCCCCGTGGCCGGTATGGGCCCCGGCGTGCTGACCGCGTGCGGTCCCAGCCTGCGCACGCCGGTGGGTCCTATCCACTGGGCGGGCACCGAGACGGCCTCGGTGTGGTCGGGCTACATCGAAGGGGCGCTGGAGTCCGGCGAGCGAGCGGCCGCCGAGGTAGTGGCAACTCTTGAGGGGGCAGCGCTTACAGGGACAGCCGGCCTCGACGAATCGTCGCGACAGTAGCGATGGCCACCGCCGAAGAGATCGCCGAGGCCTACGCCGACTGGCAGGAGCGGTGCAACGTCAACACCCGACTGGCCCGCATGCTGCGGGGCTGGGACCGCACGGTGCACCTGGTGGCCACCGACACCGGTGAGGGCTTCACCATCGCCGTGTCCGCCTCGGTGCTGTCCGACCTCCGATCGGGCCTGGTGGACCAGCCCGACCTGGTGGTATCGGCCACCAGTGAGGACTTCGCCGACCTGTTTTGGGGAGATCTCAACCCATCCGAGAAGTACCTCAGCGGCGAAATCGTCCTGGCTGGGTCGTCCGAAGATGTGATGCGGCTCGACGCCATGTCGATGGTCGCCTTTCTCGACCAGTGAGCGTGACGGCGTCGACGGGAGCGGCTGGCCTGCGACGAGCCATGGGCTTGCGGACCGCCGTCTCCACCTCCACCGGACTGGCCTTCGCCGCCCTGCAGTACCTGGCCGCGGCCGGGCTGGTGGCCTACGTGGCCGGCGACTCGGCCTGGATCTCGATCGGGGTGGCGGGAGTGCTGGCCCTCCTGGCTTGGGGGTTCTTCGGCGAGCTCAACGGCATGTTCCCGACGGCGGCCGCCATCCGCCGGTACATGTCGGGGGCCATGGACGACCGGGTGGCGCTGTCGGTCACCTTCACCTACCTGAGCACCATCGTTTTGGTGGTAGCGGCCGATGCGTTCATCGTGAGTGCCGCCCTCACGCATGTGCTCCACGTTCCAGGCTGGCTGACGTCGGTGTGGACACTGGCATTGCTGTCGATAGCTGTCCTGTCCAACCTGCGCGGGGTGCGGGCCGCGGGCTGGCTCCAAGATGTGGCCACCACCGTTGTCCTGGTTGCGACCCTGGTGGTCTCCGTGGTCGCCCTGACCCGGTCGGGCACCGCCTTGCACACGCCGCTGCAGCCGCTGCACCACCATTCGGGTGCTGGGTTCTTGGAGTCGATCGCGCTCGGCATCTTCCTCTACAGCGCCTTCGAATGGGTGACCACCAACGCCGAGGAGGTGCGTGACCCTAGGCACATCCACCGCTCCATGCTGATTGCCGTGGGGATCCTGTTCGTGGTGTGCGCCACCATGACCACGGCCATGAGCCATGTCCTGACGCATGCGGAACTGAGCACTCCCTATCCGCAGTTGGCTCTGGGTGGACGGGCCTTCGGCACGGTCGGCGTGTGGTTCATGGCCGCCGTCACTGCCGTCACCGCCCTCAACACGTTCAATGGGGGCTTCATCACCGCCTCGCGGTTTGTCTACGCCACCGCTCGAGAGGGCAGCCTGCCGCCGATCCTGGCCCGGCTGAACGATCGGGCCGTGCCCTGGGTGCCCGTGGTCGGGCTCGGCGTCATCTCGTTTGCCGTCTCCGTGGCGGTCGAGATGGTGGGCTCGGTGGCGGTCGAGATGGTGGGCGGCTCGGGCTGGCAGGTCCTGGTAGCGGTGGGGGCAGCCCTCGAGGCGCTGATCTACGCCGTGGCCGCCTACTGCGTGCTGCGCCTGCGGGGCCGGGTTCCTGACCACCACCGCCCGTTCCGGGTCCCGTTGGTTCGGGTGGTGGCAATCAGTGGACTGGTCATCTTCAGCGTGCTGGCTTTGGTGGCGTCGGTGTCGGTGGGGAACCGTTTCGACCCGGTGCCACTCATCATCATCCTGGCCATGGGAGCGGCCTCGGCGCTCTACACGGTGCGGGTGGTGCCCGGGCTGCAGGCGGCCGAGGCGGCTCGGCGGGCGGCACGACCCACCCGGCGGCGGCCCCCTCGCGCCCCTGACGGGGACGTAGCCCCTCCACCGCCGGGCGTGATGCCGTAGGCTGGGGTCGTGCTCGACCATTTCCATCCGCCGGTCGAGGAATACCTCGAAACGATCTTCGCCCTCGAAGAGGAGGGGATCCCGGTGATCCAGGCCCGAGTGGCCGAGCGACTGGGCAAGGCCGCTCCGTCAGTGTCGGAGATGCTCGACCGCCTCGAAGGCGACGGGCTCATCACCCGCAGCGCACGGCAGATCTCGATGACTCCGGCCGGCACCGCCTTGGCTGAAGGAGTAGTGCGCAAGCACCGCTTGGCCGAACGACTGCTGGTGGACATCATCGGCCTCGACTGGGACAAGGCGCACATCGAAGCCGGCCGGTGGGAGCACGTGATCAGCGACGACGTAGAGGCCCGACTGGTAGTGCTGCTCGACAACCCGACTACCTGCCCGCACGGCAATCCGATCCCCGGGTCCGCCCCTGACGGGTTGGTGCAGCGGCCGCTGGCCGATGCCCAGGCCGGCGAGCAGGTGCGCTTGGTGCGGATTACCGAGAGCGTCGAGCACGAAGCCGACTCCCTCACGTATCTGGGTGACCACGGACTGACTCCAGGAACTACCGCCATCGTGCAGTCTCGGGCACCCGACGGGACGCTCACCTTGATCATGGGCGATGCCGCCGTGGCCCTCGGCCCAGCCATGACCGAGCGCATGTTCATCGCCAGCGCCTGAGCCGGACCCTCGTGCGCCCCGTGGACCCGCGCTACGCGGAGATTCCTACGTGAGGCAATGTATGGACCTACGCCGAGGTTGTAGATCGATCGATGCGTGTGGTCGGCCGGAGTGGGCCAGCACTCACTAGAGTGGAGTGCCAACAGCGACCGGTGCGAGTTGACGGGTACCCGCCCCCGTCCGCCGGTCCACCCTGGTGAGACCCCATGCCGACCACCGACGATCACAGAACTGAACATTCCGTACCCGACGAAGAGGATCTGGACGCCCGCAAGGCGGCCATCCTCAATGCCGTGGTCACCGAGTACATCGGCTCGGCCCAGCCCGTCGGGTCCCAGCACGTGGTCGACGCCCCCGGCGTGAGCGTGTCCTCGGCCACGGTGCGCTCCGATATGGCGGCCCTCGAGCGTGACGGGTACCTCACTCAGCCCCACACCAGTGCCGGGCGCATCCCGACCGACAAGGGCTACCGCTTCTTTGTCGACCAGCTCGGCGGCCCGGGGCCGCTCGACGCCGGTGGACGCCAGCAGGTCCGCCAGTTCTTCGACCACGCCCACGGGGAGATCGAGGAGATGCTCGAGCACACCTCGGGCCTCCTGGCTGACCTCACCGACTGCACGGCCATGGTGGTCGGGCCATCGCATGAATCCGCCGCCGTCCGCTCGGTGCAACTGGTCGGCCTGGGACACCGCTCGGCCCTGGTGGTGGTCGTGTTGGCTGATGGTGCGGTCCGCAAGCAGTCGATCGAACTGGCCGAGGACACCGACGACGTCGTCTTGGCCGAAGCCAGTGGACGGCTGGCCGCCCACGTGCTCGGCTCCCCCTTGGCTCAGGTAGTCGGCGCTCTGGCACCCAGCGGCACGGCTGCGGTGGATGCCATCGCCGCCGCCGGGGCCGCGGCGCTGCGCTCGCTGGCCGAGGCGGACGGGCACGACCAGCTCTTCGTCGGTGGTTCTTCGCGCATGGCGGCCGCCTTCGACGCCGTCGACACTGTGCGCTCCGTGCTCACCATCCTGGAACAGCAGCTGGTGGTGGTATCGCTCCTGCGCGACATCTTGGATACCGGGCTGACGGTGGCCATCGGAGCCGAGCACGGCGTCGAGCCCTTGGCCTCGTGCGCCATCGTGGTGATGCCGGTGTCGGTCGGCGGGGTAGAGGCCGGGACGATCGGGCTCTTGGGCCCCACCCGCATGAACTACCCGCTGGCTCTGGCTGCCGCCCGGGTGGTGGGCGATCGCCTCGGTGAGCGCCTCGGGGAGGCGGCCCGATGACCGAGACCGACCTGTACGAACTTCTCGGCGTCGGACGCCACGCCACTGATGACGAGTTGAAGCGCGCCTATCGGGCCAAAGCCAGGGCGCACCATCCCGATACCAACCAGGACGACTCGGACTCCGGAGAGCACTTCAAGGAGATCGGCCTGGCCTATGAGGTCTTGAGCGATCCCGAACGTCGGGCCCGCTACGACCGCTACGGGCACGCCGGCGTGTTCGGTGCCGCCGCGGGTGGCAACCAAGGCGGCGGCGACCCGTTCGGTACCGGCGGCCTGGGCGATCTGTTCGACGCCTTCTTCAATGGCATGGGCGGGGCCCAGCCCGGGCGTGGACGCCGTGCTGGCCCGGTTCCCGGGCCCGATGCCGAGCTGGTTGTAAACCTCACGTTCCGCGAAGCCGTCTTCGGCGTGCAGCGCAAGGTGGATGTGACCATTCCGGTGCACTGCGATACCTGCGAAGGCACGGGAGCCAAGCCTGGCACTTCGGTAGTGCGGTGTGCGGAGTGCCAGGGTGCCGGTGAGCTACGCCGGGTCCGCCAGTCCATCCTTGGACAGGTCATCACTGCGGTGGCCTGTCCTCGGTGTCAGGGCTCGGGTCAGTCGATCGAGAGTCCGTGCGAGCCGTGCCGGGGAGAGGGCCGCCGGTCCGAACCCCGCACGCTGACCGTCGACATCCCGGCCGGGGTCGATGACGGCTCCACACTTCGCCTGGCTGGGCATGGACCGGCCGGCTACCGGGGCGGCCCCAACGGTGCGCTCTTCGTCCACCTCTCGGTGGCCACCGACGAGGTGTTCGAGCGCTCGGGCGTGGATCTACACGCCGCGGTGCACGTGCCGATGGCATTGGCTGCCTTGGGTGGCAGCGTCCCCTTCGACACCCTGGACGACAGCCGGGACCTGGCCATCGCCGAGGGCACCCAGAGCGGTGCCGTGCTGACACTTCGAGGACTCGGTGTGCCCAAGCTGCGTGGACGGGGTCGTGGTGATCTCTACGTCCACATGCAGGTCGACACGCCGTCCGGTCTGGACGACCGTCAACGCGAACTGTTGGCGGCCCTGGCTGAAGCACGGGGCGAGGTCCTTGGCGAGGCGCCCCAAGGCGAGGGGCTGTTCTCCAAGCTTCGTTCGGCCCTCAGCTGACGGTGCCGCCAGAGGGAGACGGCACCCTGGACGGCGACCAGTCCTCGCTGCCGCTCGCCCCCCACCCGTTGCTAGTAGCAGCGGTGGCCATGGTCTTCGTGGCCGACCCGGCGGCACCGGTGGTGGACGATGCCGACCTGCGGCACCTGCTCGACGTGCTGCGCCTGCGATCCGGCGAGCTGGTGGTGGCATCGGATGGGGCGGGACGGTGGGTTCCTTGCCGCATCGCCGCCTCGGCTCCGGCCAAGGGGTCTCGGGGCGCCGATCCGGGCGGGCTGCTGGTCCCGGACGGGCCCGTGACGGCTGAGGGTCGGCTCGACCCCGTGATCACCGTGGCCTTCGCCCCGACCAAGGGCGACCGCCCTGAGTGGGTGGCCCAGAAGTTGACCGAACTCGGGGTCGACCGGATCGTGCCGCTGCGAACCTCACGCTCGGTGGTGCGCTGGGAGGGCGATCGCGGCGCCAAGGCGGTGGATCGGCTGCGCAGGGTGGTCCGTGAGGCGGCCGCTCAGTGCCGACGCCCCCGGCTGCCCGAGGTGACCGACGTCTGCGGTCTCGACCAGGTGGCCGGTCTGGCTGGCGGGCCACTGGCTCTGGCTGATGTGGGCGGAAGGGTTCCAGGACTGGATCGGCCCATTGTGGCCATCGGGCCCGAGGGCGGGTGGGACGATGCGGAACGGGCTGCCTTCGGACCCGGAGTGGGGCTGGGCGCAACCGTGTTGCGGGCGGAGACAGCCGCCCTAAGCGCCGGAGCGATTCTGTGTGGACTTCGTAGCGGTGTGGTTGCACCTCTTGCATAACCACGCTCCGTGAGGAAACATGGGTACAGGGAGCAAAGAGCGTGAATCCCCACTCGCAGTGGCCGATGGTAACTTCGATGGTCACTGTGCGTGAGCAAATCGTTCTGATGAGTGCAATGAGCAAAACAAGAATGGGCCTACAGGCCTGAGCTCGAGGGGCACGAACAGGGGAGCAGAGACATGGTGATGACGGTGAGCGATAAAGAGAGCATCTCGTTGGACGACGACGAGCAGGAAGAAGCGGCCAAGGTCGCCTATGCGCGTGCCGTCGGCACCAGGCTGCGGGCCATGCGCAAACAGATGCGGCTTTCCCTCCAGGCCGTCGAGGCCATGTCCGACCTCGAGTTCAAGGCCTCGGTCCTCGGCGCCTACGAGCGAGGAGAGCGGGCCATCTCCGTCCCTCGGCTGCAGCGTCTGGCCAAGCTCTACGACGTACCGGTGGACCAGCTCCTGCCGAGCGACGGGGTCGTACCCGGTGGCCGCTGGGGCGTTCCGGCTGCCCCCGAAGACCGATCGGGCTCGCGTGAGCATTCGGCTGCGGTGTCGACCATCCCCGACAAGGTGGCCATCGACCTGACCAAGCTCCATACGGTGAGCGGTCCCGAACGCGACCTCTTGCGCCGGTTCCTCAGCATGATCCAGGTACACCGCCAGGACTTCAACGGCCGGATGATCACCATCCGGGCCGAAGATGTGCGGGCTATCGCCTGCTTGTTCGGTGTGACGCCTGACAGCATGGGGGCACGCCTGGACGAGCTCGGACTCCTCGTCGCACTCTGATGGGCGAGGCCCATAGCGAGTCGATCAGCTGGCTGAGCACCAAGGACGCAGCCGAACGGCTGGGTGTCACCTTGCGCAGCCTCTACCGCTTCATCGACGAAGGCGGCCTGGCCGCCTACAAGTTCGGCCGCGTCATCCGGCTCAAGCAGTCCGACGTGGACGCGTTCATCGAGTCGAGCCGGATTACCCCAGGCAGCCTCGAGCACCTCTACCCCGAGGTGAAGGGCCCGACCCGGGTGGTGCAAGGTCTGGTCAGCGGAGCAGTTGCCCACCCCTCGAGCGAGCCGATGGCGGCCGAGGGTTGAGCCGCACACGTTGAGCACCGACCCCGACTGCCTGTTCTGCAAGATCGTGGCTGGCGACATCCCAGCCGACATCGTCCATAGCGACGACCGCACCATCGCCTTTCGGGACAGCAATCCCCAAGCTCCGGTGCATGTCCTGGTGGTGCCCCGTGCCCACGTCGTGGATGCCGGCACCGTGGTCCCCGGTAACGCCGAGGACCTCGCCGCCATGGTGATAGCGGCCAAGACGGTGGCCGATGCTGAGGGAATCGGCGGCGCAGACCGTGGCTACCGGCTGGCGTTCAACGTTGGTCCCGACAGCGGAAACTCTGTGCCCCATCTCCATCTACACCTGTTGGGTGGCCGCTCGTTCGTCTGGCCCCCGGGCTGACCGGTTCCGGATCGAGACGACCCGGACGCAGGCAGGTCGTCGTGTCCGAGCCCACCCGAGCCACTGGTAGGGTCGGAGACAGAACCCACGTGGCAGGCACCCCGGTAAAGATCCTCGTTCCCGGCAATCACCTCATGGCCGGTCTCCTCGGCCAGCGCGATGAGCTGCTCCGCCTGATCGAGGACGCCTTTCCCGAGGTCAAGATCGCCGTGCGGGGCAACGAGGTCTCGATCGAAGCCGCTGGTCCTGACGGGTCTGCATCGGCCGATCGGGTGGCCACACTCTTCCACGAGCTGATCATCCTGCTGGAGTCGGGCCAAGGCCTCGATCCCGTACGGGTGGCCCGCACGATCGACATGATGCGTGACGACGTCCGGCCCTCCGAGGTGCTGACCAGTGAGATCCTTCGTTCATCGAGGGGCCGCACCGTGCGGCCCAAGACCGGTGGCCAAAAAGCCTACGCCGATGCCATCTCCAGGAACCTGGTCACCTTCGGCCTCGGTCCGGCCGGCACCGGAAAGTCGTATCTGGCCGTGGCCCTCGCCGTCCAGGCGCTGCAGGCTCGCCAGGTGAGCCGGATCATCCTGACCCGGCCGGCCGTCGAGGCCGGCGAGCGCCTGGGGTTCCTGCCTGGGGACATGCTGGCCAAGGTCGATCCCTACCTCAGACCGCTGTATGACGCCCTCAACGACCTGCTGGACGTGGAAGGGGCGCAGCGCCTGATCGAAAAAGGGGCGGTGGAGGTGGCGCCGTTGGCCTTCATGCGAGGGCGCACGCTCAACAACTCCTTCATCATCTTGGACGAGGCCCAGAACACCACCCCCGAACAGATAAAGATGTTCCTGACCCGAATCGGCTTCGGCTCGAAGGCGGTCATCACCGGCGACATGACCCAGGTCGATATCCCCGGGGGCCGCTCGGGGCTGATCGGACTCGAGGCCATCTTGCACGAAGTACCGGACCTGGCGTTCGTGCACCTAAAGGCGCAAGACGTGGTGCGCCATAAGATCGTGGCCGACATCGTCACCGCTTACGACCGTAGCGATGCTGCCAAGAAGCCCCCAGCGCCGACGACGAACGGAGCGACGCACTCATGAGCCTCGATATTTACGCCGCTGACGAGCAGTCCGACCACCCGGTGGCCGTTGACCGATGGGCGGCCCTGGCTCGGGCGGCACTCGAGGCCGAGGGCATCACATCAGATACCGAGGTATCGCTGCTGTTCATCGACGAGCCGGCCATCGCCGCCTTGAATGAACGGTTCCTGGGTAAAGAAGGGCCGACCGACGTGCTCTCGTTCCCCATCGAGGACGAGATCGACCGCAGCGGCCGCTCGCCTGACGAGGGCGGGACCGGACCGGCTTCCATCGAGGCCGCCACCGGTCGACACCTGCTCCTCGGCGACGTGGTCATCTGCCCGTCGGTGGCCGCCGTCAACGCCGTCGAGCACGGAGTCACCTTCGACGACGAGATCGCTCTGCTGGTCGTGCACGGGATCCTCCACCTGCTCGGCATGGACCACATGGTCGACGAAGAGGCCGATCGCATGGAGCGCCGGGAGCAGCAGCTCCTCGACCGCTTCTACCGTGTCCCCCCGTTGCTGGACCCACCTTCTTGATGGTGGCCGTCACGTTGGGGGCCGAGGACATAGCCCTGTCAGCGGTGGTCCTGGTGCTCTTGACGGCATCAGGCCTGCTCGCCATGTCGGAGACGGCCTTGATGCGAATGAGCCGGCCCAAGGCCAAGAGCCTGGCCGCCGAGCGCAGGCGTGGGGCCAAGGTACTGGTCCGCCTGACCGAGGACCCCCAAGGGTTCCTCAACCCGGTGCTCCTCTTGATCCTCATCTGCCAGTTGATCGTGGCCACGTTGGTCGGCATCCTGGCCGTGCGCTGGTTCGGGGCCTGGGGCGTGGTGGCCGCCACGGTGTTCGAGATCGTGGTCATCTTCGTGTTCGCCGAGGCCGTCCCGAAGAATTGGGCTGTCCACCATCCGGAACGGTCGGCGCTGCTCAGTGCACCGGTCGTGTCCGCCGTGGTGCACTTCTGGCCGGTCCGGCTGGTCTCGGGAGGCCTCATCGGGCTGGCCAACCTCTTCATCGGTAAGAAGGGCGGCTACCTGGGGGCACTGGTGACCGAGTCCGAACTACTGGCCATGGCCGACGTGGCCGTCGAGGGCGACGTCATCGAGTTCGAGGAGCGGGTGCTGATCCACTCGATCATCGAGTTCGGGGACACCGTGGTGCGCGAAGTCATGGTGCCCCGGACCGACATGGTCACCATCGGCGCCGAGGTGACCGTCGAAGATGCACTCGACCTTGCCCTAGGGGCAGGGTTCAGCCGTATCCCCGTGGTCGAGCAGCAGATCGACGACGTCATGGGTATCGCCTACACCAAGGACCTCATCCGTCAGGTGCGGGCCGGCAACAGCGACGACCCGGTGGGGTCTCACCTGCGGGCGGCCCACTTCGTCCCGGAGACCAAGCGGGTGGCGGGCCTGATGCGCGAGATGCAGTCGGACAAGTTCCATCTGGCCGTGGTGGTCAACGAGTACGGCGGTACCGCTGGTGTTGTCACCTTGGAAGATCTCATCGAAGAGCTGGTGGGGGAGATCGTGGACGAGTTCGATGTCGAGGAGACGTCGGTGGAGGACCTGCCCGATGGCACCACCCGGGTGAGCGGCCGCGTGCAGGTGGACGACATCAACGCGCAGCTGCAGTCGAATCTCCCCACCGGGGCGTGGGACACCATCGGCGGACTGGTGTTCGACCTGCTGGGCCATGTGCCCAAGGCCGGCGAGTCGGTCACCTCCGATGGGCTGGTGCTCACGGTGGACCGGGTCACCGGGCGGCGCATCGAGCGGGTCATCATTGGTGCCCCTCGGGTAGCCACAGGACGAACGGACGACGCATGAGCCCCTATCACTCCGGATTCGTGGCTGTCGTGGGTCGGCCCAACGTGGGCAAGTCCACGCTGGTCAACGCCATGGTGGGTACCAAGGTATCCATCGTGTCACCCCGTCCCAATACCACCCGGTCTCAGGTTCGTGGCGTGTTGAACCGCCCCGAAGCCCAGTTGGTGTTCGTGGACACCCCTGGTCTGCACAAGCCCAAGACGGCGCTGGGCGAAAGGATGAACGAGTCGGCCACCTCTTCGTTGGACGACGTGGACTGCGTGGTGGCGTTGGTGGAGGCGACAGGTGCGGTCGGGCCCGGTGACCGTATGGTGCTGGCCCACTCGGTGCGCCGGGTGCGGGCTATGGCCCGTTCTGCTGCCTTGACGGTCGAGTTGGGCTCAGCTGGGGTCGAGGT
>Ga0194055_10002012_pt1 | contig 16325 bp, 13 predicted proteins | sample SepL449m_MetaG_FD_155482 | JGI IMG/M metagenome (GOLD analysis project Ga0194055, IMG submission 155482) | Anoxic zone freshwater microbial communities from boreal shield lake in IISD Experimental Lakes Area, Ontario, Canada - Sep2016-L442-9m | ecosystem: Environmental > Aquatic > Freshwater >... | reverse complement strand
AAAGAAAATGAAGTCGAGCTAGATAAGATTAACAAACTGCTAATAAAATATAAAGCAATTTTTAAAGAAAAAAAAAAAGCAAAACAAAAAACTGAAGCCAAAGAAAAAAAAGCACAGAAAGCTAGAGAAAAAGCTGAAGCCGAAGAAATAGCTTCTTCTCTAGCAATATTCAAAGCAAAAGAAAAAGCAGAACAAAAAGCCGAAGCCGAAGAAAAAAAAGCACAAAAAGCTAAAGCCAAAGAAGAAGCTGAACTAAAAGCTAGAGAAGATAAACAAAAAGCTAGAGAAGCAGAACTAAAAGCTAGAGAAGAAGCAAAAGCTAAAGCCAAAGAAGAAGCTGAACTAAAAGCTAGATCAGAAGCTGAATTAAAAGCTAGAGTGGAAGCTGAACAGAAGGCTAAAGTAGAAGCTGAACTAAAAGCTAGAGTAGAAGCTGAACTAAAAGCTAGAGTAGAAGAAGAAGCCAAAGAAAAAACTGAACATAAGACTAGAGTAGAAGCTGAACAGAAGGCTAAAGCAGAAGCTGAACATAAAGCTAAACTGAAGGCTATAGCAGAAGCAAAAGCTAAAGCCAAAGAAGAAGCAAAAAAGAAAGTTGAAGAAGCAATCAGAGCGAAGCTAAAGAAAAAATCATAATTTACATGATTTTTAAATTATGATTTTTTTTATTATAAAACATCTGGATAATAAAAAAATTGAATTTTTTTATTATTATAAAATTTCAAAGGTCTAAAGAAAATTAAACAAACATGGAGGAGACCCAGAAAGACACTAACACAAAGGAAATCGTAGTAAGACCGGTAAAGAGACAGAAAAACACTAACATGGAGGAGATAGTGCTAAATCTCGTGCTAACTGAGCTGTTCACGGTCAGCTTCAAGACGGAGATTGTAAATGATGACAATGTCGAATATCCCGGTAGTGATTACACGAATAATCTGTCAGAGCCCATTGTGATAACCACAGCTGCGGGTGTATGTAAGGAGTGGTATAAACGTGCCCAAGCACTCCGAACTGTGGTGCTGCTACAGGCTGTAGAACATGTGCACTATTGTATGATTGAGTCGATACTTAATTTGGCCGATATTGATATGTACGATACAAATGTTCCGCCTGAGACCCGCGTACGCTTTGCAGTCCATCTCGGCACCCGCGAGATGTACATGGAAGAGGCTGTGCTAAGCACAATCGAGCCTACAGACAACGGTGTTCCAATCAAGCTGGTTGTGCATCCGTGTTTCCATTCGTTCCTGGGTGTGCAATCGAAGACCTTTAGGGAAAGAAACATTAAAGTGCACCAGGTGTGCTTGGTACACGAGAACATCAGAGGGGACGCAGAGGATAAAGAGTTAGACGCTTGGCGTACCGCCACATGCAAGTTGCTACGCTGTATGCACCAGTTTTGGAAAAGTGTGATCACGTACAGACTACATGTGAACATTCTGAACTGTTCAAAATGTGAGATTGAACAGCACCTGAAATAGAAGAAATACCAATGTTTGTGGAACTGTTCTAACTCACTTAAGATATGACGGTGAATACGGTACCTACTTTTTTTATTGAAAATAAACACATTTTCAATAAAAAATCATAATTTACATGATTTTTTTATTATAAAACATATGGATAACAAAAAAATTGAATTTTTATTATTATGTGAAATATATTAGTTTATAATTGTTGAATACCACAATGAATACACTTAACGTGCAAAAAATTCTATCACCACTCAAGCGTGTATATAAAAAGAAGACTCAAAAGGAGAAGACTCAAAAGAAGAAGACTCAAGAAGACTCAAGAAGACTCAAGAAGACTCAAGAAGACTCAAAAGAAGAAAAAGCATTTAAAAAACGTAATTATAAACTTCAATACAATAAAAATCGTATTGAAATACGCAAAAAGCTTAATCAAGAAAAAAATAATGATATAGATAAACTTAAAGATGAGTATATTAACAATCTTAAAAATATTAATAAAAACTCAGTATTAGTTGATGAACTTAATAAAGAGTATGATAGTAAATTTAAAAAACTAAAAAAGCAACATAGAGAGCAGTTTAAAGAAAAGTTCAATGAACTATTAAAAAAACAGAAAGAGACTACTGAAACTGAAATTGAAACTGAAACTAGAATTGAAACTGAAATTGAAATTGATCAAGTTTCAGTATATGCTTTAATAGAAAGTTTTTTTTCACAAGATAATTAAATAATTAATTTATAATATGTTTTTTTTGTAATAAAATTTTCAATAAATTTTAATGATTTTTGAAATCTTTCTTTACCAATAATTTCTAAACCATGTTTTGTGATATAATCTTTTTGATATTTAGCAGATATTGATATATTTAATTGAATAATTTCCTTCCAAACGTTTAATTTTAATAATCTATCTTTTTTTATATTATGTTTATTATTATTATTAATTGATTTTGTTATTGTATTTAAATTACATGTTATAAATAATTTATGTGTTAATTTTTCTAAAAAATGATTTAAATCATATAATTTTTGAATAATAATATTTTTATCTTTAATATTATGAAAATATTCATAATAATTTTTAATAATTTCATATTCCATTATATTTTCCATACTTTTATTATAACCAGGAATTAAATTTAAAAATTCATATCCTTGTATATCTGCAATAAGTCTGATTTCTGTATTATAATTAAAAATTTTATTTTCTATTTCAATATAATCATAATTTTGCAAATCATATTTATTATTTGTATTTTTTTCTACAAATAATCTTAATTCAGTTGAATATTGTGGATGATAAAGTTGTAAAAATACATCACCTTTTAGATATATTGTATCTTTTGCAATAAAATCATGATTATTAATAAAGTTTTTATTTAATTTTAGATCTACTATATTAATAGGTTTAAATGTATTTGGTTCATTATATGGTAATCTGAATTTCAAAAGCATAAAATCAGCACCAATTGAAGTGCCCCATCTTGATTGTTTAATCATATCTAAATATACTTGTTCATCTTTAGTTGAAAGTCTTATATCACAAATAAATAATATTTTTCTGTTTTCAGCATTTTGTTGCGCATGTTTAATTGTTTCATCAGTAAAAAACTGATTAAATATTTTAATTTTTTGTTTTTGCGGATGCATATATGATTCTTTAGAAAATTTACCAGGATCATATAATAACCAAATTAATTCAGGAAATAAGTTGTATAATATTGGGAAATGAAAACCATCTGCTGCACCAACATAAACTACTGCATAATCTTTAAGAGATTTAGTATTTAATTTTTTACAAACATTTGTTAAAAATTGTATTTCAGAAAGTACTAATTTTTTTTGCCCCCAATGACATGAAGGAGCCATATCTTTGACATCACCATTAAATGTAGATTTATTAATTAAATCATCTATAGTTTGAGGTATTTTCATTTCTATTGCTTCAACTGATATACGATGATAACCACCATCTTTATCTTGTTTTATTTGCCTTTTTAAATATTCTTTACCTCTATTAAATATACCTTTCCATCTTAGTGATAAAAATGAATCAAATTCAGGTGATATATCTAATTTAGTTTTAATAATTGTACTATTATTATCAATATAATAATTATAGATAATATCTAGTAATATTTTTTCTTCTTCTTTATTTATATTGTATGTAAAATTATTATAAATTAATAATGTAGGATAATTTTTATTAATAAGATAATAAAAATTTAAATCGTTATTATTATGATAATAAAAACATTTATATAATAAATAATGAATATAAATATAATTAGATGTATAATTAATATTATCAGGTAATAAACAAAATTCTATATATGTACCCTCTTTATGTAAATAATCTTTACACAATAATATACCTAATGTAGTTGATATTATTTGAGAACTAATTTCTTTTCCTGGATCAACAATAATTGTATCATAAATATTATTTTTACAAATTTCTTTAATTGGTTCTAAACAATTATAATAATAACCTAAAAAATAAATATTTATAAAATTATATTTTTCTTTTAATTTTAAAAAACTTCCTATTTCATAATTATTTATAACTAATAAAGTTATTTTAATATTTTTAAAAATATGTAATAATTTATCAGCATATGCAATATTATGTGATATTATTAAAATATTATTTGATTTAATAAAAGGTATCATTGATAGTGAAAATCTTCCTGTACTAGTAATAAAATTAGTATGTTGTTCAAAGTCATTTCCATTTATAAATATTTTATCTTTATTGTAAAATAGTTTAATATTTGGTTTATATGAATTTACAATAATATTAGATAATGATAAATTATTATTATTATCATTATCATTTTCATATATATTTTCATTATATTTATCAACTAATTCATAATATTTTTTTACATATTTATTAAACTTTAATTTTGATAAATCATTATTTCCACCTGTTAATTCATGTGTAATATTAGTTGGTTGTTGTAAACTTTCTTTTATATCTGTAAAATTTATACTTAATATCGAGTCATCATTATATATATGCATTTTATCAGGTTCTATATTATATAATGATTGTAATGTATTAAATCTTACTAAATCTAATTTTTTTATACAATTACTTGTAATACAAAAATTTTTTTGATATTCTTCTTTTGTCGTTGGATCTAAAGGTCCATGTTTAATTAAAAAACGTTCATATTTTTTTAGATTTTTTAAATATTCTGCTAATAACCTATCTCTTTCATATTCTAATTTATCTTTTTTATCTTCTAAATAACGTTGATTAGATTTAAGTTTTTGAAAATCAATAGTATTAATAGGCTTAGTAGCCATATGATCTTTATAAGTTTTCATATGATCTTCATAAGTTTTCATATGATCTTCATAAGTTTTCATATGATTATCATATAATTCACGAGATTGTTTAGTAATCTCATTGTCTGCTTCCCATCTAAAATGGCATTCAGTTAAAATATATTCATTATTTAAATCTATATATTCAATATTATTAATATTTTTTTTTGTTTTTTGTGTATCTATTTTTTGTAATTCTGTTAATATTTCATTAATATTTTTTTTTGTACATAAAACATGTGTATTACCTGTTTTTTTACCCTGTTCTGAATAAGCCTGTTCTGAATAAGGCCAAATTTTATTTTCAGTTAATAAATCAAAAGTTTCTTTATGTAACCAAGCTTCATTACAATCTAAATAAAATTTTTTATCATTTGTTTCTTTTAATATTATATCTTCATATTGTGATTTACATTCATTAATTAATTTTATTTTTTCATCTGTCTTATTTTTTTTTAATAATAAATATAATTTAAATTGATCATTTACATACATACAATTAATTTGTCTTATTTCACTTAATAATATTTTAGTTAATTCACCAGTATCACCCCATGGTATTTTATTACATCTGAAATTAACAATAAAATATTTATACGGTATGTATTCTGTCTTTAAATTTTTAAAAACAAACATTACATAATATTGTTCTTTTGATCCATGAGGTTTACTACCTGCAAAACTATATAAATGTTTACATTCTTCTTCAACATTATCAGGTATTTCTTCATTTGTTAAATCATATCTAATTAAAAAAAATCCTAAATATAAACTTTCTTCTTTATTATTTAATTGTTCAAAACAATTTTCAAAAAATAAATCATTAGGATTTTTTTCTAATATTAATCTTGCAGGAAATAACCAATTACTACTTATATGATCTTTATTTAATAAGCAACTTATTGATGCTTTATTAATAATCATATTCCAAGACATATATCCTGTATTAAAACTACTAATCCATGGATTAATTATTGCTTTAGGATTTAATTTATAACTATTAACAACCATATTTGAACTTATTATCATCTGTTTAGTTCCTTCTGGAATTAATAAGTTTTCTAATAAAATTGCTTTATTATGTTCATTAATTTTTTGAAATTCTCCAGGTGTAAATGGTGCTGTTTCATGATATTTATTACATTCTCTTTTACTCTGTCTTTCTATTAATTGTATATGTTTTTCATCTAAATTTAAGTCTTCATTAATATTTCTTTCTAATATTTGCTGACTCTTTTCTGCATATTTATTAATATAATTTTTTGCTACTTCTTCGGTATATCCGCGTTTTTTCATTCGACGTAATATATTTAATTTAAGCCAATCAACTGTAGCATCTGTAGCATCTTCACCATCTGTACCAACTTTAGCATCTTTATTTTCATCAACAAAATATGTTTTATTTATAATATCTTGAACAGCTAATTTATCATTTTGATCACAATTTTTTTTACAATTTTGAAATTCAAAAGATTTAACATCACCATAAAGTTTTTTATCTTTTTCTCTAGTAAAACTTCTTAGATGATCTAAAATTATATTTTTATCATTTAATTCTGTAATATAATTAAATTCTTTTTCTACATATCTAGGATCAAAAGGTAAAAATTTTTTTTTATTTTGTCTTTTATTAAGTTTATCTCCATTCCAATTATATAATCCAAATAATCCTTCATTCATTTTTAATATATAATATATTATATATTATATATTAAATGATCAAAATTCATAATAATATTTTAATTCATAATTATATTTTTGTGATTATTTAATTATATCGGATACAGTCAGTTTAGTATATAATAATGTAATTTTAGTAAATTACAATCATTATATTGTATTGTGAAACTAATATAATTTTTGTTTTATTTATATAATAAAAAATTGATTTTTTATTATTTTAAAAGATGTTATATATAAAGTTATTGAAATACACAAAAAACATGAATATTAAAGATATTATTAGTGATAAGATCACATACAAAGCGCTAACTATTTTGATATCTAAAGAAAGAACCTTTATGATGTGTAGAGTATCAAAAGAAATACACGATTACCTACATAGTGTGAAACTAGAAATATATCTCAAGATTAGTAAGATTTGTAATAAGTTTCCAGATATAAGTATATTACTAAATAAGCTTGAAGAATTGAATAAAAAATTTTTAATAAGATCAATCAGCTTTACTGGTTATCATTTTGAAGGTGTTACTGGCGAAGCTATCATCAAAGAATTATTTAATGATAGATATTGCAGAATAATATCACTCGACTTTAGTTATAATATCTTAGATGCGACGGCTATACATACAATTGCTGAAGCATTGAGCATAAATACTACAATTGAAACCCTTTCTATTAAAAACATTAAGCTTGTAGAGAGCAGAGGACATCAAATTATTGAAGCATTACGCAATAATAAAACAATAACTTCATTAGATCTTGGATGTAATAATCTAGACGCAAGTAAATGGGAAGGTGAATGGGATAACCTAGACGAGGATATAGATGAAGAAGACGAAGAATACGATAAATATAGAGTGTACGCGATTATAGAAGATTATGCAATTGCAATTGCAAATATGATTAAGGAAAATACCACAATTGTAAAACTTAATCTTGAAAGAAATTGTCTAGGAGAATTTGGAATAGATGTAATTGCTGATGCATTATGCGTGAATACTACAATAACAAATTTAAATCTTAGTAGGAATAATTTAGAAGAGTACGGAACACATAAAATTACATATGCTTTAAACACGAATACTACAATCGCGAACCTTAATCTTAGTGATAATTGGCTAGGAGAGGACGGAGCACTCGTAATTGCAGAAGCTTTGTATGTGAATACTACATTAACATCGTTAGATCTTAGTCACAATTATTTGAGAAGGAATAGTTTCAGAAGTGAAATAGGTATAATAGCAATTGCTAATGCCTTATGTAAAAATGAGTCAATAACAGAACTTAATCTTGAGCATAATAAGATTGGATTGAATGGAGCACGAGAACTTTCAAAAGCATTATGTGTGAATACTACTCTTAAAATACTTAATCTTGAAAATAATAAGATTAGAGAGGAAGCAGCACGTGAGATTGGAAAAGCATTTTATGTGAATACCACTCTTAAAGTACTTAATCTTAGTGATAACAAGCTAGATAAATATGGAGTACATGAAATTGTTGACGCATTGCGTAATAATAACACATTAACTTCACTAAACATTGGATGTAATGACATATCAGAGAAAGAGGAGAAACTTGTAAGAGATACTTTACGTGAAAATCATATATTAACAGAACTTATTATATGAATTTTGTAACATAAAACTTAATATTTTTCTTTATATAAATCTAAAGCAAAGACTGAACATAAGATACATACATAAGCCAAAGTAAAAGCAACATCATAATGCACAAATTAAGCAAACCTAAAAAGGTGTTTAATTAAACAACAAAAAAGCAAGAATAAAAAACTATATATTTTTATTTAATATATAGATATGATTATTATAAAAAAATTGAATATTTAATATTATGAGATATCAAATATTTTATAATATTAATGAAAGCATTTAGCTAAGATAGCTATGATAACTTGTATTCGTGATTGTGATTATGAACAAAGTTATGATATAATAACTCGTGTAAATAGAAACACTAAGATGACTAAAGTACAAAGAAAAAGAATAGATATAAAAATTAAAAACTATGAACAAAAGTTAAAAGAAACTGAGAAATATAATAAAGAAACTGAGAAATATAATAAAGAAGAAGTAGATAAAATTAGAAGAGAGATAGAAGAGTTGAAAAAAATTGCCGAAGAAGCAGATGCAGAAATTTACAATGAAATTAAGGATGGACTATTTAATATGGACTCTGAAAGTCGAGCTAAATGTATATCTTTTGCAACTCCATTTTTAAATAATTGCGAAAAAAAAGCAAAGAAAAAAGCAAGGGAAGAAGCCAAAAAGAAGAAAAATATCGAAAATAAAGCTCTATATAGAGCTTCAGTTAAGAATAATTATGAAGCAAAAATTAAAGCAAAAGCCGAAGCCGAAGCCGAAGAGAAAGCAAAGGCTGATATTAAAGCAAAGGCCGAGGCCGAAGCCGAAGCTGAAATTAAAGCAAAGGCCGAAGCCGAAGCTGAAATTAAAGCAAAGGCCGAAGTCGAAGCTGAAATTAAAGCAAAGACAGAAGCCAAAGCCAAAGCCGAAGCCGAAGCCGAAGCCGAAAAGAAAACAAAAGCTGAAATTAAAGCACTGAAAACAGCTAATAAAAAAAAAGAACAAATAGAACAAATTAGAGCAAAGCTAGCAGGTTCTAAGTTAAACAACAATAAAAGAAAGGATTAAAAACTAAAGATTTTTATTTAATCTTTAGTTTTGTATTTTCTATATTTTTAAACAATTATTAACATCATCATCTTTTATTTTATTTATATCAATTACACCATAAGATTTTTCTTGTTCATAACCATATTAACCAATTAATATATTATTTAAATTTTGCATTAAAAAAATTGAATATTTAATATTATGAAATATCCAATATTTTATAATATTTATGAAAGCATTCAGCTATGTCGTGGACTTTCGCACAAAGAAAAAAAATAGAAAAAGATATTGAATACTACCAAAAACTGTTAGACTATGCTATCAAATATATCGAGAAAAACGGAGAAAACAATAAATATAATAAAGCTTATTTAGATAAAATTAGAAGAAAGTTAAAAACGTTAGAAAAAAATAGGGAAAAAGCAGATAAATGGTGCGATGATAAAATTAGCGAAGGACTAAATAGTATGGACACTAAAACTCGAGCTAATTTTGAAATTAAGGCAGTGGAAAAAGCAGAGAAAAAAGCAGAGAAAAAGCGTGAAAAACAAAAACAAGCTGAAGCAAAAGCTGAACTTAAAGAGCGTGAAAAACAAAAACAAGCTGAAGCAAAAGCTGAACTTAAAGAGCGTGAAAAACAAAAACAAGCCGAAGCAAAAGAAAAAGCAGAACTTGAACAGAGTGAAAAACAAGAACAAGCTGAAATTAAAGCAAAGGCTGAAGCCGAAGCAAAAGAAAAAGCAGAACTAGAACAGCGTAAAAAACAAGAACAAGCTGAAATTAAAGCTAAGGCTGAAGCCGAAGCAAAAGAAAAAGCAGAACTAGAACAGCGTAAAAAACAAGAACAAGCTGAAATTAAAGCACAGAAAACAGCCGATCGCAAAAAAGCACAAATAGAACAAGTTAGAACAAAGCTAATAAGTTCTAAGTTAAACAACGAAAAAAGCAAGGATTAAAAATTATATATTTTTATTTAATCTTTCTGATAATACCAAAAATATTGTTTTTCAAAGTCAAATATTTTTCTTTGTATTTTCTATATTTCTTATCATATCCGCCAAATTGACTATTCATAACTGAAGGTATTTTTAAACAATTATCATCATCTTTTATATCATTTATATCATCGTTATCTTTTATTTTTAATATATCAATTATACCATCAGAATTTATTTCTTTATAACCATATAAATTAATTAATATTTTATTTAAATTAGTTGTATGGAATAAACCTGCATGAATAATAAATTTATTAATACCTAATTCATTATTATAAAATATTTTAGCAATAGTGTACCATTCCATTATAGAACTTAATAATTCATCTAATTTATTTTTATTTTCTTCGTCAATTTTTATTACTAAATCATGTTTATAATATTGTTTTTTTAAATTATCATAATCACGTTGTAGTTCTAAAAAATGGTTATTTAATTGTTCATTATTTATATCTGTATACATATTTCCAATATTTTCAATAAAATATTTATGTTTTAATTCAAAAAAAGAATCAAGTGATTTTAAGTAATTAATAATATAAGTATTTTTTATTTCTTCGATATATTCATTATCTATATTATTAATTTTAAATATATCTAAATTAAATGGTATTAATAATGGTCTAATATCAATACCTTCTATTTGTTTGTTATTTAAATAAAAATCTTTTAATTTTTGAGTATGTTGTTTAGATGACCATAATTCTAATAATTCACTTCCTTTTATTCTAGGAACTTCTTCTAATAAAACTTTACTATTTTTTGTTAATAACCATTCACTTATAAATTGACTATTGTCAATTTTACAATAATTTGTACTTGAATGATTATCTGATAATAATAATATATGATTATTATCATTTTTTAAATGAATATAACCAATAGATCCACTTATAAAAATATCTTCCATTTTTTATCTTATAATAAAGTATAAAAAAATTTTGATATTTTGTTTTGTATATATTATTTATATGATAATATGTTTGTAAATAGATAAGATGTATGATAATCATTAATCAACTAGTTAGTAAAAACACAATTGTAATGTATTAGGTAATAATGTAGTTATTTTATTTATAAAATATATGTTTAGCGTAGTTTTTTGATTATTAACTAATTGTTACCTATTCAAAAAAAAATTGAATTTTTTATTCTTTACAAAATTTATTAATATTAATAATATTAAAAATACAGCCATGGACACTATCTGCGTACCTGTTGTTGTCTATTCAGCCCATACTTTCAATACCAAAACTCCTGAACGGTATAATAAGCCGTATAGTGTAGTCTGTACTAAGGATAGTAATCCCGAAATATTTTATACATCACTTGAAACAAATTGGCCTAAGCCTGAATATATAGAGGCTATCATTGTAACAGAAATAGGTAATAAGAATATGTGGGGCGAAGATACAGATGAATGGGTTTTCAATAGGGAAGAAATCTGTAAGTTTAAATTCGATACAAGACAATCTAGATTCATAAACACAAAGATTTTCCCAAACTATCAGGAAATATTGTTAGAAGAATGCAGTAAGGCAGTAAATAGCTTTCAACAAGCTATTTTTACTAATGAAAATAACTATAGAAATTGTGAGCTACATGTCATAATTAATGACCCTGAAGATATCAAACGTGATCTAGAAAAATATAGTTCATGTCGCTGTGGTTGTGGACTTCGGGGAACGGTTTGCGAGTGTGAGTTTGAGTCAGAGTCAGACTCAGACAGCAATGTCATAGACTTGAAGATTCTAACACTCGAGACTAGTGTATCAGAAGCTCTTAGTGATCTTTCATTAAACAAGGCAACAACTTCAGCCATTAGAAGTTGAACAGTTTTACAAGCTTAAAAATACAGAATGGGAGTGCATTTATAAGCTTAAAAAAATGCTAAGAAATCTGATCATAGAGATCGACTATTTAGCAACCGGATCATGTACATATACACCTGCATCAAACATGTGGCAAAATACACCAAAACCTAGTCTACTAAACGATAAGTTTTCAGATGTCTGCAACAGAGTTTTTGTGTTTAGTAGAAAAGTATGTAACCAAACTGACCGACTTTAAGAGATAAAGAAATGTATAATCTTGCTAAGATACTTATGTATAAGTTATTATTTGTAATGTTTATTTTATATTAATATATGTTGTAAATATAAATATATTTATTTATGACATAAATCAGAGATAACAAAAATCAAAAGTGAGATATACGAGCTAAATAAAGTTGCTAAAGAAGCAGATGAAACTAAACAAAAAAAAGTTGAAATCATGTTAGATAATATGGACAAAAAAACCTTAAAAAAGACTTAAGTCTAGTTTGAAAGTTTCATTGAGTCACACAGAGTAACTGAATAAGCAAATACTAAGACGGAGACTAAATCTAAAGAGTGAAATTGCTAAAAATCAATTCTGAAAGTGAAGCTTTGGCTAATAAAATTAAAGACGAGACAACATCATCAACATCGACAACATCGACAACATCGACAACACCGAATGTAGCTTTTAACTTGTACAATCTTAAAATGCGTAAAGCTTTCATAGAGTCAGAAGAAACAGAAGAGTATAAATATGATATAAGTACTGTCCAAAAAAATCTTCTTTCCCAAAAAATGTTAATTGCATATGGTGCTATAACATATGATCTAGTTGCAGAATTATCCTGTCGTAGTAATCCTGAAATGCTCAGACGAATTTTAAGACGGTATTTGCATTAAGATAAGGTACGAAATGAACTTTCATACTGAGGAGTATATTAAATGTTGCACAGATAACGATCAATATCAATATCAATTAGAATGGCGGTTGATGCAAAATCGGAACTCGCGGAATTCTATGCCTTTCTGTTGGTGTGGTAAATATCAACCTCAGCTTTTACAGTTTTGCAATGATAACTGTAAAAAACAACACGATGAGTTTTATGAACGCGAAGAATGTGAAAAAAAAGAAGGCATTTGCTATGAATAGCATGTATATATTTTAAATATATGGCAAGCATATACATTTATAATCATTGAATATGATCAGTAAATAATATATACTATTTAATATATGATTATTACCATTTATTAAATAAATATAACCAATAGATCCACTTATAAAAATATCTTCCATTTTTTATCTTATAATAAAGTATAAAAAAATTTTGATATTTTGTTTTGTATATATTATTTACATGACAGTTAATAATATATTAAACAATATATGATAACGTGTATGTAAATGTAAAGACTTATATAATAGTCAATAATATGTATGGTGATGCTTAATCAACTAGTTAGTTAAAACACAATTATAATGTATTAGGTAATAATGCAAGTCTTATAATGTATTATATTTAGTGTGGTCTTTGATTATTAACTAATTATTTCTCTTATTCAATAAAAAATACAATATCAGACTTGGCTAATAGTAAGGTTAAAATAAAGTTGTCAAATATCAAAAAAAAATTGAATTTTTATTATATTGTAAAACTCATTATTTTAATATTATAATGAAGATGTCATCGATTCTTTCTGAGTTCATAAAAATCACCCAACGCATGATTGCGTTGGCGATAAATGGCAAGCAATGCAGCCAAGAGTTTTTGGATCTAAACGAGAGGTTGATTGCGTCCCTCGCGAGCCGCAACCGTGAGGATGATGATGAAGACGAGATACAATATAGAATGGAAGGCTTGATTAACTTCGTAAACGCCGTCTATGTCAAGGAAGACATCATCGTCAGTAGCGAATATGTCATCATCTCCAAAGAAGAAGCCAATGACGACGATGTCTTCCTCTCCAAAGAAGATGCCGATGACGACGATGTCTTCCTCTCCAAAGAAGATGCCAATGTTCCGGATTTGGAGTCAGGAACTATGTCGATGACCTACGACCCAAATTTGGGGCTCGGAAAGAAGGTTCACAGTTATGAGTTTAGTGATCTAAACAAGATCTTGATCCGCAACCGCATCCGCGACCGCATCCCCGACCGCATCCGCGACCGCATCCCCGACCGCATCCCCGACCGCATCCCCGACCGCATCCCCGACCGCATCCCCGACCGCATCCCCGACCGCTTCTACTATGAGATACAAACTCGAATGGAGGAGTCACTTAATCTCACAAACGCCGTCTGTGACGATGACGACGTTCTGGATTTAGAGCCAGTTAACGACGATGATGACGACGTTGCGGATTTAGAGCTAGGAAAGATGCTGATGACGACGTTCCGGATTGAGCCAGATAACGACGTAGATGACCAATGTCCCAGATTTGGGGCTCGGAAAGAAGTCGATAATGACCAACGCCCAGATGCCGATGCGTATGATAATGACACGGTTTGACATTCTTAGTAATAAATAGCAGAGCAAGCTAAAATAACTAGAAGTATAGCTTCTTAAGCTATACGATTAGGCAAATTAGTTTGAGATCTATGATATGTCTAATTTCTAGATTTGTTATTATTTCATTTATGATTACAAGCCAGTAAATAAGATATTATTTTATATGTATGATAACGAGTTGGAAAACAATATATACTGAGAAATATTATATTATAAAAGAGATTATATTATAAAAGAGATTATATTATAAAAGAGATTATATCACGAGATGGATTAAAATTATTTTTATTAGAGAGTAATTTAAAAGTGATAGAGAATATAATAAATGATATAATTTATCCATTTATAAAGAGGACATCAAAATTATAGATGAAGAAATAAAAATAATAAAGAAGAATAAAAATTCATATGTAAATAATAAGATTTAATTTATTATATAATATTTTGTGAATATGTGATAGCATTATTATACCAATAAGCATCTATAAAATCCAATTTTTTTATTATAAAACATCTGGATAACAAAAAAAATTGAAAATTAAATATTTATTATTTTGTATCTGTTATATTTATTATAATATTATGGCTACTGTCATATCTAACGTATATAGTGCAAAAATAAATGTTCATATGGCAATAGAAGCAGTTACTAAAGCAGTAGTTATAGAGACTAAAGCAGAAACTAATACAGCGGCTTTAACACCTGTTATTTCTTCAGCATTAAATTTAGTTACAATTGCAAAGTCTAAAGTCAGAGAAGCTATTAAGTTAAACATTAATAATTTTAATATTAATGCTAATTTAGTAGTAGCAAAGGCGAAATTTAATTTGGCTTTAGCCAATGCTAAATTAGCAGTTATTGATGTTAAGACCAATAAAATGACGATAAAATTATTGAAAGCAAAATCAGAAGTTATAAAAGCATATGCTAATGCTATTAAGGCTAAAACTGTAGCTGATGTAATATTAGCTAAGGAAGACGCAATTAAGACAAGAACAGAAGTTAATATAATAGTTACTAAGATAGAGTCAATGAAAGTAATAACTAAAGCCGATCGAGTATTTGCGAATAACTCAATAGCATTCTTATTAACTGTAAAGTCTAAAGTAATAGAAGCAGAAGCCAAGGTAATAGAAGCAAATAATATAATTGATATGGCAAATTTTAATATAGAGATTATCAAAGTATATATTGATAATCTAGTAACCAAGCTTAATATTGGAAAAGCCAATATTATTAATACAAAGGCGATAGTTAATAAAGCATTAGCTAATCTATATAAGTTATCTAATCATATTAAAATTAATTCCTGGTTAGCCAATTCACCACTAAATACAATTATCGAATCTGAAATAGATGATACAAATATATAGTTATATATGATTATTATAAAAAAATCAATTTTTTATAATATTGTATTATCCATTTATTTTTGTCTAACTAAGTTAGAGATGAATTGTCCGTATGGGTTTTCAAATATTTTAGAAGTATTTGGCCTAATTTGCGATTATGGTGACGGTGATAATGAAGAGTTCAAGCTTACTGATTTAGAGAATAATCTTTTTAAGCTTACTGATTTAGAGAATAATCTTTTTAAGCTTATTGAATATAATGGGCTTATCTTTTATCTTCAGTCTGAGTTTATTCCGTTCAATATGAATATTATAGATCTACCTGAACTTAGTCTAGTCAATGAAAAAGAGATTCTCAGAGTGATAAGCATTTAAAATAGCAATATCATATATAGCAATATTACCAAAAGCGAATATATTATTTATAGATGAAGGTATATCTGTTTTAGATAAGAATAACATAGATAATTTCAATACAATAGTAGATTTTTTA
>Ga0194055_10002011_pt1 | contig 16327 bp, 17 predicted proteins | sample SepL449m_MetaG_FD_155482 | JGI IMG/M metagenome (GOLD analysis project Ga0194055, IMG submission 155482) | Anoxic zone freshwater microbial communities from boreal shield lake in IISD Experimental Lakes Area, Ontario, Canada - Sep2016-L442-9m | ecosystem: Environmental > Aquatic > Freshwater >... | reverse complement strand
CATTTAATACCAGCGCGCTTCGCATCAGTTATGCCTTGAAGAGTCGTCGACGCATCGACGTTCCGGTACTGTGCCAATCTTTTGACCATTCCAAATAATCGATGATGTCGGCAATCTCTGGTTGGTCGACGCCATATCCATATTGGGTTGTCATTCGAAAATCGATATATGCGCGCGTGGGCAACGGCAGATGCGAACCACTGCGCCACCACTGTCGTGGCACTAAGCGCTTGGCCGAGCGAAGCGCCGTCATCCACAAACTGGGCCGCACAACAACAGCACCAATCAGCTTCAAATACGTGCGAAGAGCCAACATCAGATCAGCCCGGCTTTGGTTCCTTGGGTAGACCCAACACCATCTCGCCGATGATGTTGCGCTGCACCTGAGACGAACCCGCATAAATCGTTCCTGCGCGAGCATTCAAAAATGTCATCGCCCAACTCATCGAATCGTTTGGTGCACCAGCGTCGTCGGTTGAGAACGCACTTGAAGGTTTGCGACCAGTCGGAGCCATTGCATCCATTCCCAAAATATCTACGCCCAGTTCGGTAACGATCTTGTGGTACTCGCTCCAGTACAACTTAAAGATTGCGCCGTCAGGACCAGGATGATGTCCGGCCAAAAACTTTGTCAATGTGCGCATACCCAAATAACGCATCACTTGCACCTTGGAATAACACCATGCCAATTTTTGACGAATACGCGGGTCGTTGCTGACACCACGATCTTTTGCCAGTTGCAACAACCGATCAAACTCACCTTCAAACGCAATAGGGGCAATTGATGCTGCTGCCCCGCGCTCAAAACCAAGTAGACCCATGGCAACAGCCCAACCGTTGTTGACACCGCCAACAACATTTTCTTTTGGCACCACAGCGTCTGTATAAAACACTTCGTTAAATTCGCTCTCACCCGACAGCATCTTGATTGGTCGCACTTCAATTCCAGGCTGCCTCATGTCTACGAGCAAAAACGAGATGCCTTTATGTTTTGGAGCATCAGGGTCTGTTCGTGCAAGCGTAAAAATATGATCGGCAAGATGGCCGGCTGACGTCCAAATCTTTTGTCCGTTTAACACCCATTGATCGCCGTCCAACTCTGCACGCAAACCAACGTTTGACAAATCGCTACCGGCGTTTGGTTCGCTGTAACCCTGACACCACGTATCTTCGCCAGCGAGCAAGCGAGGCAAGTAATGACGCTTTTGCTCTTCGGTTCCAAACAGCAACAACGTGTTGCCAAGCATCTGAATACTGAATACGTCATTGTGTCCACCCGTTGGCACACCGGCGCGAGCGAACTCTTCAGCGATGATGACTTGTTCAAGCTCCGACAAACCGCCGCCGCCAAACTCGACTGGCCAGCCAGGAGCAAGGTACCCAGACGAAAACAGAGTCGCGCGCCATTCGGTAACGAAATGCTCAAGCACATCGCCCGTCAGTGCGCCTATGCCCTTCCAATTTGGAGGCAACTTCTCGGCCAAAAAGGCCTGCACTTTTTCGCGATACTCTTCAGCCGCTGCGCTGTATGTCGGGTTCATGGTTCTTTACGCTAGTACGAAGACCTGGCAAGACTTGCAGCGCCAATCAATGGTGCTGCATCGCCTAGACCAACGGGCAACACCTTCATTCCTCGAATAAATTCAAGGCGTGCCGAGCGATCAAGCTCGTGCTGGACGGCCAAGAAGAAGGGAGCGCCGAAACCGAGGGCAACCGAACCCCCGATTACACAGAGCTGTAAATCCATGAGCGCACCAACCGACGCAAGTGCTCGCCCAACAAGTTTTCCTGCCGTGACTTTGACATCATCGGTGGCTTCTTGGCTCGGTCTTCCAGTGATTGCTTCTATCGACCTGCCAGAAACATGTGCCTCTAAACATCCGTGGGCTCCGCACTCGCACAACCTGCCGTCGGGTTCAACAATGACGTGTCCAATATGTCCAGCGTTACCAAGCTGTCCTGTCACAAGTTTGTTGTTTGAAACGATGCCACCACCGACTCCTGTCGACACAACCATTCCAACCACATCAGAAACACCGACAGCACTACCACACCACACTTCTCCAAGCACCAATGCCTGAGCATCGTTAGCAATATATGTAGTCAAGCCAGTTGCCTGTTCGACTGCCGAACGCAAACCAAAGCCTCGCCACTCTGCAATGTTCAATGGCGAGACTTGTTCTCCACCCAACGTCATCGGCCCACCACATCCAACACCGCATGCTTCAAGACGCACCGGTGACTCGAGCATTTGCGCGTCGATCAGTTTTTTTAGCGCACCCCAAACGTCTGATGTAGGCGTTTGGGTTTGCATCCGCGACAACAGCTCACCACTTGTCGACACCACACCAACAGCAAGTTTTGTTCCGCCAATATCAATGGCGAGGAAACCAGAAGAGTTAGATGTCTTTGCCAAATTTGATTCGGCTCGAAGCAGCATTTGTGCGAGCCTTACGCAGGGACGCAGCAACATCTTTGAGGCCGACCTTGCTCATCGCACGCAATTGCTTTTCAATAATCAACACACAGCCAAGCATCGCCAAAAAACCAGCGAAGGCCAAGAGAAAATGCACTTGCAATGTAGCGACGGTAAATACCAGCGAAGCGATTGTGCCAAGACCAGCCCACCACGCTTTACGGGCAGAGTGCGCATAGATGCCAGACGGCTTGACCGAATTCGCAAAGCGCTCGTCAGTCTCGAGCGATTGCTCGATCTGCTGCAAGATCCGTTGTTCTTCTGCTGACAGTGGCATAGTCACCTCATCTTATTGCTCGGGACCCCATTTTGATGAACCCGGTCGCCGTTTGGAATGAAGGGTGCTCGCCAAGCCAATTGCGTCGTCTCCAAATCGTTCTCGAATGTCGTCTATGGCGGCAGTCGCGGGAGCCCACACCTCGTCCAGTGATGTGACGTCCCGACTATGAGTCCCTTCATCAAACAAACTCAGTTGCGCCTCGGGTTCTGCAAAGTTGCGAGTTGAGATACCTACCAGTCGCACACCTCGAGACATTTCGACGTCAACTAATAATCCTTCGACCATCTGCATCATCGCTTGCGCGCTCGTTATCGGCGTTGGGCTTGTATTCGATCGTGTGATCGACACAAAATCGGAATACTTAATTTTGACCGTGCACGTTCGCGGTGCAAGCCCTTCGTCTCGACATCTCCTGGCAACCAGATCCGACATCCGTACAAGATGCCGACGCACCGTCTCGACATCAAATATGTCGTTACTAAATGTTTCTTCGTGGCCGATCGATTTCGAGTCAGAGTTTGGCTCTACCTCCCGCTCGTCAATGCCATTCGCAAGCTGATGTAGATGGGTGGCATGAGCATCTCCGAGTAAATGTTTCAAAATCTGCAGATCAATAACAGCCATTTCTGCAACTGTCTTGATGCTTATGCTTTGCAATTTCGCCAGCGTCGCAGGGCCAACGCCCCACAGTGCTTCGACATTGAGGCCGTGGATAAATTCTCGTTCCTTGCCGCTCTCTATTTGCACAACTCCGCGCCCTGGTCGCACACTCACGTGATCGGCAATCGGTTTTGCCGTCTTCGATGCCAACTTGGCAACGAATTTACTCGTTGCAACCCCAACACTGCACGCTAAACCCACTTCATCCAAGACCCGTTTTCGAATTGCTTCAGCAATTGCTACTCCGTCGCCAAGCAATCGTTGCGCTCCGGTTACATCTAAAAATGCTTCGTCGAGAGAAAGCCCTTCAACAAGGGGCGTGAAGTCTCGAAAAATGTCGAACACTTGCGAACTGACCTGCACATAGAGATCCATGTCACCAGGCAAAAAAATTGCATCGGGACACAATCTGCGTGCCCGCACTGAAGGCATGGCCGAAAACACTCCATACCTACGTGCCTCATACGACGCGGCGGCAACAACACCCCGCCTCCCTTCACCCCCAACGACAACTGGTTTACCCCGCAACTCGGGACGTTGGCGCAACTCCACCGCTACATAAAACATGTCCATATCAACATGCAGAATTGTTCGGGCTGGTTTCACGACAACAACTACGCTAATCGGGTGCCGCAAACCCCGAACGACAAGCGCACTCTGTCTGCGCTTCCATCACCTCGCGCCCGAGTCATCGCATTCGCCGGAGTATTGATTGCGGGTGCTGCAGGTGCTGCGATCGGATACTCGCTCGTTGATTTGCAATGCGCTGGCGAATGTTCCGTTGGCACAGGCATTGGTCTATTGCTCGGTGCAGTTGTTGGCGCAGTTGGCATGTCGATCGTCAGCGTGTTGGTACTGCGTGCAGTTGGAGAATGGCGCGAACTTGCCGACAACTAATCCACTCGCTTCTCAACTTCTGCACGTTGCAACCACGTTGGCCAAACAAGCAGGAGACATGGCACTCGATGGACGCCGAAGCGGTCTCAAGAATGTGCAGACAAAATCAACGGCCACCGACATGGTGACCGAGTTTGACAAAGCATCCGAAGTACTGATCGTGCAAGGGCTTGCTACTGCTCGCCCAGATGATGCAATCATCGGCGAAGAGGGCGCGAGTCATTCGGGCACAACAGGTATCACGTGGCATATCGACCCAATCGACGGCACAACAAACTTCTTTTACGACTTACCAACATGGGCAGTGTCGATCGGGGCTGTCGACGAAGAGGGATCGCTTGCGGGCGCGGTGTACATCCCTGCCCTGAACGAAATGTTTACTGCAGTTCGTGGTGGTGGCGCATTTTGTAACGGCGAGCCCATTCGCTGCAATCCACTCGATGACATTTCCAAAGCACTTGTCGGCACGGGTTTTAGTTACTCAGCCGAACACCGCACGGTGCAGGCCACCAGAGTTTCAAGGTTTATTCATCAAATTCGCGACATCCGACGCTTCGGAGCGGCATCAATAGATATGTGTTTTGTCGCCTGTGGCAGGTTGGATGCATATTTCGAAGAAAACCTCCACTCGTGGGACATCGCTGCTGGAGATCTGATCGCCCGCGAAGCAGGATGCCAAACTGGCGACTTTGCAGGTAATGCATTGCGTCCTGCCCAAGTATTGGTCTCCAATCCCAACATATTCAGCCAACTCGGCAATCTCATTTTGACTTCCAGCACCTCCGATCGGTAAGTATTAAGCCCATGGCGATTCGAGTCTTAACTGTCGAGGACGACGAGCGCATCAGAGCCTCGGTCAAACTTGCTCTCGAAGACGAAGGCTGGATCGTTGACGAGGCCCCGACAGGCGAAGACGCGATTGCAATCTTTCAAAACACTCCTGCCGACGTCGTGCTGATCGACATAATGCTTCCCGGCATCGACGGTTTTGAACTCTGTCGAACGATTCGCAAATTGAGTGATGTTCCCATCGTCATGGTCACTGCACGTGTAGACACTCATGATGTTGTTGCCGGACTCGAGGCTGGCGCAGACGATTACCTCACCAAACCTTTTGCACCGAAAGAACTCTCGGCCCGCATTCGTGCGCTATTGCGACGAGTGCGCCCGTCAGCACCAGGACATTCAAAACTTGTGTTCGGAAATCTTGAAATTATTCCCGACGAGGGCAAGGTAACGCTCGGTGGCAAAGATGTGCCACTGACCAAAACCGAATTTCGTTTGCTGTGCGAATTAGCCCACGATCCAAATGGTGTGTTCAGCCGCGAAGTTTTGCTCGACAAGGTTTGGGGTCACGGGTATTTCGGTGATGGACGATTGGTTGACGTTCACATTCGCCGTCTGCGGATGAAAGTTGAAGTAGATCCGGCCGAACCAACACATGTGGTGACAGTTCGCGGGCTCGGCTATCGCTTGCAATCGTGACATTCGCACAACCGACAGCACGACCGCCCCGTTATCGGCGCACACGCGCCCGCCGAATTATTCGCAACACAGCACGAGCACTGCTCCCACGTCGCATTGGCTTGCGCCATCGCATCCTGATTTCATTCGGAGCAGGCGCAATGATCCTTTCGGCCATCTTGGCGATCACCACATACGGGTTTACGCGCAGCAGTTTTGTCCAACAACGCACGACAGCAGAAATCAATCAAGCATTTGCAAATGCCAAGCGAGTGCAGACCGACCTTCTCGCCGACCCCGCTGATGTGATTGGCTCACTCGAGCAGTTTGGTTCTGCACAGCGACTGTTGTATAGCAACGGCGTGTGGACAAGCAACTCAAAAGGTTTTACTCAGGCCGATATTCCAACAGCACTGAAAACTCGGGTCGTCACCGACGTCAAGGCTGCCAACATGATCGTTGATCACGGCACGAACGCTGCGCTCATTGTCGGTATTCCGCTCGAGCAAGCTCATGCCTTTTATTTCGAACTTGAAAGTCTTCGAGAAACACAAGGCGCATTGCGCAGTGTTTTCATCGCCCTGATGCTTTCGGGTGCTATCACTACCGCTGTAGGTATTGGTCTCGGACTTCTGGTTTCGGGCCGCACGGTGCGCCCACTTGTTCAGGCCGCCCAAGCAGCAAGCGCTATTGCCGAGGGGCGTTTCGACACCAGGCTAGAGACAACCCAAGATCGCGATTTGGAGATGCTCACTACTGCATTCAACGACATGGTTGCCACGTTGCAAACGCGTGTGGAGCGCGATGCGCGATTTACATCCGATGTCAGTCATGAATTGAGATCGCCACTCATGACACTCGCGGCTTCAGCACAAGTAATGCATTCGCGCCGCGATGAGCTTCCCGAACGATCGCAGGCCGCTCTCGACTTACTCATCGGAGATGTCGCTCGCTTTCAGGGCCTTGTTGAAGACTTGCTCGAGATCTCACGCTTTGATGCTGGCGCAATTCGACTCATCAATGAACCACTTGCACTTCTCGAATTTGTTCGCCAGGCAATTGCGGTCAGTTCGCTACCCCGCACCGATGTCATCTTTGCAGCAGAAACCGATCAGATACTGGTGCAAGGTGATAAGCGTCGACTCGCTCGCGTATTTGCCAACCTGATTGATAATGCACGCATTCATAGCGGCGGCAAACCGAAGATCATCATTCAGTTCGCCGACGACGATCCAACCAAGTCACGTGTATGGGTGATCGTTGAAGACGATGGAAGTGGTTTGATTGACGGCGAAGAAGAAAAGATCTTCGAGCGCTTCTCGCGTGGAGGCACTGCGGGGCAACGTGCTGGATCTGAAGGAGCAGGACTCGGTCTTGCACTTGCGGCCGAGCATATTGCGCTGCACTCAGGAAGTATCTGGGCTGAAAATAGACGAGATGGCATTCGTGGTGCGAGATTTATTGTTGATCTGGATGTCTTCGTGCAAAATGAGCCAGCCTTAGGCGCACAAAGAAACACAGAGACAAGTTCATGAAATCGCGCATCAAACTCGCTCTCGGCATCATCTTGATTGTTGCCACGACGCTTTCGTCCTGCGGTGTTCACGCCGATCAATTTCCGCGCGATATCGACCCATCGCGTCAAACTGAGTTGAACGGCAAATAGCTCGATGAGTGTTGTGATCGCCATCGATGCCGGCACTACTGGCGTCCGCTCCCGCGCGATATTTACCGATGGTCGTGCATCGGTCTCGAGTTACCTCGAGTTTCCCCAATACTTTCCGCAACCAGGTTGGGTCGAACACGACGCACTAGAAATTTTGTTCGCTGTTCGTCAAACGCTGAGCGACGTTATTGCTCAACTCGCCGCCCTGCCCGACGCCAACATCGTCACGATCGGAATTACCAATCAGCGCGAAACCATCGTGGCATGGGACAAATCAACCGGAGTTCCTTTTGGTCGAGCAATCGTTTGGCAAGACCGTCGCACCGCCGAGAGATGCACCGAATTGTTGCCAATGCTTGCGACAGTTCGAGCTATTACGGGTCTCGTCCTGGATCCGTATTTTTCTGGTTCCAAAGTGCAATGGATGATCAAGGGTGGTCAGGCTCCTCGTTCGGCCGACCTTGCTGTTGGCACCATCGATTCTTGGATTATCTGGAATCTCACCGGAACAAAATCCTTTGTCACCGACCCATCTAATGCAAGTCGCACCATGTTGTTCGATATCGACAACATGCACTGGAGCGAACAGATGTGCAACACCTTCGATGTGCCGCTCGCTTCACTGCCGACTGTTGTGCCATCAAGTGGTAGATGCGGCGTTACGCAGAGCTATACAAGTACGAACAATAAAGCCGACAAAGCCGCCATCAATATTCCTGCCGGCATACCGATCTCTGGCATCGCAGGCGATCAACAAGCCGCGCTGTTTGGTCAGGCATGTTTCGATGTTGGCAGCAGCAAGAACACATATGGCACGGGCAGTTTCGTTCTGATGAATGTGGGCACCGAGTGCCCGCCACCAACCGATGGCATGCTCACCACCGTGGCATGGGATCTTGGATCGGGCAAGCCGACTTACGCACTTGAGGGTTCCATCTTCGTCACTGGAAGCGCAATCCAATGGCTTCGCGACGGACTCAACATCATCGACGATGCGTCGCAAGTCGGGCCGCTTGCAGCGTCGGTCGCTGACAGTGGCGGAGTTGTAGTCGTGCCGGCATTCACCGGACTTGGTAGTCCGTGGTGGGATCCATATGCACGAGGCATCATCTGCGGCATTACCCGCGGCACCACCCGCGCACATATCGCTCGTGCTGTTGTCCAATCAATGACGTTTCAAACGCGCGACGTAGTTGAGGCAATGGTCCGTGCAACAGGTGTTCCTCTCATCGACATGCGAGTCGATGGTGGCGCAGCCGTCATGGACATGATGTTGCAGATGCAAGCCGACCAACTCGGAGTCACCGTAGTGCGGCCAAAAGATTTGGAAACAACAGCGCTCGGTGCTGCTTACCTGGCAGGTTTGGCTGAAGGCGTTTTTCCAACACTGCAGTCGATCACTGAGTCGTGGCAACTCGACCGCACGTTCACGCCAGAACCCTCGCCAACCACCGATTCTGAATACTCACAATGGAGTCGCGCTGTGCAACGCAGTCTCAATTGGGCTCAAGACTCTCACTGATTCGTTGCGAGATACGTTCGGCCATCATCACCACCGGGAGATGTGTGTTACCGGTGGGCAGGTCAGGAAAAATTGAGGCATCGCAGACCCACACATTGCTACAACCAATCACTTTGCCACTGGTGTCCACTACTGCATCTTCATCGGTGACAGCACCCATCTTGCTCGAGCATCCAATATGCGAATACGACCCAACGTTGTTGAGTAGCCAATCCGGCATGTTGTCAGTAGCAAGTTCATTGTTCACCGAGTGAGCGATGTCAGTAAATGTTCGACTCTCGATCATGGTTGCGAGCATCGACGTTGCCTCTGTCATTGCGCGCATATCGCGTTCGTCGCTCAACAGGTTGAGATCAATCTTTGTGTCTGTGATGCTGCCGGTCGAGTACACGCGCATTACCGCTGCAAACATTGCGCCGTGCATTCTGTCGTACGCAGTTGTGTGGTTCAGCGGCAATAGATGAATATTTCCGTTTTCGGTTTGGTTATCTTCATCGTGCTTGCCAGTTGGTGCTGATGTAGTTCGCAATAACGCCGATATCGCGTAGCGTGCTTCGCTTGGCTCTTTCAATGCAAGAGTAAAAGCAACTGCGGGATGATCCTTTACACCCCGCCCAATGCCGCTTCGTTGAATCTTGGTGCGCAACAAAATCTGCGGCGTTGCAATGGCCCCCGCGCACACCACCACGGCATCGGCATCAATGTCGCTTCCGTTTGCCAAGCGCACACCCACTATCTTCTTTTCATTCATATTCAATCGATCGACTGCCGAGTTGCCACGGATCTCTAGGTTGACTCGTGATCTCGCTGGTTCAAGATAGATGTCGTTCACTGACGCGCGCCGACCACCAACACATGTCAGCGACACCGCCCCAACTCCACGCAGAGCGAGCGGCGCCGTGCTCAAGTCATCGCGCCTTTCAAATCCCAATTCTGTTGCGGCTTCTACAAGCGCACGGTCCACATTTCCCCACTCAGGTTGGTGCGTGGTGAAGAGAGGTATCGGTAAGTTTGCAAACACGGGTGCAACATCTCGCCACGACCAGCCCTCGCAACCCAAGTCGCGCTCCCACCTGTCGTAGTCACTTGCCATGCCCCACATGCCAACCATTGCGTTTACCAACGAGCTTCCGCCCGTACCTGTGCCCCGCACGTAGTCACTCAGTCCTTGACTTGCAGTTCGACGCACGGGTATGCGCAAATTTCTGTCTACAACTTCTAGGGCCTCGACAAAATCGGTGCTCCGTATTCCCATCGCTTCGCGTGCACTTGGCACATCTGGCCCAGATTCCAACAACAACACATCAATATCTTGGTTTTGCGACAAACGTGATGCGATGACCGCTCCGGCCGAGCCAGCCCCTACAACGACAACCCTTGGTCGTTTCGTCTTAAGTCTATTTCGGCGAAGTAATGCCACGGATATATTCATAGCCGCTGGATTGATAGCAGCCTGTGTTCGCGTTCAATCAATATTTGTTGCGACTGGCAAGCCTTGCAAATGTGCATGATCGTTGTAGCGCATCAACGCCCAGTGATCAGCCCGAATCTCCACCAACTCGGTGAGCGAGCAATTTTTGGTATGCATCTCAAATGCACCCGTTTGCGGAGTCTTCAGGAGTCGTCGAATCACTGCGTCCACCACACCGCCATGGCACGCCACAACGATTGTTTTCTCGTAGTGCTCTTTCACCACTTTGTCGAATGCAGTAGCGACTCGTGAATGAAATTGCGCGATTGTCTCTCCACCAGGAAAAAACACTGCGTTGGGATCTCCGCCCCAATTGGGCCTCCCGTGCTTGGCCATAAAATCCACATACGTCATTCCATCGCATTGCGGACCTGGGTCGTGTTCGCCAAATCCAGGCTCAACATTGATCTCGAGTCCCCTGAATGCTGGCGCAATAATCTGTGCTGTTTCTCGTGCTCGTGGGTATGCACTCGAATACAACACATCGGGAACAATTTCTTGAGTCAACTCGAGACGTTCGCGCAGGGCTGCGGCTTGGAGCTCGCCCAACGGCGATAACCCAGTACACGAACGCGGACCGCCCAGCACTCGGTTAACAGTGACGACGGATTCGCCATGGCGAACCAAAATGATTCTGGTCAAACTCACGCGAGTTTTTCAACGAACGCTTCAAGTTGTCGCAAGTTGCGACACTCGTACACGCCGTCCGTAAAACTGCCATACTCTCCGACTATTGAGTCGCCGGTATTCCAGTAGCTTCGTGGTTCTGGGTTCAGCCAATACACGTGGCGCCCACGTTTTTGCATTTCCTTGATCACCCACGAAGACGCGGCGTGATAATTATTGCGTGCATCACCCAGCAACAAAATAGTTGTTTTTGGATTGATGTCTTTTCCATAACGCTCCCAAAAAACTTCAAATGCGTGGCCATAATCGCTGTGTCCGTCTACCCACACCACGTCGGCTTCAGTGTTCACACGATGGATTGCATCGCTGATATCAACATTTGATTTAAAGTAATCCGTTACTTCGTCAATGCCGTCAATAAACACAAACGATCGCACCTTGGAAAATTGTCCCTGAATCGCATAGACCAGCATCAACGTAAATCGAGCAAATGCTGCAACGCTGCCAGAGATGTCAGCGACAACCATCAGTTCGGGCTTGGACGGGCGCGGATACTTAAACTTTGGATCAGCGGGCACGCCTCCGTAACTCAGAGAGTGCCGAACTGTTGCGCGAAAATCGAGTGGACCGCGTCGACCATGTCGGCGCTTGCGTGCCAGTTTTGCGGCCAACTTGCGAGTAAGAGGCTGCAATGCCTTCTTCAAACTCTGCATCTCCTCTTTGTTGGCGTGCATAAATTCGACGTCTTCTGGCAATGGTTTACGCAGAGTCTTAGCCATCGCCTCGGCGCCCCGATCAGCCACGAGACGTCTACGAATTTCTGCTTCAACTTCTTGCTTGAATTGTTCGATCCTGCTCTCAAACTCATCTTTTTCAAGACGCTCTTCAAGCTTCGTTAACTCTTGAGCAGCCTGATCGCGGTTTGCTTCCATCAATTTGTCGAGCATGTTGTCGAGATCCAGATTGCGCAGCGTGCGATACAAGTAATACGTTCCACCAACCGGACGACCAGGTTCCATTCCTGCAAAACGCTGCACCGACTGACGAGCAAGTGCCCGCATCATCGCTTGATCGCCGTTCATTAATGCCTGCATCAGCATCTGAGCAATCTCTTCGGGAGTAAGCGAATCCATACCTCCGCCACTTCCGGCAGCACCATCACCTTGCTGTTGCATCTCTTGTTCTTCGCGCCACAACTCTGCTTCGGCGTCAGTCATCTCGCCAGGAATTTGGTGTTCTGGTCCGCGCAACGAGAAGTACACCTCAAAGATGGTTTCAAATGCGCGCCAGTGCGAGTTGCTCTTTACAAGAGTCGCGGCCAATGCATATTTAAATGCCTGGCGATCCTCAATGGGAATCTCTTTGACGGCTTCCATCGCATCTAGGTTTTCCGTCAAACTGACAGGCAAACCTGCTTTTCGTAACTCAGCAATGAAACCCGACATCAAATCGAGCACGGTCATATTATTTTGCCTTACTTGTCGACCGACAGTTCCTTGGCTGCCTTCGTAATATCGGTCTGGTATTTGAGCAAGATGTGCAATGTATCTTTCGCTTCTTGAGCGTCGATATTTTCGATACCCATCAGCATCAATGTGCGCGCCCAGTCCAGGGTCTCACTCACTGATGGTGCTTTCTTCAAATCCAGTTGACGAATGCTGCGAACAATGCGAGCAATCTGGTCGGCCAAGTTCTGCGTGATATCCGGAACTTTTGTGAGCACAATTTCTTTTTCGCGCTCCATGTCTGGATAGTCAATGTGCAAGAACAAGCAACGGCGTTTTAGTGCTTCCGACAATTCGCGAGTGTTATTCGATGTCAAAAACACCATCGGAATTTGCTTCGCTGTAATGGTGCCCAACTCTGGAATTGAGACCTGATATTCAGAAAGTATTTCAAGTAGCAATGCCTCTGTCTCGATTTCGACACGGTCTACTTCGTCGATCAATAGCACTACAGGGTCTGGGCTACTAATTGCCTCGAGCAATGGACGAGTCAACAAAAACTCTTCGCTAAAGATGTCATCTTGCACCTGCGACCACGAGTCGCTGTTCTTATCAGCCTGGATGCGGAGCAGTTGTTTTTTGTAGTTCCACTCGTAGAGAGCCTTCGATTCATCCAAGCCTTCGTAACACTGCAAGCGAATGAGTCGTGCGTTCAACATCTCTGCAACGCTCTTTGCCAACTGGGTTTTTCCCGTTCCTGCTGGCCCTTCAACCAAAATTGGCTTGCCCAATCGCTGCGCAAGAAAGACCACGCCAGCAATGCCATCATCCGACAAATAGTGGACCTTTTTTAGTCCATCGCGGACATGTTCAACTGATTCAAATCGATTTTCCATTTGAGCAACCCTAGCGTTTGGTAACTACCGCATTCCTGCTAGACGATCTACGATGAATACACATGCCTGGCCTTGGTCGATCCAATCTCGTTGTTGCCACAGGCACAGCCCTCTCTCGCATTACCGGTCTCGCCCGAATCATCGTTTTTGGGGTGATCATCGGCCAGACAGCTCTCGCCGATGCGTTTGATGCCGCCAACAATGCGCCCAATTCCATTTACGAATTGCTGATCGGCGGGTTACTTGCAGCCAGCCTTGTGCCGTTGTTCACTTCACTACTCAGCGACAATGCACAAACGAGCGAGTCTCAGCACGGCACCGATGCCATCATCAGTATCTCGCTCATCTTGCTTGGCGCGATCACCCTCGTTGCAATAGTTGCATCACCAGCAATCTTTCATCTGTTTTCAATCCACCCAGCGCCAGGTGTTGAAGCCCAAGCATTTCGGAGTGCTGGCACAGCACTCACACGCATCTTTGTCGTACAAATATTTTTCTATGGTGTTAGCACACTGTGTTCTGCGCTGCTCAATGCTCGCCGCCGTTTTTTTGCTGCCGCATGGTCACCTGCGGCAGCCAATGTCATCGCCACTCTGTTCCTTCTTTCGATTCGTTCCGATTCACAGCCGAATATCACCGATGTTCTTGGTGGGTCGACCTTGATGTGGCAACTTGGTCTCAGCACCACAGTTGGCATTGCAGTCATGGCTCTCATTCAAGTTGTGGCGGTGAAGCGCAGCGGCATTGCATTCCGATTCAGTCCACAGTTTTCCCATCCCGCAGTGCGCAAACTCATCCAACTTTCCCTTTGGACATTTGGCTATGTAGTGGCCAACCAAATCGCTCTGGTCGTGATCAAAAACCTTGCATCGCCAGGCAGCGGCCTTGTTGATGCCTATGCAAAAGCATTCATTTTGTTTCAACTTCCTCATGGCTTACTCGCGGTTTCTATTGCCACCACATTCCTTCCCGACCTAGCCCGACTTGCTGCCACCAACGATCACACCGCATTTGCCAACCGCATCAGTCGCGGCATCACACTGACCGCACTGTTCACGATTCCCGCTTCGTTCGGTTTGTTTGTGCTCTCCAAACCCATCATTGGCCTGGTGTTGCAACACGGAAACTTTTCGGCGCAAGCAACGCTGAACACCGCACGAGCTCTCAGCGGCTTAGCGCTCGGACTGACCGGATTTTCTGTATATCTTTTTGTGTTGCGCGGTTTCTATGCCCAGCACAACACACGCACTCCGTTCTTCATCAACCTCATCGAGAACGCAATCAACATCGTGCTTGCCATCGTGCTCGTTGATCGCTTCGACGTACTAGGCCTCGGTATCGCCTTCTCGGTTGCCTATGTGATCAGCGCAATCATCGCCACCGTTGTTCTCGCGTCAAAGAACCAAGCCATACGTCTAGGTGGTCTTGCGCTTGACGTACTACGTATTACCGCGGCTGGTCTTGTTATGGCTATCACCGTGTGGTTCAGTTGCAAATCTATTGGAACTGCGGCTGGACCTGCAGTTGGACTTGTTGCGCTGACTCGCGTGCTCGTCGGCATCGTTGTTGGCGCTGCCACATATGTTGTTGCGCTCGCGCTGCTCGGCGAACCGCATTTGCGAAATTATTGGTCGACGAGAACTACCAAGTCATCGCGGTGAACAAGCTCGGCCACAACACCGTCGGGTAGCTCGGCACTCTTGCGACCTGCTGCGGCGCTTGCTTGCACTGCACTCACACTGACCATGCCGCGTGCGAACACAGCACCACTCATGTCCTGAATCTCAACAGTGTCGCCTTCTGAGAAGTCTCCATGCACCTCAGCCACACCGGCATGCAATAACGACGTGTGGCGCTCGATCAAGGCTTGCTTTGCGCCGTCGTCCACAACAATCACGCCTCTCTGTTGAGCGGCAAATGCAATCCACAACTTGCGGGCCGAGAGGTTTCGATTGTGCGGCAAAAATTGTGTGCCTGCACCTGGTGTTTGGGCAAGCGCGTGCACTACAACATCAGCCTTCGTCGCATCAGCGATCACTGTTCGCACACCCGACCACGACGCGATGCGCGCAGCCGACAACTTGGACGACATGCCACCACTTCCGCGTGCGGTACTACTTGCGCTGGCTCGTACAGATAACAACGGATCATCTGCCGCAACCTGCTCGATAAATGTTGCCGAAGCATCAATGCTTGGGTCTGACGTAAACAAGCCAGCGATGTCGGTCAACAACACCAACACGTCTGCGCTCACGCTGTGTGCCACCAATGCAGCAATGCGGTCATTATCGCCAAAGCGAATCTCGTCGCTGGCAATTGCATCATTCTCGTTAATAATTGGTACGCAACCCAATTCCAGCAAGCGCACAAGTGTTTGTCGAGCATGTAGATACTGCGTGCGGTCAATAAAGTCATTTGGCACCAGCAACACTTGTGCGCCGACCAAACTGTGCGTGGCCAAATGCTCGTTGTACTTATTCATCAACTGACTTTGTCCAACAGCGGCAAGCGCCTGCAGGGTCTGGGTGTCGGTTGGACGTTGAGCCAAACCAAGTGCACCTACTCCACCCGCAATTGCGCCAGAGGTAACGACGATTACTTCGTTTCCATCACTGCGCACGCGGGCCACCTGCTCGCACAATGCACGAATCGCTTCGTTCTTGATAGCGCCATGCTCATCAGTTACTGATGATGTTCCAATTTTTACAACGATTCGCATCTCTACGTCTCCGGTGTGTACTCGAAACTAAAGGCCCCAATATGCACAACTGCTCCATCACTTGCTCCGGCTCGCGCCAACAGACGTGCCACGCCCAGTCGCTTGAGTCGCTCATCAATGTAGTTAAGTGCGTCGGGCGTCGACACATCACTTAAGGCAACCGACCGCTCAACATCGCGACCAATCAATCTAAATTCGTTGTCG
>Ga0194055_10002010_pt1 | contig 16332 bp, 17 predicted proteins | sample SepL449m_MetaG_FD_155482 | JGI IMG/M metagenome (GOLD analysis project Ga0194055, IMG submission 155482) | Anoxic zone freshwater microbial communities from boreal shield lake in IISD Experimental Lakes Area, Ontario, Canada - Sep2016-L442-9m | ecosystem: Environmental > Aquatic > Freshwater >... | reverse complement strand
GGCGTCAAGGCTGCGGCCACGGACATGGGCCTCTAGGGGAGCTGATCACCGATGAGCGCAGGATCGAGCGAGTTGGCTCCGGCCCCCCGGTGGGCGGTGGCGTCCACCGGCATCTTGGCGCTCGCCGGCCTCGGGATCTCGATCTACCTGACCGTCGCCCACTTTGTGGGAACCCAGGCGCTCGCCTGCTCGGACAACGGGGCCATCAACTGCGCCAAGGTCACCACATCTCCCGAGAGCGTCATCCTCGGCATCCCTGTGGCCATCTTGGGGTTGGCCTTCTTCCTCGCCGCCGTGCCGCTGTTCTCACCGTGGGCCTGGCGCTCGAATGATCGCCGGATCCACGTCATCCGCCTTGTGGCCATCTGCACCGGGATGGTCTTCGTGCTCTGGCTCATCGCCGCGGAACTGCTGATCATCGGTGCCATCTGTCTCTGGTGCACCGGAGTGCACCTCGTCACGTTCTCGCTGTTCGCGATCACTGTGAAGGTCGTCCCCGCCATGCTTGACGGCTCAGGTGAGCTCGTCAGTAGCGACGACTGATCAGCGAAGGGCGCCGTCGAGCACCAACTTGCGCTCGACCTCGTTGAGGCCACCCCAGATGCCGTGCGGCTCCCGGATTTCGATGGCATAGGTCAGACACTCCTGACGAACACCGCAGTCCTGGCAGATTGCCTTGGCGGCCACCTCGCGCGAGGCCTTCTCCTCCTTGCGCTCGGGCGTACTCGGCGGGAAGAACTTCTCCGCATACGGCCCTCGGCACGCCGCAAGACGCTGCCACCCCTCGACGAACTCCAACATCGCGCACCCCCCAGTGACGACTGACGCCCCCAGACTTCGGAGACCGTCTGGTGAGCGTACCCCCGTCAGGAGGGCTCCGACAAGACCTCAACCCATATTTCACGCCTCGTGACCAGGAAAGCCAGTCGGGCCCGATAGCCTCAGCCATCGATGGACCTTGATGCCCTAGGGAACGAAGCGCCGGTCCGATTCCTCCTCGGCAAGGGTGGGGTGGGAAAGACCGCTGTCACCTGTGCCATGGGTCGCGCCCTCGCCACGAGCGGTAAACGAGTCCTGCTCATCGAACTCGAGGGCCGACCGGAAATCCTTCGTGCCTTCGGCATCGACGGAGCCCTCGGCTACGACGAGCAGGTCATCTACTCCGATCCCTCCGGTGGATCGGTCTCCGCTCGCCATCTCACCCCAGACGAGTCACTGCTCGAGTACCTCGATGATCACGGCCTCGCCAGGCTGTCGCGCCGGCTCCTCGCCTCCGGTGTCATCGACGTCGTCGCCGGCGCCATCCCGGGCATACGCGAGGTGCTCCTCCTCGGCAAGATCAAGCAGATGGCGAACGAGTCCGATGCGGACGTCGTCCTCGTGGACTGCCCGGCCACCGGTCATGCCGTCACCCTGCTCACCTCAGCCTCTGGCGTGGCCAACGCTGCTCGAAGCGGCCCGGTGCGCTCCCAGGCTGATCAGGTCGTCGAGATGCTCACGGATCCCACTCGGTCCTGCGTTGTCTTGGTGACCATTCCTGAAGAGCTGCCCGTCACCGAGACCGTGGAGGCCGCATTCCGGATCGAGGAGGAGGCCGGGATGTCCCTGAGCCTGATCATCTGCAACCGCACCGACCTCGCGCAGCCCGGCCTCGATGCTCCTGCAGCAGAGATCGCATCGGCCGCCGGGATCGCCGTCGATCCTGCCGTCCTGTCTACGCTGGATGCTGCTGCGGCCTTCCAGCGGCACCAAGTGGAGGCCGGCGCCGAGCAGATCGCCCGGCTCCGCTCCGAACTTCCGCTCCCGCTGGTGATCCTGCCCCGGCTCGGCTCGGCAGCGATCGGACCCGACGAGGTCGAGGAACTTGCTGATCTCCTCGCCGCGGCCACCGTAGACGTGAGTGCACCATGACCGGGCTGCTCGGCACCATCGTGGGGGCTGACGTGCTGGTCTGCTGCGGACCAGGTGGGGTTGGCAAGACCACCGTGTCGGCCACCATTGCGCTGGCCGAGGCGGATGCGGGACGTCGCGTCTGCGTCCTCACCGTCGATCCAGCTCGCCGCCTCGCTGACGCGCTCGGCATCGATGTCGCCTCGTCAGAGCCGACCGCCGTGGCCGTGACGGGGACCGGGAGCCTCGACGCCGTCATGCTCGACAGCGCCGGAACCTTCGACCAACTGATCGACCGCTATGCCGACACCCCTGAGCAGGCCGAGTCGATCAAGGGCAATCGCCTCTACCGCAGCCTTTCCTCCTCGCTGGCCGGGACGCAGGAGTACATGGCGATGGAGAAGCTCTACGAGCTGGTCGAATCAGGTCGCTACGACCTCGTGGTCGTCGATACCCCACCGACCCGCAACGCCCTCGATCTGCTCGATGCCCCTCGTCGACTCACGTCGTTCCTCGAGAACCGGATCTTTCGCGCTCTGCTAGCCCCCACTCGGGCGTACCTCAAGGCCGTCTCCTTCGCCACCCGCGCCCTCCTGGGCACCATCGGCAAGGTGGCCGGTGCCGAGCTCGTGGCCGATGCCGTCACCTTCTTCCAAGCATTCGCCGGCATGGAGGAGGGCTTTGCCCGGCGCGCAGGAGCCATCCACGATCGACTCAGAGCCGAGGGGACGCGGTTCGTGCTGGTGACCTCACCCCGTCCAGATTCCATCGCCGAGGCCTATTACTTCGAGGCTCGGCTCAGGGAGTCTGGTTTAGAAGCTGGCGGAGTGATCGTGAACCGAGTCCATCCCACCTTCGACGCTGTCGGGATTCCCGATGAGTTGGTCGACGGCGAGCTCGGCGAGATGGTGGGGAACCTGCGCCGACTCAATGCCATCGCTTCCGCCGAGGATCTCGCTGTGCGTGAGCTCGTCGAGGCGGTCGCCCCCGTCCCTGTGGTCTCCCTACCTCTCACCTCGGAGCCGATCCATGACATCGAGGGCCTCACACGACTCGCTGCGCTGCTGGGTACGCAGCGAGATGCCGGCCACAGCCCGGTGCACTGGTAGTTTCTCCTCCTGTGAGCACCATCATCGTGGCCAGTGACACCGCTGCGGTTCGTCGCGAGGTCATCAGCGTCCTCGACGGCGGAGAGCATGAGATCATCGAAGCGCACTCGGGGCCGGAGGTCATCGAGCTCGCCCATGAGCTTGAGCAGGTTGATCTCGTGATCGGTGACATCCAGATGGCCACCATGGGGGCAATTGCTGTCTGCCTCGAACTTCGGCTGCAGGCCTCCTATGACGCCCTCGACGAGATCCCGTTCTTGATGCTGCTCGACCGGAGGCCTGACGTCTTTCAGGCCAAGCGCTGCGGAGCCGACGGCTGGATCATCAAACCGCTCGACGCCATCAGGATCCGGCGCGGCGTCGCTGCCCTGCTCGCCGGAGACCGCTATGAGGACGCTTCATTTATGCCCGCCACAGTCCTCGCCGGAGAGGGCGGCTGAGCACCTCGGTGTCGTCCGACGCCCCCCCTCCACCCGGACGACGTCGCCGGCGCCAACGGCGCGACCGCGATTTCGAACCGATCGCACCCAGCGCCACCGACGAGATCGCCAGCAACCTCTCGGAGCTGAGCGATATCCAGATCACCGAGGTGATGACCCCGAGGATCGATGTCGAGACCCTCAGCACCCCGGTGACCGCCGCCGACGTTGCTCGGGCGGTCAGAGCCAGTGGGCACAGTTGCTACCCCGTCGTGCTCGACGATCTCGACGACGTGGTGGGCCTGCTCTTCGTCAAGGACCTGTTCCGAGCCGGGCGCGGTGATCTCCTCGAAGGTGGTGCCAATCTGAGTTCGGTCGACATCTCCAAACGGGTCCGGCCCCCGCTCTTGCTGCCCGAGTCCCTCGACGTCCTCGAGGCCCTGGCCCAGATGCGAGCCGAGCGCCGCAGTGTGGCCCTTGTCGTCGATGAGCACGGTGGAGTGGCGGGGATCCTCTCGCTCAAGGACCTGCTCGAACCCTTGGTCGGAGACCTCACCGACGAGCTCGCCAGCGCTGAGGAGCCCCAGGTGGTCCGCGTCGATGCCCGACGTTGGCTGGTCGACGGGCAGATCACCCTCGACGACCTGTCAGAGGAGATCGGCCTCGAGCTCCCAGACGGGGACTATGTGACCCTGGCCGGCTTCCTCCTTGAACGTCGCGGTGATATTCCGGGCGAGGGCGATGATGTCGACTTCGAGGGCTGGAACCTCCGTATCCATTCGATGGACAAGCGCCGGATCGCTGAGGTGCTCGTGCGCCATCCCTTAGAGATCCTGCCCGCCGAGCTCTCCGAAGAGAGCGACTGACGAGCCTTTGGTAAGGTGCGCAGGTACGTGCACTCCTCGCCGGGTGGACGAACGGGCTGTGGCGCAGCTTGGTAGCGCGCTGCGTTCGGGACGCAGAGGTCCTCGGTTCAAATCCGGGCAGCCCGACCAAGGATCCTGATCCCTCGCCATCACGAGGGATCAGGAGCATCAGCGCTCCTGCGGATACTCGGATCCTTGGATCTCCTCTGAGTCCTCCAACTCGTGCGGCCTAGTCTCGGGAGATGACCTTGGTTGCAGTCATCTCGATCCTGCTCGATGTCGGACGGTCGCTCCGCGAGGCCTTCTTCATGTTCTGGGAGACGCTGTGGGCCCTGGTGCTCGGCTTCACCCTCTCCGGCATCGTCCAAGCCTTCGTCTCGAAGGATCAGATGCGGGCCCGCATGGGTGACCATCGACCCGGCACCGTGGCCAAGGCCTCGTTCTTCGGGATGGTCTCATCGAGCTGCTCGTATGCCGCCTCCGCCATGTCGAAGTCACTCTTCGCCAAGGGTGCGGACTTCGTGACCGCCATGGCCTTCATGATCGCCTCGACCAACCTCGTGATCGAGCTCGGGATCGTCCTGCTCGTCCTGCTCGGATGGCAGTTCATGGCCGCCGAATTCGTCGGCGGGCCGATCATGATCGCCCTCCTGGCCCTCTTCGGCGGCATGGTCTTCACCCCCGCTCTCTTGGCCGCAGCTCGACGGCGGCTGCAGCACGAAGGTACCGGTCCCGACCATGCAGCGATGTCGGGGGTCACGCCAGCTCGTCAGCAGGAGCTCGAGGCCACCTCATGGCACGACAAGGTCCGCTCACCCGCCGCCTGGTCAGATGCGTCGGCCTATGCGGTGGCCGACGTCACGATGCTGTCGAAGGAGCTGGTGATCGGCTACCTGGTGGCCGGCCTGCTTGCCGTCCTCGTCCCCATGCACCTGTGGAGTGCTCTCTTCCTCCACGGCCATGGGATCTGGACCAGCATCGAGAACGCATTGGTCGGGCCGCTCATCGCGGTGATCAGCTGGGTCTGCTCCATCGGCAACGTGCCGTTGGCCGCCGCCCTCTGGTCGGGAGGGATCTCCTTCGGTGGCGTCGTGGCCTTCGTCTTCGCCGACCTCATCGCAATGCCACTAATCCTGATCTACGCAAAGTTCTACGGCTGGCACCTCGCCGCCCGCCTGGTCGGGCTCTTCTACGTGATCATGGTGCTCGGAGGCCTCGCCACCGAACTGCTCTTCGGGGGAGCCGGACTTATCCCCACCTCGCACCCGATCACCGAGACCTCGGCGCGCTTCGAGTGGAACTACACCACCGTGTTGAATCTCGTGTTCCTCGTCCTGGCTGGTGGGGTCTGGTGGTTGGCCCGCAACCGGACCAGGTTCGGCGGAGGGCAGGGCTATGCCATCGACCCGGTCTGCGGGATGCAGGTCCGCACCACCGACGCACCCGCAACCGCCGTCCACGACGGGGTCACCCACTACTTCTGCGCTGATCGGTGCCGAGAACGCTTTGTGGCTGATCCTGATCGCTACCTCACATCGGAGCCCTCCACTGCCCCCTTGGGCCACCCGATGGCCGGCGAGGTGATCGACCCCATCTGCGGGATGGTCGTTGTCCTCGAGGGAGCAGCCCACTTGGCCGAGCACGAAGGGGTCACCTATGCCTTCTGTACTCCCGAATGCCGTGAGCGATTCCTCGTCGATCCGGTTGAGACGCTCATCGCTGGTCCGAGCTTGGCTGCCATGGGGGGACCAGTTTCGATCTCGCTCGGCCACCGACCTCGCCGAGCAACGACCACCGTCGATCCGATCTGCCAGATGACGGTCGAGCTCGAGGGAGCGGTCCACCAGGCCGAGCACGAGGGAGTCACCTATTGCTTCTGCAGTGCCCGATGCCGTGAGCAATTCCTTGCCGACCCCGCTGGGGTCCTCGGCGGCTAGGACAACTTCGTTCGTGGGTGCGGATACACCCATCCGGGTAGTCTCGGCTCCGATGGGCCCTGACCACAGAGCGTCGACCGGGCGCCGCCGAACCTCCACCTCGAACTTCGGGGTCTCAGGACGCGAGTCACACGACGCGTCAGGCTTCTACGACCGATTCCGGGCCCCAGAGCTTTCAACCGACACGACCCTGCTCCCACCGAGTCCCGTCGACGAATCATTCGTCGTCGGCGACGCCCGAGCGATGACCTCGATTCGTGACGGTTCAGTCGCCCTGGTCGTCACCTCTCCGCCCTACTTCGCCGGCAAGGCCTACGAGGAGGAGCTTGCCACCGAGGGCATCCCCGCCTCCTACCTCGAGTACCTCGAGATGCTCACCGAGGTCTTTGCCGAGTGTGTGCGGGTGCTCGAGCCCGGTGGGCGCATCGCCGTCAACGTCGCCAACCTCGGCCGCCGCCCCTTCCGGAGCCTGGCTGCTGACGTCACCCGGATCCTCGAGCACGACCTCGGCCTGCTCCTGCGAGGCGAGATCGTCTGGCAGAAGGCCGAGGGCGCCAGCGGCTCCTGCGCCTGGGGGTCCTATCGCTCGGCCTCGAACCCCGTGCTCCGTGACCTGACCGAGCGTGTGATCGTGGCCAGCAAGGGTCGGTTCGATCGCGGCCTCCCCGTGGCCAAGCGGGCGGCACTCGATCTCCCGCACGAGACCACGGTGCTGACCGATGAGTTCTTGTCGATGACCCTTGACGTCTGGTCCATCCCACCCGAGAGCGCTCGTCGGGTCGGCCACCCTGCTCCATTCCCCGTCGAGCTCCCCGAGCAGCTCATCCGGCTCTATACCTTCGTCGACGACCTCGTCGTCGACCCGTTCATGGGTTCTGGGAGCACACTGGTCGCCGCATCCCGGTTGAGACGCCGCTACGTCGGCTACGACCTTGACCCCGCCTATGTGGCCCTCGCCGCGCAGCGCGTGGCCGACGAGGGGAGGCCACTCGAACTCTCCGGCCGACGGGCGCTGGCCACTGCCGAGGGACTCGGTGCCACTGCCCTCGCCGGCGCCGCCCTGGGCGAGGCGGGATTCACCATCCTGGGCACCGACGTGAAAGTCCCTCGATCGTCGATCACGCTGCCCTTCAGCGTCGAGGACGCCGACGGTCGACGCTTCCTCGTCGAGGTGGGAGGCACCTTCGTCTCGCGGCGCGGCGGGCTCCTCCGGCCTGACGTGGCCGTGCGCGCCCTCGGTCGCCTCGCCGCCGCGCGCGGGCGGCTCGGACCGAATGTCGGCCTCCTGCTCGTGACCACCGACCTGCCCGAGCCCTCCCACGAGGCCGACCAGATGCTCCGAGCGGCTGGCCCGACCCTGGTGGCGGACGTGGTCGACCTCTTCGACGACGCAGCGATGGCCCGGCTTAGCCGCTACGCCAGAGGCGGGGCCATCGAGGCGGGCTGGTGGTCGAACGACGAGTTGGTGGCGTCGGAGGTTCAGCGATGACGAGCTCCTCCCGCTGGCACGCTGCGGCCCCGATCCCCTTCTGGCTCGACGATCCTGACCGCCCGGCGCCACGGCCCGCTCTGACCGGCGCCACCTCGGTGGACACGGTGGTCGTCGGTGGGGGCTTCACCGGCCTCTGGGCGGCACTGACCGCGCTCGAGGCCGACCCCGGCTCTTCGGTCCTACTCCTCGAGGGAACACGGCTGGCGGAGAATGCCACCGGTCGCAACGGAGGGTTCTGCTCGGCGTCGCTCACCCATGGCGATGGCAACGGCCGCTCCCGATGGCCCGACGAGATGCCCCTGCTGCGCCGCCTCGGCCAGGAGAACCTGGCCGGCCTCGTGACCGACGTGGCGCGGCTCGGCATCGACTGTGACCTCGAGGCCACCGGCGAGCTGACCCTTGCCGTGGCGCCCTGGCAGATGGAGGAGCTGCGAGAGGAATCCGCGGCCCTCGGAGCGGCAGGCGTGCCGCACGAGCTCGTGGACGGACCCGACATCGACCGCCTGGTCCGATCACCGATCGCTGTCGGCGGCATGCTCGAGCGCCACGGCACTGTTCTACTCAACCCAGCGAGACTCGCGTGGGGGCTCGCCGACGCCATCGAGGCCGCCGGGGGGACGATCGTCGAGGGCACGCTTGCGTCTCGGCTCCGAAAGTCGAGCGGGGGGATCGAACTGCGCACGCCAAGTGGTGTCGTGTCGGCCCGCCGGGCTGTTATCGCCACCGCGGCTTTCCGTCCTCTGGTCCGACGAACCGCCGGCCGGACCGTCCCGGTCTACGACTACGTGCTGATGACCGAGCCGCTCGACGCCGTGCAGCGCGCCTCGATCGGCTGGGAGGGCCGCCAGGGGATCGGCGATGCCGGGAACCAGTTCCACTACCTTCGGCTCACCTCGGACGATCGCCTTCTGTTCGGTGGCTACGACGCGGTGTACCGGTTCGGCCAGCGGGTGGCGACCCGTCACGAGCAGGACCCCGCCACCTTCGACCACCTCGAGGCGGACCTCACCGCCATGTTCCCCTCGCTCGCCGAGATCGGTTTCAGCCATCGCTGGGGAGGGGCCATCGACACCTCCACCCGGTTCTGCGCTGCCGCCACGATCAGCCACAAGGGACGGGTGGTCACCATCAACGGCTTCACCGGCCTCGGCGTCGGGGCGTCGCGCTTCTTCGCCCGGACCGGCGTCGACCTCCTCGCCGGCCGTCGCACGGAGGCCACCGACCTCGAGATGATCCGTCGGCCACCTGTGCCGTTCCCGCCGGAGCCCATCCGCTGGGCCGGGATCCAAGCCACCCGTCGGGCCATCGCCGACGCCGACGCCCACGAGGGACGTCGGGGGCCGTGGCTCCGACTGCTCGATCGGCTCGGCCTGGGCTTCGACAGCTAGCTCCCACCACCGGGCCCCTGCGTCAGTCGCCGGCTCCTGCGAGGATGGAGCCATGACGGAGAGCGACCCCCTGCGCATCGGGATCATCGGGACCGGGATGATGGGCCTCGAGCACATCCGGAACCTCCAGGCCATCGACGATGCCCGGATCGTCGCCATCGCCGATCCTCATGTCCGATCGATCGCCGACGCCCATGCCACGCTGGGCGATCCCACGGTCGCCACCTACGCCGATCACGTGGCGCTGCTCGAAGCCGGAGGCTGCGATGCCGTCGTAATCGCCTCCCCCAACATGACCCACGCCGCCGTGCTGCGCGACGTCCTCGCCGCCGAGGTCGACTGTCTCGTCGAGAAGCCGCTCTGCACCACCATGGAGGACTGTCGCAGCATCCTCGCCGCGGCGGATGCGTCGCCCTCGCTCGTCTGGGTGGGCCTCGAGTACCGCTACATGCCGCCGATCGCCCGTGCGATCTCCGTGGCGCATAGCGGCGAGCTGGGGACAGTACGGATGGTGGCCATGCGCGAGCACCGCTACCCCTTTCTCCAGAAGGTGGGGGACTGGAACCGCTTCAACGAGAACACTGGCGGGACCCTGGTGGAGAAGTGCTGCCACTTCTTCGACCTCCTCGGCCTGCTCGCCGGGGCCCCGGCGCTCCGGGTGATGGCCTCGGGGAGCCAAGACGTCAACCACCTCGACGAGGAGTATGGGGGCCGCACCCCCGACATCCTCGACAATGCCCTGGTCATCGTCGACTACGCCAACGGGGTTCGGGGCTCGCTCGACCTGTGCATGTTCGCCGAGGGGAGTCGGAACCAGGAAGAGCTCAGCGTGGTCGGCGACCGCGGGAAGGTGGAGGCCTTTCTCCCGAGCTCCAAGGTCCGGGTCGGTCTGCGTCCCGGCTGGCACGACGGGGTGACCAGCGAGGTGGTGGTGGACGAGCGGGTGGCGCACGAGGGCTTCCACCACGGCTCGAGCTACCTCGAGCACCTCGACTTCCTCGCCGCCGTCCGGAATGGGACTCCGGCGGCCGTCACTGTCGCCGACGGCCTTGCCTCGGTGGCAGTAGGGGTGGCCGCCCAACTGGCGGCGGCCGAGCACCGGGTGGTGGAGCTCAGCGAGGTCCTCTAGGCCCCATGGAAGAGCGGGCCGTGCTCGAGCAGGGGCAGGACGAACTCACCGACCCGGCGACACTCCTCGCGGTGGGGGTAACCGGACAAGATCACGGTCTCGATGCCCAGGTTCTGGAGGTCTCGGAGGTAGCCGGCTACCTGATCGGGATCGCCGACGACCGCCGCACCGCAGCCCGAGCGGGCTCGTCCGATGCTGGTGAAGAGGTGTCGGTCGACATAGCCTTCGGCGTCGGCGACGTCGCGGAGCGTGGCCTGCGCAGCGACCCCCACCGACCCGCTGTCGAGCGCCTTGGCCCTCAGGGCATCACCCACCTCAGGATCGAGCGCCGCCACGAGGTGTGCGGCGGCCTCCCTAGCCTCCCGCTCGGTCTCTCGGACAACCACGTGGACCCGATAGCCGAAGCGAAGCGTCCGCCCCATGACCTCGGCCCGACGTCGCAGATCGGCGATGGTCGCCGCCACTCCCTCGAGCGTGTCAGGCCACATCAGGTAGACGTCGGCACACCTCGCCGCCACGTCTCGGGCCGGCTCAGAGAGCCCACCGAAGTAGAAGGGGGGTCGACGATGCCGGTCCCGGGCGATCCTCGGCGGCCCGAGGGTCCCGGCCGGCCGGCCGGAGAGAAGGTCGTCGAGATCCCTCATCACCCGTCCCGTGCGGGCGTAACGCTCGTCGGCGGCCAGGATCTCGCCGGGCAGTGGCGAGGAGATCAGGTTCAGGTCGATCCGGCCGTCGGCGATCTCGTCGAGCGACGCGATCTGGCGCGCCAGCTGGGCGGGCCAGAGCTCGCCTGTCCGGACGGCCAGCAAGAGTCGGATCCGACGGGTCCGGCCGGCCACGGCAGCCGCGAACACGGTGTTGTCGATGCCGAGCTCGTAGCCCGACGGGAGCAGGATCGCGTCGAACCCCTGTCGCTCCGCTTCCACGACGATGCTCGCGCAGTGCTCGAAACTCGACCGCAGTGCGGGGTCGGGAACGCCGAGTTGCTCGGCATCGTCGTCGCACAGGGCAGAGAACCAAGAGACCTCAAGCACACCAGCCACTCAACAATCTTGGCACCATTGCCCCAGTGACGAGGATCTTCTCTGCTGACCGTCGATACTGAGAAGACATTTCGGTGACCGATTCGGAAGGGAACCACGATGAGGTCCAGCCCTACGGAGGGCACTTCGCATACCCCAACCGCTTCCACTGGGAGTTCCTGGTGGTCTTCGCCCCGCTCGTCGTCCTCATGGTGATCACCGTGGTGGCCGCTCCAACGTCGGGTGATCCATTCGGTTGCGTGACTCACAATGAGGCGACAGCGCCGGAGATGGCCGGGGCTGCCCTCACATCGGTTGACGCCTCGGCCCTGCAGACACAGCCTCGCAGGAAGAATCGAAGGAACCATCCCAACGATGTTCCCAGTCGAGTTCCGCGTTGCCGTGTTCCGCCAGGACACAGGCCCCCGAGAGGACGGGGCTTCGCTTGTGCGCCGTGGGTCTGCTTGCGCTGAATCTTGGCTTCGCTCCGGACAAAACGGCCACTCGACATCCACCGCAGGCGGGTGTGCATCGAGTTGGAGAGAGGTGGACGCCCCCTCGATGTTCGCAGTGGATTACATGATCTCCACAATGAGGGTTTCGGCCTCAGCTTCGAAGGTCCCGTCGTGGACTGCCGACGCCACAGACTCGCCGTCGGGCCGTTTGAGCAGGGTCACCCCGAGGATGATTGCTGCGATCACGCTGCCGAAAGCGACCATGAAGGCAAGACGGTAGCCACCATCGAGGGCGTTGACCTCAGACGCACCGGATGCGATGAGAGATGTCGTCCGGTTTGTCGACACTGCCCCGAGCACGGCAACCGAGAGCGCCCCCGCCACCTGTTGCGACACGTTCACGATGCCCGAACCGATCCCAGCGTCCTTGGCCGGCACACCAGCGAGACCGATCGTAAGGAGCGGAGTGAACGCCGTCGCGGCACCGAAACCGATGAACAGCACGCCAACGAAGATCTGCGGGAAGTAGTGGGTGTGAGGGTCCGACCACACGAACATGGCGAGACCCGTGGTGACAACGGCCATGCCGCCGATCGATGTCGCTTTGGCCCCGAACCGTCCCATGATGCGCGTGGTGATGCCAGCCGACATCACTGCCACCATCAGCGTCTGGGGCAGAAATCCAAGGCCAGTGCGAGCCGGATCGAAGTGCAGGACATGCTGGAAATAGAGGACACCGATGAAGAACGTGCTGTACATGCCCACCACCATCAAGCCCCGGACCACGCTTGAGCTCAGTAGCCCCGGCGCCCGGAGTACTGCAGCGGGCATCATCGGGTTCTTGAGCCGATTCTCGAGAACGGCGAAGGCGACGAGCAGGGCAACGGCTCCGACGATGAGACCAAGCGTATGCGCAGAGGTCCATCCGTACTCGGTCGAGCTGACGATGGCGTAGACAGCGAGCATCAATCCCGCTGTGCTGAGCACAGCCCCACCAAGATCCACGCCGGCCCGGATTCCAATACCAATGTTCTCGTCGATCAAGGCGATCCCGACCACGAAGGTGAGCAGGCCGATCGGAATATTGATGAAGAAGATCCAGTGCCAGTTGAGCGCCTGCGTCACATAACCACCGAGCAGTAGTCCCAATGAACCTCCACCTACGGCGACGATGATGTAGGAGCTCATCGCCCTCGCCCGTTCCTTGGGAACAGGGAAGTCGGCCACGATGATCGCAAGAATTACCGACGATGACAGCGCAGCACCGAATCCCTGGACAAACCTAGCCCCGACCAGCAGGGCCTGAGAGTCAGCGGCACCGCAGACGACTGAAGAGACAGTGAATAACGCCACACCGAAGAGGAAGACTTCTTTGCGACCGATGAGGTCGCCGAGACGCCCGGCCAGCAGCAGCGCTCCCGCGAACGTGATGAGGTAGGCATCGATGACCCAGGCCAACGCCGCCTGCGTGAAGTGCAAGTCATGTTGGATGGCAGGGAGAGCCACATTTACGATCGTCTGGTCGAGCGTGTTCATCAGCATTGCGAAGCAGACGACGATCAAAGCCACCCATCGCCGCCTCCCGTGACGCAATGATGGCATGGATGTACCCTTCGACTTACGGGGAAGCGAGTCCGAGTTCCCGTCTGCTTGTCAACAGTAGTGGGTGCTCATCTGCTGGCCACCTAGCCGGAAAGACGTTGTGAAGGAGAGACTCGACGTCACGAGTCACGGTCGACGGCGGTCAACCGAGGCTCCGGGCAATCGAATTCACTGAGTCACCTCGAGAGAGACTTGTCAAGATTTGCTCATGCTCTTCGACGTTCAGACGGCCCGGTCGGGCGACCATGTATCGGCAATACTTCTCGGTCATTGCCGGTCTCGGAACATCGGCGCGAAGTTCCCTGCGATCAATAGGCCTGACGCGCCATCTCCCTGTGGGAGAAACCGATCGCTCGGAGTCGAAGGGCCATCTGCTTCTGCTCATCTGTCATTCGTGGTCCGCCACCCATCAACTTCCCAATCTCGTCAACTTGTCGTTGTTTATTCACGGAAATATTGCATTGCATATTTTTGTTAAATATAAGGGGCGGATTCAACCGGTGAGCGCAACGAGCTCGGCGAGCTTCTCCGATGGTGTCATGAATTGAAGTGTCTCGCGAGGCCGGCCGTTCAGGCTCCGCTGGATGCGCTCCAAGTCCTCAGCTGACTGCTTCGACAGGTCGGTGCCCTTGGGCAGATATTGGCGGAGCAGCCCGTTGGTGTTCTCGTTCGACCCTCGCTGCCAAGGTGAGTGCGGATCACAGAAGTAGACCGGGATCCCAGTGGCGACGCTGAACTCCGCGTGGCGAGCCATCTCCTTGCCCTGGTCCCAGGTGATGGTCTTGGCCAGCTCCCGAGGCAGGGTGGCGATGGCGGCCTTCATGGCCGCCTCGACGTGGACGGCTCCCTTGCCGTCGGGCAGGTGGAGCAGGAGCAGGTAGCGCGTCGAACGCTCGACGAGGGTGCCGACGGCGCTGCGACCTCCGGCTCCCATGACGAGGTCTCCCTCCCAGTGCCCAGGGACGGCTCGGTCCTCGACCTCGGCCGGGCGTTCCGAGATCATGACCATGTCCTTGATGCGACCCCTCGTCTCGACGTGGCCTTGGTGCTTGCGCTGGGTGCGGCCGCTGCGCAGGCAGCGGGCCAGCTCGCGTCGCAGTTCGCCTCGGCCTTGGACGTAGAGGGATTGATAGATGGTCTCGTGGCTCACGTGCATGTCGGGATCGTTCGGATGCTCCCTAGTCAACCGCCCCGAGATCTCCTTGGGCGACCAGAGCTCTTCGAGCCAGGTGGTGACCTGTTCGACCAAGGGTCCGTGCTCGAGCTTGGCGGCCTTGGGCCGTCTCGCGCACCTTCGTGCTCGTTGGTGGGCGTCGAAGGCCCGGTAGTGCTGCCGGCCGCCGTTGGCGGCGACCTCGCGGGTGACCGTCGAGGGGCTGCGCCCGAGCTCCTTGGCAATCGAGGTGAGCGACTCGCCCCGACCGAGGCCGACCGCGATCTTCTCTCGCTCATGATCTTGAAGCCGATCAGGGCGAGGTTGCCATGGATCTGAGGCGACCGATGCCTTCTTGATCTCAGTCACCTGGACCCAGACCCCAGACAACGACCGGCGATCACCTTGGCGATGTCCTGAAGCCTCTTTCCCTCAGCGGCCAGCCTGCGGGCCTGGCTCTGCTCGTCAGCGGTGAACCGCTTTGCCATCTCCATCTCCTTCGGTCAGTGACAACTGATGTTGTCTACTCACCGAAGCGTTGCGACGACCGGTTGAACCCGCCCCTCCAATTGGTAACTGAATCACACCGGGTTTCTTAGAGACTCGGTGGTTTCAGAATCGGCCTGTTTGGCCGACTCGGTATCATCGTAGAAGGCCGCCTCGAACTCCGCCGGAGAGAGATCGCCAAGTGAGATGTGGATCCGGCGGTTGTTGAATTAGTTGATGTAGATCAGCGCGGTCCATTCGACGTCGTCGTCGTTCTTCCAGGGCCCTCGTCGGTAGATGAGCTCGGTCTTGTAAAGCCCGTTGAAGCTCTCGGCCGGGGTGTTGACGGAGTCATTCTGGAGCCGCATGCAGGTCGAGCTGCTGGACCGGAAACGATGGAAGACCCGCGTCGAGTTCTCCACGGCCATATTCGAATACATCGGGGTGTTCCCCACCTGCCAGCGCCGCCACTCAGCGCTTGGCATCCTGTTTCCGATCGAGTTTGAGGCTCGACGGACGCCAACGACAGCGGCATGAGTCAAGTCATTCGGTTCCACCAAACTCGGGATAGGCCAATCCCTCCAGGAAACCCGGAGTGATTCAGACGGTGGTTTACCTTGCGTCTGACATAGCAGGTCTGAACAGGTTTTGGAAGATGGACAACAGTGGCACCCCTGCCCCTCGCCTCCGCCGAGACCACCCTTCATGATGGAGATACAAGCCAATGAAAGGGGTCCACCGTGACCATCACTGTTACCGAGTCCCATGACTCTGAATATCGAGGACCGGCCAAATCGGCCAGACCCTCGCGCCTCAGGCGTCAGATTACCTTGCTGTCCGCTGTCGTTCTGGCATCGGTGCTCAGCAGTATCGGGACCTCCATGGTCCTGAATACTCAGAGTACAACCAGCAACGCAACAAACGCCGAGGCCCATTCCACTGGAAATCCCACGTCCGGACCCATCACGTTGACAAGCTCCGAACTGGCCGACTGGCAGGCGATGACAGCAACTCCATTCGGGCGAGCCAGGGTGGTCGCAGATCTCCAGCAGGCGTTCGCTGGCGTGGCCACTGTCGGTGCCGGCAGTGAGCCCACGATGGCAGCCACCAATTCGGCAACCGGCACCACCAATGCCAACCTCGTGATGGCATACGGTATCACCGCTGATCACTTTTGGATCACCGCCTCGTACAGCGACATGGCTCGAGGTGCAATCTTGGGTGCGCAAACCGCTTGCTCGAAACGGCTGCCAGGTTGGCTCTGCTCATCCGCCAAAAACGCTCTGTCATCGTGGTCGAGCGGCTGGGGATCAGCCAGCAACCATGGAGTGTGGGCCAGCATTTATTGGAACCCCGCACACCTGACAGGGGGGCGGTGGTAGCC